>Ga0315905_10000208_pt1 | contig 63443 bp, 63 predicted proteins | sample LakEriMetagenome_5_FD_203522 | JGI IMG/M metagenome (GOLD analysis project Ga0315905, IMG submission 203522) | Freshwater fungal communities from buoy surface, Lake Erie, Ohio, United States - Buoy 4 MA121 | ecosystem: Environmental > Aquatic > Freshwater > Lake | place: USA: Lake Erie, Ohio...
TCCACTTGTTTCTTTGGTTAATCGTATCATCTGAAATGATTGGTTGGTACATTGGCTGCCTAACCCCACACTTCGGACAGATTTCTGCTTTGGAGTTAATTAATTCTGCACATTCAATGCAATATTTTTGATTATCTGCTTTCATTAAAAAAAAGAGGGGTGGAAACCCCTCTACATTTAAATTAAATCTCTTCCATCGGCCATTTTCATACCTCCGGTAACAATTTTAATAAAGTCAATTAAGGCCCAAATTCCGCATCCACCGGCAGTAATTAACATTAACCACCAATTCGAATATCCCATCATTAGGCGATGAATTCCCAATCCACCAAGAAAAAAACTTACTAAAATCATTGTAGTTTTTGATTGTACTTGTTGTTCTGACATTTCTAAAAGATTTAGATTATCAATGTACTAAAAATATACATTATTTCTTAAAAAACATAAATTTCTTAAATTATCCTAAGGAATGAGAATTTGGTGATGATGCGTTGAGGGGGATGGTATTGGGGAGTTGGAAATAATTATAAACATAAAAAACTTACGACCTTCATCCCTACTTTTGATATGTTAAAAAATTCGTTATGTCCGAAAAAATCAAAAAACTCATTCCATACAAATACTACTTAATTGAAATGAGCCCCTACCGTCCATTAAGGCTCGATTGCGAGGTTTGTAAGACCACCAGCTCATTCTGTGGTCACATGCGATTGAATACTTCGAACGGTTGTGTTTACCTTTGGCATTATCAATGTCAAAGCTGCGGAAAACTCACTTATTCAGACGAAACAAACGACCAAAAGGGAACTATTGTAGCTCTGAAAGAGCCATGCGAATGCGGTGGTCAATTTAGACGAGATAAAAATATATTTTGTACATCGTGTCACTACCGAAAGTCTGACGAGAATAAAGCTGAAGAAAAACTTACCGCAACAAAAAAACAACTCGAGGCAATCAAAAAATCAAATGATGCAGAGGAAATGACTTTGCCTTTTGAGAAGAGTGATTTTTTTGAGTTTGAGTGAAAGGAGAACCAATCCCTAGAAAGAAAAATATTTCAAATAAAGATCTGCCGAACAAAAGCCACACAGAATTAGGAAAGGACGTGCTTCCATATATTCAATTGAACAACACTAACTGTAATTCAAAACTAATTGTCTACACATCAGTAGTTTTTTATTAATACAATGCCATAGTCATTCTTTTGATTTCAGAAATTTGGCTTATTATTAATATTAGCAAGGAAATGTTGAAGGAATTGGAGGAGATTTGACTTTGGAAATTACAAAACAATCCCAAAAAAGTCCTTTATGAACTAAAAATTCAGGGAAACGATTTGAAGCCTATACAACGGTATATGAGGGGCATTGAAGTTGATGTAAATACAAAGTAATATCGTGTATAAATCCAACATTTCTATGTAACTTCAAGCCCAACTATAAAATCGATTCATGAATAGAATCAAAGAAGTACTTCAGGAAAAGGGTATCAAACAAACCTGGTTGGCTGAGAAGCTGGGCAAAAGCTTCAATATTGTTAATGATTACTGCAATAATCGTAGACAACCGAGTTTAGAACTCTTATTTATAATAGCAGGACTTTTAAATGTAAAACCACAGGACTTAATAAGCAATGAAAAAAAATAATAATAAACAAAAGGTTTTAGATTTATTCTCCGGATGTGGGGGGATTAGTTTTGGATTTGAACTTGCCGGTTTTGAAATAGGTGGAGGGATTGATATAGACCAAGATTCAATCAATACCTTTAAAAATAACTTTCCGGAAGCCAAAGCTTTTTGTGCCAATTTACTTGAATTCAGCGATGAGAAAATTAGGAATGAATTCGGTAAGAGTGGAATTGATGTTATTGTTGGTGGACCACCATGTCAAGGCTTTTCATCTGCGAATAGATGGCAAAAGGAAAACGAAGACCCAAGAAACAAGTTGTTTTTTGAGTATTTGAGGTTTGTAGAGATATTGCAACCGAAAGCAGTATTAATTGAAAACGTTCGAGGTATATTATCGCGAGACAATGGATACGCAAAAAATAGAATTGAAAAACTTTTAGATGATTTAGGATACAATGTTAATTGTAGAGTGTTGAACGCTTCTGAATTTGGTGTACCGCAAAATAGATTTAGAGCTTTTTTTGTTGCAATCCGAAAAGATTATATTACCACATTCAATTTTGATGAATTAAAAAAACAACCAAAGGTGTGTGTAAAAGAAGCTATAGGTGAACTTTACTCAATTGATCAAACCAATGAAAAAGTTCTTCGGTATAAACCATCAAATAACTATACCAAGTATCTGAGAAAAGAAAACCAAGTAATTCATAATCATGAAATTATTTACCCAGCAGAAATTACTCAAAATAGAATTAGTCATGTTCCACAGGGGGGGAATTGGCAGAATATTCCGGAAGAACTTTTTACAAATAATAGAAATAATAGACACTCTTCCGCTTTCAAGCGCCTGGATGAAAACGCTTGTTCTGTAACTATTGATACTGGAAATGCACATAGTAATTACTTTCATCCTATCTATCATCGAATTCCGACAGTCAGAGAAGCGGCAAGAATACAGAGCTTTAAAGACAATTTTAAAATTTTAGGGAGTAGAACGAGTCAATACCGCCAAATAGGCAATGCTGTTCCCCCATTACTTGCTAAAGCAGTTGCAGATTTATTGAAAACATATTTAATTGTAAAATGAAAATTATTGATCTTTTTTCTGGTGTTGGTGGGCTTAGTTTAGGATTTGAAATGGAAGGTTTTGAGTCAATTGCAGCGATTGACTTCTGGGATGACGCAATTAAAACTTACAATCACAATAGAAAGAATAAGGTTGGACTTACCCTGGACGTAACAAGTTTTAATAATGACGTAATCCCTGAATTACTCAAAAATCACGAAATAACGGGAATTATCGGCGGGCCTCCTTGTCAAGGTTTCAGCACTGCTAGATTATCAAATGCCACAGAAAAAATTGGCAAAATAAATGAAGAACGAAATCATTTATATCTTGAGTTTTTTAGAGCAGTTGAAATTGTGAAACCTAAGTTCTTTCTCATAGAAAATGTTAGAGGTTTGGTAACGGCTAATCAAGGGGCCTTTGTAAATGATATTTTAGAGCGATTTGGCAATATAGGTTATACTGTTAGGTATCAAATTTTAAATGCTTCGGATTACGGTGTGCCCCAAAACAGACATAGGGTTTTTTTCGTGGGTTTCCTTGAAGGTGAATTTACGTTTCCTGAAAAGTTTAGTTATAAAGTATCATGTAGTGATGCCATAAGTGATTTGATAAAATGCACTGAAGATTCTATTCAAAAATATACTACCTCTTCAAAAACGGAATATCAGAAACTTATGCGGAACGGAAGTAATTCAGTGAAAAATCATGAAGTAACCTTTCATAATGAACAAACCACGGCAGTAATTTCTTTGGTTCCTGATGGAGGTAATATAAAATCGTTGCCACCAGAATATTGGGGTATTAGAAAATATAACAAAGCATTTCAGCGCATGAATAGTTTACTACAATCTAATACTATAGATACAGGTCACCGGAATTATTTTCACTATAGTGAAAATAGGATTCCTACGGCTCGTGAATCGGCAAGAATTCAGTCGTTTCCGGATTGGTTTGAGTTTATAGGGACAAAGGGAAGCCAATATAAACAAATCGGTAATGCCGTGCCCCCTCTACTAGCAAGGGAACTTGCCAGAAGAATATTAAAAACAATTAAACCTTTGCCTAATGGATTACACAAAATATAATTTGAATATTATTCAAGAACCAGCCTCTGAAATTTTAAACTTACCTAAAAGAAAATTAGCTAAGGAGGTAATAAGGTACTTGTTGGATCATGAACTAGAAAGTAATACTACGATTAATGATGAACGATTTAATAATAAGCAGATTTTAGCTTCTTTTGAAGAGTATGAAGCTTTCACACCCGACAAGAAAAAAAGATTTTTCAAAACTGAATTATCAAACGGGGTTGTATACATATCCAACCAGTGGGGTAAACCATCTATTGAAAGGCTTATTGATTTCGTAGAAAATAATCATTCTGATTATTTGGAGATAACCGAAATTGTTTCAGAATCGGAATTTGAAGAAGAAGAAGGAGATCTGCATATTCACAAAATTCCATTAAATCAGATTTTTTATGGGCCTCCAGGAACAGGTAAAACGTACAATATCTCAACGGAGGCTGAAAGAATAATAAATAACGTTGTTAGCAATGGTGCTCTCACATTAGAAGAAAAATTTGATAGAGTTGTTAGAAATATTCGATCCGAATTTGATGCGCCGATCTATAATAAGTTAAACGGAAATAATATTTACCGAAATTTTAGTAAATCGATGGTGGTATGGGGTCTTTTTCTGGATCCACGTTATGATGCAAATAACACTATCATTCATGAGGATTTAAAGGATGTGGAGGGTTTTAAAAGGTCTGGATGGTCGCAGAGGGTTCGATACCTAACAGAGTTTGGATATATTGATGGTGATTGGGTTGCTGATTTATCTGGACAACTTGGTTTTGACATGACTTTATCTGAAACAGGTGAGGAATTAAAAGAACAATTAAGAGATTATTTAGCTGAAGAAGGTATTAATGAAGCCGATTTACTGCACTGGGACAGAAATCAAGGAATCCCGGATGTTGTTAGAGATTCTTATTTAAATGTCATAAGAAATGTTAGTCCTATTCAGAGCAATATGACAGCATTTAAAAAAACAATATTTAGTGCTTTGAATATGTGTGTTCAAGGCAATTTATTTAAACAAAATCAGGAAAGCAGAGATAGTACAGAAGAAGAAATAGAATTAGTTGAGACTTATTTTGACGTGAATGGGCAGGAAAATTCAGACTATAAATGGGTTGGTTGGGTTGCTGAGAATCTTGTTGATCTTCAACTAGTTGAAAAAATTGATGAAGAAAGAAACTTAAGGTACTATTACCGCCTGACTGAAATGGGGCGATTATTAGTTGAATCAGTGGTCAATAGATGGGAACGCGAATATCCGCATTTATTCGGGAGGTATCTCACTTACGACATAGCATTTCATTTAGGACAAGTTGAGTTTATCACTTTTCACCAGTCTTACTCATATGAGGAATTTATAGAGGGAATTCGGCCAAATATGAATGGCGATGAAGAATTAACATATGTGCTAGAAAAAGGTGTTTTTAGAAGAATTAGTGATAGAGCAAAGCATGATCAATCTAATAATTATGTGATTATTATTGACGAAATAAATCGTGGTAATATTTCGAAAATATTTGGAGAATTGATCACCCTAATTGAGCCAACTAAAAGGTTGTTTACTGACCCTGTTGAACATCCTCAAAAAGTAACTTTACCATATAGCAAAAGAACTTTCGGTGTCCCAAAGAATCTATACATTTTGGGAACCATGAATACCGCAGATAAATCTATTGCTTTACTTGATAGCGCGCTAAGGAGAAGATTTATTTTCAAAGAAATGTTACCAAATCCAGCTTTGGTAGAATCAGAAATCGAAATTGAGGGTGTTGACATAAAAACATTGTTCACTTTATTAAACGAGCGAATAGAATTTTTAATTGACAAAGATCATACGATAGGCCATTCTTATTTTCTTAAAATTAAAGATGATCAAACAATATTTAGTTTAGCAAAGGTTTTTTCGAATGAAATAATCCCATTATTGCTAGAATACTTTTATGGTGATTATGAGAAAATAAGACTTGTTCTCGGAGACAATAAGGAATGGAATAAGGATAAGGAATTGAACTTTATTATAAAGAAGACAAATAAACAAAATCTGTTGTTTGGAACCGAAATAGAAGGATTTGAAGATAAAGAAAGCTATGAGATAAATCCAATTTTATACTCGAATGACTCTGAACAACTTGAAAAGCTATTTCAATCAATTTATGACAAAAACGTAAGGCTTAGAATCCAAGAAGAACATGTTGAATAAGTTGAATTATTTATGAGTAACCCATACCACATTACAGAATATGGAACTATTCGTTCTAAATCGGATTACGAAGGTGGTGATTCAATGCGTTTAGATGAATTATATCTACCGCAAAAAGAATTTGAAGAATTACTTGATTTTATCATTTACAATCAAGAATCTGGTAGGGATGGTGAGAGGATCTTTAGTATTTCGAAAAAAGGAAAAAAACGACAAATTAGCACTAAGAATTATGTTGGTGTAATTGAAACTAAAAACGGTGTTAGACTAGAGATTTTACCAAAATTCTTTAAGGCATCTAAGAATTATGAAGAAGACCTAGAAAAGACGAGAAGAGTTTTTTTGATTATGTTGAAAAGACTTAAGAACTCTCCATTCAAAAGTATCGGATCGGCACATTTAAAGACGACTCATAATTTTCCACTTCTCGAGATTTTCATTGAAAATTACATCAATGAAGTTCAAAAATTGATTTTAAAAGGTTTGAAGTCGAATTATGTTCCAGTTGAAGAAAATTTATCTTTAATCAGAGGTAAAATATTATCCTCCGAGAACATGAGATTCAACCATTCTAATAGAGCAAAGTTTTATTGCTTATATGACTTATACTCTTTGAATATTGTTCAAAACAAGCTCATTAAGTCGACGTTACTAAAACTCAACCTGGTCTCGAGAAGACATAGAAATAGATCGAATATTATTAAATTACTTGCACAACTTGATAATGTTGAACCTTCGAATGACCCGAAACAAGATTTGCTAAAAGCAAAGGAAGGTAACAGGCTATTTCAGGACTATGACACACTTATTAAGTGGTCTAACATTTTTCTAAATGATCTGTCATTTACCAACTTTAGTGGTGAGTCTAAAAATCTTGCGATTTTCTTTCCAATGGAAAGAATATTTGAAGATTATGTCGGTTACTTATTCAAAAAACATGTCGAAGGTTATGAAATAAAAACACAGGATAAGACATACTATTTAGTCGAAGACCATAGAGAAAATGGAAAATTCAAATTAAAACCGGATATCGTAGCCAAACACAGTGTCAATAGTTCTCAAATTATTATCGATACTAAATGGAAATTGATTGATCAAAATAACGAAAAAAAGAATTACAATATTTCACAAGCAGACATGTATCAACTTTATGCTTATGGTAAAAAATATGCTCTTAATTCTGAAAATTCAATAGTTCCAAACCTTGTAATTATTTATCCAAAATCCGATCAATTTAATGAACCACTTGATGATTTTATTTATGAAGGTGATCTAATTTTGAATATAATGCCATTTGATCTTCAATGTGCAATTAATACTGATTTAGAAAAAGATGAAGTAAATCGAATAATTGAAAAGTCAAGGAAAATAAATACATATAAACTATTCGAGTCAAGAATTGGCATTGCAGCAGAGCCTAAAACCGAATATGTTGTTAAGAAAAATATTTAACGGAATGGTTATATAAAATGTAAATGAGAAATCTAAAAAAATACTCGAATTAAAATGCAAGCAGGTAGATCAACAATCAATGACATATTCAATCAAAATAAGGTCTTAGAAATACCATTTTTCCAACGTGCTTATGTTTGGAATACAGACCAGTGGGAACGATTTCTTGAAGATATGGAAATGGTTTCAATAACCAATAAGCCCTATTTTCTTGGTTCAGTTATTCTAAAGCAACAGCTCACTCAATCTACCCAAAGTGTAGGAGATAGAAGAACAGTTATTGATGGTCAGCAACGTTTGACAACACTTTGTATATTTTTTAAAGTTCTCAGTTTAAAATTGAAAAATGAGTATCTGGCCAATATTTTCAGATTACCCATGTCTTCATTTGATATTGCACTAAAGCATAATCACAATGATGAAGAATCATTTAACACTGTTATGAATCTTGAAGAGGAATTAATTCTTCCCGCAACTGACCATATTACCATGGCATACATGTTTTTTAAAGACAATGTGAAAATAAACCAAATAAATCCTCAGAATATCTTAACCAACATTATGTTTGTTGGCATTGACTTGAGTTACGATGATGATGAACAACAAATTTTTGATACCATAAACTCATTAGGAGTTCGACTTACAACAGCTGAACTTTTAAAAAATTATTTTTTCGGTCGAGATGATTATCAACAATATTTAACCTTTTGGCAAAATATCTTCGAAGCCAATGATGAAGTGAAAAAGTACTGGGATACAGAGATTGTGGCAGGTCGCATTAGAAGGCATTTTATTGACTTATTCTTTTATTCATTCCTTCAAATTAAAATTCAGGATAACAAATATTCAGTTAAAACAGAAGATAAAAATCAATACACTAAAGTTGATGGATTATTCGACTCTTACAAATCGTTTATCAGTGAATACAAGATTGATAAGCAAGAATTGATTGAGGAGATTAAACAATATGCCCTAATATTTAAAAACAATTTTGACTTACAAGTCCTAGATTCAGAACTTCCTGCAGAAAGTTCAATGGATCGTATCAATGCAATAATTTTTGGATTAGAAAATACCACGATAATTCCATACGTCTTGTTCATTCTAAAAAACGTATCTGACGTTACCGAACAAAAAGCAATGTTTGGCTTCTTAGAATCCTACTTATTAAGAAGAATGGTTTGTCATTCGAATACTAAAAATTATAACTCACTTTTCTCAGAGAGTCTAATAAATAATGAAATACTCAGCCTTAATGATTTAAAAGAATATATTGAAAATCGTTCTGCTGATAATAATTATTTACCGAAGGATGATGAACTAGAAAGAGGCTTTAAATATTCTAGATTAGTCAATAAACAAGCCACTGGTATTCTTTATTTTATCGAATCAAAATTGAGAAATAGATCATTACATTCAACAGCAATGCTTGGCCTCAAAAGTTATAGCCTTGAACATGTAATGCCAAAAAAATGGGAAAATAATTGGCCTGCTGTAGAAACACAACAAGAAAAAAACGAAAGAAATGCAGCATTAATGACGATTGGTAATCTTACCATAATTCCTTCTTCGTTAAATTCTTCTATTAGAGATTCTAATTGGGAAATCAAAAAGAATGGAACAATTAATAGACCTGGTTTAATACAATATGCAAGCGGTCTTGAAACTTTCAGTCAATATTTATCTGAGGATATCTGGGATGAAAATAAAATAAATCATCGTGCAAACTTTCTCTATGAAAAAGCAAAAACTATTTGGAAAATAGATTGATCTTATGCCCCAATTCAAGGAAGTATATAATCATTAATAATAATTCTTTACTTAAAGATCTTAAAATAGAAATAATTTAAAAATTATCTTTCTTAATGTTTTATTCCCAAACCAAATATTACAAAATTCACAATAATGGGTTTACATAAAAAAAATGATGTCCTATTGAGATGGGAAAAAGAAAATATAGAATATTTCATTACTGTCAATTTAGAATTCTATACTAATCTTATAAATAATGCCAAAATAGGCTATCCTGAACTGCCATATTTAGACGAACGAACAAATGCAATCGGGTCATTTAGATACTTCAAAAATTCAATTTTATATGAATTGAATGCTTTGGTAGAATTGTATTTAGTTTGGGCTGCTGCCGAAGGTGCTTTGGCTACTAAAAAAACTAATTTATTAAGTACAAGAGCTAAAGCATCAAATATTTTACTAAAAAAATACAATATTGATATTTCAAATATTCCTGGATTTGATAACATTAGAGTACTATACAAAACTGTAAATGCACTCAAACATCGAGGCGGAATAGATTTTCCAAAATCGATAAATATTCTTGGGAGTACTGTTCTAGAGTTTAAAACAGTTGAATTAGATTTTGAAGAAATTCTTAATATCAAAAATAATGTATTTAGTTTTCTCGATGCATTAGTAAATATGATATTACTAATTGAGAATAATTAGCTTCCTATAAATAGAGATTAGAAACTTGATGGAAAAAACGCTCATACTGACCACCCCAGATCGGTTTAAGCTGAAAACCTAAAATCATACGATTTTAGACAAATGAAAATAGCTGGTCAACATACTCCGTTTTCGGGTGGTCAGTATGAGCGTTTTCTCCAATTTAAATTCCATTAGCCGTTAATGTTAAAATCTTCCATCCCCATTGATTTTTCTTTTTGTTAAAAGATAATATCGCTTTACCTTTTATCAGTTGATCGTTTTCTAGGCTCATTTTAGTAATTAAGTTGGGGTCTACAAAAATGTCGTCTACAAATCCAAATTTTCCTTCTGGATTCAATTTCAATTTTCCTTCAAAGTTTTTAATTGCTTGAGATGTTTCTTTCTTGGATTCTTCAATTGAAAGCAACTTATAAAATCCATCTTTAGATGCACCAGCAAATCTAACATCATATAACTGCCCAATCGTTGGGTTCTTTAAAAAGCCACGATAAGAGAAAAACCCTTGTTTATTTTCATTGATGACAAAGTTCAGAACTTGTTTATCATGATTTACAAACTCGACAACGACAGTTTCTATTTTGACATCTCTAAATAAGATTTCTTCTGCTGTTTGAAGATGTTCTGAGTAAAGATTCACATTTGACTGCGAAGCTGTTGTAGAATTATACCACGGTAAATTTAATATACTTTGAATTTCAGTAGTGATTTTCCATCCATTTGCATGTCTTGTACTCACTATCTGTTCAATTTCATACTTCGCGTCAGAGAATTTCCCTTTTGCCATCAGGAGTTTTGCAAAGTCAAATCTTAGGCCAACAATATATGCCTCTGGGGATTTTAAGCTCAACGCTTTGCATAAACAAGCAAACCTTTCATCACTATTCTCTTCAAACACCTCAGACATTACCTCCCAAACCCAGAACTCGTTTCTTTTTCTTTTGGCAAATGGCAAAAAGGCTTCTAAAACACCTTCTGTTTGACCAGCTGCTAACATTAATTTAGCCTTGAAATAGGGTAAGAATTGATATTCAGGATTACGGATAATTTGTTTACTCAAAATAGGTAAAAACTCAGTTATTTGGTTAACCAAATTTGGGTGATTCGCAGGCAGCTTTTTTGACGCATCAAGAAAAAATTTACAAGTTAAATTGTAAAATTTTTCTACGGTTGAAGTTATTGCCTTTCCATTAAATTCTTCAGATAAATAATCCGAATCAGAAAATCCTTCAAATCCAAAATAATCAAGTACTAAATGTATATTTGGCCAAGTCTTTGACCCCTTCAAAAAGGCTTTAATTAAAAATGAATTTGCTTTTGATGGTCGATCAATGGAAAGTAGCTTTGCTTTTTCAAAAAGCTCATCTAAAACATTAGTGGGCAATTCACTTTCTCTAAATACTGAAAAAACTACCTTTCCCAATTGTAGGGCTATACTCTCGTGTAGTATTTGATTATTATCCTCTGAAAGATCTATCCCCATTAATTTATCCCAGTATAGATTAAAATCATTGAGTTTACTATAATCTGAATTTATTTTTAGAAAATCATAATAAACCCAGGCTAGGGCTCTTTTATTCCAAATATTTTCTGAATCTGTAGCAAGTTCAACTAACGCCAACTTTAACGCTTCATTGAGTTTTCCTTGGGTGCGTAATTCTTTAACATCTTTAAACGACATGTGCTAGAATTTTTTGAGTTAATTGAATAAGCTTTGTGTCAACTTGGCATTGATAGGTCTTGGGCATAGCCGTAGTTAAAGCATTTTTATCATTGAAATAAAATTGTATATACGAGCAAATTGAGTCAGTTATCAAATAATAATTGACGAAATTTTTTGACTCCACAACATTTGTAATTTTAATATCTAATTCTGAACATACAGATTGCATAACAGAATATAAGCCATCTAAAAACTCTTTCGAAGCCTTGTAAATAGGTTGAATATTCGATGAGATTTTTGAGTTAAAAATGTTTAAAATTAGGGCCCTATTTACATCGTCAATATTTCCTGATGTAATTTTAAATTGATCTACAAAATGTCCGGATCCTTTATGGGATGCTTCGATAGTTAGGCTGGTGTCCCTAAAAGCAATAATATAACGTTCAAGGTATTCTCTAGATTCTATATTTAATATTTTGAACTCTGTATTTTCAACCTTTTCCAACACCTCCCAATATTTTAAGCTTTTTGCTTTGTGTTGATTTGCATTGTGAAATGGTGAAACAAGGATATTTTCAAGGAATAGGGATTCCTGTGGGATAGTACCTATAGTGCCAATCTCTGTGAACTTTAATTTTGAAAAAGTACTAAAATGAGGTGCATTGATGGCAAACAACGTTTCAATTGCTCGGGTTGTGGCTGTGTAACACCAACGCAGCGGATCAGTTCTTAAACTAACCCTGCCATAATAGTCTACAAATACATTTTTCCATTCACCACCTTGAGACTTATGACAAGTAATTGCATAACCAAATTTAACACGAAGCGCGTTAAAGTATGGGTCACTTTTTAAGGCTTGTTTAAATTCATCTGAACCAACTTTGTGAGCAGTCAACCCTTGTTCTAATCTGTTTTTCTGAATCTCATTAAATCTGATTACAAAGTTAATATAGAGGGCTCGCATCTCATCGAATGATAAGTCTCGGTTCACAGAGTTTAAATGTGAATCGATTATCAAACACGATATGTCTTCAGGATGATTTAATAGGCGAATTTTAATTCGTCTAAAAACAATTTTAACTTCTTTTCTAATTTTACTTCCGTTTTCACTGAGCCAAACAGGTGCGCTCTGCTCTACCGTATTCTTATCAACATCAATTACCTTTAGGATATCTCCATTGAATAATTCCACTCCATATGTGTGGTAATTATTACTATTTAACAGAAGTAAATCGCCTGGTACCACATCGCTTTGACCAGGATATAGAACACTACGAATTGCCTGATTATATTGATAACATTGATGGTTAGAGTATGCTATAACAATACCATCTCCAATTTCAGGCTTAGGATATAATGATGTAAATTGCTCAACAACATCTGAAGTCGCAGTTTCAATAAAACTTTTAGTATCGTAATCAAATTTGAGATGCGATCGTTTCGTTTCATTAATTGAATCTCTTATTTTGGTCGCATTCCTGAGTATCAAGTTATCAGCTTGTCTTTTTATTTCTCTCAACTCAGCAGTTTCAACTTTAAGTCCCAGTCTCACTAAATAATCTTTGTCTAAAGCTAAAGACTTATTATCACCATATGGCGGAAGCTGTGCTGGGTCGCCAATAAATATGATTTTATTATTAGTGTTTGTTATTGACGAATATGTCAATAAGTCGTTCAATAATCTATTTGTACCAAAAGTAAAAAGTTCATTTTTTGTTTCATTATTCCCGATCATCGAGGCCTCATCAACAATCAAGATATTTTGATTTATTGATTCAATTCGATTGATAGGAAAATAATAATGAAATGAATGTTCGGCCTCATCTTCAGCATCCTTATTAATAGTCTTAAGATTATTAAAATTGTAAATAGTCTTGTGGATGGTATATCCGACACCAGTTTTTTCTCTCAGAATTTTTGCAGCTCTTCCTGTCGGGGCCATTACCGAGAATTCCTTGCCTTGCTCTTTTAAAAAAGCAATCAATGTTGAAATCAAGGTAGTTTTACCTGTACCTGCATAACCAGTCAAAATAAAAATGCTCTCATCGCTCTGAAGAAAGTACTCTAGTTTTTCTAAAGCAGCTTTCTGATCAGATGTTGGTATGATAGAAGATAGGTGATTGAGTATGGTCATTTAACTTGGGAAAGTGTTGTGAGCACAAATATTAGGGCAGAAACTCTATCTAAAATAACTTGCTGCGAAATTTCTGCAGTTGATTCATGGTCGTAAAAACTCAAACTTGCATTAGAATTTACATAAATACGACTGCCGATTAATATAGACTTGTAAATTGGTTGTGCATGACGGACAATTTGTTCTTTAAGTTTTTTTATTGCCTCCGTCGAATCTTTATTATTGCTCTGGGCTACAATAGGAAAAGAAACATTGTCTAAATCAGCTTGATCTCTTTTTATTTCTAATCGTTGAATTCCTGATAAGCTGATAAATTCATTTAGTACTTTTTTATTTTGAAAATGAATGGTGAGAAAACCGTATTTGTCATTAATAATAATTTTGCCATACATATTAGTTTCTCTCTCAAAACGAAAATTCTTTTCATTTTGGATATTTACTTGCTTCGAATCAAAGCTATTATAGGTAAGATGCGATTTCAGATAGTTAAGCCACAAATCTTTAAAATTATTTTGAGTCATTTTGAATTTATTAATAGTAACTGGTTAAATTGTTCGTTTTACCTATAACAAACAAGTTCTCAAACTGATTTAATTTCATTATATCTCTAACAGTTGTGAGCCTCATTGAATAATATTTCGAACAAATCAATAAAGAAAATTATTTCTCCAACTGATAGTTTAAAATCAGCTCGAACGTTTCCTGTTAAATGAGCTGCTACGTTGCTTCTGTAGTAGCGTAATTCAATTAATTTCTCTATTACTGACTTTTCTATATTATATCGAAAGGTTAAAATTGAAATGAACTTGATAATCGCTGTAGTATCTATAGATGTTGATTCTGAAAACAAAGAGAAAGTGTTTTCAACTTCAAATGACTTTACGGTAAAATTTGCTGATTCTGTTTGAAAATTGAAACGTCCTCGAATCAATCTTATTTTGGATAATATATCATTGTTTGGCTTGCTAATAACATCTATAATTGTTCCGTCAGCTAAAAAAACTTTTGCTGATCCATTAGTTCTAATATTAAAATCAGCTATAGTTTTTAAATCACAAAATCTTTCTAATATTTGAAAGCATAATATAAGACAGTAATTTTTAATTGATTCTTTATCAGGGTCTATCTCAAGTAAATTGAATAATTGCGAAAATTGGCCATTGAATCCAAAAACTATCCTGTTAAAATCGTCGATTTCAGGATTTTTTGAACCAAGTAAAAATTGTTTTTTTCTTAATTCATTAATTTTTGTATACAATGATGCCAAAAAGCTATTTTGAGCAGCCTTTTCAATTTGCCAACAAAGTTCTTGAATGTTTTGAAGTGACTCTTTGCGTGTATTATATGTTTCTGGAGATTCTTTTACTGTAAAATACTTAACATTATGTTCCAAACATTTTCTATAGTTCCAAACTTTATTCGAGGCCGTTGATATCACTATTTGAATTCCCGGATTTATACTTTTTATAAAATCCACCAACAATATTCCAGACAAGTTATTTTGAGACGTTAATTCGAAATCGTCTTCATGTAATCGAAGATCAATAATAAATATCAATTCAGATTTCGTATTTGTTATTATTTCCTGTGTGTAACGCTTTAATTCGGATATCAAATCATCCTTTGAATTGGCTTTATCAAAGACATCATAAAACTCAAATTTTATATCGTTAGTTGAAAGAATAAATTTGTAAAATTCTGCCCAGCCTTTTGCGAAATCATCATCTATTACTACAACCTTAGTAACTTGAAATAAATTTATTTCAGGCATAAACGAATGTTTCTTCTGAGTAATTTTCTGGCGTTCACTGTATAACTCAGTGAATTTAAAATGAAGAGTTTTCGTGTAGTTTAATGATTGAGTTTTTTCTATCAAATCATTTGCCTCGACAAATGTTTCAAAGAAACGTGAGTATCTAATCAGTGCCCATTCATTCGCTATTGAATGATGCGAATTTAAGTTTCGTGAAGATTCAATAAATAAAAATTCCTTAAGTTTAGTTAAATCAATTGATTTAGATTTATACCCATTTATGGCCAATTTAATTTTATCAAAAGAATAATTCTCAATATTGACATACTCAACATTTTGACTTAATAAAATTCTTGCGTAAGGTGTTAATTTAAGAATTTCACTTAATTCAAGAACACCATAAAAGACAACTGGCACATCACAAAAATTAAGGTTTCTTGTTAATCTAAGATGATGTGCGAATATCAAACCACTAAATTCTAAATAACTATTTGTTATTGATAGAGGGATAGTAATTGACTGAATAGGATCGTTATAATAATTCATTAGGAATTTATGAATACGTAAGTCCAAATGGTCCTCAAAATCACTTGGTGGCAAACAATCCAATTGAAAAAAATCATCGAACTCGTATTTTAAATTTTCTTTTTTAAGAATAAGTATGTTCATAACATGGCATTATTTATCTCATTTCTTAACCCTTTTATAAACTCATCTAAACAAGATTTTTGGATCATATCCTTGTCTGAAACATTTGGGAAGAATTTTGAAATGACCCAATTATTTAGATTTAAATCATTTTTAAAAATGACAAATGGTTTTTCACTGTATGATCGGGTATAAAAAATGATTTTTTCTAGTGTATCTAAAAGCAAAGACAATTGCCAATTTTCTCCAAAAGCAATTTCTAAAATATTTTCAGCGTTATTTTCTAAAAAATAAATCAAATTTTCGGAGTAAAAATTTTCGACGTCTATTAATAGAAAATCTAATCCTTTTAAAAATGAATACTCACTTCCACTTATACCACCAGAAAAAAAAATCAATTTTTTATTGCTTTCCGATAAATATGAAATTATTTCATTCCTAGCTTTCGAAGTAAGCGCCGACCGATGAATGCAAATTGTATTAAATTCATCAATAAAATCAAATCTTGAAGAATGGATTTCATCGAGTAGTTTTCCACATTTTTCGCCGCCACTAACATTTTGAAGATTCGACAAATTTTTTAAATTCAATGATTTTTCGCTTAATATTTTTTCTTGTCGAATTACTCGATCATCTATAATTATTACTTTAATCATTAGAGATAAAATTTAAACTCATGAGTGAATCCTTTTAACGTTGTACCTTCAGGTATTTCTATTTTTTGACCTTCATCTGGATTTGAAGTTAAATAATTGACTCGATAGGACTTGCCATCACCAAACAGACTTTCTATAGAATAATCAGCTAAATTTTCAAGTTTACTAATAATGTCAATAAAATCTCCTGTCGGGTTTTTTATTTTTGGATCATCAACAGATCTTGAACATTGAGAATCTTTTTGAATAAAGCGTATTATATGATACCCTTTATTTTCAAATACACTCTCTTTTTCAATCAAAATACACTGATACATTGGCCTTCGTTTAAAACTGTCCAAAAATATTTTCCTCAAACATTCTTTGAAAACATGCACATCTGTAAAAAATGAAATACTATCGAGTACCTCAATTCCTTCTAGTGTAAAATCGTATGAGAGTTCATTTTCCCATAATTTCAAGACTATATTTTTTAGATTTTTACTATCCTCTCGACATTCTATTTCATTTTTGAAAGCTTCAGTATAATCAGAAAAATAAGGTAATTCGAATTTGGAATCTAGAAGACGAATTTTTTTAGGTATGTGATATGAAAATGGCGACATACCTATTTGCGACATATGTAATTTTAATTCTGGTGATGACCAACCAAAACTTAATCTCTTTTCACCCCAATTATGAGGATACTTGTCATTGTTTTTTTCACCTAACTTATCGTTGAACAAAAAGTTAGAGATTTTTGCATGGAGTCTTTTACTTTGTTTTTTCAGGTCTTGTTCAATTTCTTTCCATTCAATTATTATCTTCTGCATGAAATCTTGATAACTTGAAAACTTACCATCCTCCCAACTATGGGTTGTATATTTTAATGACTTGTCTGGCAGTGTGAAATAATTTAACAAGTCTACAGTTTTAGATGGGCAATGAAATATAGGATAATTATTTTCTAACGAATTAAGTGTAGTTCCTCCCAATTTTATATTGATTTGATTTACAACTTCAAGAATTTTTTTTGAGTCTTCCTTCGATGATAAATCATTTATTTTAACTTCAATATTTTCTAAACGCTTTCGAATTATTTCAGTGGGATTATTGATCTCATTATGTGAGTTTTCCGATTGTAAATTTAAACTTTGATTTATTTCTTCAATACTCAATTCTAAAATTTGTAAACGTTGTTTCTGAGATAAACTCTCAGAGGACAACAACTCAACAATGAAATCGCTTTTCTTTTTCATATCATTAATCATTATCAGATTCTTTAAACTCCGACCAATCAATATCATCTAATCCAAAATCTGCGTCGGATATACTTTTGGTTTTCGTATTCAATTGGCCATAATAATAAAATTGCATAGCTGCTTCAATACCGTTCTCCTCCCATATTTTCAAAACCATTTTGATATCTTTTTTTTGTGAAAGTTTAACTTTTAATATTTCGAAGCGATTATTTAAACCTAAATATGTACTATTGTTGAATCCTTTGATCATTTTAAGGTACTCCAATTTACCAGACAATACGTTTAATAAAGTTGGCGTACCTTTTTTGATATGGCCTTTGTCAAGCGCATAGCGCGGAATAAAAAGTTGCTGAGCTTTTGCATACCCGTACTTCTCCCAATAGTATAACCACATCCTAATTTCCTTTAAGTAGCGACTTGAGACATTAGTATTTTCATTCACTATGATACCTGTAACCTCCTGCCTGAATGCTTTGCCTTGTAACCGCGTCTTTTTTGGATTAATTTGAAGTTTTTGATCATCAACAATTATTCGATTCAATTCATCTAAAAAAGTTTTATCCTTGAAAACATTATGACTAGATGAAAAAGTGATGTCATCTGCATATCGCGAATAATTGAGATTAAAACGTTTAGCAAGCCCATTTAATCTTCTGTCCAAATTATAGCAAAGTATGTTAGTTAGAGTTGGAGATGTTGGGCTACCTTGAGGTAGGACAAAAAATTTAGAATCATGATCAATTTTATGCGTGACTAAGCTAGCTAGTAAAAATGCTAATGGTTCTTTTGGCCCTTTCAAGTTGAAAGGCGCTTTCATTAAACCTAGCTTCACCCTATTTCTATCAAAGGAATGAAAGAAATCTTTAAGGTCGATATTATAAACAAAATTCTTTCCGACATGAATCTTAGCATTGTCAACTATTGACTTTCCTGGAACGAAACCATTGGCGCAATGATGTGGTTCAAAAATATTTTGAAGGACTAAATTTAAACATGATAGCATGGAATTTAACACCCTATTTGGAGCATGAATCTTCCTTAAATCACCCGATTTCTTCTTGATATTAAATGTTATATATCGAATTCCATTGTTTTCTGGATTGACATAAAAATTAAATTGTTTCATTGTGAAACGACCAGCATCTTCTCCATACTTGATGACTAAAACCTCATTTAGTAGATCTAGTAAATCCTGCTTATAAAGCATCGATTTAAATCTTGAGGTAATCAGTTCCGTTATGGCTTTTTGTTCTGTATTCATTTCAGTTGTTTAAGTCCTTGATTTGCCTGACTTTCTATTCTTTAAGTATAATTCAATTAAATAATTTCAGTTAAAAGCGGCTTATCGGATATGCAGGTATATTAATATATGCCAATTTTCCAATTCTATCCACTGAAACAAAAATTTTCTAGTTTTAAGATGTTTAATTAAGGTTAAACATTCACTCTATTTGGCCAAGTTGAATTACTTCAAAAATGGTCAAATAGAGAAAGGCGCCGATTTTTGCAGGAGAACCCGCCAGCACCCACTTTCAATAATGTCAGTCAGGCATTTCAAAGAACTTCTGCAAAGCTATGCTGCACATATGCAATCTACTTGCACAGAAAAAATAAAGATAAAAAAAGCTGGGAAATATTTGGAAATTATTTTCTGTGCAGTACCTTTGCACTGAAATGTCAATTACTAAACACGCTTATTTAAGATACAAAACATTAGACCGTTGTTTTCGCAACACTGGCCGAAACTACTTTATCGAGGACCTCATAGATGAATGTAGTAAAGTACTCAATGAAATTAATCCGGATGTGAACGGTATTTCAAGAAGAACCATTTTCTCTGATATCGGCTTCATGGAAAGCTCAGATGGCTGGGAAATTCCTTTAGATCGAGTTACAGTCGGTAAGCGAGTTTATTACCGCTATACAGACCCAACTTTTTCTATTAATAATCAACCACTCAACAATAAGGAAGCAGACCAACTTAGGGCTGCACTCACCATTATGTCAAGATTTTCTGGGGCGCCACAATTTGAGTGGGTAGATGAACTACAAACACAATTAAAGGCTCAGTTTAATTTAGAAGATAGCGATCAGCCAATAATTAATTTTGAGTCAAATCTTTATCTGAAAGGAAAGGAGTTGATTGGTGAGTTATTTGAAGCCATCCTAAATAAATTCGTTTTAGATATTACTTATCAAGATTTTAAAAGCCCAGAACCCTATAGCCTCACATTTCATCCTTACTATCTCAAACAATACAATGGAAGATGGTTTGTATTTGGTTATGATGAAATTACAAATCTTATACGAAATGTAGCATTGGATAGAATTCAATCCTTTTCAAAATCCACAAAAACCTACAAGCCTACTGATATTGTATGGGAAAACCAAGAAGATGGTTATCTAGATGATATCATTGGTGTTTCAAAACCTTACGAAGGAGAAATTGAAACCATAGAGTTGCTTTTTGATATAGATCGAGCGCCTTACATTGAGACCAAGCCAATACATCCGAGTCAAAGTTCCAAGAGGGTCGAAAATGGTCTTTTAGTCAAACTCGAGGTAATCCCAAACTTTGAACTAGAACAATTGATTCTGTCTTTTGGAGAAGGTGTCACTGTATTAGCTCCATCATTTCTTACCGAACGAATTCAATTTAGATTAACCTCTGCACTCGCTCATTACGAGAAAAAATAAAAATATTTTAACTGTGCAGATACACTGCACATGTTAGCGCCAACTTTGTATCGCAAATCAGCGATATGAATATTAAGACCCTACTACTTGCACTTGCTTTGAGTTTACTCAACTGGATTTTGGTTTATTTCCTCATCGAGGAAATCACGATCTATAAGTATTTGCTCATTGAAGCAGTTACAGCTATAAGCACCCTAGTTTATGAATACGAAAAGAAAAAAATACAAACTAAAAAAGCTTAACCTGACTCAACACCAGATTGTCATGAGGGCTGTACGTAATTCTCAGAAAGAACAAGGGATTTTTGACGGCCGTTACAGGACAAAAACTATAGTTCCAAAAAATAAGTTTACCAGAAAAATTAAACACAAGAAAAACCAAAATTAGAAAACATGGTCATTAATCAATTATACAAAAAGTACTTTCAGAAGTCAAAGTTATTCTTGTATCCGCTATTAGGTTTTGAGCGTGGAACTATTGCTCCTATTCAATCCTATATGTCTCTTGATGGGAAGTATAAAATTGAAGATCGAAAATTTATTCTTGTTTATGCCCCGGAATTAACAGAAGATTTTGAGGCTTTCAAGTCAAGTAGGTTATTGAAGCACAAACTGCTAATAGATAACTTTGAAGATGACGATAAAAATCAAGTTTTTGTATTTGATTTTTCCTCCTTTGCAAATGAATGGGATTTGATTTCAGCTGGAAAATATAGCCAAATCTCCATTGAATCAAAACGGAAAATATTAAAACAACAAGAGGCAAACAGTGGCAATTACATCTATATGCATAGTTATCTATTCCCAAAAAAATGGTTTAGCAGATATGCTGAATTGTTAGATGTCAAAGAAGATTTACTGATAAGTGTAGGTGAACTAATAGACAAACCCAATTTTGAAAAAGAAGCTTTTCAATTAAACGTTAAACAACAAATTAAACCAATCATGAAAAAACCGACTGTAAAACATGTTCAATCCACGTGCCCGCGTTGTCATGGGACAGGACGTCTACCGCAATACAACCATATTCAAAATGGCGTATGTTTCAAGTGTGGAGGTACACAGGTAATCACTAAATTATTAGCCGCTTAAATTTTATTCTATGCAAATCACAGCCAAATTAATTCAAGTACAAGCCATGCAAACCGGACAAGGTAAAAACGGCGAATGGCGCAAGCAAGACCTCATCGTGGAAACAGACGGGCAATACCCTAAAAAGATCTGTATCTCACTTTGGGGCGACAAAATTACCGACGCAAACTTGCAAGTCGGCCAAATCTATCGCTATGACGTAGATATCGAAAGTCGAGAATTCTCAGGACGTTGGTACACAGACATCAAAGCATGGCGCGTTGAAAGTCAGAGTTCAGTACAACCAAGCAATGCACCTAGTGGCCCTCCATCTGCTTTGCCACCACTGGACCTGACTGATGACGATGATGATGGAAGTGGGTTGCCGTTTTAGCGATTGATTATAGTGTAACACCTATAACAAATTCTCTATCCCTTTGTAAAACACCCTAAAATCATCATGGGTGTCTTTTGTAAATATGGTGCTTATCTGTATTTTTCTATCTGTAAATTTATTTACATCAACTGGCAATAGATCAAACCCTTTACCTATTTCAATTATAGCATAACGCATATATAAGCGACGATCATGTAAATCATATTTACTGTTTAATCTACTGTACTGCTTTACCTGAAACGATAAATCTGCATCTATTTCATCTATAAATACCTCCATATCGTTTTCTATATCAGAAAAATCAATTGGACCGTCAGCTCTGCGATTTTGACGATATTCATCTCGATTGACTAGTACTTTAAATTTTTTAACAGATTTATTTGAAGAGATTGACCTCAATAATGGTTTCAGATTTGCACTTATTTTTCCTTCATTGAGTAAAATGAAATTATCTACTAAAACCATAGAACTTGTCTGCCAATTTAAGTACGGTTGTAATTGCGACCAATTAAATCTATTATTCAATTCAGTAAAACGTATAGACTTTTCATTATTAAAAATTTTTGACAATTCAGAAATGTAATTTTCGGACGTAAACACTAATCCATTACTGGACCTCACACTATCTAAAATTGAATTATCTGAGCCGGTTAAGGCCAAAACGGGTATATCGCTATTCGATTGCGATAACCAACTAATGAAGGAATCTTTTAAACTGAATTTTGTATTTATATTCCCTATTTGTCTAAAAATATAATAGTCTTTTAATTCATCAAATAATACATCTGTATAAATATTTAATCCGGCATATTTGGTAAAAATTTGGCACAAACGACCATTAACCTCATGTTCGACAGGGTAATCAACTGGGTTATGAGAGCGCAAATTAGACTCAAAATCGAGGGCAAAATCTTTATCTATGTACAAAAACATTTCTTAGTTCAAGCGATCTTGATTTAAAGCACTTATTTTCCATTTGATATCTTCGGCGAGATGAAAGAAATTACTATAAAAGCTATCGCTTAAACTTCCATTTGGCTCAATATCTATATTTTTAACTTTACCAATTTCATCGCCTGAGCCAAAATTTAAAATCCCGACATTTTCTGAATTTTCAGGGTTTTTTGCAACTAAATACTGTAAGGTTCTAATCATATACTCACTATGTGTTTCCAAAATTACGTGATACTTAGTCTGATTTGAAATTGCATAAATCATTTCAGCCAACAAAACCTGAAAATCTGGGTGCAAGTTAGTCTCAGGTTCTTCGATTACCACAAATTTGGCGTCATTAAAACCATTTAATAATTTTTTCTGGAGAATAAACTTTTTCGTATTTTTCTTTTTATGTTCCTCAAAATTCAGGTATACATCAGTCGAATAAAAACTAAGCGTTCCAAAGAAATGAATGTATTGTAATATTTTACAAATTCCTGTGCCCAATTCGGTTAAATGCCTTCCATTTAATTTAATCTCTGAAATTTTTGAAATCTGAAAGGGTGTAATAATTTCAATATTATAACTTTCTCCAAAAAAATTCTTCATCCAACGATCTACAAAATCTAAATCAATCGATTCTAATTGGAAATAGCCAATACGCTTAGATAATTGCTGAATGATAAAATCAGAATCATCATAAATTCTTTTAGCCTTAGATAATTCACTATTTCTAATAGTTGTAAAATTTATTTTTGACTCATTATTCTCCAACGAAATTGGCTTGAATAAAAAAGTGAAATAATCCTTTACTGATCCTTTTAAATAATCATCTAATGGAGTCAAAGCGATTCCTTCTAAAAACGAAATCAACCCCTCTGCAAAAAACCATTTTTCAAAGGGTCGGTAATCCGACATAATTTTGGATAAATGAGATGGTAATTCTAATTTTCCACACAACGCATCGCTACCAAAAAGAACTTTAAGTGCCTCACTATCTTTAGTTGAAATTTCATTTTTGATAACTTCTAGAAAGTCACTAAACCGAAAATTTATTTCAAATTCTTTATTTGCAACGTCATCAATGAAAGTAAATGTATTTGCATTTATTATCAACTCTAAAAGTTTTTGTCCTTTCGAGTTTAAATAAATTACGCTCTTCAAATCCAAATAACCAATACTTCCATCTTCGGGATCATCAATTACAGTCCATTTAAATTCTTTAAAAATCCCTTGATTAACCTCTGTTCTAATTAATATTGGCTTTTTACTATCCTTTATATGGTAATCAATGCTATCAATATTGAAATATGGATTCCCTTCAAAATGCTCTGCTGCTGCAATAGCCAGTGCTTTGATAAATGTACTCTTCCCACTATTATTTGCACCTATCAAGAAAGTGAGTGGTTTAATATCAAAAACGGTACGATCTCGGAATAAAGAGAAATTAGTGAGCTCTATTTTCATTAAAAATGTTCATTACAAATTAAACTAAATATTGATAAGACCTGATACTTTTCTTTTAATTGGATGTATGGAACAACACAATTGTTTGGTTATCATTATCCCACCTTTAATACCTGATTTTTAAAATAAAACATCAATCTAAAATTATTAAAAAAATCGAAGCCAATAATCCCATGTATACGATTTGACTCAAGCATTGCCTCCATCCTGATTGGCAGATTTCCAAATAATACTTTCAAATTGTGTTGTCCAAATTTTGTGGAAATCTCAAAACAAGAAGTCTCGAAAGAACCTATACCAGGGTAAAAATCTGATATTGTTGAATGTGGTACAAGATGTTTTGTTAAATCTGAATTCAAATAAGATATTTTAGCCCCTGAATCTAGAAAAAAACGTAATTTCTGACCAAAATCATGAAATTCTAAGACCGGAATGCCCGCTAACTGAGAAAATGACATAGAATCTCTGTCAAAAGGAATTTTATCCGTTGACAAAATTAGTTTTGCATTTGGATAATCAAAAATGCAATTGAATTTGGAAAGGACATCGATTCCAAGCAGCGTGGTAATTTTCTTGCCGAGCAACTGCGATATTTCATCGATACTAGTCAGTAAGTTTCTCGACACACAAGGAAATTCATGCCACAAAAATCTAGAAAGGGCGCATTATGCAAAGTTGAAGGGGAGCCTGTATCAATTAAAATAATATTATTTTGATCATTAATAATCAAATGATTATCAAACATCTGAATATCAAAATAGAATGTATAATTTTCCATTACAAAAGATTATAACTGTATAGATTTAATATGCCCTCTAATACTTGAATAGATCCCAATTTTGCGAACAAAATAGTCAATTTTAGAAAGCGCGCCTCTGTGATTAACATACCATTTTGCTTTATTCAAAGCATGTTTAAAATCCTCTACTTTTTCCGAAAATTCAGAATTAAAATTGCCATAATAATCCAAAAAATTTACATAGTAAAACTCGACTTCAAAGGTCTTAGCATCTTTTCTGTACTTATAAACAGATCCTTCTTTCTTACCTTTCATATTTAAGTTTATTAGATTTCTACCCCCAACTAAATCACATCTGGATAATTTCCAAACACATATTCAGTAACTGGGCACAACCAGAGGCGATGATTATTATGTTCCGGGACTCTGTAATATCTTCCATATTGCACTGGCGCGTGACCAATGAATGATAGTAACGACTGGTTTTTGCCATAGTCATCCGCAACCAATTTATATTGAGCGCCTATAAATGACTCATGACTAAACTGCACCCAAACTTCATCTTCTTGATTTGAGAGGTGGTCCAAAAAAGTATCTGCGCCATCTACCATCATGAGGTTTGCTGTAGTGCCCAGACCTTGCTCTAAAAATTCTGGAAGGTCGATATACCAAATTCCATTTTTCTTGTAAAATCGTTTATTCATGTCTTTAATTTTGAAGACAAAGTTCAGACGCATTAGATGTTATTTGAAATTTTTGCAAGCTTGCAAGTAATTATTTATACCTTCATAACAAAACTTTACCCATCAATTTCTGACACATGAAAACACTTATTTCGTGGATTGCGCACCATAATGACTTCGAAAATGGGAATTTCAAGCCAAATGGGCCTACCGCGAGTTTTCATAAGTACTTTTTCAAGCATGAGCGGCATGTTTTGCTTTCCGGAGAGCCAGATGAGCAGAATGACAACCGGGCTAATCGGGCGCGGGCCTGGTTGAAGGTGGCTTATCCCGATAGGGAAATTGAAGTGCGGTATTTGAACATCTCGGACCCGATTGATCATCAGGAAATTCAGTCGAAGGTGAGCCCAATATTGGCTGAGTTCAAGGATGACAAGATTGATATTTTTGTGTCGCCAGGAACGGGTTCTATGCAGTTAGTGTGGTACTTGAGTCATATGCACTTGGGCCTGCAAACCACATTGTATCAGACGCGTGAGGCCAAGTTTAGCAAGCAAAAAGACAAAGACAAGCCAGAGTTGGTCAAGATTGCCTTGGAGCAATCGGCGCTTCCAGTAACGGCAATGTATCACCAAGAAGAAGTCCGAAGAAATACCGGCGACAACTATTTTCTGACGCCCGCCATTGAAAAGGTCTACGACAGCGCAGCTAAGGTAGCACAGGTAGATGCCGTGAGTGTGCTCATTCTTGGGGCGAGTGGTACGGGGAAAGAAAACCTCGCCAAGTTTATCCATAAGAATTCGGCGCGCAAAGACAAGCCGTATATTGCCATCAACTGTTCGGCGTTTTCAGACAGTTTGTTGGAAAGCCGCTTGTTTGGTTATAAAAAAGGGGCTTTTACAGGCGCAGACAAAGACACTACTGGTTTATTTGAACAAGCCCATGAAGGCATTATTTTCTTAGATGAAATTGGTGATATCTCGGCTTACATGCAACAGAGCTTGCTAAGGGTGCTGCAGGAAAAAGAAATCATGCCCTTGGGTGGCAAGGCCAAAAAAGTAGATGTGCGGGTGCTAGCCGCTACCAACCAAAACCTTCCAAAGTTATGCGAAGAAGGGAAATTCCGCTGGGATTTATATTACCGCCTCAGTGTTGTGGAGCTCGACCTCCCTACCCTACATGCGCGTGGCAAGACGGACCTCAAACTCTTGATGGATCATTTCATCACAGCCAAAAAGAAAGAATTGCATCGGCCAAAGAAATTGGTATTTGATAAAAGTGCGCTAGAAATTATGCTCAATTACAGTTATCCGGGCAACGTGCGCGAGTTAGAGAATATCATTTCGAGGTTGTATGTCTTCAATGAAGAACGCATTACATTGGATGTCTTACCCAAACGCCTCAAACAAGCACCGGAAAACCAACCCATGAACATGGATTTTGTCGAGAAGCAACACATCCTTAAAGTGCTACACCACTACAACGGAAACATCACACAAACCGCTAAAGCGATTGGCTGGGTAGTGAATACCTTGAAGGCGAAGATGAAGCGTTACGGGATAAGCGTGTTGCAAAATTAGTTGGCGTTTTCAGCTTTCCTTCTACTGACGAAGTCTGCCACCACATCAAAAGGGTCTTTTCCTGTTGAGTACATGACATGCGCGCAAAGAGAAATGTCATCAGATATATTGACATGTCTTGAGATGTGGTCATCTAAGCTTTCTGGTTGCCAATAAAGTGCGTGCATGCTCAATGGTACTTGGTAACGCAAAGAGTTTTCATTGCTGAAATAGAAGAGCTTTCCTTTATTCAATAAATTATTGAACACATTGGAGAAGCGGACATAATTCAAAGGGTCTTCTCCTTCTTGCAAGCGGTAGCAGGTGGCGTCTAGGATAAATTCATCACTATTTTGATAATAATAGAGCTTTCCTTCTCTTTGTTTATCATAGTTAATACCCCAACGGATTATGTTGTCCGGATGCGAAACAGAATAATTGATTTGATCCTTGGACAGCTTCGTCCGAAACAAATCAAAAACAATTTGTTCCACATTGTTGAATTCTTCTTTTTTCTTTTGAAAAGCTGTCAGTTCTTTGTACAAATTCCAGAGTTCTTTAGGCGTGTTGTATTTCATGATTTTGAATTTAAACCAAACGACAATTGACAACTTTTATGCCATTCGGAAAACGCCCATTTCATCAAGGGCCATTTTTAACTTTTTCGTCTTTTTTTGCCATATTTTTCAATTTTTGATGGGTTTTTGAGCATTTTTTAACGATTTTACTTCAATTTCAGCTTTGGCATAACTCTTGACTAAGGGCAGCAAACCAAATTAAACTGCAGCTTTTTATGCTTGCCAAACATCTCCAAATTTCACAAGAAGAAATCAAGAAAAACGAAGATGTCCTGATGGATTTTCAGTTCGCTTTCTTGACGCAAAACTTAAAGAGAATCGGCTATTTACTCTCTCCGAAAGGAACCTTCTTTGGTAAACAAAGCCTCACTTACGGCAAGAGTAAAATTTATGCGCTTTTGAATCAGAATCCGGAAGCCGAAAGAGACTTTATCCATATGGCCAATCAAGGGTACAGCAATGATCACCTTCCTGGAGAATTAGTCCTGGAATTTCGTTTCCCGACCATTACCCCCGATAACGTTATGCACTACCCTGAAGAACACACCTTATTTGGTCTGCCACCAATTGATGGCTTTCATGAAGAGGTGATCCGCATCGCCCTGAAAATTGAAAAAGGAAAAATCACCTCGCTGCGCATCCCAAAAAAAGTGACCAAAAGCCTGCAGCGCTATATCGACGAAAACTAAACAACAAATACAGAAAATCATGCAACAAGAACTAGCAACCGCCACGGACGTGGCTACAACCCAAGAAACGGTTGTGCACATTCAGATTACCAATGCCCAACTGGTGCGCAAGTGCATTCAGGAAATGAATACAGATGCGTTGTATTACCTACTCGACGTAGAACGCACCTACCAAGATTGGCAGCGCAATGAGTTTATCTTGAAGCTCGAGCGCGTCATGAAAAAATTTGAAGCCGACGGGGACACTTATCTCAATGCCGTACAAGGCGCCTGCGGTGGCTCTTGCTCCAAGGGGCAAAACGGGTACCTCTTTATTGGCAACAACAGCAAAAACTACATGAACCTGCTTTTTGTCGAGGAAGAACTTCAACTCACTGACCTCTATGAGTGCAGCCTCTTTCGAACCAAATTTGAAAACTTAGAACTCCGTAAGCGCTATTATATTGATAATCGGATGGCGGATTTTTATGATTATATGAAATCCTTATAAGTATGCTTGATAACACTTTACATCAATATCAATTATTTAATGGTGTCACGCTTTCAAATGACGGCCGCTCTTTTGAAATAAATATGACGCAAACCCGTCATCATTTATGGCTATTGCAGCATTTTGGACACCTTGAGATCAAAACACTTGACTTGAAATACCAAATCAATAATGGCATCCGACAAAGAAAAAATACCCAACACCCGATTAGAAATCTGCAAAAAAAATTCAAAAATACTTTTGAATTAGTTACTTATTTAGGCCGTTTGCCTTATGATATTTTGCGCATAAAAATCGAATTTATAAATGGCTGGCGAATTGAAGACCTACCCTATATGTCTTTTCGAATAATCACCAATGATTTACCTGATCGAAATGTTCTTCTGGCACACTTCTTTCAGATTGCTGCAATATCCAAATTTGACCTTAATGAGCTTCAGAACGGTAAAGCCTACCTTATTGATAATACAGCACATGGTCAAGTTTTGAGAGAATTTGAATGGAGTGAATATCCCGATGAGACCGACATTCCATTTTGATCAACTACTTGCAACCTTGCAAAAAATAAAAACCACCTCTTATGCGACAGAACTTTGTATCAAAACTAAAACACTTTTTTATGGAAACAACTCACAAAAACAACACAGGAAACAACAACACCACGCTTTATCAATTCATCATTGACCGCAGTGGCTCCATGCGCGGCCTCGAGCAAATGGTCGTAGGCGGCTACAACGAGCACCTCAGTGCGGTGCGCAATATGCAAGAAACCTACCTAGACCAGCAATTCTTGGTTTCGATGCTCACTTTTGACGACGATGTACAATGGTTGGTAAAGCCTGCGCCTATCAGCGAACTCAAAGAATTACCCAACGATGCTTTTAAGCCTCGTGGCATGACCGCCTTGCTTGACGCAATCGGCAAGGGCATTCATCACATCGAAAGCGAATATGCTAGAAAAATTCAAAACGACGAAATGAGTGTGGTCATGGTGATCATCACAGACGGCGCTGAAAATGCCTCGCAATTTTTCAACTACCACAGCATTGCCAAAAAAATTAAAGAACGCGACGAAACCGGTAAATGGACCTTCAGCTTCATCGGCTGCGATTTTGACGCCCTGCACACCTCCAGGATGCTCAACATCAGAAAAGAAAATGTTAGGAATTATAAAAAAGGGGAATACGGGCTTATGTCAAAAAGCGTAGACAAAACCTTTATGCGCTATGCAGAATCTAAATCTAATGGCAGTTTTGGGAAACAGGCTTTTGAATTTTTCTTGGATGAGGATGTGGATTAGCCTTAATCCTATTCTTTCATTTGCATTAAATATTTAACTTAGGTCCGAAGCATTTCAGAACATTTTCAATGAAAATTCACCTCATTCGAACGGAAGATTTTCCACAAGCACAATACCACGAGGTCTTGCAGTTTTTGCAAGGCCAAGTGGGCATGCTGCAATTCATTGAGGGTCCTGTGGTCACGCTACAACCCAATTACGACTACCACATCTTTGAAGAAGATGAATTCAAAAAGCAAAAATTTGAAGTCAGAAAACAAAAATCAATAACCGCCAAAGAGGATATTACTGATTCCGACTTTACGCTTTCCTATGCACCCCCATCCTTTCCAAACAGGCAACGCACCTATGAATGGTCACAGTTTTTTAAATGCTGTGAAGCCTACCGGCAGTTCAACAACATACCGGAGCAAGATTTAGTGTTTTTGCTCACAAACGCCATGAACAAAGCAAATTGGTTTGGCAGCATTGACGAAAGCATGCGCAACTTCTTTGTGCACACCGCGGACTGGCCTTTCTTTTTTCGAATGCTCAACAAACCTACCTACCCTATTGCCTATGAAATAGTTGTGTGGGTGTTGCGCTCCCTAATGTTTAGTCATCGAGAAGAAATTCTAGATCACGTACATGAGCAACCACTGGGTTGCATCAATGATTTCTGTGCACAAAAGGACCAAATCATCCTCAAGATGCGCACCGGAGACATCTGCCTTGATTGCATGGATCAAATCATCAAGTACGACGTGCCGCCGCCTATTCTCAAACAGATTCAAAACACACTCAACGAAATCAGGCAACATATTATGTTTAGCCGCACTCGAAATGTTTATCTGCTAGACAGCCCGCTTCTGATTTCCAAACGAGAACGAACCCTTCAGTTTCCAGATTATTCGCCAACAAAAGCGAAACTCAACCCAAAAGAACTTTCTTTGTACCTACTCTATTTAAATCATCCGGAAGGGATTGCACTGAACTGCGTAACGGATCACCAAGAAGAACTTTTGGGCTATTACCGTGAAATATCAGGCCAGATCGATTTGGAAAGGATGCAAGCCACCATTACCTTACTTTCTGACTATAGCGAACAAGAACTGAGCGTTACGCTCTCTCGTATCCGAAATAAAATCAGAAAAGCTATTGGGCCTGAATGCGCTAAAAAATACCTCATCAATCAACTTCCTAACGATACGCATGGCATTCTCGTCAATAGAGAACGTGTTCAAATTGCTGATGGCAATCCGAGTTTTAGTATGGATGATTTTTAATCCCCCTACACCCCACCATGCTGATAACAATACCCATTGGATTTGGCGTTGCGGGAGCATTGTGTGCCCTTTTGCCTGGTGGTGGCGAAAAAAGCAAGCCCAATGCCGTCTCAACCGATTTCTATCCCTACCTTTGCGCCCTTAAACAGATTCATGAAACGCATCAACGCCTACAAAAAACTCTTTCAGATTGATAACCAAATAGAGCTTGCGGCGCTGAAGCAGACCTACCGAAGTTTGGTCAAGCAGTGGCATCCCGATAAATTTCAGGATGGAGATCCGCTCAAAGAAGAAGCCGAAGAAATGGGGCGTCAGGTGGTAGATGGTTATCATTTTTTGGTGAGCATAGCCCCTGAAACCAAAGCAGCGCAGTTGCCAGAATACCAGCGTACCATCAATGAATGCGGCATAGCCGATTTTCGTCATAAAGGGCTATTACTCGAAATTACGTTTACCGATGGCTCTTGCTATGAGTATTTTGGGGTCAATGCCAATGTGTTCAAGAAACTCATCAATTCGGATAAGCAAGTGCGCTTCGCCAAGCGTTTTATCTACGAAAGCTATTTGTATCGGCAGTCTAAGAAGGCGGTCGCAGTAGAATAAAAGCGACTTAATCGTGTTTTAATAAAAAACACGAAGATGAAATTACCAAATTCAATTTTAAAGGCAGAAGTATTACGTAATAATTTATTAAATTTACACGTAAAACGAATTGTCATGCATACCAAACTTACGCTTAATATAGAAAAATCAACAATTGATCAAGCAAAGTTATATGCCAAACAGCAAAAACTAAGTTTATCTAAATTGATCGAGGCCTACCTGAAATCTTTGGCTTTGGAAGAACCCGTTTTAAACGAGGTGAGTCCATTAGTGGAGCAACTTACAGGTCTCCTACCTACAGATTTTGATGATAAGAAAGCCTATCAAATGTATCAAGCTCAAAAACACGCCTGATGCAAACGCTTTTTTTGGACACTAATATTGTCATCGACTTGTTGGCAGGACGCGAACCATTTGTCAAAGACGCACAAGCACTTTTTACACTTGCAGACAAAGGAGAAGTTAAATTGCAAATTTCGGCCCTTAGTTTTGCCAACGCCAGCTATGCTATCGCAAAGCATTACTCGGTGGCCGATGCGAAAATTTACTTACAACGCTTCAAAGTTTTGGTAACAATTTTAGCACTCGACGACAAAGCAATTGAATTGGCTTTGGCATCAGACTTCAAAGACATTGAAGACGGTTTTCAGTATTTTATTGCACTTGCAAATGGGGCAGACGTGCTGATTACGCGCAACAAAAAAGACTTCAGCAAAGCCAGTATTCCAGTGCTCACGGCTGCTGAATACTTGCGGCGCTAATTATAAATCGTCGGTATCCTCATCCAATAAATCCAAAGGCTCTACGGTGCCGTCGAGTAACTGACTGCTTTCGGCGGCGGGTAATTCTTCGACTTTGCGCAACTTGGACATCAACTGATTGGTGCGGGTGGTGACCAATTTTTCGAGTTCGGAGTCGGCTTCACCAATTTTTTTGCGGGCTTTATCCAGGACCACTCCAAATTTGGTGAATTCGGTTTTTACCGCGCCCAAAATTTGCCAAACCTCGCTGCTGCGCTTCTGAATGGCAAGGGTCTTGAAGCCCATTTGGAGGCTATTGAGCATTGCAGCCAAGGTGGTAGGGCCCGTTACAATAATTTTATACTCGCGTTGCAATGTAGCCACTAGTTCTGGTTGGCGCACAACTTCGGCAAACAAGCCCTCGATGGGCAAGAACATAATACCAAAATCAGTGGTGTATGGTGGGTCGATGTATTTGTCTCGGATGTCTTTGGCAAATTTCTTAATGCTGTTGGCGAGCGCTTTGTTGGCGGCGTCAATGCCGGCAATGTCGGCGGCCTCGTAGGCGGTTTGCAGGCGCACGTAGTCTTCTTGCGGAAACTTGGCATCTATAGGTAAATACACTTCTTGGCCGAGGTCGTCTTTGCCCGGTAATTTGATGGCAAACTCGACGTGGTCATTGGAGCCTTTTTTGGTTTTGACGTTGGCAGCGTATTGCTCTGGGGCCATTATTTGCTCGAGGATATTGCCCAGCTGGATTTCTCCGAGTACGCCGCGGGTTTTGACGTTACTGAGTACTTTTTTAAGATCGCCAACACCACTGGCGAGGTTTTGCATTTCACCGAGGCCTTTTTGAACGGCTTCTAGACGCTCTGAAACCAATTTAAACGACTGACCCAGGCGTTCTTCTAAGGTTTTGTGTAGTTTTTCGTCGACGGTTTCGCGCATTTTCTCGAGCTTTTCTTCTGTTGATTTCAAGAGCTCGCCTTGCTTTGAAGACATGGTTTCAGAAAAGTTTTTGAGTGCCAACGTGAGTTCGTCGCGGTTGTCTTTGACGTTTTTGCTGAGTTCTTCGCGGTTTTGGCGCAGCGCGGAGGCCAATTCTTCGCGGTTTTCTTTGAACTGGGCACCCAGCATTTCTTTGATGAGCTGTTCGGTGTTGGTGCGCGATTGCGCCGACACTTTATTGTAGATAGCTATCAATAAGATAAGCACGAGTGCCAATAAGCCGAGTGTAAGGTAGAAGATCATAATCAGAAATATTTTTACGAAGGTAGTACAGAAGGACGTAAGATTTTTACGTTCAATAAAACTTTCGATACGCTGTCGTTGTTCATTAAAGAAATACTAATTTTATTCTACAAATGTCATTAATCCGAATAGACCGCTCTGAAATCCAAAAAATGGGCCGCATTGAGCGCCTCAACCTCATCAACAGTTGCACCGGCTATAAATCTGCCAACCTGATTGCCACTATCTCCAACGAAGGTAAAACCAATGTGGCGGTTTTCTCGAGTATTACGCACTTAGGTAGTGATCCCGCACTTATTGGATTTATTTTGCGGCCAACAACTGTGCCGCGCCACACCTACCAAAACATCAAAGCATACGGTTATTTCTCTGTCAACCACATCAGCGTCGACCAAATCGCCGATGCCCACCACACCTCGGCCAATTACCCCGAAGAAATTAGCGAATTTGACGTCACCGACCTCGAACCTGTTTACCATGGTGGTTGCCCCGTGCCTTTTGTAAAAGGGAGCCCCATCAAATTGCTTTGCAAATACGTCAACGAATACCTCATTGAAGAAAACGGCTGTATTCACGTCATTGCCAGCATAGAAGCTTTGTTCTATGAAGAAGAACTGCTGGGCCCAGACAACTGGCTGCAACTGGACAAAGGCAAGGTTGTTGCTATTAATGGCCTCGACGGCTACGCACTTCCGCAACTTTTGGAACGATTTTCGTATGCAAGACCAAAAAAATAAGTACGCATGAAAAAATTATTTCTACTTCTCCTTTCGACCTATCTACTCGTTTCTTGCGTTTCAGTACAAGAAGCACAAAATGTAGTAGAGCTGACCCAAAGCCATAACCGAATTGCTATATTACCCATTCAGGCAATGGTTGAGCGCAAAATATGGATGAACCAAGAAAAATACGATGAACTCTGCCGTATCAAAAGCGAAGAAACGCAACAACGCTTATTTAGACAACTCGAGTATTACAGCCGCAGCGGCGCCTTACACGCCGAACTGATGTCACCAGACGAAGTCAACTCTATCCTCTTTGGCGCAGGGTATCCGAACACCAACCTTAACAACAATGCGTTGTGTAGCCTATTGCAAGTGGACGCCATCATTTATGGCAATATCCAAGTAAGAGAGTCCATCAGTGAAGCCACGGCCGTCATGCTCAATAATATGGTGTCAAACTCCATGATGATCACCAATATCATCAACCTCGATCTGAGCCTTTACGACGCCAAACTGGGCCAACAAATTTGGCACACCGAGCAAGTCAATCAAGGCCAGATGGGTTCGATCAAAGAAAACATGCAGCGCCAGGTATGTCGTCGGGCTGTACGCAACCTCCCTTATGCCCTTAAAAAGCGTCGCTACAAAAAAGCTTACGCCACCATGAGCGGGATTTAATCCTATTATTAGCGAACCTCCGTGCCAAAATCGCGGAATCTGGACAGCAGCATAGAGAGCTCATAGGTGCGGTAAATGTATAATTCAACAACAATATAATTGGGGTTGTCTACCACGACGCGCTGCGAGGAATGCAGGCGTCTGGACTTGACGTAGGCAATTGCCCAATCGGTAAACTTGAGGCGAATGACCTCCGGAATACTGTCCTTGAAACGCGCAATTCCAAGGCAATGTTTAAAATAGGTTTTGAGTTCAACGGCTTGGGCCAATTGCAGCCACGAGAAATGCACTAACTCGCCTTCGGTGCCATCTTCTTTTTCGGAAAGTGCCGGAACAACCACAAAATTCTCAATCAGATCAAATGCAAATACTTTGATGGATTGTTTTGGCGCATTGTTTTTTTCAGACCATACACATGCTATCAAATAATAGCGCCCTTCGTAAAAGCGCACTTGTAAAGGCGCAACAACTTGTAATTTAGACTTATAGGTTCCAAAGGCTGAACGGTATAAAAACTGCAATAAATACTGTTGCTCAATGGCCTGTAGGCAAGTTGCTGCCAACTCATAAGACCGCCCGTCGTCATTCAGTGCCGAAAAACTGAAAACCAATTTGTCCTGAAACTGCGCATTGTTTTCTGGTATTTTGGCGCCAAGCTGCTGCGCAATCTGATTGAGCATGTTGTGCTGCAACGCTTCAGAAATGAGGGCATTGGGCGCAGGAATGAGTTGGTAGTAATGTTTTTTAGAGACCCGAACATGGAGCAATCGGTCTTTTCCATCTGCTCTTAGAACCTGTAAATCTGCCTCCAAAGAACGCCGAGAAATCGGCTTTAAGCCAATACTAGGCAAGACCTTTTGTAAATGTGCTTGAATTTGAACAAAAGAAGCGCGCATAAAGGCCTGCTCCTTGAGAAAATCAAGAATGAGTTGTAGGCGTTGGCTTTGTGCGGTGAGCTGTAGCATGGTCAAATATAGTTATTCCGCATTTATTTTGCGGAGTAATTGCTATTAAAATTAATCTTTAGTTGATAATTGAGACTATTTTTGGCCTTATTTTTGTTTCTCAGGAATGACACTCAAATACAGCACAACATGAAAACGATCTTATGCTCATTAGGGCTTTTGGTATTGGCTGCAAGTTGCAGCAAATGGCAAAGCAATCAAAAACAAATTACGAAAATCTCTACCGACGGCACCTGGATTGTGTCCAGTTATATAGACGACGGCGACGACGAAACAAATGATTACACCAACTACCGCTTTGTATTCTTAGAAGATGGCACCCTCAATGCCACCGATTTATTGAGTAGCAATTCAAATCCGTATGTGGGTAGTTGGTCTTTAACCGATTCAAACAGCAGTGACGACGACAGCCTCGATGACCTCGACTTCAATATCAATTTCAACCTAAATAACGTACTCGACGAACTTTCAGACGACTGGGATATCATTTCGTATACAGATACTGAAATCAAGCTAGTCGATATTTCTGGTGGCGGTGGCGGTACAGATTACCTGACGCTTACCAAACAGTAACAGATCAACAAAAATCATGAAAAGCCCTGAGGAAACTCAGGGTTTTTTGTTCTTCAGAACCTGCTTCGGGCTCGTGGTTATAGGCCCAATTGGCCATTGGGGGCATACTCATCAAGATCGATTCTGTGCGTCCACCAGAATAAATGCCGAATTTGGTGCCGCGGTCATGCAGCAAATTGAACTCGACATAACGGCCGCGTCTGAGGGCCTGCCAAGCGCTCTCTTCCTGAGTTGGAGCTTGGAGCTGAGTACCTTCAATTTGCTGACCGTAGACCAAAGGAAATAATTCACCGAGGTCCACGCAGTAATTGAAAATTTGCGCTTTACTGAGGCCACAACTTTCATTGAGTTGGTCAAAAAAGATACCGCCTACTCCTCTTGATTCACCGCGGTGTGGCAAGTAAAAATAGCGGTCTGCCCATTCTTTGAATTTTGGATAGAAGTCAGTGCTGTATTGGTCAGAAACTGCTTTTAATGACTGATGAAACGAAAGGGCTTTACCACCATCGACATAATGTGGCGTGAGGTCGATGCCGCCGCCAAACCAATAGGTTTGGTCTTCGAGTTCAAAGTAACGCACGTTCATGTGCATGATAGGATGCCGCGGATGCTTTGGGTGCAAAACAATGGAAACGCCTGTTGCAAAAAAGGCCTCGCCTTCGTGGCCGAGTTGTTTTTTCATGGCGTCGGTAACCGGGCCGTGCACGGCACTAAATGCAACACCTGCCTTTTCGAGCACAGCGCCACCAACTAAGGTTCTGGTGTGGCCGCCTCCACCCTCTTGACGCTCCCAGGAGTCTTCGGTGAACTTAGCCTGACCGTCGAGCGCTTCTAAGGCTGCACATATATGAAGTTGTAGCGCGCGGTAGCGCTCTGCTATAGCGTTTTTATTCATGTTGTGGGGCTAACAATTGGGCATTGGTATACCAAACCACCACACCCGCTTTGTTTTCTATGAAGAGGGAATTGGCGCTGGTTTTAAGTTGCATATTGCTAATCAATCCTTTTTGAGGCTGCGTGTTACCAAGTAATTGCATACCAATATGCAAGGTCAGGTCATAACCTAAACATGCCATTTTACTGAGGTCTGCGTTGTAGCGCTTGCGGTAAGTTTTATGAAAAGCGATTACTTGGGGGTCATGATAGTTAAAATGGCTGGGCAAAGCCACCAAAAAAGATTGGTCGCGGACATCAGGTGCGTCGAGTTCTTTGTAGTCTAACCAGTCTTTGTGGCCTGCAACAAACAACATACTATCGGCCGCAGCCGCCTTGAGCAAAGCGGCCACTTTCGGGCGCTCAGAACTAAAACTTACCACAATCTGAGGTGCACCGATCGATTTGTATCGATTGTAGGTAGACCAAGTTGCTTCTTGAAGCTTGAGTTTGGACTGTGTTGTAGGAACGGCAGCAAATGCGGCTTTGAATTGCTGTTCGAGACGTTGGTCGGCCTCTATTGGGCTATTGATAAGAATGACCGTATGACCTTGGAAATTTTGATGCAGGTGCTTGGCCAGGCTTTCAACCAGCGCTTGATCTGGCGTGGTGTAAGCCATAAAATTCGGGGCCATCTGAACAATAGACGCAGGCATTTGCACCGGAAAAACAACGGGAATACCGTTGATTTTTGCATAAGATGCCACCATTTTAGCCTGTTTTTCTTGAAGCGGAGAAAAAATGAGGTCCACTGACTTCATTTGCGGACTATTCAATTGATCTTCTAGACTAAAGCTCGTTGCGTTGTCGTCATAGACATATACATTGGCAACCAGACCCCGCTGCTTGAGTGTATCAAGCGCCAATTTAAGCCCCATGTAATAATCGAGGGCCGCACTGGAGATGAAACGGTTGTTATTGGCGTTGGAATCTAGCTGAAAAGGCAGAAAAACAGCAATATGATAACTTTGCTTTTTTGCTACTGGGAATTCAAAAGAACTTTTCGGGCTTGGCAAGGGCGCCGGAACCGCTTGTACGGGAACCGGCTGCGTATTTGGCTGCCGAATGGGTACTAATATTTCCTGACCCGGTGTTACTCTTGAACTACTCAAGTGGTTGATTGCCATTAAGGTATCGATAGAGACCATGTAGCGCTTGGAAATCGCGTAGAGGTTTTCTTTCTCTAGGACGGTATGCTTCACAATTGAATCGGAGCGTTTTGGCGCTTTAACAGCCACCGCAGGACTTGAAATCGGGGTGGTTTGTGTAGCATCAAAAGGTAAAATGGCATGTTGAATGCGCACAACCTGCCCTACTTTTAGACCGTTTTTAGCCCCCGGATTCCAAAGATAAAGGGAATCTACGGGTGTTTCATATTGCCTTGAGATGGCAAATAGGGTTTGCTGGGCTTGGACTTTATGGTTGATTGTTCCGCGTTTGACCGGAATGAGAATTTGTGCGCCGGCCTCTACACCTCTTTCGAGGCCAGGGTTGAGTTGCAATAATTGATCGATGTCGGTCGAAAACAGCGCTTGAAGTCCATTGAGCGTTTGCCCTTCTTGAATGGTATATTGGTAAAATTTAGAACCGTTTTGTTCAATGATTGGCAAGGCTTGGCCATTGGACCTGAAACAACAAAAAAAGAACAACCAAACAAAAAGAACCCATTTCATCTTATTCCCATTCAATGGTGGCTGGCGGCTTGGAACTGATATCGTAGGTGACGCGGTTGATGCCGCGCACTTGGTTGATGATGCGGTTCGATATTTTAGCCAAGAATTCATAAGGTAAATGCACCCAATCGGCAGTCATGCCGTCGGTAGAGCTCACTGCCCTTAATGCAACTGCGTTTTCGTAGGTGCGTTCGTCGCCCATGACGCCAACGGATTGGATGGGTAAGAAAATGGCACCCGCTTGCCAAACGCTGTCATAAAGGCCGTCCTCTTTGAGGCCATTAATGAAAATCGCATCGACTTCTTGTAAGATGCGCACCTTTTCTGGACTGACTTCGCCGAGAATGCGGATTCCAAGACCAGGACCCGGAAAAGGATGACGGCCTAAAATGCGCGCATCGATTTGCAAAGAGCGGCCAATGCGACGCACTTCGTCTTTGAATAATAGCCTGAGTGGTTCGACAACTTGAAGTTTCATGTAGTCGGGCAAACCACCCACGTTATGGTGCGATTTAATGGTTTGAGAAGGCCCACCCGTTGCCGAGACAGACTCGATGACATCCGGGTAAATAGTGCCCTGACCAAGCCATTTGGCATTTTCGACTAATTTGGATTCTTCGTCAAAAACATCGACAAATACTTTACCAATTGCTTTTCTTTTGAGTTCGGGATCGGAGAGGCCAGCGAGTGCATCGTAAAAACGTTGCGAGGCATCTACACCTTTTACGTTTAAGCCCATGCCTTGGTAAGAGGCCAATACATCTTGGTATTCATTTTTACGCAACAGACCGTTGTCTACAAAAATACAATGTAGATTTGGCCCAATGGCTTTGTGCAAAAGCACAGCCGCAACAGAGGAGTCTACCCCACCAGATAAACCGAGAATGACTTTGTCTTGGCCTAGTTGCGCTTGCAAGCGCGCGGTGGTTTCCTCGATAAATGAATCGGGCGTCCAGTCGCAGGCGCACTGACAGACGTCGACAATAAAATTTTGAAGTAAGGTCTTGCCCTCAGTAGAGTGATATACTTCGGGGTGGAATTGAATACCAAAGGTTTGCTCGCCCTCGATGGCATAGCCAGCTACTTCTACGTCTTGGGTAGAACAAATAATTTGATAGTTGGCCGGTATTTTTTTGATGGTGTCACCATGCGACATCCAGACTTGCGAACCTTGGGTAAGGCCTTTGGTGAGGATATTGGTGTTGTCGACAAAGTTCAGATGCGCCCTGCCGTATTCGCGGGTGTTGGACGGCAATACTTCGCCGCCAAAATGATGAGACAAATACTGCGCGCCGAAACAAACGCCCAAAAGCGGCAATTTGCCTTTGATGGCACTAAGGTCTGGACGCGGTGCTTGGGGGTCCCGAACTGAAAATGGACTGCCCGATAAAATTACGCCTTTGACGTTGCCGCCGAGCTCAGGGATTTTGTTCCAAGGGTGGATTTCACAATAAACGTTGAGTTCACGGATTCTTCTGGCAATCAGTTGGGTATATTGAGAACCAAAATCAAGGATAACGATTAATTCATGCATGCCACAAAGATAGCTGAAATAGCAAATTATTTGGGCTAAAAATCCATAGAATTCATTAATTTTGAAGTTCGCTAAATTGAACACACTCATGATCGGAGATCTACTCAAATCCATTTTCGGAGACAAGACCGCAAAAGACCGCAAAGAATACTGGCCTTTCGTTGAAAAAGCCAATGCCGCATGGCAAACTGTCCAAGACCTCTCAGACGACCAACTCCGCGACAAAACGCGCAGTTTCCAAGCCCAAGTTACCCAAAGTATAGCCGCGCTAGAACAAGAACTTGCCGCGCTTCAAGCCCAAGCCGCAGACCTCAACACGCCCTTCGAAGAAAAAGAGAAACTCTACGATCAAATTGATCAAATGGTCAAAACCATCGACGATCGCATCGAAGAAGAATTACTCGTTATTTTACCAGAGGCTTTTGCCGTTGTAAAAGAAACCGCACGCCGTTGGGCCGAAAATGGCCAACTCAGCGTGAGCGCCACTGATTTTGACCGTCAGCTTGCCGCAGCACGCGATGGCATTACCATCGACGGCGACCGTGCCATTTGGCATTCCGAATGGACCGCCGCCGGTAATAAAATCAAATGGGCAATGGTTCATTACGATGTTCAGCTCATGGGAGGTGCCGTCTTGCACCGCGGAAATATCGCCGAGATGCAAACCGGTGAAGGTAAAACATTAGTGGCTACACTTCCTGTTTACCTCAATGCGCTTTCTGGCAAAGGTGTACACGTCGTTACTGTCAACGACTACCTCGCCAAGCGCGATGCCGAATGGATGGGCCCGCTCTACGAATTTCACGGCTTGCGCGTCGATTGCATAGACAAGCACCAACCCAACTCTCAGCGCCGCCGTCAGGCCTATTTAGCCGATATTACTTTCGGAACCAACAACGAATTCGGTTTTGACTACCTCCGCGACAACATGGCCGGCCACGTCGACGACATCGTGCAGCGCAAGCACCATTTCGCAATTGTCGATGAGGTCGACTCCGTCCTTATTGACGACGCCCGAACACCCCTTATTATTGCAGGCCCGACACCAAAAGGCGATGAACACGAGTTCCACGAACTCAAGCCGCGCATCGAACGCGTTGTAGAAGCCCAAAAAGCATTTGTACAGCAGTGTCTTAATGACGCCAAAAAAATGCTGAGCGTTATCAACGAACCAAACCCCGACAAAAACGAACAAAAGCGTTTACTCGAAGAGGGTGGCATTGCGCTATTGCGTGCCCACCGCGGCTTGCCAAAAAACAGAGCCCTCATTAAGTTTTTATCGGAACCCGGTATCAAAGTTCACTTGCAAAAAACCGAAAACTTCTACATGGCCGAACAAGGCAAAAACATGAAGAAGATCGACGCCGACCTTTTCTTCGTTATCGATGAAAAAAACAACTCCATCGAACTCACCGACAAAGGAATCGACCTTGTTTCGGGCAAAGACGACCGCGACTTCTTCGTGATGCCTGACATCGGTGCTGAAATCGCCAAACTGCAAAAAGAAGCGCTGGCCAAAGACGCTTACCTCGAACGCAAAGATGCTTTGGTAAGAGAATATTCGATCAAATCAGAGCGCATCCATTCGGTTAGCCAGTTGCTACGTGCCTATACGCTCTTCGAAAAAGAAGTGGAGTACGTCATCATGGATGGCAAAGTCAAAATCGTCGACGAATCTACCGGCCGTATCATGGAAGGTCGACGTTATTCAGACGGCCTGCACCAAGCCATTGAAGCTAAGGAAAATGTTACCGTTGAGGCGGCAACCCAAACCTATGCCTCTATAACCTTGCAGAATTACTTCCGCATGTACCACAAACTTGCGGGCATGACCGGAACCGCAGAAACCGAAGCCCGCGAATTCTGGGACATCTACAAACTAGACGTAGTGGTTGTCCCGACCAACCGCCCTATTTCGCGCAAAGACCAAGACGACTTCGTCTACAAAACAGCCCGCGAAAAATACAACGCGATCATCCTGGAAATCGAAGATTTGGTTGCCAAAGGCAGACCCGTATTGGTGGGCACCACCACCGTAGAAATCTCTGAGTTGCTCTCGCGCATGCTTCAAATGAAGAAAATTCCGCACCAAGTACTCAATGCCAAATACCACCAAAAAGAGGCCGAAATTGTAGCCAATGCCGGTTTGGCGGGTACAGTTACCATTGCCACCAACATGGCTGGTCGTGGTACCGACATCAAATTGGGCGAAGGCGTCAAAGAAGCAGGTGGTTTGGCAATCATCGGTACAGAGCGCCATGACTCTCGCCGCGTAGACCGTCAGTTGCGCGGACGTTCTGGTCGCCAAGGAGACCCAGGTTCTTCGCGTTTCTTTGTCTCCCTCGAAGACGACCTCATGCGTAAATTTGGCTCTGAGCGCATTGCCGCCATCATGGACCGCATGGGCCTCAAAGAAGGCGAGGTAATTTCTGCCAATATGGTATCCAAATCCATTGAGCGCGCGCAGAAAAAAGTCGAGGAGAACAATTTTGGCATGCGTAAAAACTTGCTCGAATACGACGACGTCATGAACGCACAGCGCAAGGCCATCTACCGTAAACGCCGCAACGCGCTCTACGGCGATCGCCTCGACATCGATATCGATAACATGTTCTATGACCACTGTGAAAACACCGTAGCAACCTACAGCAAAGGTTCTTACCAAGAATTTGAAATGGAGCTCTTGCGTCTCATTGGAATTGAAACACCTGTTACTGAAGCCGAATACCAACAACTGAATGCCGCAGAACTCACCAACCGCGTTTATGCTGCACTGCGCGAATCCTACGACCGCAAGTGTGAAAAAATTGCGCGCATGGCATATCCACAAGTAAAACATGTGTTTGAGACCATGTCTGCACAATACAAAAACATCGTTTTTCCGCTCACTGACGGCCGTCGCCAAATGCAACTCATTGTCAATTTAGAAGAGGCCTACCAAACCGAAGGACGCGCCATCTCTAAATACTTCGAGCGCAACGTGCTTTTGAGTAAAATCGATGACGAATGGAAAGAACACCTCCGCGAGATGGATGACCTCCGCTCGGCAGTGCGCAATGCACAATACGAGCAAAAAGATCCATTGGTCATTTACAAACTGGAATCCTATGAACTTTTCCGCAGTATGCTCAATCGCCTCAACGAAGAAGCCCTCGACTTACTGATGCGCATGGATGTCCCGGTTGAGCAACAAATACAGAGCACCAACCAAGAAGATCACCAAAACAACTACGCCAAGGCACAAACCAACAGTTTGCCAACGCCGAATCAACAAGCCATTGCCAATTCAATTCCCAATGCGCCAGAGCCAGAAAAAAAACAACCGGTTGTGGCTGAACAAAAGATCAATCGCAATGATCCTTGCCCTTGCGGTAGTGGAAAGAAATACAAACAGTGTCACGGTCAATAAATGCACGTCCCTTCCATTGGCATAGTCGGTTCTGGTAAAGTAGCTCAAATGTTACTGCGCCTTGCGCATGCGGCTGGCATTCCTATTGCCGGCATTTATGCCAGAAATGTTGCGAAAGCCACCGAGCTTGCTCAAAAGTACAAATGCTCGGTTTTTACTGAACTTCAAAACCTAAAACCCGATCTACTGCTACTTTGTGTTTCGGATGACGCTTTGCCCCAAATCATTGGATCACTAGCGCCGCAACAAATTGCCGCCTACACCGCCGGAAGCCCGAGCATTAAACTTTTTGATCATGCGCTACTCGGTGTTTGCTATCCGTATCAGTCTATTTCAAAAGGCCGTGATCTACTTGCTTCCGATATTCCCTTTATGATCGAAGGTAAAAACGACCTCGTACTGCAACGCATCACCGATTTTTTAAATGCTTTAGGTGCGCAATTTCAAAAGTGTGGCTCTGCTCAGCGGGCACAATACCATTTAGCAGGTGTCTTTGTCAACAACTTTGTAAACCTCATGCTACTAGAGGCAAGTAATATCTTGCAAGATGCCCAACTGGACATGACACCAATGTACCCATTGCTCAATGAAACCATAGCCAAAGCCATTCTATTGGGCCCTGAAAACGCCCAAACAGGGCCAGCACTGCGCCACGACCAAAATACCCTCGACCGCCATCGGGCCCAATTAAATCCTGAGCAGCTCGTCGTTTACAATTGCCTGACCCAACGCATCCAAGACCTTTTCAAAAATGCTTAGTTACAAACATCGCCTCAACCACATCGATACCTTTATTTTTGATGTAGACGGCGTCTTTACAGACGGAAAAGTGTACCTCATCAATGACGAAATCGTGCGCGCGCTTAATTCCAAAGACGGCTACGCCGTACAGTACGCCGTTAAGATGGGCTATCGGATCTTTTGTATAACCGGGGGCTCTTCGCCCGAAGTCAAAAAACGCTTAATGGGCTTGGGTGTTCACGACGTTTATTTAGCGTCTAAAAACAAACGCGAGCGCTATGAACAAATCAAAGCCGAGTACCAACTCACCGATCAACAAATTGCCTACATGGGCGACGACATCCCGGATATTCCAGTATTAAAAGTAGCTGGTCTTTCTGCCTGCCCACAAGATGCCGTCAGCGATGTTAAGGCTGTAGTGCATTACCAAAGTCCGTTTTTGGGTGGGAAAACTTGCGTCAGGGACCTCATTGAGCAAACGCTGCGCTGTCAAAACAAATGGCTCAGCGACCTCGCTTTTGAGTGGTAAGCCAATATGCATTTAATTCTTGAACCATTTTTAATTGGTTGCATGCCCTGCGTAGGTTTTGCGCTTCGTCTTTGACTCTGTAATAGCGATCATTTTCTAAATAATCGGTTAAAAAACGGAGGGCCTGAACCATTATTACGCCAGTGGCTGCACACCAAAGCGCTACAGGATCGACGCCAAGTGCATCTTGAATGACTTCGTATATTTCTTTTCTGAATACGCTTTGATTCATATTTACATCTTCTCCTACTGAACAGTAAGACCGAATCATGTCGCCGTAATCATAAAACGGGCTACCTAATTGGATGGTATCCCAATCGATGAGCGCCCGTACCGTCTTTCCGTTGGGATGAAACAAAAAATTACTGAGTTTTGGGTCTGCATGGATCAGCACCTTAGGCTGGTTTTCTAAAAAATGCTGCCAATTGCGTAGCATTTCCCAATTGGTCGCTATATCTTGTATGGCGCCCGCAGCCTTTCGTTTTCTTTCGGCTGTAGCTGCTCCTTTGGCAGATTCATAAGAAGCCATTCTTTTGGCTACATCTAAAAAGTCAGCAATTGGCGCTTTCCAATTTCGTGCATCCAGCCTGGAAAGGGCACTGTGAAATTCTTGCAGCGCTTTGGCTGCCAAACGGGCATTTAATTCCGTGGCAATGTGTAAGGTTGTACCCGGCGATATAGCCCGTGCCAAACGAAATGTTTGACCTTCGATCATTAGCAGCTGCTGACCTTTACGGGTTGGTATGTAATGAAGCGGGACCAAATGTGGAAGTTCGATTTGCGCTGCAACGCGAACGAGTTGTTCTTGTAAGGTACCAGGGTCTTTAAAGACGATAGTATTCACATTCTGTAAAATAAAATCGGCAGTTGGCGTGCGCACCAACCAAGTGCGGTTGATTAGGCCGTTGTCTATCGGCAGTATATTTGTGGAGGTTAGCCCCCATTCGATATTAACCAACGCCTTTAAATCCATATTGTAAATTCCGCTGGGTATAGGGATTGTTCTAATTGCAAAATGCGTTGTTGCGCCAGCGCTAAATCTGCTGCATACGTAATACCAAACCATTCGGCAGGCATGGAAGTCACATGAAGCTGAAGCTTGGCATTTTGAATCAAGGCTTGAACCACTTTTGGTAAATAAACCTCTGCGGTTTGATCTTGGCTGTGCGCATCGAGAAATTGAATGACATGTTCTTTTAAATGCGTTAAAAAGGGCGCATCAAACAACCAAGCATTCATGGATATCAATGCATGCGGATCTAAAATACGACCTTGCTCATCTTCGATGTGTCCGGCCTTGCGTTCAATTTTTAAGACTTCCTCAATGGAAACCAATCGAGCTTGTTCTACTGTGCAGATACCTCTGGCAACGGGTCCGTTTGGACTAAGCGTTGGCGCCAATTCAAAAAGAAGCGCGGCGTTTTTGACGCCTTTTTCGAGAAGTGCCATGGCGCGCATACAAATTTCAGCACCATAATAATCATCGGCATTAAGCACCAAAAACGGGCCATCCCAATGGCCTTCTAAAAAATGTAAAGCATGTGCGGTTCCCCACGGTTTGTTTCGGGTTTGCTCCTGGATGAGAATTTCAAAGCGGCTCGGGTGCATCCATTTTTGAAGCTGCGCGGCAATGATGTCTTGCATTCCAGCGCGGGTAATGACAAAAACTTTTTCAAAACCTGCGCGCATGGCATCATAACAGGCGTATTCAAATAAGAAACGGCCGTGTTCTCCGAAAGGGGCAATTTGTTTGGCACCGCCAAATCTAGAACCCAAACCGCCGGCTAGGATGACGAGTGCGGGTTTAATAGTTGGCATCTAAAGCAAAAATGTCTGGCTTCGTTTTCCAAGCACCTTTCGTAAAATCAGGAATTTCTTGTGGGGCGCCATTGTTGGCAATAGATTTTTCAGAAAGAGGTGTAATGGCATACCAACTCGCAAGATCATAGACATCTAGTGGAAAAGGTTGGTTTTGTTTGATACACTCTATAAATGCGTTGTCCACGAAGTAATCCATGCCGCCGTGGCCCGAACTTTCGGCAGCAGCTGCATTTTTTTTCCAGAGCGGATGATCGTATTGTTCTAGCCATTTTTGGGTGTTGTCCCAACGGTGCGAATGCTTCATGGCCGACTCAAAATAGATATGACCTTGTTCAGGATCACCCCAGCCAAAGTCTTGCCAAATGCCGTTGGTGCCTTGTACTCTAAATCCGAGGTTATAAGGGCGCTGCAAGCTGGTGTCGTGTGTCAAAATGATGGTTTCGCCGTTGGCACATTGTAAGTGTGTGGTCACGACATCTCCTTGCTTGAATTCAATTTTTGCGTTCGGATGTGTTGGGCCACCTTTTGGATGCTTCACAATATAATCGTGTAATCCGCGTGCTTTGCTCGAAAAAGAACTCAGCCGAACCAAGCGGTTGCCACGGTTGAGCTTTAGCATGGTGGCAACAGGGCCCAAGCCGTGCGTTGGATACAACTCGCCATTTCGATTCAGGTAATGATTGGTGCGCCAAGCGGCCTCGCTGTATCCTTTTTCGCCGAATTCAACGCCAGAATTATAAGCACTGTTGCCATCGTTGAATAAAACGCCCCGTAAATCGTGCTCATAACCACCTTGTGCGTGCACGACTTCGCCAAAGAGACCTTGGCGCACCATATTCAAAATGGCCATGACATCGCGGCGATAGCACACATTTTCGAGTGGCATAATCGGGACTTTCGTTTGCTCTGAAGTTTTGACATAAGCCCAACAGTCTTCTAGTTTGAGTGCGCCACCCACTTCCATACCGACAATTTTTCCTGCTTTCATAGCGGCGATGCCATGTGGCAAATGCCATTCCCATGGCGATGACACAAAGACAGCATCGATGTCGGTTCTTGCTAACAAGTTGAGGTAATCGGTTGGGCCATTCTGATAAACAGCGGGCTTGGGCCACCCTGCCTTTTCGATGAGTGAAAGCGCAGCACTGATCATTCGTGGGTCGGGATCTGCGAGCGCAATTATCTCAACATCAGAGCGCTTGAGCATTTCTTCGATGTGGGTTTGCCCCCGAAAACCGGTGGCAATGAAACCAAGACGCACCTTAGATTTGGTGCCTGGTGCGAAGGCGCGAACAGCTTGCGGCAGCGCTAGCGCCGCCGCTGCTATGCTTGTTTGTTGAAGAAAAGTCCTGCGTAGCATTTTATTTTTCTACGCAAGATAAGCATTACTTTGTAAAATCTAAATTATAAGTAAGCGCCGTCCAAAGCGTATGATTGCGCTCCATATGAATGCCATCTGTTTTGACAACAAACTGATTGAGGTACCCCATTTGAATGCTGAAATCTTTATTGAATTGGTAGCCCACTGCCCCAATAAATCGGTTTTGATCCAAGATATTCTTACCAATTCCTTGTCCAAAACCAAGGAAAACTTCGTCATTCACATTTAGAAATAACCCTTTTTTTTGTTCGACAAATGATTTTTGCAGCGGAACCAAAACCTGTGCGCGGTAGCGGAAGCGCTGCTTGAACTGGGTGTCAATCCAACGTTGCTCTAAACGGTAACGGTGTTGAATTTGCAGGTTTCCGACAGGTTGCTTCAAAATGACTTGTTGCCACAAACGGTTCTCATTAGTTTGATTGGCAATTGGTTGGGAGCCATAAGGATAAGTGAGAATCCAGCCGTAGCCAGCCGAGAAGGTCAAAGACGGATTGAATTTATAATCGATCCCGATTCTCGTTAAAGATTGTTGCCAATCTGAAAAGCCATCGGCTCGTCGCCATTGGTACTCCGTATGCAAATCAAATTTGGCGCTCAAGTGGTGGTTGCCTTGGTAAACAACCCAGCCATGTACCTGATCATCTATTGTTTTTTGAGCACTCACTTGAAATACGACCAAAGTGAGCAATGCGAAAACTATACTTTTCATTTCCTTTATTTTTTTGATCGTGCTGCCGCATGGTGTTTTGACCGGTGTACTAATTTAAATTCGTGCAGCCCAATGAGGTTCAGAAGACCGCCGGCTTGTTTGAATTCCGCCTGCAGCAAATGTAAAGACTCTATTGAAGTATGGTCAATAAAATGACATTTGGTAAAATCGATGTGTAACTCTTGTGATCTGTCTTCTTTGAGGAGCTGTTTTTGGAGTTGAAGGTAATTGGTGAAAACCAACGGCGATAAAACCTTGATTACTGTTTGCTCTTTTTCATATTTCAAGCCAAATAATTCGCCGAATGCAACGCCTCGAATGAGATGTAAAAGCAACTTCAACAAAATACCTGCGCCAATACCAACCAACAAATCAGTAGCAAGGGTCACGACAACAGTTGTGCAAAAAACCAACATCTGATCGGCACCTATTTTAAGCGCAGAACCAAATTCTTTTGGATGTGCCAATTTCCAACCAACGCCAATCAAAAGAGCAGCAAGTGCAGACATCGGAATGAGGTCGCTAAAAGTGACATCTACCAGAAGAAAAATCAAAATGAAGACACCATGAAAAAAGTTTGCCCAGCGCGTTTGTGCGCCGTTATTTACATTCGCCGAAGACCTAGCAACTTCGGAAATCATTGGTAGACCTCCGAAAATTCCGGCCAACACATTGCCCAAACCAACCGCAATTAAATCGAGATTATAATTTGATTTTCGTTGTGCTTTATCGAGTAAATCAACTGCTTTAACCGTTAATAACGATTCCAAAGAACCTACTAATGCAAACATAATGACGAACTTAATAAAGGTGCCAATTTGATTGAAACCTTCAAAACTTTCATTGATGCGCAGTACTTCAAGCAAGGCTTTGTCAAATGACAACAATGGTTTAAAAGTATCGGTATTGTGTATCCCAAAGAGTTGCACTATGACAATAGAGACCAAGATAACCACAAGCGCAGAAGGGATTTTTTTCAGTAACGGATGTTTGAAATAAGGCCAAATAAAAACGATGGCCAAAGAGATTAGACCAATACAAGCTATTTGCCAATGCATAAAGAAGTTCGGGATGGTATTTTTGAATTCTGCCAATAATTCAAGCGGTTCGGTCATGGGTTTACCTTCCAAGGTAGTTGGCGAAAATCCGACGAGAATATGTGCCTGTTTACTAATGATAATAATTCCGATGGCAGCAAGCATTCCGTGTACGGCCGATAGCGGAAATAAATCGGTGTATTTTCCCCACTTCATCAGACCCATTAGGACTTGTAATGCACCCGCAACGATAATAGCACCCAATGCCAAATGCCAACCGAGTTCGTTATTGCCGTGTCCTAACTCGGCAACTGAACCCGCAACGATGACAATTAGACCTGCGGCAGGCCCTTTGATAGTGAGGGGCGCACCCATAATAAGTGAAACCACCACACCACCAAACATAGCGGTAATGAGACCGTAAATCGGTGGGAAATCACTGGCTTTAGCAATTCCTAAACTTAAAGGAAGTGCGAGTAAAAAGACCAAGAAACCCGAAAGCATTTCGGTCTTCCAGTGTTGTTTGAGTGCGTTGAATTGAAGATATACAGCTATTTTATTTTTCATGATTTTAAGTTTTTATTACGCAGATCTTTTTGCGCTTTGATGATACGTTTTGATATGAGGTCCAAGAAACACTCGTGCGTAAATTCGCAGGGTAGCTAGACCATTGATGACCAAACTAAATGCACTGAAAAAGGCCAGTCCGATCTGAGTGTTGTGTATGTGAGAGAAAATGAGATCCTCACCAACAAATGAAGGTGTAATTGGAAATCCGGCTAAGCCCAAACAACTCAACAGAAAAAGAAAGCCCAACTTTGGGTATTCGTATATGTGTCCATAGAAATTATCGAGGCTCACCCACTCTTTTTGACGCAACTTCGTCAAGAGGAAATAACCGAGCGCCCAAGAAAAAATGATGCCACTGAGGTACCACAAATGGTGCGCGTTGTCAAAATGGGCATTAAAAGAGAGCGCCAGAGAAAGTGAAACATGATTGAGCATAATCAGGGTCAGGCTTTTTCGAACGGAATCTCTTTCTGTAAAGGCCTTTACGGCCATGAGAAAACCCCAAAAAGCGAAGAAAAATGGCAATTGCTGCAGTACGTCTGCCGTTAACTTTGCTTCGTTGAAGCGGAGCACCAAGCCCATCACGAGCACTACCCCCATTAACCAGAATACGTATTTAAAATTGAGTATTTTCCAACCTCTACCTACCTTTTTTAGTGGATTCCAAATGAAATTATAGAGCAGAAGGTCCAGTTGCCATTCTTTGAGATTTAAGAGATAAAAGCGACGCTGAACATTCAACCAAAAACCAGAAGACTGACCCGTATCCGTTTGGATATCATACATTTGTTCACGTATCTTAAAGCTTACAATTGAAGGAGAAATGAGCAATTGATACGTACGCAAAAAGGCGTTTCCAAGGATATGAACCAAGGCTAAATTTTCAAAACCTAAAGCAATTTCCACGAAAATCAAGCCTATTTGCGCAATTGAGGCATAGGCTATCTGACTTTTAATGGCACTTTGAACACGGCTGATCAAAGTAGCAATTACCGCAGTGAGGACGCCGGCACTTACTAAAAAGATTTTGAAAACGACTTGTTGTTCCCAAAAATGCATCGTTCGAAGTAAAAGAAAAGCGCCGATGTGCACCGACATGGAACCATAGAAAATAGCACTAGATGGCGTTGGTCCTTCCATGGCGCGCGGTAACCATGATGAAAATGGTAATTGTGCAGATTTTGCAGCGGCGGAAAGGTAAAACAACAAGGCAATAGCGAGGCCTACACCTGAATTTGCAGCCAAATTAGGATGGAGTTTCACACTGGCATTCATTTCGAGAAAAGTGACATTCGCGTGCCATAAATGATGCAGCAACCACATCGCTAATATGACGCCGATATCGCCTATTCGATTAACTGAAAAGACCTTCATGGCATTCTTTACAGGCAATAATCGGTCTCTGTAAAAGGCAATCAGCAAGAATGACGATACACCGAGCATTTCCCAGCCAATAAACAGGGTTTCCATATTGCCCGAAAAAATGACCAGGGTATAGCCTAGATTGAAAAACAGAATCGTATTAAAAAACCGTTTATAGCCGTCTTCCCGATGTAAATAGTATCGTGAATAAATGGTGATCAGAAAGGTTAATCCAGCACCCATAAAGGCAAAGACCAGCGTTAGTTTATCGACCAAAAAATCAATAAAAAACTCATAGTTCTGTGCACTGTAAACGGATAACTCTTTGAACTGACTCGGATTGGCGCCATCCTTGAACCAGAAGAAGCCAAAAACGAGGACCAACAAGAATTGAAGTCCGGCAACGGAATAACTAAGGGCTGATAACGCGCTTTCCCTTTTTTTATTCAACAAAAGACTGCCTAGGAAACCGATCAAAGGTAAGCCTATGTAGGCATGAATAAATTGGACGGTATTCATGAGGCCTGGTTTTGAAGTTCAACAACAGGGAAATTAGCAGCAGAGCCACCGATTACTTCTAAGATATCTGTGACTTTTTGAACTGATTTTTGCAAAGGTTCATAGTGTTCAAACTGACCGCCGGAACATACAAAAAAGGCCGCTTGCTGTGGATCGAAAGCGACCAAGCGAATCCATTCGTTATCAAACCATTGAAAAGTAGCCGGATTGCGACGAATGGCCTGCTCGACAATTGCCGGATTTTGTTGGACCACAACCAAGAGGCGGTATGGATCGTGCACCTCGATCATTTGACTTGGTAAACCGGTGCGTAAATCGCCGTCGATGCCGTTGGCTACGCCAATAAGCCCCATGACGTTGTGTGGCAGTTTTGTGCCTGCACCCAATTGCTGGTTGTCTACTCTGGAGAAATAATATTCTAAATTGATTCCACCGCAAACAGGAGCCACCGCATTGAGGATACCAGAAAGCAGTTCCCCATTTGAATCGTGACGGTAATCGTAGGAGTTCAAAAATGCCCTGCGATCGAGAAATAAATTTCGAGAAAAAGAACGCTCCCCGACAATACAGAGTGAATTATTGGCATGATTGAGCTCTGGTCTGGGTTCAAATAGCGAAACAGCACGCAATTTGACACGCTGATGCAGTGCCTTTTTAGGCTGATTGGTTGGTATGGTAATGAATTTTCTAGCCCGTTCAGCTGCATTTGCTTCGAGTGCTTCTTTGAAATATTGACGGTCTTTTTCGAGTTGATCTAAGGAGGAAACAGGAACTTGTTCAAGATCGTAATAAATCATTTCATCGCGACAGGTATCGTGCAAGATGGGCACAAAATGGGTGTGCTCAGGGATATGGATGCCATCGGACTGGAGCGCCAGCCGCACCAGCGGGTGATTGGCCATAAACGAAATGGCTCTGGCATTTACCGAACCCGGACGTCCGGAGCAAGCACCGCAATCGTAACCTGCATAGTGCGTATTGTTGGCGCTGCTCGACCCATGCGCAATCATGTAAACTAGTGGCGCAAAATGGTCCTGTAAACCAATACTTTTCAGCAAGGAACGTACAATTGTTGTCATTTCTTCTACGGTGAAGCCAATTTGTAGTCCATCTGCAGTCTGCGTCCCTTCGTGCACAATGGAGAGGTGTGCATCGGGTTGCATGTGTTCAAATGAGCGCACCGCCATACGGTTTAAGGACGGTTTAAAGATGGCGAGTGCGAGTTTTAACGCCGACCACAAACCATACGTGTGGGTGAGGATCCATCCGAAAACCAAGCCGTAGGTTTGCGCAGAAAAGTGAAGTTCTTTATTGCGTTTTTTATGCAACGCTCTTTCCATGATGAGGTGCTTAGGCTGTACGGGTGCTGGGCAGATTTTCGTGCGTTGTACGGCACCGTCCGGCTGAAAATAAGCCTCGATATTAAAGTGCCCAGGTGTGCCAAATGTGCTAATCGACGGATGCAAGCTTTCGACATGGCGTCGGATCGAACATTCGCGATCATCGATGCAAAACACAGCCTGTGCCGTTACATTTGGTTCTTTGGTTTGCGCTTTGAATTGGAGCCCTGCGAGTACTTGATCGTAGAAAGACCACTCGAATGCCTCTTGCCAAAGCGCTTTAACTTCAAAAAGTTGTGTATTCGGAATGTTGAAATTCGCAACTTGATAAGGCCTGAGCTGACAAGCAGTTGGTGTTTTCCATTGGGTGCCAAAATGTTGGTCTAGTGCCGATATTTCCAATAAACACTCCAAAAAAATCAGATCAGTAAGTTTGATTTGACGCTTATGAACCAAAGTATTTGGATTGTTTTGCAACTGACACACCATGCCTGAATAACCCGGATGCGCAAATTGCTGATCGAGTAAATAAGCCTCAAACGCTGCCGAATCTCCGACTAAAATGTGCAGTAAATCGGTTAGCGCTGTACTTTCATCAAGGAACAAATTCCTTGCGCGTTTACTTTCAAATAACGATGTAATACCTAGACTTTCCAAGCTACGAAATGCTGTTAAAAAATCAGTTGTATCCGCTGGAAAGTTCCAAATGGCAATACCCTGATCAAGATAACTACTTACCAAGCGAAAGAGTAAAGGATGTACACGAGTATCGAGATCAAATCCTAGCTTACTTTTCCAAGAACTTCGATAAGAACCAATAAGCGCAGTTGTGTTCTCATCAAAATTTTTGTGTAAGAGGGCGTCTTTAAGATCAGTCTCTTTTGCTTTTTCTAAAATCCGGTCTAATACTTCGGGGTGAATCGCGCCGGTTTTATATTGCTCCCGATAAAAAGAAAGTGGCGCATACACTTGATAGCCAAAGAGGGTTTGTGCTGACCGCAAGCCATCATGAAAATGTTGGTTCTGAAAAGCATGCAGGGTATTGTGGTGTATAAAATCTTTAAGAGGTGCCTGGCTTGGCAAATGGTGTTCGAGCAGATGTAAGGTATGCTCTAACTGAAAATTTTCATGCATAAAAAAGGATTAAAAGTGAATAAACAAAGGGCTTGTTTATTCACTTTTATATCCTGAATACCTGAAAAAAAATAGTGATTGATAACTTAGACCAACGCCAGTTGCCAACGACACCTGGACGGTATTTGGTAGGTGCAATATAAGGATGATGGTACTGATGATTTGTAAAAACGACTTGATGAAAGACCAATTGATCTGAAGTCAAAGACGCTTTTAAATCAGGCTCTGATTCATACTCAGCTTCTTCAAGTTCTTCTAGTGCCTCAGTGGCAAACCAACTGAGTGCCGGGTCTTGGTGTTTTTCAAGCTCTGCTTTTTGATCCCGGGTTTGGTTCGGTTGAAGCAAACCCGGACTTACCGGCAATGCGAAGGCCATGTTGCTTAAAAAAGCCAACAGCGTTAACAGGAAAACAAAACGTTTCGACCAATGCATAAAACAAATGTAAAATGCAAAATTGCAAACTGTTGTTAATTTATTCCTAAAAAATCAAGATTGGTTTATCTTTGTATCCTATGCAATCAACCAATTCACTTTCAACCAACACGCAAGCCTATATCGAACTCGAAGACCGCTACGGCGCTCATAACTATCACCCACTACCGGTGGTGTTAGCAAAAGGCGAAGGCGTTTACGTTTGGGATGTCGATGGCAAAAAATACTTTGATTTCTTGTCGGCCTATTCGGCAGTTAACCAAGGTCATGCGCATCCAAAAATTACCCAGGCGCTCATCGAGCAAGCCCAAACATTGGCCCTTACATCGCGTGCTTTTTACAACAATTGCCTCGGTGACTACGAAAAATTTGTAACCGCGTATTTTGGCTTTGACAAAGTCTTGCCCATGAATACCGGTGCCGAAGCCGTAGAAACGGCCATCAAATTATGCCGCAAATGGGCCTATGAAAAAAAAGGAATCGCAGAAAACCAAGCGCAAATCGTTGTGTGCGAAGGCAATTTCCATGGCCGCACCACCACCATTGTCTCTTTTTCCTCAGATCCTGACTCCAACAAAAATTTTGGGCCGTATCCTGCCGGCTTTATTTCTATTCCCTACAACGACATCGACGCGCTTGAGGCCGCATTATCTGAGCCAAATGTTGCTGGTTTTCTCGTAGAACCCATTCAAGGCGAAGCAGGTGTTTACACGCCTTCTGACGATTTCATGCGCAAAGCGCGTGCACTATGCACCCAAAACAACGCCTTGTTTATCGCCGACGAAGTTCAGACCGGAATAGCCCGTACAGGCAGTTTACTAGCAGTTTGCGGAAACTGTACCTGCGAAGCCAAATGCGAAAGACAAGCCGCCACTTATGCACGCCCAGATATCCTTATTTTAGGAAAAGCACTCTCTGGTGGCGTGTATCCAGTTTCAGCAGTTCTTGCCGACGACGCCATCATGATGGTCATTAAGCCTGGCCAACACGGTTCAACATTTGGTGGCAACCCCATTGCAGCCAAAGTAGCTATTGCCGCACTTACCGCCATCGACGATGAAAAACTCATTCAAAATGCGCGCAAACTCGGTGAGCTATTCAGAGCCGAAATGCAACGCATCATTGACCAGCAGGATCTCTTGGTTAAAGTGCGCGGTAAAGGCTTGCTCAACGCGGTGGTCGTCAATGACAGCCCTGACTCAGATACCGCTTGGCGCTTGTGTGTGGCGCTCAAAGAAAACGGTTTGCTGGCCAAACCAACACACGGCAACATTATTCGCTTTGCGCCGCCGCTCGTCATAACAGAGGCCCAACTGCTCGAATGCGTTCGCATCATTGAACATACCATCAACAACTTTCAAAAATAAAATCACCTTGGTAACACCTATTAAATTTGGAACAGATGGCTGGAGAGCCATTATAGCATCCGACTTCACCGTTGAAAATGTAGCACGCGTTACTGAAGCCACCGGCATTTGGCTCAAAGCACGCTTTGACAACCCAACGGTGGTCCTCGGCCACGACTGCCGCTTTGCCGGCGAGCTCTTCATGGAAACCGCTGCCAAAGTCCTTCTGGCGCAGGGCATTCAAATCAAAATGGCGCGCGGCTTTGTCTCGACACCCATGATCTCATTGGCTGCCAACCAGCTCGGCTGTGAAATTGGCATCATCTTGACGGCCAGCCACAACCCGCCTTCTTACAACGGCTTCAAACTCAAAGCTAAATTTGGCGGGCCATTAGAGCCAGAAAAAGTCAATGAAGTCGAGGCACTTATTCCAGATGCTTGCCGCATCGATTTTGAAGCGACCGACCTCAGCGCAGCACTTCAAAGCGGCCAATTAGAAGAAATCGACATCGAAACCCGTTACATCAACCATGTAAAAGCCAATTTCGACTTAGACGCCATCCGCAATTCCGGGCTCAAGTTTATGTACGACGCCATGTACGGCGCCGGCCAACGCGCCTTGCCGTTGGTATTGCCCGAGGTAGCACTTTTGCATTGTGACCACAACCCTTCTTTCAAAGGAACGGCCCCTGAACCTATTGCCAAAAACCTACAAGAATTAGCACAAACGATCAAAACCAGAGGCGATATCTCCTGTGCTTTGGCCACCGATGGCGACGCAGACCGCATCGGTTTATACAACAGCCACGGTGAATTCGTCGATTCACACCACATCATTTTGTTACTGATCCACTACATGGTCAAATACAAGCAAATGAGCGGTAAAGTTGTCATTGCATTTTCGGTTACACCTCGCGTAGAGAAACTCTGTAAACATTACGGCCTCGAACTTGAAGTCACTAAAATTGGCTTTAAAGAAATCGCCAATATCATGATCAAAGAAGACGTGCTGTTGGGCGGCGAAGAATCCGGCGGTATCGCCGTAAAAGGGCATATCCCAGAGCGCGACGGCATCTGGATGGGTCTCATTATTTGGGAATTCATGGCGAAATCCGGCAAAACCCTCGATGCGCTCATTTCAGAGGTTTACGACATCGTTGGACCTTTCCAATTTGAACGCAATGACCTCCATATTACTGAAGCACTGAAGCAAAAAATCATCGCTAACTGCAAAGCCGACAACTACAAATCTTTTGGCAAGTATCAAGTCAGAGATGTACAAACCATTGACGGCTTTAAGTATTTCTTTGATGAGGAGCGCTGGGTCATGATCCGTCCTTCTGGAACCGAGCCTGTTTTGAGAACTTACGCCGAGGCCCCTACCCTTGCAGAAGTCCGAGAAATCTTGGAAGCTACGGCTACTGCAATTTGTAATTAACGATTTTAAATAAGGTTGTCCTTTAAACTACCTACAAGCCTTCCAATTGGAAGGCTTTTTTTTTGCTGAACTCAAAAGAAAACTATAATTTTATATTTATAAAACATAAATATGCAAGTTTTCACGAGTTCCCTACCCGACAACCTTTTTGCAGCGCTTTCAGAAAAAGCTTTAGAGCTGCAAGTACCGAAAAATAAAATCATTGAAAAAGCACTTGCCCTTTACTTAGAGCAGCTCAATAAAGCCGCATATATTAAATCTTATCGTCAGATGACTGCCGATACCGACATTATGCGCTTGGCAGAGGAAGGTATGCAGGCTTATTATGCCCAACTAAACAACCTAGATCTAGATGAAACAAGGTGAAATCTGGATGGCCAACCTAGACCTTATCAAAGGAAGTGAACAAGCAGGATTTCGGCCAATTCTCGTGTTTAGTGGTGACTTATTCAACACACATACGCCACTCATTATAGGGCTTCCACTTTCAACAAAAATCAAGAACTACCGTGGTAATCTTGTTTTAGAACCCGACCTAGAAAACGGCCTCAAAAAAAGATCTGAAGTTTTTACTTTTCATATACGCTCCATTTCTAAAGAGCGATTGGTAGAAAAAATAGGACGCATTGACGATAAAAAACTCAAGGAATTAAGAAAATCGCTTCAAGAAATCTTGACCTACTAACCCAGCGCAACGTCTAAAATCATCATCACGAGAAAACCACCGATAAAGCCCAAAACGGCAACGTCGGTGTATTTGTCGCGTTGGGTTTCGGGAATCACCTCTTCTACCACCACAAAAATCATTGCGCCCGCTGCAAATGAAAGCGCAAAAGGCAAAATAGGTTCCATGTAAATGACGGCCATAGCACCAATGACGCCCGCGATTGGCTCAACTATGGCCGAAAGCTGGCCATACATAAAGCTTTTGCTGCGGCTCGCTCCTGCTCGCCGCAGCGGCATGGCCACGGCAAATCCTTCGGGAAAATTTTGAATACCAATTCCAATGGCCAGTGCAATTGCGCCTGCAATGGTGGCACCTTCCATGCCGTTGGCCGCAGCCCCGAACAAAACGCCAACTGCGAGGCCCTCGGGGATATTGTGAAGGGTAATTGCCAAAACGAGTAGTGTGGTTTTATGGAGTTGTGTTTTAACGCCTTCCGACTCGTTTTCATTGAAATTGATGTGCAAATGCGGCAGTTTTTTATCCAAAAAGAACAAGAATAACGCACCGGTCAGAAAGCCAATGGCCGCTGGCATCCAGGGTGCGCTCGGGTACAAGCGCTCTGAGAGTTCAATGGAGGGCATGAGCAAGGACCAAAAACTAGCCGCAACCATGACGCCACCCGTGAAGCCGAGCATGCCGTCGAGTAGGCCGCGGTGCATGTTTTTAAAGAAAAAAACCAAGCTAGCCCCAGCGGCGGTTACCAACCAAGTAAAGGTCGTTGCCAGAAAAGCAGCAAAAACAGGATCAATGTGGGTAAAGAAGTGTTCGAGCTGTTGCATACAGCACAAATTTAATCAAATCCAACCGTTTTGGCCTTACTGCGCAGAGAAGTGGCTACCGCCGTGCCAAAATCGTCGGTTTTGGCTGTATTGGCCTTGGCTTTTTCAGCCGCGATGTACTTGCTGCGTTCGGCCTCTAAGCGCGCCATTTCTTTTTGGATCGTTGCGCGCTCGGCTGTTTTTTGTGCTACAAACGCCTTGCGCTGTTCGGCATTCATGCCTTTCATTTCTGCCGGAAGCTCCTCGTCTTTTAACTTCAGTATTTTGGTGGAATCTGCTAAATGGGCATCCACGACATCCCAACTTTCGTTTTTATACGCCGCTTTTGACTTGACCAAATAGCGCTCGGTTTCAACCGATTTGGAAACGCCAAATGCATTGGCGTCCTGGGATAACTGCTTGGACTTCGATTCTACAGCCACTGATCCGTAACCGATGTAGGTGTTATTGAGCAAACGGTTCTGCTCAATAATCTGATCGTCAAAAGGTGTTTCAATTTGCTGAACAGCGACATTCGCATCAATGTTAAAATAATCGCCTTTTGCGCAATCGGCCCCGCTCTTCCAACCGAGATTGATGCCTTGCAGACGCTCTCCACAAAAAATGGTACTAACCAACACATTTTTCTCAGCGGCAAGTTCACAGGCAACAGCTGTTGAAATAGGCCCTTGCTTAAAAGATTCATTGCCGGCAATATAAATCAGCTTAAGATCTTGTGGGCTATTGGACCAATTGAGTTCTTTGAGCGAGGCAACAATAACTGCCGGACAATATTCGTCGCCCCCGCTTGTGCGCAAGCCAAATAATTTTTCAGATACCAAATCGAGGTCTGTGGAGAAGTCGAGTTGTTTGCGGATGTAATTTTGTGCGGCTGGAATGCCAGTGTTGCCGTAATCGTACATGGCTATTTCAAGGGTAATTGGCGCGCCTTGGTAGCTCAGCGTTGAGGCTTCATTGACAATGGCCCAAATGCGCGACTTCGCCTGATTGAGCAAGCCGTCCATGCTATTGGACGTATCGAAAAGAATGACGAGTTGGACTTTGCGTTGCGCATTGGAGTAGCTGGCAGCAAGCAATAAAAAGGTAGTAATCAAGAAGTATTTCATGGTTCAAATTTGGCGCTTTGCTACCAAAATGATGCCAAAATACTACAAATCAAAAGCTTGAATCGCCAAATGATAACCAGCAAGACCAAATCCAAAAATACAGCCTTTACATACCGGACTCAAAAGAGAGTCGTGTCTGAAACTTTCTCTGCCCGCAATATTTGAAATATGCACCTCTATCACCGGCACAGAAATAGCGGCAATGCAATCGCGCAGTGCCACGCTGGTATGCGTGTAGCCACCTGCATTCAAAATAATTCCATCGGCTTGGGTGTGCTGTAGCGCATTGATTAATTCACCTTCTACATTGGACTGAAAATAAGTAAGCTCGTGCGAAGTTTTACTTTTGAGGTCCTCAAAAAAAGCGTCGAATGTGACATTGCCATATATTTGTGTTTCTCGGGTTCCGATTAGGTTGAGATTAGGGCCATTGACAACGAGCAACTTCATAAACAATGCATTGGGAGCGCTATATTAAGGATTTTGTTTCATACCTGAAAATAGAAAAGGGTTTGGCCCATAATTCTATTCTCGCCTACGAACGCGATGTACGCCTACTTGCCGCGCATTTCGAAAATGAACAACGCAAACCCGAACAGGTTACTTATGAGGCGCTTATTGGCTTTGTAACACAACTTTATGACCTGGGCCTGAGTGCACGAAGCCAAGCGCGCATTATTTCGGGCATCAAGCAGTTTTTTCGATACCTGATCTTGGAGCGCTACACAGACCAAGACCCGTCGGGCTTACTCGAGCAACCCAAACTTGGGCGCAAACTTCCGGAGGTGCTCACCATTGAAGAAATTGACGCCCTTCTTGCGGCAATAGACCTAAATAGCGCCGAAGGCCAGCGCAACCACGCCATGCTCGAGACACTCTACAGCTGTGGCTTGCGTGTGTCTGAGCTCATTGGCTTGCGCTTTTCTGACCTGTATTTTGACGAAGGATTCATCCGCGTAATTGGCAAAGGCAACAAAGAAAGACTCGTGCCGATTTCGCAGCAAGTGGAATCAGAAATCACGGCTTATGCTGCAGAATCTCGAGCCGCGCTAAATATCCAAAAAGGACAAGAACATTTTGTGTTTCTCAACCGAAGGGGAGCTGCCCTCACCCGCGTAATGATTTTCACGATCATCAAGCAACTTGCTCATAAAATTGCGCTCGATAAGCAAATTTCCCCGCATACTTTTCGACATAGTTTTGCGACCCATTTGATTGAGGGAGGCGCTAATTTAAGGGCTGTACAAGAAATGCTCGGGCACGAATCTATCACGACCACAGAGATTTACACGCACCTCGACCAACGCTTTTTGCGCAAAGCCATCCTGACGCATCATCCAAGAAACGCAAAGAAATAAGGCACTTTGTTGAAAAAGGCTGCTAAATTGTGCATAATGCATTTGTAGTATTGTAAAAAGTTGTTATCTTTGCATCCGCTTTTGTAATTACACGTAATAATTTAGACATGTCACGAGTTTGTCAGTTAACAGGAAAGTCAGTGATGGTTGGAAACAACGTATCGCAC
>Ga0315905_10000209_pt1 | contig 63403 bp, 59 predicted proteins | sample LakEriMetagenome_5_FD_203522 | JGI IMG/M metagenome (GOLD analysis project Ga0315905, IMG submission 203522) | Freshwater fungal communities from buoy surface, Lake Erie, Ohio, United States - Buoy 4 MA121 | ecosystem: Environmental > Aquatic > Freshwater > Lake | place: USA: Lake Erie, Ohio...
AAAGAGAGAGCCTTTCATGCGTCAGCGCCTTTTGCACGCCACAGCCTTCGCCTGTTTGTTCGCGCTTTCGCCGAAAGCCGCGCGCGCGCAGGCTGATTATCAATCCTGCGTCGCCGCTTTGCGCGCGGACGCCATCGGGCGCGGCGTGGCGGCGGCGACCTTCGACCGCGCGATGGCGGGCGTGACGCCCGATCCGAAGGTGATCGAATCCCTGCAATTCCAGCCGGAGTTCAAGACGCCGATCTGGGATTATCTCGCCGCGCTCGTCGACGAGCAGAAGGTCGCGGAAGGACGCGCGATGATGCAGCGCTACGCCGCTGCGCTCGCCGCCGCCGAGAAGCGCTATGGCGTGGATCGTTTCACGATCGCCGCGGTCTGGGGCGTGGAATCCGATTACGGCAAACTGACGGGCCGCAATTATCTGCCGCAGGCGCTCTCCACGCTCGCCTGCACGGCGCCGCGTCGGCGCGATTATTTCCGCGGCGAGTTTCTCGCCGCCCTGCAGATCGTCCAGCGTGGCGACCTGCCGGCTGACAAACTGCGCGGCTCATGGGCGGGCGCTTTCGGCCAGACGCAATTCATGCCCTCTACCTATCTGCGGCTGGGCGTCGACGGCGACGGCGACGGGCGCAGCAATCTCGTCGATTCCGTTCCCGACGCGCTGCATTCGACCGCGAATTTTCTTGCGAAGGCTGGATGGGAGACCGGCGCGCGCTGGGGCTATCTCGCGCAGGTCCCCGCCAATTACGTCGGGCCGACGGGTCGGCGGCCGAAGCAGCCGCTCGCCTATTGGGCGGGAAAGGGCGTGCGCCGCGCGGACGGCGGCGCGCTCGCTGGCGAAGGACAGGCGGGCCTGCTCATGCCGGCGGGCGCGCAGGGACCGGCTTTCCTCGTCTTCAAGAATTACGATGCGGCCTTCTCCTACAACGGCGCGGATTCCTATGCGCTGGCGATTTCGCTTCTGTCGGATCGTCTGCGCGGCCAGCCGGCGCCCCAGCTCGCCTGGCCCACCGACGACCGCGGCATTTCGCGCGCCGAGCGCAAGGAGCTGCAGGAGCGGCTGATCGCGCGCGGCTATTCCATCGGCGAGGCGGATGGCGCCATCGGCCCGGCGACGCGTCAGGCGATCGCGGATTATCAGGGCAAGCTCGGCATGGCGCGCGACGGGCGCGCCAGCGGGCGTGTGCTCGACGCGCTGCGCGCGGGCCGCTGAGCTGACGCCGGAACCCTGCGCAGGGCTCATGGTTGTCTCTGGCGCGTGCGCGCCCGGGAGTCCGCCATGGTCGAAACGTCCTCACGCTTGTCCGCATCCTGCCGTCTCGCGCTCGCCGTCGCGATTTCGACCGCCGCCCTGCCCGCCGTCTCCGCTTTCGCGCAAGGCCCGGAGCGTCGCTCCGAGGCGCGCGAGGCGGCGCCCGCGCATTGGGTCATCGACAGGCTCGACGCGCGCATCGCGCAATTGAAGGCGGATCTGCGGCTCACCGAAGATCAGAATCGCCATTGGGACGCGTTTCGAAAAGCCCTGCACGACGTCGCCGCCGCGCGCGTCCAGCGCTCCGCAGCCGCGCAAGGCGCGCAATCCGTCCCCGCGCCCGCCGAACAGGCGCGCGGACCCGAGACCACGCAGGCGACGTCGCCGCGGCAGGCTCCGCAAGGCCGGCTCGACCGCACCGCGCCGCCTTATGGCGATGACGAGGCTGGCGATGCGCGCGCGCGCGACGAGCGTCGTCTCGACCCGCGCGATCAGGGCGAACGCAGCCCCGCGGACTGGCGCCGTCGCGACGGCGAGGCGCGACGCGAGTCTGTTCGCCGCATGCGCGAGGACGAGGTCGACGCGCTCGCCGACATGCAGGAAATGGCGGATGTGATGCGCGGTCGAGCGGAAGATCTGCAAAATGTCGTCGCCGCCGCGCGGCCGCTCTACGAATCGCTCGATCGCAGACAGCAGCGCATGCTGATCCGTTTCATCCAGCGCGAATGGGCGAGCGGATTGTCGATGATGCATCCCGCCGCGTTCGGAAGCCGCGAGGAAAACGTGCGCGAGCGGCGTTAGCGCGGCGGCCGCTCAGAGCAGCGTCTTCACGCCCGCCGTCTCCAGCGCCCGACGCAAGCGGCTGAAGGCCAGCCTGATGCGCGACTTCACGGTGCCAAGCGGCAGGCCTGTGCGTTCTGCGATGGCCGAATGGGACAGGGAATCAAAAAAGGCGAGGCGCACCAGCGCAAGCTGCTCCTGCGGCAATTGGGCCATGGCCTCGCGCAGCACCGCCTCCCTGTCGCGCGCGTCGACGGCGTCGTCGGGGTCGGCTGCGTTCTCGTCCACCACCTCGAAGGCCTGGTCGTCAGGTTCAAGCAGGATGATGCGGTCGCGCCGCGCGAGATCGATGCGCCGGTTCCGCGCGATGCGGAACAGCCAGGTCGCGGGCGTCGCCTTGGCGGGGTCGTAGAGATGGGCCTTGCGCCAGAGCGTTGTCATCACGTCTTGACAGATTTCCTCCGCCGCGGCCTGTTCGACGCCAGCGCGCATCAGCCAGGATTCGATCCTGGGCGCATAGAAGTCGAAGAGCTCCGCAAAGGCTTTGCGGTCGCGCGAAGACGCCACCGCCGCCAGAAGAGAGGCGTGCCGGTCGGAAAGGATCGTCATTGGCCGGGCGAGCGCCTTTCCATCAAACGGGCGGTCAGGCGGTCTGCGGCGTCCCTGGCGGGGGCTGGCAGGCAGTGCAGGTCCATGGGCTCGGCGACGCTCCTCAGGGGCTCCGAACCACCCCGAGGGGCCATTCTGGCACGTCTGAGCCCCGAAAGCGATGCGATTTCCCCGTCCGCGCCGCCCGCCCGCCCGCCGCGGACCGGCGTAAAGGTTTCCGAAAGGTTCGCGCCAGATTCTCCGACAAACCCCCGGAGACTTCGACAGCCATGATTCGCAAGGTTTTCTCCCGTCCCCTCTCCCGCATCGCCCTGGCTGTTCCAGCCCTGGCTCTGGCGGGAGCGCTGGCCGCCGCCCCGGCTGAGGCGCAGACGCGGCAGGACCCCAAGAAACAGGCTCAGTCCAAGCCTGCGGCCAAGAAGCCGGACCCAAAGAAACAAACCGCCAAGACCAAGCAGGCGTCCAGCAAGCCTGACGCTCGCAAGCCCGACCCCAAGAAGCCCGACACCAAGAAGCCCGACCCCAAAAAGCCGGCGGCCGCAGGGGCCGCCGCGGGCGCCGCAGCAGGGGCCGCCGCCGCAGGGGCGGGCGCCGCCGCCGCCTCCTCCCCGGCCAAGCCCGGCCTGCTGCAAAGCTATGGCGACTGGGGCGCCTATGCGGTGAAGGGCGAGAAGGCGCGCACCTGCTATGCGCTCTCCGCGCCCAAGGAGCGCCAGCCCGGCTCCCTCAAGCGCGATCCCGGCTTCTTCTTCGTGTCGCACCGGCCCGCTGAGGGCGTGCGCAATGAAATTTCCTTCACTGTCGGCTTCGACGTGAAGTCCAGCGCGCCCGCGAAAGCGGAGATCGGCTCCGCCTCCTTCGACCTCGTGGCGAAGGGCTCAAACCTGTGGATCAAGAACGCAGCCGAAGAGGCCAAGGCGCTCGACGCGATGCGCAAGGGCTCGCGACTTTTGGTGAAGGCGCAATCCCTGCGCGGCAATTCCAGCACGGACGTCTATTCGCTGAGCGGCCTCGCCCAAGCGCTGGAGCGCATCCAGAAAGAGTGCCAGTAGCCTCACGCGTTCTCAGCCTGCGGCGGCGCGCGTGACTTTGCGGATGGGAATTTCACGAATCCGATCGCGCGTCCGCTCGCCGGCCCCTGCGCGCGGCGCCACCAAAGTGTGACGGCGCGCGCCTTGTGGGGGCGCGAGGCGATCAGCATAATGCGCCCCAATCCTGCCGCCGCGACGGGCGATCCGTCGGGCGCAGGTCGTTTTTTCTGTGCGGGAGGAGCGCATGTCCGACAAAATCTACGCCGTCAGCCCTGAATGGGCGAAGCGCGCTTATGTCGATGACGCGAAATACAAGGAGATGTATCAGCGCTCCGTCACCGATCCGCAGGGCTTCTGGGCCGAGCACGGCAAGCGCGTCGACTGGATCAAGCCGTTCACCAAGGTGAAGAACACCAGTTACGGCCCGCCCGACGTCTCGATCAAATGGTTCGAAGACGGCACGCTCAACGTGGCGGCCAATTGCGTCGACCGTCATCTCGCCAAGCGCGGCGATCAGGTCGCCATCATCTGGGAAGGCGACGATCCGTCAGAATCCAAGCTCATCACCTATCGGCAATTGCATGAAGAGGTCTGCCGCTTCGCCAATGTGCTGCGCAACCGCGAGGTGAAGAAGGGCGACACGGTCACCATCTATCTGCCGATGATCCCCGAGGCGGCCTACGCCATGCTCGCCTGCGCGCGCATCGGCGCGGTCCACTCCATCGTGTTCGGCGGCTTCTCGCCGGATTCGCTGGCGGGCCGCATTCAGGACGCCAAGTCGAAAGTGGTCATCACCGCCGACGAAGGCCTGCGCGGCGGGCGTAAAGTGCCTCTCAAGGCGAATGTCGACGAGGCGCTGAACAAGGCCGGCGGCGCCGAACATGTGATCGTCGTCAAGCGCACCGGCGGCAAGATCGACATGACCGCGGGCCGGGACGTCTGGTATCACGACGCCGCCGCCATGGTGACGGCTGATTGTCCCGTCACGGAAATGAACGCGGAGGATCCGCTGTTCATTCTCTACACGTCGGGCTCCACCGGCACGCCGAAGGGCGTGCTGCACACCACCGGCGGCTATCTCGTCTATGCGTCGATGACGCATCAATACGTCTTCGATTATCACGACGGCGACGTCTATTGGTGCACCGCCGACGTGGGTTGGGTGACGGGCCACAGCTACATCGTCTATGGGCCGCTCGCCAATGGCGCGACCACGCTGATGTTCGAAGGCGTGCCGAACTATCCGTCGATGTCGCGCTTCTGGGACGTGATCGACAAGCACAAGGTCAATATCTTCTACACCGCGCCCACCGCCATCCGTTCGCTCATGGGCGCTGGCGAGGAGCCGGTGAAGAAGACCTCGCGCGCGTCGCTGCGTCTGCTGGGCTCTGTGGGCGAGCCGATCAATCCGGAAGCCTGGGAATGGTATCACCGCGTGGTGGGCGACGGGCGCTGCCCGATCGTCGACACATGGTGGCAGACGGAGACGGGCGGCATTCTCATCACGCCGCTGCCCGGCGCGACCGCGCTCAAGCCCGGTTCGGCGACGCGGCCCTTCTTCGGCGTGCAGCCGCAGATCGTGGACGCGGACGGCAAGGTTCTCGACGGCGCGACCGAAGGCAATCTCTGCATCGTGGATTCATGGCCGGGCCAGATGCGCACGGTGTTCGGCGATCACGCGCGCTTCGTGCAGACGTATTTCTCCACCTATCCGGGCAAGTATTTCACCGGCGACGGCTGCCGGCGCGACGCCGACGGCTATTACTGGATCACCGGCCGCGTGGACGACGTGATCAACGTGTCGGGCCATCGCATGGGCACGGCGGAAGTGGAGAGCGCGCTCGTCGCTCATCCGAAAGTGTCCGAGGCGGCGGTGGTCGGCTATCCGCACGACATCAAGGGGCAGGGCATCTACGCCTATGTCACGCTGATGAGCGGCGAGGAGCCGAGCGAGGCGCTGCGCAAGGAATTGGTGGCGTGGGTGCGCAAGGAGATCGGCCCGATCGCCTCGCCCGACGTGATCCAGTTCGCGCCGGGCCTGCCGAAGACCCGCTCGGGCAAGATCATGCGTCGCATCCTGCGCAAGATCGCGGAGAACGATTTCGGCTCGCTGGGCGACACGTCCACGCTCGCCGATCCCAGCGTGGTGGATGATCTGATCCAGAACCGCGCGGCGAAGTGATCCTGCGGGCGCAAGCCGCAGGCGAGGATGCAGGGGCCGCGCGTTGCGCGGCCTCTGACTTTTTCAGGCGTCAAACGAAACTTCATCATTTAGAAGCCATCATGCGCGCCGGCGGGCGCGGGGAACCAGACGCCTGCGGCTTGTGTTCTTTGTCTGGTTGGTGGAGGCGTTGACATGTCGCTGACGCATGTCGTGCGCGCCGGCGTCGCGTTGCTGGCGATCGTCCCCGGCGCATGGATTTTGGCGCCGCAGGGCGCGCAGGCGCGCGAAGTCGTGTCCTATCAGGGCGAATATCCCGCCGGCGTGATCGTCATCTCCCAGCGCGAGAGGCGCCTCTATCTCACGCTGGGCGAAGGCAAGGCGATCCGCTATCGCGTGGCGGTGGCGCGCGCGGGCAAGGCATGGAGCGGCTGGGCGCGGGTGGACGGCAAGCATGTGAACCCCGCCTGGGCCCCTCCTGAAATGGTGCGTCGCGACAATCCCGCTCTGCCCGACCTCATTCCCGGCGGCGCGCCGAACAATCCCATGGGCGTGCGCGCGCTCACCCTCGACCGCGAGGAGATCGCGATTCACGGAACGACGGAGTCCATGCGCCGGTCCATCGGCACGGCGGCCTCTTACGGCTGCATCCGCATGCTGAACGAAGACATCGTGGATTTGTTCGACCGGGTGCGCGTGGGCACGGCCGTCGTCGCTGTGCCCTGAGCTTTCAGCTTCCGCAGGCGTCGGGGCCGCGTCGGCCCCCCGCATAGGGGCGGCCATAGCCGCCGGCCAGCATCAATTGCGCGAGATCGTCGCCGCCGTTCTCGCGCAGGATGCGCACGGAGGCGACCACCCGGCCGCCGAATTTGTCGCGGCTGACGTCGGTGAGGACGATGGAGCCGTTGGCCAGCGCGTCGGCGAGGGCGCGGCGCGCCTCTTCGCCGAGGCTTCGCTCGGCGGCGCAGGGGCTGCGCGTCTCCGGCGCATCGAAGCCGCGCAGGCGCACCCGCGTGGTCACGTCCTGCCCCAGCCAGACCTGCACGCGCGCCTCGAACGTGTCGCCGTCGATCACGCGCAGCATATGGGCGGGGAAGGGGCCGGGGAGAATGTCGCCCGGCGCAGAGCGGGGCCCTGCGTTCGCGTCGGCGCGCGGGAGAGCGGGCGCGGGATCAAGCCGCGCGGGTTGCGCGATGGGCGCGGGATCCCGCCACAACGGTCCGGGCCCTAGGCCGCCCGCCCGGTCGGCGATCCAGCCGCCAAACGCGCCGGCGCCGGCCGCGAGCGCGGCGAAGGCGAGGGTCGGGGCATGGGACAGCGGCGCAGGCATAAGCGAGACTGTGCCTTTAATCCCATTGATTGTCAAATAATCCTACAATCAAAAGATGCCTTTTCGCCTTTTCGAGCGAGTGTGACGCGACAGGCAAATCTTGCGCGCCCTTCGCCGGCGCGCGGGCTATGAGCGGCGCGCGAAGCCGTCTATGCAGGGCGCAGGTCCAAAGGCGGCTCACATCCATGTTGCGTTCGATTCCCCTGCCGGCGCTGCTTATTCTTGCGAGCGGGTTCCTCATTCTCTTCATCGGCGGCGGCGCGCGCATGGCGATCGGCCTCACGCTGCGGCCGATGGTGGAGGATCTGAACTGGGGGCGTGACGACGTGGGCCTCGCGGTGGGCGTGTTCCAGATCGCCTCGGCCGTCTGCACCTTTTATGCGGGCCGCCTCGCCGACCGGATGAGCCTGCGCCTCGTGCTGGGTTTCGGCCTTCTGGTCGCGGCCGCGGGCATTGGCCTGATGGCCTTCGTGCAGGCGCCCTGGCAGGCGCTCGCCCTGTATGGGCTGGTCTTCGCCATCGGCAATGGCGCAGCCTCCACGGCGCCCGTGGGTGTGATGGTGACGCGGGCTTTTCCGCAACGCGCGGGCCTCGCCAATTCGCTCGCGCTCGCGGGCATGAGCGTCGGTCAGCTGGTGATCGTCGCCGCGCTGGCCGCGGTTCTCACCAATGTCGGCTGGCGTTCGGTCTTTCTGTGGCTCGGGCTCGCCCATCTCGCGCTTCTGCCGCTGATTCTCGCCTCCGCGCCCGGCCGGTCGGCGGAGAAGGCGCGCCGCGCCGCCGCCCCGCCGCAGGAGGGGCTGACGCTGCGCGAGGCCGCGCGCACGCGCCAGTTCTGGATGCTGCTTGGCATTTACGCGATTTGCGGCCTCGACGATTTCTTCGTCGCCACCCATGTGGTCGCCTTCGCGCAGGACAATGGCGTGAGCTCCATCGTCGCCGGCAATCTGTTCGCGCTCATGGGTCTGACGGGACTTGCGGGCGTCGTGTGGGCGGGGTTCGCCAGCGACCGGCATGGGCCCGTGTGGCCGACGCTCGTCTCCTTCTCGCTGCGGCTGGCGGTGTTTGGGCTTGTGCTCGTGGATCAGTCGAGCGTCGCCATCGCGGTGTTCGCGCTGACGTTCGGCTTCACCTTTCTGGTGACGGCGCCGGTGACGGTGCTCTTCATCCGCGAATCTTTCGGAACCCGCCATCTGGGGGCGATCGGCGGGCTCATCACCATGGTCCACCATGGTTTCGGGGGGCTGGGCGCCTGGCTCGGCGCGCGGGTCTATGACGCGGGCGGCGCCTATTGGCCGGCCTTCCTCACCATGTTCGTCGCCACGCTCGCGGCCATGGGGCTGACGCTCGCCTATAAGGCGGCGCCGGCGAGCCCTAGAAATCGCTCGTGAGCCCCTTGATCTCCCAATCGCCGTAACGCACCGGGTCGAGCCCGCCGCGGCCGTTGATCTCCGCGGGGGCCTGCGCGGCGGCGGCCTGCGCGGCCTCCCGCCGGGCCTGGGCTTCGGCGAGCGCCCGCTGGGCGGCGGGCGACAAGGGCTTGCGGGGGGCCTCCGCCGCGTCGCCCCCGGCGGGCTGCGGCGGCGTCTGGTGGCTCGTCTCGGTCATGCGCTCGTCTCTGTCATGCGCCCTGTTGGCTCCGGTCCGCTTGCTGGGGGGCGGGCCTTGCAGGGGGGCCGGCCCTGTCCCCACATATAGGGGGCGGCGGCGCCATGTCCTAGCCCGCGGCCGCGACGGAGAAAAGCGATGAACATGATGCGCACCGCCCTGCTCATGGCCGCCATGACGGCGTTGTTCCTTGTCGTGGGCGCGCTTATCGGCGGGCAGACCGGCATGCTCATGGCGCTCGCCTTCGCGGCGGCGACGAACCTGTTCGCCTATTGGAACTCCGACCGGCTGGCGCTCGCCGCCAATGGCGCGCAGGAGATCCAGCGCGCGGACGCGCCCGATCTCTACGACCTCGTGGCCGAGCTGGCGGGCCGCGCGCAATTGCCCATGCCGCGCGTCTATGTGATCCATGAGGATCAGCCCAACGCCTTCGCCACCGGGCGCAATCCGGAAAACGCGGCCGTCGCGGTCAACACCGGCCTCATGCGCATGCTCACCCGCGAGGAGCTCGCCGGCGTGATCGCCCATGAGCTCGCGCATATCAAACATCGCGACACGCTCACGATGACGATCACCGCGACGCTCGCGGGCGCCATTTCCTCCATCGCGCAATGGAGCATGTTTTTCGGCGGCAACCGGAACAACGGCATGGGAGTGATCGGCTCGATCGCGCTAGCGATCCTCGCGCCGCTCGCCGCCATGCTCGTGCAGATGGCGATCAGCCGCTCGCGCGAATATGAGGCCGACCGGCTTGGCGCCGAGATCTGCGGCGATCCGAACTGGCTCGCCTCCGCGCTCCATAAGATCGCCAATGGCGCGCAGGCGATTCCCAATGAGAACGCCGAGGCCAATCCCGCCATGGCGCATATGTTCATCGTCAATCCGCTCACCGGGCAGGGCGTAGACAATCTGTTCTCGACCCATCCCAACGTCGAGAACCGCATCGCCGCCTTGCAGAGGCTGGCGAGCGAGATGGGCGTCGTTGGTTACGCTTCGCAGGATAATTCGGCCGCCGTCTTGGCGCGCGGCCCGTGGCGGGGCGTCGCTGATCGTGCTAATTCGGGCGCGGGGCGTCCGCGCGGTCCGTGGGGCTGATCGCGCGTCATCCGGCTTGCGAAGCGTTGTGCGCGCGGGCCCGCGTGCCTGGAGCGTGAACGTTTGGACAAGAGGAAATCGCCGCAGGGCGCAAGAGGCCGCCGACCGGACGCGGCGCCCGCGCCCGTCCCCCCTCCCGGACTCGCCGCCCGTCAGGCCGCCGCCGCAGCGCTCGCCGACGTGGTCGCCCATGGCCGCACGCTCGATGAGCGATTCGCGACGCCGGCCTACCTCCAGCTTGAGCCGCGAGACCGCGCGCTCGCCCGCTCCATCGTGGTCGCCTCGTTGCGTCGTCTGGGCACGTTGCGCGCTGCCCTCGCGCGTTTCCTCGAACGCGGCCTGCCGAAAAAATCCGGATCGCTCGAACATATCCTCGTCGTCGGCGCCGCGCAGATCCTGCTCATGGAGGCGCCTGACCACGCCGCCGTCGATCTCGCCGTGCGCGCGGCGCGCGCGGACCAGCGCGCGGCGCCCTATGCTGGCCTCGTCAACGCGGTGTTGCGCAATGTCGCGCGCGAGAAAGACGCGCTCCTGCGCGTTGAGGATCCTTTCCTCGATCTGCCGCAATGGCTTTCCGCGCGCTGGCGCAAGGCGTGGGGCGATGAGCGCGCCGCGCGCATGGCCGCCATGCTGCGCTGCGAGCCCACGCTCGACGTGAGCGTGCGCGGCGATGCGCAGGAATGGGCGCGCCGGCTCGACGGAATCGTTCTGCCGACCGGCTCCGTGCGGCTTCTCAACCGTGCGCCGGTGCAGGAGCTTCCCGGCTACGCCGAGGGCGAATGGTGGGTGCAGGACGCCGCCGCCGCGATCCCGGCGCGGCTGCTTCGCGCGGGCCCGGGCATGCGCGTCGCGGATCTGTGCGCGGCGCCCGGCGGCAAAACCGCCCAGCTCGCCGCCGCCGGCGCGCAGGTGGTCGCGCTCGACCGCTCCGCCGAACGGCTGCGCAGGCTCGCGGCGAATATGGAGCGGCTGCGTTTGTCGGTTGACGTGGCGGTGGGCGACGCGCTCGCCTATGAGGCCGCGCCTTTCGACGCGATCCTGCTCGACGCGCCATGCACGGCGACCGGCACGATACGCCGCCACCCCGACGTGGCGTGGGTGAAACGTGCGAGCGACGTCGCTGCGCTCGCCGTCGTGCAGGGCAAGATGCTCGATCGCGCCTGCTCGCTGCTCAAGCCGGGCGGAACGCTCGTTTATTGCACCTGTTCGCTGGAGCCTGAGGAAGGCCCCGCGCAGATCGCCGCGCTGCTGCGCCGCAATCCCGATATGGCGCGCGCGCCAGTGGAGGCCGCGGAGATTGGCGGATTGTCCGACTGCCTGACGCCGGAGGGCGATGTGCGCACCACGCCCGACGCGCTGCCCAACGAAGATCCGCGTCTGGCCGGGCTCGACGGGTTCTTCGTCGCGCGTGTGACGCGGCGGGCCTGAATCTTTAACTTTCGTTAAATGCTTTGTCGTTAATGGCGAGTGAATGAGCGTCGCATCCGCGCCTGCGGGCGCGGCGCGCATGAGGAGACCGACGATTTGACGCGGCTCACTGTCGCTGAACGCATCGCGATAGCCGGCCAGGCCGTGCGTCATGGCGCGCGGTGCGGCCTGCGCATGGGCGCCGCGCCGTTGTTCCTGCTGTCGCGCCTGCGGGGCCCGGCGCCGCAGCGCCTCGTGATCGCCCCGCAGGACATCCGCACCAGCGATCCGACCGTCGCCGATGACATCTACGCCGGTTATTTCGCCTTCGCCTCGCGCATCGTCGACGCGCGCGAGCAATCGCCCTTCGTTCTCGTGGGCCCGAGCCCGGAGTGGGAGGCCGCTCTCATGGGTTTCGGATGGCTGCGCCATTTGCGCGCCGCCGAGACAAGCCTGGCGCGCGAGAACGCGCGCGCTCTGGTGGGCGAATGGATCAGCCTGCACGGGGCGCCTGCGCAGACCATCGCATGGACGCCGCAGGTGGCCTCGCGCCGCCTGATGTCATGGGTGAGTCAGTCGCCCCTGTTGCTCGACGGCGCCGACGCGGATTTCTATGCGCGCTTTCTCAAATCGATCGGGCGCCACGTGTCCTGGCTCGGCGCGCAGACGCGCTTCGCCCTGCGCGGCGAGGCGCGCCTGTTCGCCTGCGTCGCGCTCGTGCAGGCGACTTTGTGTTCGGATGGTTATGCGCGCGCCTTCAGAACCGCAAGCCGGCACATGGCTGAGGAGCTGGAGCGTCAGGTCCTCGTCGACGGCGGGCATATCTCGCGCAATCCGCAGGTCGTTCTCGATCTCTTGTTCGACCTTCTGCCGCTGCGTCAGGCTTTCGCCGCGCGCAACGTGACGCCGCCGCAGCAATTGGTGGGCGCGGTCGACCGCCTGCTGCCCATGCTGCGCCTGTTCCGCCATTCCGATGGTTCGCTGGCTCTGTTCAACGGCATGGGCGTGACGGCGCCCGACATGCTCGCCACCCTGCTCGCCTATGACGACGCGCTCGCGCAGCCCATCCTCAACGCGCCCTTCAGCGGCTATCAGCGCGTCGAGACGCCCGACGCGGTGCTGCTGATGGATGTGGGCGGCCCGCCGCCGCCTGATTATTCCCAGCGCGCCCACGCCGGCGCCCTGTCGATCGAATTGTCGCTCGACTCCTGCCGCCTTGTGGGCAATTGCGGCGCGCCGCTTTCCCAGCGCGGCGCCCTGCGCGAGGCCGCGCGCATGACGGCGGCCCATTCCACGCTGGAGCTGGGCGAGGAATCCTCAGCCCGCCTCGCCCATGAGATAGGTCTTGGCGAATGGGCGGGGGGGCGCATTTTCATCGGCCCGCAGGTGAGCGACGTGTCGCGGCGCGACGGGCCCGACGCTTTCGCGCTCGAGGCGCGCCACGACGGCTATGTCGCGCGGTTCGGCCTCGTTCACGCCCGCACCATCACGCTGCCCGTGGGCGGCGGGCGGGTGGAGGGCGTGGACCTGCTCGAGCCGGCGGGCGGCCGCAAGCCCCCAGAAGGCCTCGCCTACGCCATCCGTTTCCATCTCCATCCAGCGGTCAAGGCCGCGCGCGTGGAGCGCGAGCATGGGGTGATGCTCGTCCTGCCCGGCGGCCAGCACTGGCTGTTCCACGCCGCGGGCCGGCAGCTCGAGCTGGAGGACGGCGCCTTCTTCGCCTCAGCCGACGGGTCGCGCGCCGCCCAGCAGATCGTCATTCGCGGCGACGCCGGGCGGGAGCCTGAAACGCGCTGGGCGTTCCTGCGCGGCGGCTAACCGCTTCGCCTTCCCCCGCGCCCGCCTGCATGGTAAGCGCCGGCCTTCGCCTCTCCGCTCCTCCGAGCCAGATTCGCAAGGCCCCTCATGTCCAGCGACCTTCGCCCCATCACCCGCGCGCTTCTCTCCGTTTCCGACAAGACCGGGCTGATCGATTTCGCCCGCGCGCTCGCCGAGCGCGGCGTGGAGCTGGTCTCCACCGGCGGCACCCGCAAGGCCATCGCGGATGCGGGGGTTGCGGTGAAGGACGTCTCCGATCTCACCGGCTTTCCGGAGATGATGGACGGGCGCGTCAAGACGCTGCACCCGAAAGTGCACGGCGGCCTGCTGGCGATCCGCGACGATGGGGAGCACCAGCGCGCCATGGCCGCCCACGGCATTCTCCCGATCGACCTTCTCGTGGTGAATCTGTATCCCTTCGAGGCGACCGTGGCGAAGGGCGCCGCCTATGACGATTGCATCGAGAACATCGACATCGGCGGGCCGGCGATGATCCGCGCGGCGGCCAAGAACCACGCGGACGTCGCCGTGGTCGTGGACGTGTCCGATTACGCGCTCGTGCTCGACGCCATGGCCGCGCAGGGCGGCGCGCTCGACCTGGCGCTGCGCAAGCGCCTCGCGCAGAAAGCCTACGCCCGCACGGCGGCCTATGACGCAGCGATCTCCAACTGGTTCGCGAGCGCCATCGGCGAACAGGCGCCGGCCTATCGCGCGGTCGGCGGCGCGTTCGCCGAGACGATGCGCTATGGCGAGAACCCGCACCAGAGCGCGGGTTTCTACCGCACGCCCGAACAGCGATTCGGCGTCGCGACCGCGCGCCAGCTGCAGGGCAAGGCGCTCTCCTACAACAATGTGAACGACACCGACGCCGCGTTCGAATGCGTGGCCGAGTTCGATCCTGCGCGCACGGCCGCGGTCGCCATCATCAAACACGCCAATCCCTGCGGCGTGGCGGAAGGCAAGACGCTGCGCGAGGCCTATGAGCTGGCGCTGCGCTGCGATCCCGTGTCGGCCTTCGGCGGCATCGTCGCGCTCAACCGCAAGCTCGATGCGGACGCCGCGCGCGAGATCGTGAAGATCTTCACGGAAGTGATCATCGCGCCGGAGGCTGACGAGGAGGCCGCAGCCATCGTGGCGGCGAAGAAAAATCTGCGTCTGCTCGTCACCGGCGGCCTGCCCGATCCGCGCGCGCCTGGCCTGTCCGTGCGCACCGTCGCCGGCGGCCTGCTGGCGCAGGGCCGTGACAACGCCGTGGTGGACGACATGGAGCTAAAAGTCGTCACCCGCCGCGCGCCCAGCGCGCGCGAGCTCGAAGACCTGAAATTCGCTTTCCGCGTCTGCAAGCACGTGAAGTCGAACGCCATCGTCTATGTGAAGGGCGGCGCCACGGTGGGCGTGGGCGCGGGGCAGATGAGCCGCGTCGATTCCTCGCGCATCGCCGCCTGGAAGGCCGCGGAGGCCGCCCGCGCGGCGGGTCTTCCTGAATCCCTCACCAAGGGCTCCGTCGTCGCCTCCGACGCCTTCTTCCCCTTCGCCGACGGCTTGCTGGCGGCGGCTGAGGCGGGCGCCACCGCCATCATCCAGCCGGGCGGATCGATGCGCGACGACGAAGTGATCAAGGCGGCCGACGAGGCCGGCCTCGCGATGGTGATGACCGGCCACAGGCATTTCCGGCACTGAGCCTGCGCGCTCTTCATCTTTGCGAAAGCAAACGCTGCGTCAGTGCGCGCGCGTTCATCTTCCGTTAACGCGCGACAGCGTTTCTAGCGGCCACGCGACGCTGGATATTTGTCGCCGACACGGGATTTGAACACCATGCGCATCGTTTCGGAAAAGGAGCTTGAAGGCATGCGGATCGTGGCCGAGATCGGTCCGATCTGCGCAACCTCCATGTGGCATTCGGCCCGCGCCCCGCTCGAGACGCATCGCGAGACAGCGCTTGAGAAACTGCGGCGCCTCGCCCGCGAGTTCGAAGCCGACGCGGTCGTGGGGCTCGACGTGACCACCGACGAAGTCGTGAACGAGGATCTTGCGCCCGTTCCGCTGCGCCGCGTGCAGGCGCGCGGCGTCGCCGTCAAGCTCGTCCGCGCGGCCTGACGCGCTTACGCGCCGCTCGCCGCCAGAAGGTCGGCCTGATGGCGGGTGATGAGCGGCTCGATGATTTCATCGAGCGCCTCGCCCGCGATCATGCGATCCAGCTTGTAGAGCGTCAGTTCGATGCGATGGTCGGTGACGCGCCCTTGCGGAAAATTATAGGTGCGGATGCGCTCGGAGCGGTCGCCTGAGCCCACCTGCGACTTGCGGTCGGCCGCGCGCTCGGCGTCGAGCTTGCGGCGTTGCTCGTCGTAGAGGCGCGCGCGCAGCAGGCTCATGGCGCGCGCGCGGTTCTTGTGCTGCGAGCGTTCGTCCTGCACCAGCACCACGACGCCGGTGGGGATATGGGTGATGCGGATCGCCGATTCCGTCTTATTGACGTGCTGGCCGCCCGCGCCCTGCGCCCGCATGGTCTCGATGCGCAGGTCCGATTCATTGATGTCGAAATCGACCTCCTGCGCCTCGGGCAGGACGGCGACGGTGGCGGCGGACGTGTGGATGCGCCCCTGCGCTTCGGTGGCGGGCACGCGCTGCACGCGGTGCACGCCTGATTCGAACTTCAGCCGCGCGAACACGCCGCGCCCGGTGATCGAGGCCACGATCTCCTTGTAGCCGCCCGCTGTTCCTTCGCTGGTCGAGAGAAGCTCGACGCTCCATCCGTGCTGCTCGGCGTAGCGCGCGTACATGCGGAACAGGTCGCCTGCGAACAGCGCCGCCTCGTCGCCGCCCGTGCCTGCGCGCACTTCGAGAATGGCGCCGCCCTCATCGGCGGCGTCTTTCGGCAGGAGCGCGATCTGGATCTCGCGTTCGAGCGCCTGCGCGCGTTCGCCAGCCTCCTGCGCCTCGATCTCGGCGAGCTCGCGCATGTCGCGTTCGGTTGCGGAATCCTCCAGCATGGCGCGCGCGCCTGCGGCGTCGTCGAGCGCCTGGCGCCATGCGGCGATGGCGGCGCAGACGGGTTCGATCTCCGACAATTCGCGCGAGAGCGCGCCGAATTCCGCGCCGGCGGCGCCGGCGGCGAGTTTCGCCTCGATCTCGTCGCGGCGGCGCAGGATGAGGTTGAGTTTGTCTTGCGGCAGCATGATGGTCCGGTGCGGGCTGGCGGGCGCGAAAGCTCAAGGCGCGCGTCGCGCTACAAGGGCACGCCCTTGGCGTCCGCATAGGCGCGCAATTCCTCGCGCAGGGAGGCGGCGCCGTCCTTGCGGGCGAGCAGGTCGCTCATGAGCGCGCGCAATTCGCCCGCGTCCATCGCCATGATCGCGGCTTTCACCGGGCCGATGCTCGAAGGCGACATGGAGATCGCCTTGAAGCCGAGGCCGACGAGCGCCATCGCCTCGAGCGGACGCCCGCCCATTTCGCCGCACAGGGTGACGGGCTTTCCCGCGCGCCCGGCGCTGTCGACCACATGGGCGAGCGCGCGCAGCACGGGCGCGGACAGAACGTCGAAACGGTTGGCCACGCGCCTGTTGTCGCGGTCGGCGGCGGTCAGATATTGCACGAGGTCGTTGGAGCCGATGGAGATGAAATCCGCCCGCTCGAGCAATTCGTCGAGCTGCCAGAGCAGGGAGGGCACTTCGATCATCACACCCAGCCGCAGCAGCGAGGGCGTTCCATAGCCGTGGCGGCGCAGATGCGCGAGCTCGCGCGCCACCAGCGCGCGCGCCGCGTCGAACTCGCTCACTATCGCCACCATGGGGAACATGATGCGCAATTCGCGCTCCGCGCCGGCGCGCAGAAGCGCACGCAATTGCGAGCGCAGGAGGGCGGGGCGGTCGAGGCCGATGCGGATCGCGCGCCAGCCAAGCGCAGGATTCTCCTCCTCATAGGTCTGCATATAGGGGAGGATCTTGTCGCCGCCGATGTCGAGGGTGCGGAAGGTCACGCAGCCCTGCGGCGTCGAATCCAGCACTTGTTTGTAGAGCACGTATTGCTGCTCGAGCCGCGGAAATTGCGAGGCGAGCATGAATTGCAGTTCCGTGCGGAACAGGCCGATCGACTTCACGCCCGCCTCGCCCATGTGGTGCACGTCCACCAGAAGGCCCGCGTTCATGAGCAGTTCGATCGTCGCGCCGTCGCGGGTGACGGCGGGTTTTTCGCGCAGCTGGTGATATTGCTCCTGCCGGCGCGCGCGCAGCCGCGCCTTCTCGCGATAGGCGCCTTCCACGTCGGGCTGCGGGCGCACCTGCACTTCGCCCGCCCCGCCGTCGACGATGATCGCGTCGCCCTGTTCCACGAGGCTGGTGATGTTGTCCACGTCGCCGACGGTTGGCACGCCGAGCGACCGGGCGACGATCGCCACATGGCTCGACCCGCCGGCGTCCTCCAGCACGAGGCCGCGCAGGCGCTTGCGGTCATATTCGAGCAGGGCGGCGGGGCCCATGCTGCGCGCGACGAGCACGGCGTTGTCAGGCAGCGTGTCTGGCCCGGCGACCAGGGATTGTCCGGTGAGCTGGTGCAGGAGCCGGTTGGCGAGATCGTCGAGATCGTGCAGGCGCTCGCGCAGATAGGGATCGGTCTGGCGCAGCAGGCGCGCGCGCGCGTCGTTCTGCACGCGCTCGACGGCGGCTTCCGCCGTCACGCCGGTGGAGATCGCCTCCCGCAGGCGACGCAGCCAGCCGCGGTCATTGGCGAACATCCGGTAGGTTTCGAGCACTTCGCGATGGTCGCCGGCGGAGCCGTCGCCGTCGAGCAATTGGTCGATGCCCGCGCGCATCGCCTCGATGGCGGCCTCGAGCCGTTCGAGCTCCTTGTTCGTGTCTTCCGCCACGATCTGGGTGACGACGACGCGCGGCTGGTGCAGCACCACATGGCCGAGGCCCACGCCTTCGGCCACCGCCGAGCCTTTGAGCGCGAGCGGCCGGCGCACCGCGATTTCCGCGCCCGGACGCACGATCGCCTGCAATTCGCCCGAGGCGATCATTTCGGCGAGGAGCATGGCGATGGTCTCGAGGACCTCGATCTCCTCCTCCGCATAAACGCGGTTGGCGCGGTTCTGCACCACGAGCACGCCGAGCGTGTTGCCGCCGCGCAGGATCGGCACGCCGAGGAAGGCGTTGTAAATCTCTTCGCCCGTCTCCGGCTTGTAGGAGAAGGAGGGGTGCGACTGGGCGTCGGAAAGGGCGAGCGGCTCGGCGTTGCGCGCGATCAGGCCGACAAGGCCTTCGCCGGCGCGCATGGTGGTCAGGTGGACCGCCTCGCGGTTGAGGCCTTCTGTGGCGAACAGTTCGAGCCGGCCGTCCGCGCGCAGCACGTAGACCGAGCAGACTTCCGCGACCATGTTGGCGGCGATCTGGACCACGATGCGGTCGAGGCGCGCCTGCGCGCTCACCGGCTCCGCCATGGCTTCGCGGAGTCGGCGCAGCAGGAGGCGCGGGCCGCCTGGCGCGCTGCGCGTGGGCATCAGATCTCCGGTCCTTCCGCGCGTGACGCGCCCTTGGGGCTGCTCCGCCAAGGGCGCCCGCTTCAGGCTATAACGAATAGGCCAGCGCCCCCGCAAGGCGCAAAGGCGAGGGGCGCCCCGGGATTCGCGGGCGTGAGGCTGCGGAGGCGGCCCAGCGTCGGGGCGGCATCGGGGCCGCTATCGGGGCCGGCATCGGGCCGGCATCGGGGCCGGCATGGGCTCGGCCGGGCGGTTGTCGGCCCGCGACACCCGTCGCGGGCTCCGGCGTCGCGGCGTTCAGGCCGCCTTGTCGAGGCCGTAGAGGGAGTGCAGCGTGCGCACCGCGAGCTCGGTGTAGTCCTTGTCGATGAGCACCGAGAACTTGATCTCGCTCGTGGTGATCGCGCGGATGTTCACGCCCTTCTCGGCGAGCGCCCGGAAGGCGCGGGCGGCCACGCCCGCATGGGAGCGCATGCCCACGCCGATGGCCGAGATCTTCACCACGTCCGTGGCGCCCTCGATCGATTCATAGCCGATCGCGCCCTTCATCTTCGCCAGCAGGTCCATGGCGCGCTCGTAATCGGCCGCCTGCACGGTGAAGGTCAGGTCGGTGGTCTGGCCGTCGCGCGCGGTGGCGGGGCCGGAGACGACCTGGATGATCATGTCCACGTTGATGTTGCTGTCGGCGAGCGGGCCGAAGATCGAGGCGGCGACGCCGGGCTTGTCGGCGACGTTGCGCAGCGTGATCTGGGCCTCGTCCTTGGAGAAGGCGATGCCGGTAACGACCTGCTGTTCCACGATCTCATCCTCCTCGCAAATAAGCGTGCCGGGCCGCGGATCGGCCGGGTCGTCGAACGACGAGCGCACGAAGGTGCGCACCTTGTGCACCATGGCGATCTCGACCGAGCGCACCTGCAGCACTTTGGAGCCGAGCGAGGCCATTTCGAGCATTTCCTCGAAGGAGACCTTGTCCAGCTTGCGCGCCTTGGGCACGACGCGCGGGTCGGTCGTGTAGACGCCGTCCACGTCGGTGTAAATGTCGCAGCGCTCCGCGCCGATCGCCGCTGCGACCGCGACGGCGCTCGTGTCGGAGCCGCCGCGCCCAAGCGTCGTCACGCGGCCTGTCTCCTCGTGAACGCCCTGGAAGCCAGCGATGACGGCCACTTCGCCGCGCGCGAAACCCTCGTCGAGCTTTTTGGAATCGATGCCCTCGATGCGCGCCGAGCCATGGGCGTCGGAGGTGCGGATGGGGATCTGCCAGCCCTGCCATGAGCGCGCGGGCACGCCCATCTCCTGCAGCACGATGGCGAGCAGGCCGGAAGTCACCTGTTCGCCCGAGGCGACCACCGCGTCATATTCGCGCGGGTCGTAGAGTTTGGAGCTCTCGTTGACCCAGCCCACGAGTTCATTGGTCTTGCCTGACATGGCGGAGACCACGACGGCGACCTGATAGCCCGCCTCCACCTCGCGGCGCACATGGGCGGCCACATTGCGGATGCGCTCGATATTGGCGACGGACGTGCCGCCGAATTTCATCACCAGACGGGCCATGAGGACCTAAACGACGACCTGAACGCGCGCGCCCCGGCGGCCGCGGATTGCGAAGCCGGACGGCATGTGAAAGGAAGGCGGGCCGGCGCAGGCGCCGCTCGCGCCCCTCTGAAAGGGCGCGTATAGATACCCTGCGGCGTCAGCCTGTCAACGTCGCCGCGCCGCGCCGGAGGTTCCATGTCCGCATCCCATGAAAGCCCGCCCGGCGGCGCTTTCCCTCAGGGTCCGTCGGTCGATCCCCAGGAGGTCGGCCAGTTCGAACGGCTGGGCGAGAGCTGGTGGAGCGAGACCGGCCCCATGGCCGCCCTGCACCAGATCAATCCCGTGCGGCTGCGCTGGATGCGCGACGCGATGATCGACGCCTTCGCCGCGCCCGACGGCGGTCGGCGCGATCCCATGTCCCTGCGCTCGCTCGAGGGCCTCACGATCCTCGACGCGGGATGCGGCGGCGGCCTGCTCACCGAGCCTCTCTCGCGCATGGGCGCGCAGGCGCTCGGAATCGACCCCGCGCCGGGCAATGTCGAGATCGCGCGCGCCCATGCGGCGCAAACGGGCGCAAGCGCGCGATATGAGGCCACGACGGTCGAGGCCTTGCGCGCGGAAGGCGCGCGCTTCGATGTCGTATGCGCGATGGAGGTGATCGAGCATGTGCGCGATCCTGCGACCTTCGTCGCCGACGCGGCGGCGCTTGTGCAGCCCGGCGGCTTGTTCTTCTGCTCCACGCTCAACCGCACGCTGAAGAGTTTCGCGCTCGCCATCGTGGGCGCCGAATATGTGCTGCGCTGGGTCGAGCCGGGCACGCATCGCTGGGACAAGTTCGTGAAGCCCGAGGAGCTGGAGACGTGGATCGCCGCCGCCGGCCTCGAACTCTACGCGCTCGCGGGCGTCAGCTATTCCCCGTTCTCGCGCCAATGGGCCGTCTCGCGCGACCTCGACGTGAATTACATGGTCGTCGCGCGGCGTCCGCTGCTGCTCGTCTAGCCGAAGCCTTCGCTCTCCTTTTGCGTTGGGCCGCGCACTCCTTTCGGAGAGGGCGCAATGGCGCGCGCGCGCGTTGACCGGCCACACGCACTACATGGAGACGAACATGACCAGATCCCGCAAGGCGGTTTTCTGGACGGCCTCGGCCGCCTCGGTCCTTGCGTTCGCGAGCGCGGATCGCGCTGCGGCGCAGTATTATCCTGGCGCTATCGCTTATGGCGCACCGGTCTATGCGCCCTACGCCGAAGGCCCGCGCCCGATCGTTGTGCGGCGCGCGGTCTATGGCGGCGAATATCGCTGGCCCTATCGCCCGGACCTGATCGTGCGCATGGGCCCGCCGGGCGGCAAATGCACGCTCACCTATGAGCAGACCCTGACGGCGGATGGGCTCGCCTGGCGCCCGCTCGTGGATTGCGAGCCGCGCGACTGATCAGTTGCGCTCATCGGGCAGGGCGGGGATAGGCAGCACGGGCACGCCGTCCTCCCACAGCTCCCGCGCCTGTTCGAGCGAGGCCTGTCCGCGGATCGGGCGCGTGGGCGTCTCGCCCTCGTGCATGCGCCGGGCTTCTTCGACGAATTCCGCGCCCACGTCCGTGGTGGTCTGCGCGATCTTCTCGTGCAGCGCGCGCACCATGTCGCGCAGGGCGCGTTGTTCGTCGTTGAGCAGCGCCATGTCCTGAGCGCCGGCCGCGGGCGCGGCTGCGGACGAAGCCTGCGCCTGCGCGTTGCGCGCCTTGCGCCGTGAGGTGGAGACGGAGGGCGCCATCAGCGCCTTCTCCACGCGGGTCGCGCCGCAATGCGGGCATTCCACGAGGCCGCGGCGCTGTTGCGTCTCGAAGGCCTGCGAGTCCGAGAACCAGCTTTCGAATTCGTGCCGCGCCTCGCAGATCAGCGCATATTTGATCATGGCGTCACCCGGCGAGCAGGGCGTCCAGCTTGCCCGCCCGTTCGAGCGCGTGGAGGTCGTCGCAGCCGCCCACATGGGTCGCGCCGATGAAGATCTGCGGCACGGTCCAGCGCCCGCCCGCGCGTTCGGACATTTTGCGCTGGGCGTCGTCGTCCCCGTCCACGGAGATTTCGTCGAAGGCTGCGCCCTTGCTGCGCAGGAGCGCCTTGGCGGACTGGCAATAGCCGCAGGTCGATTTGGTGTAGATCGTGATCGCGGGCATCGAGCTGAACCTTTCGGCCCCCTTTATGGGGGATTCAGAAACTCGTCACAACCCGTCCGAACGTGAGCGCGTCCACGCTGGCCGCGCCCGCGCGCAGCAGGACGCGGGCGGCCGCGTTGCAGGTCGCGCCGGAGGTCATAACGTCGTCCACCAGCACGATCCGCCGGCCCGCGACCGCCGCCGGATCGCTTGCCTGAAAGGCGCCCTGCAGGTTCTCCGCGCGCTGCGCCCGCGACAGGCCGACCTGGGGCGCGGTGCGCCGGACGCGCGCGAGCAGGCCGGGATCGACCGGCAGGCCGCTCGCCTGCGACACCGCCTGCGCCAGCGCGGCCGCCTGGTTGAACCGGCGCTGGAACAGGCGGCGCCTGTGCAGGGGAATGGGGACGAGCAGATCCGCCTCCGCCAGAAGCTCGGCGCCCGCCCGCGCCATCCACTGGCCCATGGGCCCGGCGTAATCCATCCGGTCGCCATATTTGAGCGCGTGGACGAGGCGGCGCGCGGGGCCTTCCTGATAGAGCGCCACGCAGCGCGCCCGCCCCCAGACGGGCGGGTCCGCCATCGCCTGCGGGGAGATCAGCCCCGCGCCCAGGTCCTGCGCGAAAGGGGCTCCTGTGCGCTCGCAAAAGGGACGTTCCACAAAGGGCGTGCGGGCCCAGCAGGCGGCGCAGAGAAGTCCGTTTTGCTGCATCGCAGCATGGCATGCGGGGCAGGACGGAGGATAAATGACATCAACGACTTGCTGCGCAGCATGACGAAAAATCCCGCCGCTTTTGCTGCGCTCCATGCTGCGCACAAAACCGCGCGAAAAAAATCCGCCGGACGGGGCGTCCGGCGGGAGCGCCGCTGGGGTTGCGGCGTCGGGGAGGGTGGGGGCGTGGCGCGCGTCCATGCTACAGCCTAAGCCGCAGCATGAATTTGCGCCAGCCCGTCCTCAGCGCTTCTTCTGGCCTTCTTCCTGATAGGTGAATTTCGCCTCGGACTCATAGGCGCGCACGCCCGGCGCCTTGCCGGGCAGGCCCATTTCCTCCCAGCGCGCGGCCACTTTGTCATAGGTGGACTTGCGCAGGGTCGTGCGGGCGGAGAACACCGGCAGATAGCGGTGGTCCTTGCAGGCGTTGATGAGCACTTTCGAGCCGTAGGGCCGCTTTTCGGGCGGGTTCTGGGACGGATCGAGCGGGGTGCTCCAGGTGTTGCGCAGGATGTCCATGTCGTCGATGGGGTTGCAGCGGCTGCCCATGGCCCACAGCACCTGATCCATGTCCGTGGGGTCCACGTCCTCGTCCACGGCGATGACGAATTTGGTGTAATAGGCGCCGCCCGGCACCTGGGCGGCGAGCGCCAGCACCTGCGCGGCGTGGCCGGCGTAGCGCTGCTGCAGGGAGATGATCGTCATGCCGAAGCCGCCGGCGGCGGCGGGATGCGAATAGACGCCCTGCACGCCCAGCACGCCCAGCTTGTCGAAATCGTCCCAGATCTTCGCCGCGCGCAGGATCGAGAAAAAGCCGCTCTGCTCGCAGGAGGGATAATCCGCCATCAGCGCATTGGTGAGCACGGGATTGGTGCGGTAGTGGATCGCCTTGATCTTCACGAGCGGGCAGGCGTCCTCGGGCTTGCCGTAATAGCCGGTGAACTCGCCGAAGGGGCCTTCGGGGGAGAGCGCGTTGGGCTCGATCACGCCTTCGATGACGAGCTCCGCATTGGCGGGGATGAGCAGGTTCGTCGCCTTGCCCTTCACCACGGGAATGGGCTCGCCCTTGATGCCGCCGGCGTATTCATATTCCGAAACGGTTTTGGGGAAGCTCTGCGAGCCCACCAGCATGAACAGCGGATCGACGCCCCAGGCGGCGGCCACTTCGAGCGATTCGCCGCGCTCCCACGCTTTCTGGATGTGCAGGCGCGCGTCCTTGCCCGGCGACAGATAGAGGCCGCAGGAATTCTTGCCCTGCTGCATCATGCGATAGGTGCCGATGTTGAAATAACCCGTCTCCGGGTCTTTCGTGATCACCGCGTCGCAGGTGCCCGCATAGCGTCCGCCGTCGCGCGGCCAGTGCTTGGGGATCGGCAGCAGGTCGAGGTCCACGTCGTCGCCGAACAGCGAGTTTTCGTAGATCGGCGCCTTGCCGGCCTCCACTTCGCGCGGGGGCGTGCGCTTCTTCAGCTTGTCCTTGGTGCGGCGGATCAGCTCCACCGTCGGCGTGTCGGGGTCTTCCTCGAGCGACACGGCGATGCGGCGCACGCTCGGCCCATAGGGGCCCCAAAGATGGCGCGCGCCGATGGGGCTTTTCTCGAAGCCCACGACATTGTTGAAAAGCGCGGCGGGCGAAGGCTTCTGCTTGGCGAGCAGATAGGCGACGGCGGACATTTCCTCGTCGCGCTCCACCGGCGCGTCGATGCGCACCAGTTCGCCGATCTCCTCGATGCGGGCGAGGAATTCGCGAAGGTCCTGAATCGGGCCCTTCACGCTGTTGGAAGCCTTGTCGTCCATGGCGCATCCTCCGTGCGGGCTTCAGGCCCTGCGTTCCTGCGCTCTATGGCACGGGCGGGGAATGCTGAAAAGCCGGCGCGGGGGCCGGCTTTTCGGATTGGGGCGCGCGTGCGCCTCAGTTGAAGTATTTGCGCGCGCGTTCCTTGAGGTGGTCGGGCACGGCGAACAATTCGTCGATGACGGCCTTGAGCCGCGTATGGTCGATGAATTGCACGTCCACCTGCACCGCCGCCGCTTCTTTCTTGAATTCGGGATCGTCGAGCATTTTCACGAAGGCCGTGCGCACCGCGTTCACGCGGTCGGCCGGCACGTCGGGGGCGAAGGCGAAGGGGCGGCCGAGGCGGTTGCCCGCCGTCACCACGCGCGTCACCAGACGGTCCTCCGTATTGGTGATGAGATCGTCGAGATTGGGCACGCCGGGCAGATCGTCCTGGCGCGGGCCGGAATAGACGAGGATCGAGACCTTGTCGTCGCGCAGCCAGTCGGGCTTGCTCGACTTCACGCTCGACCAGGAATTGTTGCGCGCCTCCACCTCGCCGCGCTCGATGGCGAGATTGAGCGCGCCCGAACCCGGATAGCCGGTGACGAGACGGAATTTCGTGCCGAGCATTTCGTTCATGAGCATCGGATACATGTAGGTGATGCCCGACGCGCCGTTGGAGCCCGCCACGACCTCGCGCTTCTTGGCGTCCTCCACATTGATCACGCCGGACGCTTTCCACGTCAGCATGGTCTCCACGGTGGGCGCGAGCGAGCCGATCCATTGCCACTGGCGCGCGTCGAACTGCACGCCTTCCTTGCCGACGAACTGATAGGTAGGCAGGCCGTTCTGGATCAGCGCCACGGTGAGCCCGTCGCGGGGCGCGACGCGATAGACGAAATTCGCCATCACGAGGCCGGTGGCGCCCACCATGTTCTGGGGAACCGGCGTCGGACGGCCGGGAATGTATTTCACGATGTGGCGCGCCACGAGGCGCAGGTCGATGTCATAGCCGCCGCCGGCGCTCACGCCGACGAGGAAGTTCATATTCTTGCCCTTGTAGAAATCCTCGATCGGATCGGCGTGGGCGGGAACAAGGGCTGCGGGCGCGACAAGAGACGCGGCGAGGGACGCGGCGAAGAACGCTGCGCGAGCGCTGAAGCGGGTCATGACTCCTCCCAGACGGCCTTTGATCCAAGGCCTTTCGGAAAACTTGAGCGCATTTTCGATCACGAAAGCGCGCGCAAGGCAAGGGAGAGAAAGAGGCGCGCGAGCCTTGCTATTCGCCCGGCGCGCGGGCCTCGATGGCGAGCGCGTGCACGCCGCCCGCCAGCTCCTCGGCGAGCAGGGCGTTGATCTCCCGGTGGCGGGCGATGCGGCTCTTGCCGGCGAATGCGGCGGACACCACTTTCACGGTGAAATGAGTTTCGCCGCGAGGCTCCACGCCGCCGGGATGCATCATGTGTCCCGCGTGTTTGTGGGACTCGTCGAGGACCTCGAGCGAGGCCGGCGACAAGGCCGCCTCCAGCTTGTCGCGTATCCTGTCCCTCACGCTCATGTCGCGCTCCCTCGCCGGACCATGCGCCGGCGGCGGGAAGATGGTCCGGTCCGGCCCGGGGGGCAAGGGCGTTGATGAATCCTCAATCAGCCGCGCCGCAGTCTTGGCGCGCGCCTTGCCGGCGCCCCGGCGCCTGCCTAGAGTGGCCTGCATGAATTTGAATTCGCCGCTGTTCGACCGAATCCGCGTCAAGTCGGGCGCGCAGGAGGAGAGCCCGCCCGCCTCCGTCGCCTGCGATCATCCGGGCTGCGGCGCGGCGGGCGAATATCGCGCGCCCAAGGGACGCAACCGCGAGGGGCAGTATTTCTGCTTCTGCCTCGACCACGTGCGCGCCTACAACCAGTCTTACAATTACTTCACCGGCATGACCGACGAGGACGTGGCCAAGTACCAGAAGGAGGCCGTGATCGGCCACCGGCCGACCTGGACCATGGGCGTGAAGCGCGGCAAGGGCTTTCGCGAGGAGGGCGCGGATCCGGCGGATTTCGTCGACCCGTTCGGCGTCATGCGGGGGCGGGCGCAGGCCCGCCGGGCGCAGGCGCCCCAGCCGCCCCGCCACGGCGTGGCCACGGCCAAGGCGCTGGAGACGCTCGGCCTCGACGAGGCCGCGGACCCGCCGGCCGTGCGCGCCCGTTACAAGGAGCTCGTGAAACGGCTCCATCCCGACATGAACGGCGGCGACCGCTCGCGGGAGGAGAAATTGCGCGAGATCATTCAGGCCTATAAACATCTTCGAACCGCCCGGCTCGCTTAGCCGGACATTCGATCAGGGGCCCGAGCGCCCACGCCATCGGCCGCCAAGGCCATCAGTCTGCCCGATCGCTGAAGGTCCGGGCTTGGAGGAAGAATGACCGCGACTGCGCAGGCCCCGGGGATGCCCGACAAGAAAGTGTCGGTGCGTCAGGTTTTCGGCATCGATTCGGACATGGAGGTCCCCGCCTATTCGCAGACCAGCGAACATGTGCCGGACCTCGACCCCGACTATTTGTTCGATCGCCAGACCACGCTCGCCATTCTGGCCGGCTTCGCGCGCAACCGCCGCGTCATCGTCACTGGCTACCACGGCACCGGCAAGTCGACCCATATCGAACAGGTGGCCGCCCGCCTGAACTGGCCGTGCGTGCGCCTCAACCTCGACAGCCACGTCTCGCGCATCGATCTCGTCGGCAAGGACGCGATCGTGCTCAAGGAAGGCAAGCAGGTCACCGAATTCCGCGATGGCATCCTGCCCTGGGCCTATCAGAACAACATCGCGCTCGTGTTCGACGAATATGACGCGGGCCGCCCGGACGTGATGTTCGTCATTCAGCGCGTGCTGGAATCCTCCGGCCGTCTCACGCTGCTCGACCAGAGCCGCGTGCTGCGCCCCCATCCCGCCTTCCGCCTGTTCGCCACCGCGAATACGGTGGGCCTCGGCGACACGTCGGGCCTTTATCACGGCACGCAGCAGATCAATCAGGCGCAGATGGACCGCTGGTCCATCGTCACCACGCTCAATTATCTTCCGCATGATCAGGAAGTGGACATCGTGCAGGCGAAGTCCCCGCACTTCAAGGGCAAGGAAGGACGCGACGTCATCAACAAGATGGTGCGCGTGGCCGACCTCACGCGCAACGCTTTCATGGCGGGCGACCTGTCCACCGTGATGAGCCCGCGCACGGTCATCACCTGGTCGGAGAACGCCGAAATCTTCAAGGACGTCGGCTTCGCCTTCCGCCTCACCTTCCTCAACAAGTGCGACGAGCTGGAGCGCCCGCTGGTGGCGGAGTTCTATCAACGCGCGTTCGGACAGGAATTGCCCGAGAGCGTCGTCAACGTCGCGCTGAGCTGAACGGAGAGGGAAGTCCCGCAAGGGACGCGTCGCAAACATGTCAGCGCCCAGCAACCGCAAGCCAGCAAGCAAAACCGAAGCGCCGCAGGAGCCTTTCAAGCGCGCCGTCGCCGGCTGCATGCGCGCCATGGCGGGCGTGAAGGAGCTCGAGGTCGTCTATGCGGCCGAGCGCCCCTCGCTCATTGGAACCGGCGAGGGCGCGAAGGCGCGCCTGCCTGAGCCTGCGCGCAAACTCTCGCCGCAGGAGGCCGCGATCGTGCGCGGCCATGCGGATTCGCTCGCGCTCAAACTCGCCTGCCACGACACGTCCGTGCATCGACGCATGACGCCGCAGAACCAGGCGGCGCGCGCCATTTTCGACGCGGTGGAGCAATCGCGCGTCGAATCCATCGGCTCGCGGCGCATGGCGGGCGTGGCTGAAAACCTCACCGCGATGCTCGAGGACCGCTATCATCGCGGCACTTACGCGGAAGTCTCCGACCGCGCGGACGCGCCGCTCGAGGACGCGGTGGCGATGATGGTGCGCGAGCGCCTCACCGGACTTGCGCCGCCCAGGGCCGCGCAGAAAATCGTCGAATTGTGGCGCCCCATCATCGAGGACCGCGCGGGCGAGGAGCTCGACGCGCTCACCGATTCCATCGAGGACCAGCGCGCCTTCGCGCGGGCCGTCCACAAAATGCTCCAGTCCCTCGACATGATGGACGAGGGCGCGATGGATCATGACGAAACCGGCGATGAGGCGGGCGATTCCGAGCCCGATTCCAAGCCGGAGGAATCCGAAAGCGACGGCGAGCAGGAGCAGACCGGCGACGCGGTTGAGATGGAGAAGGCCGAGGATTCCACCGACGACGTGGAAGACGGCGCCATGGACGCCGACGACGCGCCGGCCGGCGAATTGCCGGAAGATTCCGAAATGGGCGACGCGGAGGATTCCGCGGAGAGCCGGCGCCCGCCCTCCATGAGCCAGCAGGAGCATCGCGGGCCCGACTATAAGGTTTACGCCGCGCGCTTCGATGAGACGGTGACGGCGGAGGAGCTGTGCGAGCCCGAAGAGCTCGAGCGCCTGCGCGCCTATCTCGACAAACAGCTCACCAATCTCTCGCCCATCGTCGCGCGGCTCGCCAATCGCCTGCAACGCCGCCTGATGGCGCAGCAGAGCCGCTCGTGGGATTTCGACCTCGAGGAAGGCATGCTCGATCCCGCGCGCCTGTCGCGCGTGGTGATCGATCCGCAGCAGCCGCTCTCCTTCAAGCAGGAGAAGGACACCAATTTCCGCGACACGGTCGTCACGCTGCTGCTCGACAATTCAGGTTCGATGCGCGGTCGCCCGATCACGGTTGCGGCCACCTGCGCCGACATTCTCGCGCGCACGCTGGAGCGTTGCGGCGTGAAGGCGGAGATTCTCGGCTTCACCACGCGCGCCTGGAAGGGCGGACAATCGCGCGAGGCCTGGCTGCAGGCAGGCAAGCCCGGCGCGCCGGGCCGGCTCAACGATCTGCGCCACATCATCTACAAGGCGGCAGACGCGCCCTGGCGGCGCGCGCGGCGCAATCTCGGCCTGATGATGCGCGAGGGCCTGCTGAAGGAGAACATCGACGGCGAGGCCGTGGACTGGGCGCATAAGCGTCTGCTCGCGCGCAGAGAGCAGCGGCGCATCCTGATGGTCATCTCCGACGGCGCGCCGGTCGACGATTCCACCCTCTCGGTCAATCCGGGCAATTATCTTGAAAAGCACCTGCGCTGGGTGATCGACGAGATCGAGAACCGTTCGCCGGTGGAGTTGATCGCCATCGGCATCGGCCATGACGTCACGCGCTATTACAAGCGCGCTGTGACCATCGTGGACGCGGAGGAGCTGGGCGGGGCTATGACGGAGAAGCTCGCCGAATTGTTCGACGAGACGCCGCGCGCCATGCCGGTCTTCACGCCGCGCCGCAAGGCGGCCGGCGCGCGCTGAGCGCAAACGAGCCGAAGCCAAAATCTCAAAACGAAAAACGCCGGCACGAAGCCGGCGTTTGCGTTTGGGCGTCTTGATCGCGAGAGCGACGCGCCCGCAGGCGCGCGCGGCTCAGGCGGCGGCGACGGCCTGCTTCTTGATGATTTCGCGACGCAGGGTCTTGGCGTTCTGCGACAGGTCTTCTTCGCGCGCCTTCAGCAGGAAGGCGTCGAGGCCGCCGCGATGCTCGACCGAGCGCAGGGCCGCCGCGGCGACGCGCAGGCGCACCGAGCGGCCGAGCGCGTCGGAGATCAGCGTGACGTTGCACAGGTTCGGCAGGAAGCGCGTGCGCGTCTTGCGGTTCGAGTGGCTGACGAGGTTGCCCGTCTGGACGGCCTTGCCGGTGAGCTCGCAACGGCGGGACATGGAACTTCCTTTCGGTGGCCGGCCGCCATGGGGCCGGCGCTGGTGTCGTCGATTTCGTTATTCGGTCGATCCTCGCGAAAACGCTTTCCCGCCAGCAAGCTGGCCTTCGCATCGCGTCGGACCGTCGAATGGGATGCGGGTTCTTAGTCGAGGCGCCCCCGCCCGTCAAGACGGCGGACCTTGAAACGGCCGGAATCGCGAGCCAAAGATGAGACTCGCCGCAATCGCGCGATTCTCTGCGCTCCACGGGGTGGACTTGCATGATTTCGAATTTTCGACGCCCGGCCGCAGCCCTCCTTCTGGGCCTTGGCGCCGGCTGCTGGGGCGCCAGCGCGGCGGCGGACACGGTGCAGATGTCCTATTCGGTCAAGCTCGTGGGCCTGGCGCTGGGCACCGCCGGCCTGCAGGCGACGATCGAGCCCTCGACCTATCAGGTCGAGGTCAACGCCAAGCTGAGCGGCATGGCCTCGGCCGTATCCAAATCCGAAGGGGCGGCGCAGGCGAGCGGCGGCATTGCGCAGGGCCGGGTCCTGCCTAACGCCTACGCCACCACCTCCTCCAATTCGCGCGAGACGCGCACGGTGCGCATGGCGCTCAATTCGGGCGTGGTGCGGGCTGTGGAGATCACCCCGCCCTTCGAGGAGCCGCCGGCGGCGGGCCGTGTGCCCGTGACCGACGCCCACAAGCGCGGCGTGGTGGACCCGCTGAGCGCGCTCGTCATGCCGGCCACCCATACCGGGCCGATCATCGCGCCCGCCGCCTGCGAGCGCACTCTGCCGGTCTATGACGGCTACACCCGGTTCGACGTGGAGCTGAGCTATGTCGGCCAGCGCGAGGTCAAGACGCGCGGCTATTCCGGCCCCGTGGTCGTCTGCGCGGCGCGCTACAAGCCGGTGGCCGGCCACCGGCCGGACCGGCGCTCGACCAAGTTCATGACCGACAACAAGAACATGCAGGTCTGGCTGATGCCGGTGGAGGGCGTGCGCGCGCTCGCCCCCTATCGCATATCGGTGGGAACGATGGTCGGCGAGGTCGTGATCGAGGCCACCAATGTGCAGGTCGCCGAGACCACCCGCAGCCAGCGCGTGCAGCGCTGAGGGCATCGGTTCAGGCCTCGCCTTCCCCCGCTTGACAAAACAGCCCCCGCGAGTCCGTCCAGGCTTGTCCGTAACGGCGGGCCGGCGCGGGCGCGTTTTCACGCAAAACTCAAGATATGGGCTGTGAAGCGGGGGCGGGCGCCCCATATTGCGGCGAACAAATCAGGACTCGGACGCAGTCGTCGATTCGGCCGCGATTCGTTCGTGGAGCGTTCGGATCATGAACATTTGCGGGTTGCGGCGCGTCATTGTGATACAAGGCGGGGATGGTTTGCGCCCGCTCTCGCCCTCCGGCCCGGCGGGCTGGCGCGCTCGCGGAGGCGCCTTTCGCGCATGAGCATGATCCAGCCGGCCGCCCATGCGGCCTCCCATGCGGCCTCCCGCGACGAGCGCTCCCGTCGGGTGGCCGCCGTGCTCGGGCCGACCAATACGGGCAAGACCCATCTCGCCATCGAGCGGATGCTCGGCCACCCCACGGGGGTGATCGGCCTGCCGCTGCGCCTGCTGGCGCGCGAGGTTTACAACAAGGTGGTCGCCCGCGTGGGGGCGGATCAGGTCGCCCTCGTCACCGGCGAGGAGAAGATCAAGCCGCGCAACGCCCGCTATTGGATCGCCACCGTGGAGGCGATGCCGCGCGACCTCGACGTGTCCTTCCTCGCGGTGGACGAAATCCAGCTCGCGGCCGATCTCGACCGCGGCCATGTGTTCACCGACCGCCTTCTTTATCGCCGCGGGCGGGAGGAGACCATGCTGATCGGGGCGGCCACGATGGGCCCGCTGATCGAGCGCCTGCTGCCCAATGCGGCCATCGTCACCCGTCCGCGCCTGTCGAAGCTTTCCTTCGCCGGCGAGCGCAAGATCACGCGCCTGCCCCAGCGCAGCGCCATCGTCGCCTTCTCCGCCGACGAGGTTTACGCCATCGCCGAGCTGATCCGTCGCCAGCGCGGCGGGGCGGCGGTGGTGCTGGGCGCGTTGTCGCCGCGCACGCGCAACGCGCAGGTGGAGATGTACCAGAACGGCGAGGTGGATTTCATCGTCGCCACCGACGCCATCGGCATGGGCCTCAACCTCGACGTGGACCATGTGGCCTTCGCCAGCGACCGCAAATACGACGGCTGGCAATATCGCCGCCTGCTGCCGGCGGAATTCGCGCAGATCGCCGGCCGGGCGGGCCGCCACGCCAAGGACGGCACGTTCGGCTCCACGGGCCGCTGTCCGCCCTTCGAGGAGGAATTGGTCGAGGCGCTGGAGGATCACGCCTTCGATCCCATCATGACGCTGCAATGGCGCAATTCGGAGCTGGATTTCTCCTCCATCGACGCCTTGCAGGCCTCCCTCGAGCGCGAGCCGCCCGAGCCGGGCCTCGCCCGCCCGCCGCTGGGGGAGGACATGATCGTGCTGGAAATGCTGGCCCGCGATCCCGGCGTGCGCAAGGCGGCGGCCACGCGGGCGGACGTGCAGCGCCTGTGGGAGGCCTGCCAGCTTCCCGATTATCGCAAGCTTTCCCCCGCGGCCCATGCGGATCTCGTCCACACGCTATTTCGTTTCGTCGTGCGGGCCGGGCGCTGCCCGGACGACTGGTTTTCGACCCAATTATCGGCGTTTGACCGCACGGACGGGGACATTGACGCGCTGTCGGCGCGCATCGCCCAGGTTCGAACCTTCAATTTCATCGCCAACCGGCCCGACTGGTTGCGCGATCCCGAGCATTGGCAGGGCGTCACGCGTCAGGTAGAGGACAATCTGTCCGACGCGCTGCACGAGCGCCTGACCCATCGGTTCGTCGACCGGCGAACCAGCGTGCTCATGCGTCGATTGAGAGAGAACGCAATGCTGGAAGCGGAAATCACCGGGGCGGGAGACGTGCTCGTCGAGGGCCAACATGTCGGAGCGCTGCACGGATTCCGGTTCACCCCCGATCCGCAGGCGGAGGGCGAGGCCCAGCGCACCCTGAACGCGGCCGCGCAAAAGGCGCTCGCCGGCGAAATCGAAAGCCGCGCCCAGCGCGTCAACGACGCCGTGGATCAGGCCTTCGCGCTCGCGCTCGACGGGACGATCCGCTGGCTTGGCGAGGCGGTCGGCAAGATCGCGGCGGGCGACCATATCCTCGCCCCGCGCGTGCGGGTGCTGGCGGACGAGCAATTGTCGGGCGGCGCCCTCGAAATGGTGCAGCGCCGGCTCGACCTGTGGCTCGCCCAGCATGTGAAGAAATTGCTCGGCCCGTTGAGCGAGCTTGAGACAGGCGAAGGCCTCGAGGGTCTGGCGCGCGGCGTCGCCTTCCAGACCGCGGAGGCGCTTGGCGTGCTGGAGCGCGCGAAGGTCGCCAACGACATCAAGTCGCTCGACCAGACCGCGCGCGCGGCCCTGCGCAAGCTCGGATTGCGCTTCGGCGCGCATCACATCTACGTGCAGCAATTGCTGAAGCCTGCGCCGCGCGCGCTCGCCGCGCAATTGTGGGCGCTCAAACACGGCGGCATCGAAAGCGTGAAGGGCTTCGACGAAGTGCCCCATCTCGCCGCCTCGGGCCGCACGTCGATTCCCGCCGACAAGGAGATTCCGCGCGGGCTTTATCTCGCCGCCGGCTTCCGCGTCTGCGGCGAGCGCGCGGTGCGCGTGGACATTCTTGAGCGCCTCGCCGATCTCATTCGTCCCGCGATCGCCTATCGTCCGGGCGTCACGCCCGGCGAGCCGCCGGCGGGCGCGGCGGACGGCGACGGTTTCGTTGTGACCGTCGCGATGACTTCGCTGGTGGGCTGTTCGGGCGAGGCCTTCGCCTCGATCCTGAAGTCGCTCGGCTATGCGGCTGAAAAGCGCAAGGGCCCGGCGATCACCGTCGCGCTCGTCGCGGCCGCGCCCACCGCGCCCATCGCGCAGCAGACGGACGAACAGGCGCCGGCAGGCGAGCAAGAGAACGCACAAGAGAACGCGCAAGAAAACGCGCAAGAGAGCGCACAAGAGAGCGCGCAAGAGAGCGCACAAGAGAGCGTCGCTGACGAAGCGGCTGCGGCGCCGGCTGAGGCTTCTGTTGAGTCCGTCGCGCCTGTCGCTTCCGCGCAGGACTCGGATGCGCAAGAAACCGAACAAGCAACCGAACAAGCAACCGAACAGGCAAGCGAACAGGCAAGCGAGCAAGCAAGCGAACAAGCAGGCGAGCAAGCGAGCGCCGCGCCTGCGGAAGCGTCCGATCAGGAGATCGAAGTTTGGCGTCCGTTCCGCCATCACCGCGGCGAGCATCGTCGCGGTCAGGGCGGGCCGCGTCGTCATGATCGTCGGCCGCAGGCTGGCGCCGCTGGCGCCGAGGCGGGCCAGCCCGCTGGCGAGGGCGCGTCCGGCGAGCGTCGCCGCGAAGGCGGCCGCAAGTTCGACGAGCGGAAAAAGTTCGACGACAAGCGCAAGTTCGGCGCCCGCGCGGGCGAAGGCGGCGGCGAGCGCCAGGGCTTCCGTCCGCGTTCCGACAAGCGTCCCGACAAGCCCCATCGCGACGAGCGCGGCGGGCGCCCCTTCGCCTCGAGCGAAGGGCCGCGTCGCGACAAGCAGCCCGATCCCAATTCGCCCTTCGCGAAACTGCTCGCCCTCAAGCAGCAGCTTGAAGGCGGCGACAAGAAATAGCGGTCGCGCCTTTGGGCCGCGGCCGCTCAGGCGAGGTTGAGGAGGCCGGCGGCGCCGGCGAGACGCGTCAGCGGCTCGATAAATATCTCTGGTTCGCCCGCATGGCGCGCACGCGCGCCGCCGCCGCCCAACTGGTCACGGGCGGCCATGTGCGCCTGAACGGGCGCAAGGTGGACCAGCCCTCCAAATTCCTCGCGCCCGGCGACGTGCTGACCATTTCTCTTGCGCGGGACGTGCGCGTTATGCGGGTGCGCGCTTTCGCGCAGCGCCGCGGCCCCTATGAGGAGGCGCGCCTGCTGTATGAGGACCTTGCGCCGCCTGCGACGCCGGAGCCGCGCGAGGGGTGAGGCGGCCGCCCGCCGGCGCCGCGGCCCCGCTCTTGCGCGGCGTGCCCAAAGGGGTTAGCAACCGGGCGTTCGAACCGCGGGAACAAGCCCATGACGTATGTCGTCGTCGAGAATTGCATCAAGTGCAAGTATATGGATTGCGTGGAAGTCTGTCCGGTGGACTGTTTCTACGAAGGCGAGAACATGCTCGTCATCCATCCCGACGAATGCATCGATTGCGGCGTCTGCGAGCCGGAATGCCCCGCCGAGGCGATCAAGCCGGACACCGAGCCGGGCCTTGAGAAATGGCTCTCGCTCAACGCCGACATGTCGAAGAGCTGGCCCAACATCACCGTAAAACGCGACCCGCCCGCCGATTCCAAGGAGTTCGACGGCAAGCCGGGCAAGTTCGACGCCTATTTCTCGCCCAATCCCGGCGAAGGCGACTGAACGCGCGCGTAAACCATGCTTTGAAAAATACAGGGCCGGAGCCAAGCGCTCCGGCCTTTTTGCGTCTTGACCTTAACCGGTCCTTGGCGAACCCTCTTGCGGGTGTGAAGGGGGCGAGCACATGCAGGACACGCGCGTCTGGGCCATCCGCGCGGGAAGCGCCGGCCAGGCAGATCAGATCTTCATTGAGCAGGAGCATGTCGCGTTGTCCTGCGCCGAGATGGACGCGGACGCGAGCAGCCTGCCGCCCATGCGGGGCGCCTTCAAGGAAGCCTTCCGCAACGGCGCCGACGAGGATCTCGCGGCCTCAGCGCCCGCGCTCGCCGGCCAGGTCTATCGTTTCGTGCACGAGATGCGCATCGGCCATCGCGTCGTCTATCCGCGCAAGAGCGACCGCACGCTGTGGTGGGGCGAAATCGTCGGGCCTTATGTCTACGAGGCGCAGGACGGCAAGGCCTTCGCCCATCGACGCGCGGTGCGCTGGATCGGCCGGTTGAGCCGCGACGAATTCACGCCCGGCGCGCTCTACGAACTGGGCTCCACGCTGTCGCTGTTCGAGGTGCGCTCGTTCGCGCCGGAGTTCTGGCGCAAGTTCGAGGCGAGCGCGGAAGCCTGCGAGGACGAGCCGGAGGCGAACGCCCTGCGCGACATAGCGGAGGCGACGAACGATTTCATCGCGCGCAAGCTGCGCACGCATTTCAAGGGCTTTCCGATGGAGCCGCTGGTGGCCGACGTGTTTCGCGCCATGGGCTATCGCGCGCGCGCCACGCGCAAGACGCGCGACGACGGCATCGACGTGATCGCTCATCGCGACGAATTGGGAATCGAGCCGCCGATCCTGAAGATTCAGGTGAAGGCGCATGACGGCAACATCGGCGCCGATCCGGTGAAATCCTTCAGCGCGATGATCCCTGACCGCGACGTGGGCGTGTTCATCACCACGGGCGGCTATTCGGCGGGCGCGCTCGATTTCGCGCGCACGCGCTCCAACATCCGGCTGCTGAACGGCATCGAATTCATCGCGCTGATCCAGAAACACTACGACCAGCTCGATCCGCGCCGGCGTCGCCAGATCCCGCTGCGGCGGGTTCTGGTGCCCGACGTGGGCGGCGCCGACGGGGAGACGTGAGGCGCAAAAGAAAAAGGCCGGCGCGAAGGCCGGCCTTTTCGAAACTCTGGCGGGGCGCCTCAGGCGTCCTTGGACTTCGGCGTCAGGATCTGGCGGCCGCGGTACATGCCGGTCTTCAGGTCGACATGGTGCGGGCGGCGCAGTTCGCCGGAATCCTTGTCCTCCACATAGGTGGGGGCGGACAGGGCGTCGGCCGAGCGGCGCATTCCGCGACGCGACGGCGAGGTTTTTCTTCTCGGAACAGCCATACTCGTCTCCAATGCGGGCGGCGGCGGGCCTGCGCTCAAGCCCGTTCGACCCCGTCTTTTCAGGAAATCCAGCGGGGTCTATACAACGAAACCGCGCCATTGGCTAGCGTCCTGCGGGCGCGTTTGGCGCAAAGCCGGCAAGTCGCTGGCGACGCGTGACCTTTCCGCCGATTCCGCTCGCCCGCGCCCGACAGAGGGGCGGACGGGGCGGGCCGCGTCAGCGGAGCTTGACGCTGGGGCCGAGCTGGGGTCAATCAGGACGGACGATGGACGGGAGGACGCGCAGCGTGACCCAGGACGCCTTCGCGACGCGGCTCGGGGCCGTCGCCGCCGATGTGGAGCGGACGCTCGAGCGCCTGCTCTCGCCTGAGCTTCTGCCGGGCGAGCTCGCCCGGCCCGAGCGGCTCCTGGCCTCCATGCGCTATTCCGCCCTCGACGGGGGCAAGCGCCTGCGCCCCTTCCTTCTGGTGGAGAGCGCGGCCCTGTTCGGCGCCGCCGGCGATGGCGTGCTGCGGGCCGCCTGCGCGCTGGAAATGGTCCATTGCTATTCGCTCGTGCATGACGACCTGCCGGCCATGGACGACGACGACCTGCGGCGCGGCCGGCCCACGAACCACCGCGCCTTCGATGAGGCGACCGCCATTCTGGCGGGCGATTCCCTGCTCACCTACGCCTTCGACGTGATGGCGGACGCGGCCACCCATGCCGACGCGCAGGCGCGCTGCGAGCTCGTTCTGGGGTTGGCGCGCGCGGCGGGCCTTGGCGGCATGGCGGGCGGGCAGATGCTCGATCTCGCCGCCGAGGCGGCGGGCCTCGCGCTCTCGCGCGCGCAGATCGAATTGCTGCAGGCGATGAAGACGGGCGCGCTATTGCGCTACGCCGCCGAGGCGGGCGCCGTTTACGCGCGCGCCAAGCCGCAGGAGCGCGCGGCGCTCGCATCCTATGGACGCGCGCTGGGACAGGCTTTCCAGATCGCCGACGACATTCTCGACGCGGAGGGCGACGAGGCGCAGATGGGCAAGCGCGTCGCTAAGGACGCAGGCCGCAACAAGGGCACGCTCGTGGGCGCGCTCGGCCTGCCTGAGGCGCGCGCATTGCGCGACGCGCTGGCGCAGCAGGCGGTGGACGCGCTCGCTCCCTTCGGCGCGCGCGCCGACATATTGGCGCAGGCCGCCCGCTTCACGGCGCAGCGCGCGCACTAGGCCTCAGTCGGATCCGCTGTCGCCAAGCGGGTGCAGATCGCGCACCATCGCCTTCATGCGCTCATCGAGCACGTGGGTGTAGATCTGCGTCGTGGACACGTCGGCGTGACCAAGCAATTCCTGCACGACGCGCAGATCCGCGCCGTTCTGCAGCAGATGGCTCGCGAATGCGTGGCGCAGGACATGCGGGCTCACGCGCGCAGGCGAAAGCCCGGCGGCGCTCGCGGCTTCCTTCAGATCGCGCGCGAAAGCCTGCCGCGTGAGATGGCCGCTCTCGCTGTCGGCGGGAAACAGAAAGGCGCTTGCGGCGAGTTGCGGGCGCGTCGCGTCAAGCAGCTGCAGATAGACGCCCATCGCCGCGCGCGCGGGGTCGGACAAAGGGGTCAGCCGTTCGCGCCCGCCCTTGCCGCGGATCGTCAGGAAAGGGTCGCGCGCCTTCGCCGCCGCGCGCGGCAGCGAAATGAGTTCGGATACGCGCATGCCGGTGGCGTAGAGCGTCTCCAGAAGGCAGGTCATGCGCGCCGCGCGCAGGCGCTGGCCGATTGGGCGCGCCGGATCGTCGAGCCCTTCGCGCACGCAGGCGAGCAGGCGATCCACTTCCTGCACGCTCAGCACTTTCGGCAGCGGGCGCACGCGGCGCGGCGCATCGACGATTCCCGTGGGGTCGTCCCCGCGCAATCCTTCCGCGTAAAGGAACTTGTGGAACTGGCGCACGCAGGACAACCGCCGCGCGGCCGAGGCCGGCGTCAGCCCGCGCGCATGCAGGTCGGCCATGAAGCCGCGCACGCCGGCCGCATCCGCCTGCAGCGGGTCGGACCCGCGGCGGGCGAGAAAGCTTAGATAATCGCGCAGGTCGCGCCGATAGGCTTCGATCGTGTTGAGCGCCGCGCCGCGTTCAGCGGCCGCCATGTCGAGGAACAGGTCGGCGAGGTCGCCGCCCGGCAGGCCCTTGGGCGCGGCGGCCTCCTTCTTTGCGCGTGGTCCCGCCCGGCCCATGGGAACCTCAGCGGTTCAGGCGATTGGAGGGCAGGCTCTGGCTCATTTCCCGCGGCTGGGGCTCCACGAAGGCCACCAGCGCCGCCATCGCGCCCCATGCGAGGGCGCCAAGCGCGCCCAGAACAAGCAGAAAACGCATGAGGCTTGGCATGAGGCGTCCACAGCTTTGGTGAGTCCCGACCTGCTTATCAAATGGCCGCAGCGAGAAGGCAAGCGGGAGGGCGAGCGGGAGGGCGAACGGGACGGCAAGCGGGACGGCAAGCGGGACCGAATGCGCCGGCCCCGCTTAAATCCTGCGGCGCGACGTGTTATGCCCACCCCCATGCAGGCGATCGACGACCCCGGCGGCGCGCAGCGCGGCGCTCAACAAGACACGGCCAGCTCCCATTCGACCAGCTCCCATGTGGATGCGCGGGCAGGCGCGCTCGTGCGCCGGCTCGGCGGGCGTTCGCTCGTGCTCGTGGGCATGATGGGCTCCGGGAAGACCTCGGTGGGGCGCCGGCTGGCCCAGCGCCTCGGCCTTGATTTCGTCGACGCGGACGCGGAGATCGAATCGGCGGCCGGCATGACCATCGCCGATATTTTCGCCAAACATGGCGAGGCCTATTTCCGCGACGGCGAGCGGCGCGTGGTCGCACGGCTTCTCGGCGAGCGTCAGCGCGTGATCGCCACCGGCGGGGGCGCCTTCATGTCTGCGCAAACGCGCGAGGCGATCGCGCGCCAGGCGGTCTCGATCTGGCTCAAGGCGGATGTGGACGTGCTGCTGCGCCGCGTGCGCAAGCGCAACAACCGGCCGCTGCTCGCCGACGTGGACGCCGAGGCGACGCTGCGTCGGCTGATCGACGAGCGTTACCCGGTTTACGCCGAGGCGGATTTCACCATCGAGTCTAAGGAAGGCCCGCACGAGGCGGTGGTTGAGTCCATCCTCGGCGCGCTGGAGGCGGGGCTTGCGCAGGCTGCGCGCATCGCCGCGCCAGCGCCGCAGGCGAGCGTGCGCGTGGAGCTCGCCGCGCGCGCCTATGACATTCTCATCGGGCCTGATCTGATCGCGCAGGCGGCCACCCATATCGCGCGCGTCGCGCCGGGCGCGGCCTGCGCCATCGTCACCGATTCCAATCTCGCCGCCGCCCATCTGCCCGCCTTGCAGGCGAGCCTTGAGGCGGGCGGCCTGCGCCATGCGACGATCACGATCCCGCCGGGCGAGGCCTCGAAATCCTGGGACATGTTCGAGCGCGTGTGCGAGGGCGTGATCGGCGCGCGCATGGAGCGCGGCGATCTCGTCGTCGCGCTGGGCGGGGGCGTGGTTGGCGACCTTGCGGGCTTTGCGGCCTCGACGATCCGCAGGGGCATGCGCTTCGTGCAGATTCCCACGAGCCTTCTGGCGCAGGTCGATTCCTCCGTCGGCGGCAAGACCGCGATCAATTCAGCCCATGGCAAGAATCTGATCGGCGCCTTTCACCAGCCCTGCCTCGTGCTCGCCGACACAAGCGCGCTCGCCAGCCTGCCCGAGCGCGAGTTCCGCGCCGGTTATGCGGAGATCGTGAAATACGGGCTCATCGACGATGCGGCGTTTTTCGGCTGGCTGGAGCGCAATTGGCGCGGCGTGTTCGCGCGCGGTCCTGAGCTGACGGAAGCGATCCGCAAGAGCTGCGCCTCCAAGGCCGCCGTGGTGGCGCGCGACGAGACCGAACAGGGCGACCGCGCGTTGCTCAACCTCGGGCACACTTTCGGCCATGCGCTCGAAAGCCTCACCCATTTCGACGGCGCGCGGCTCGTGCATGGCGAGGGCGTGGCGATCGGGCTCGCCTGCGCGATGCGGTTTTCCGCGCGTCTCGGCCATTGCGCGAGCGCGGAGGCAGAGCGCGTCGAGGCGCATCTGCGCGAGACGGGCCTGCCCTCGCGCATCGGCCATATCGCGGGATGGAACGCGGGGCCTGAGGAGATTTTGGAGGCGATGTTCCAGGACAAGAAGGTCTCGCGCGGCGCGCTAACCTTCATCCTCGCGCGCGGGATCGGGCAGAGCTTCATCGCCCGTGGCGTGCCGGCGCAGGACGTGCGCGCCTTCCTCGCCGACGAACTGGCGCGCTGATCCTTCAGCTTTCCTGCGCGGGGTCCTTGTGGGCGCCGACGCCTTCCTGCGCCACCGCGTCGGCCATGAATTGCGCGCGCGCCAGCGTCGCGAAACGTCCGTTGAGGGCGACCAACTCCTCGAAGTTTCCGGTCTCGACGACGCGGCCCTGATCGAACACGAAAATGCGGTCGGCGTTGCGGATCGTGGCGAGGCGATGGGCGATCACGAAGGTCGTGCGTCCCTGCGTCGCTGCGTCGAGCGCAGCCTGCAGCAGGCGTTCGGTCGTGGCGTCCAGCGCGCTGGTCGCCTCGTCGAAAATGAGGATCGGGGGATCCTTCAGAAGCGCGCGGGCGATGGACACGCGCTGGCGTTCGCCGCCTGAGAGCGTGCGGCCGCGTTCGCCCACGATCGTCTCGAGCCCGTCGGGCTGGCGGGCGACGAAATCGGCGGCCTGCGCGCGCGCAAGCGCGGTGCGTATCTCTTCCTCATTGGCGTCGGGCTTGCCGACGCGCAGGTTCTCCTCGATGGAGCGCGCGAACAGCATGGGCTCCTGAAACACCACGCCGATATTGCGGCGCAGGGAGACGAGCGTCATGTCGCGGATGTCCACGCCGTCGATGAGAATGCGCCCGCCGTTGGGGTCGAACACGCGGTGCAGCAGGCCAAGCGTCGTCGATTTGCCCGAGCCCGTCGCGCCCACAAGCGCGACCGTCTGGCCGGGCTCCACGACGAAGGAGACGTCGGAGACCGCGTTGCGCCGCGCGTCATAGGAGAAGGTGACGTTCTCGAACGACACGCGGCCCGTCAGCCGGCCCACGTCGCGCGCATGGGGCGCGTCGGCCACGCCAGGCTTGGAATCCAGCACGTCGAAATATTCGCGCAGTTTCGGCGCGAGCATGAACAGCCAATTGGCGAAGGTGACGGTGGCTTCGAGCTTGCCGACCAGAAGGGCGGCGAAGTTCATGAAGGTGACGATCTCGCCGATCGTCGCCAGCCCCTGCATGAACAGCCATGTGCCGAGCAGGAACACGGCGAGGATCGTGAGAGTGGCCGAGGCGCGGGTGGCGACCGCCGCCACGGCCCACCAGGAGAGCACTGGCATCTGCGCGCGCAAGAGCGCATCGGAGATGCGGCGCATCGAGATCGCCTCCGCCTCCACGCGCGTGAAGCTCTGAATGATCGCGATATTGCCCAGCGCGTCGGAGGCGCGCTCCGCAAGATCGGTGTGGTACGTCTCGACCTTGCCCTGCAGGCTTTCGGTATGGTGGAAGACATAGGCGGTGATGGCGCCGAACACGAGGACGAGCACCACGAGCAGCGCGCCGAGGCGCCAGTTCAGGAACATCGTCGCCGGCAGCAGCACGAACAGCGAGACGAAAGAGGCGCAATGTTCGCGGAAGAACGAGAGCCAGACGCTCGACATGCCGCCTGAGCCGTCGAGCATGGTCTTCAGGAGCCGGCCCGAATGCACGCCCGTGTGGAAGCCGAGCGGCAGGTGGAGCACGTGTTCGAAGAACTCCGCCATCACGACGAGGCGCCGGCGGTGCGAGAGGCGGTCGGCGTGCAGGGCGACGAGCACGGCGGCCGCGATGGTGAACAGGCCGAAGCCGATCCAGGCCCAGATGAGATTGGCGAGCTGGCCCCAGGTCACGGCGGAAGGGTCGCCGGCGGAGCGGGTGAGGGCGTCGATGATGCGGCCGAACAGCACGGGCTCGGCGAATTGCGCGACCGCGAGCGCGAGATTGGCGAGCACGAGGCCGGCGGCGAGGCGCCGCTCAGCTCCCAACATCGCCAGAACGCGGAAATAGATGCGCAGGATCGCCATGGAGTGTTCCTCGCCGGACGCCCGGCGCAGGCCCGGTATAGTGGAGGCGGGCGCGCCGCGCCACCCGCCCGCCGCGCCCTCTGCGCCCAATGGCTGGGCGGCTGGCCCCTTGGCCTTCCGCCCGCGCGCGGCTAAACCTTGCCGTGCGCCGCGCCGCTCGCGCGCGCCTTCACGCTTCAGGGACAGCGCGCCATGAACAAGGTTTACCCCGACGCCCGCTCGGCCATCGCCGACGTCATCAAGGACGGCATGACGATCATGTCCGGCGGTTTCGGCCTCTGCGGCATTCCCGAGATTCTGGCCGAGGCCATTCTGGAATCGGGCGCGAAGAACCTGACCGTCATCTCCAACAACGCGGGCGTGGACGGCATCGGGCTCGGCAAGCTGCTCGAGACGCGCCAGATCCGGAAGATGATCTCGTCCTATGTCGGCGAGAACAAGATTTTCGCGCAGCAATATCTCGCCGGCGAGCTGGAGCTCGAGTTCACGCCGCAGGGCACGCTTTCCGAGCGCATTCGCGCGGGCGGGGCGGGCATTCCCGCCTTTTTCACCAAGACGGGCGTCGGCACGATCATCGCCGAGGGCAAGGAAGTGCGCGAGTTCGACGGCGAGAAATATGTGATGGAGCGCGCGCTCGTCGCCGACCTGTCCATCGTCCACGCCTGGAAGGGCGATACGGAAGGCAATCTCGTCTATCGAAAGACGGCGCGCAATTTCAATCCCATGATGGCGACCGCCGGAAAGATCACGATCGCTGAGGTCGAAAATCTCGTGCCCGCCGGCGCGATCGACCCCGATCACATCCACACGCCCGGCGTCTATGTGAACCGCATCGTCCACACGCCCGACGCGCCCAAGCGCGTCGAGTTCCGCACCACCCGGCCGCGCGCCTGAACCGCAGGAGACCTCCATGCCCTGGACCCGCGAACAGATGGCCGCCCGCGCCGCCAAAGAGCTGCAGGACGGCTTTTACGTCAATCTCGGCATTGGCATTCCCACGCTTGTGTCGAACTTCATCCCGCAGGGAATCACCGTTCAGCTGCAGAGCGAGAACGGCATGCTCGGCATGGGCCCCTTTCCCTATGAGGGCGAGGAAGACCCCGACCTCATCAACGCGGGCAAGCAGACCGTCACCGAACTGCCCACGACCAGCTATTTCTCCAGCGCGGATTCCTTCGCGATGATCCGCGGCGGGCACATCGACCTGTCCATCCTCGGCGCCATGCAGGTCGCCCAGAACGGCGATCTCGCGAACTGGATGATCCCCGGCAAGATGGTGAAGGGCATGGGCGGGGCGATGGATCTCGTCGCCGGCGTCAAGAAGGTCGTCGTGGTTATGGAGCATGTCGCCAAGGACGGGCCGAAACTGCTCGAGCGCTGCACGCTTCCGCTCACCGGCGCGGGCGTCGTGGACATGGTCATCACGGATCTGGGCGTGTTCAAGGTGGATCAGAAGGGCCGCGACGGCCTCACCCTGATCGAGCGCGCAGAAGGCGTGAGCCTTGAGGAGATCAAGGCGAAGACGCAGGCGCCCTTCAAGGTCGCGCCGTCGGCCGCCTGAGACGCAGGCGACCGATCACGCGCTTTTCCCGATGGAAAGGCGCGGCCGCGCCGGCTAGCATCCGCCCGGAGAAAACCGGGAGGAAGGCATGTCTTATCTTGGAATGACGACGCGCATGGTCGCTTTCGCGGCGCATGGCGGCGCGACGGGCGAGGCCTATTACGCGGCGCCGAGCGCGGCGGGGAAAATGGGCGGCGTCGTGCTCGTGCATCACATGCCGGGCTGGGACGACTGGACGCAGGAAGCCGCGCGCAAGCTCGCCCATTTCGGCTTCGCCTGCATCGCGCCGCATCTTTATTTCCGCGAAGGGCCGGGCTCGCCGGACGATCTCGCCGCGCGCGCGCGCACGAAGGGCGGCGTCGCCGACGATCAGGTGATGGGCGATGTGAAAGGCTGCATGGCGTTTTTGCGCGCGCAGCCGGAATCAAACGGCAAGGTCGCCGTGATGGGCTTCTGCTCGGGCGGGCGCCACGCCTATCTCGCCGGCTGCACGCTGCCGGGGCTCGACGCGGTGGTGGATTGCTGGGGCGGCAATGTCGTCGTGGACGATCCCGCCGATCTCACGCCGGCGCGCCCCGTGGCGCCGATCGACCTGACGAAGAATCTTTCGGCGCCGCTGATTGGAATCTTCGGCAATGACGACCAGCGCCCGAGCCCCGCGCAGGTGGACCGCACCGAACAGACGCTGAAGCAATTGGGCAAGGCCTATGAGTTCCATCGTTACGATGGCGCGGGCCATGGCTTCTTCGCCGCCGAACGCCCCGCCTATCGCGCCGAACAGGCGACGGATGGTTGGCGAAAGGTCTATGATTTCCTCGACCGCACGATCGGTCCGCGCGTGCGCGCCGGCTGAAGGAGGCGAAGCGATGTGCTCTTACATCACGCAAAAAGTGGCGCTATTCGGCAGCGCCAAGGGCGCGAGCGGATGGCGGCGGGTTGACGCGGCCCATGTCTATTTCGACCATCCTTTTGACGCGCCGCTCGATCATGCGCTGGGCCTCGACATCGTGAGCGAGGCGCAAGGCGCGCGCGAACGCATCGCCCTTGAGCTGAGCGCGGATTCAGCCCGCGCGCTGGCTGAGGCCATTCTCGCCGCGCTCGCGCGTGGCGAGGCGGAGCATGGCGCGCATCCCGCTTCTGCGGATCAGGCGTCGATCCCGCATTATTGATCGGACAGTTTTTGCTCGCGGGCGCCCAGCGCGTCCGCGAGACGCATTTTGGCCGAGCCCGGCGCCAGCGGCTTCTGCTGGCTTTCGTGCGGCGCCCATCCCGACAGCCAGACGAGTTCGAAGGTCGCGCGCACGCGCCCGTCCGCATCCGCGTAGCGTTGCGCGTAGATCTGCGCCGCGCGCAGGAAGACCGCGCGGCGCGTGGGCTTGCGCAAGCGCTGGACGAGCGCGTTCGTCGCCCCCATCGCGCGCAGGTCCGCCATCAGGCGGAACATGTCCGCATAGCGGATCGTCACCACATCCACGTCGCTCACCGGCAGGGCGAGGCCGGCGCGCTGCAACAGGCCGCCAAGGTCGCGCAGGTCCGCGAAAGGCGCCACGCGCGGCGAGGCGCCGCCCGTGATCTCCTCTTCCGCCTCCATCAGCGCGAAACGCAATTCCTCCAGCGTGCGCCCGCCGGGCAGGCAGGCGAGAAACAGGCCGTCCGGCGCGAGCGCGCGACGCGCCTGCGCCAGCGCGCCGGGCAGGTCGTTGACCAGATGCAGCGAAAGGGCGGACACGATCAGGTCGAAGCTTTCCGGCGCAAAAGGCAGGGCCTCCTCATTGCCTGTCAGCGTCGAGAAGCCCGGCTCCGCGGGCTCCGGCAGCGGCGCCAGGCGCGTCACCGCGCGCGGCGCGGCGCCGCTCTCCTGCGCGGCCTTCGCAAGCAGGCGAGCCACCTGAGGGCCGGGCGCGCCAAGGTCGAGCGCGCGGGGAAAGGGCCGCAGCACGGCCTGCAGGCGTTCGGCGCATTCCTGCGCCACGCGCTCCAGCAGGAAGGGCTCCGCGCCCTGCGCCCGCGCGCGCGCAAGCCGTGCGCGCGCAAGAGCGCGGTCGAAGATGATCGGGGGGCCTGAGGGCGCGGGGCTCGTCATGGGAGCCTTATGGGGCGCGCGGGGCGCGCGGTCAAAGGCGCGCGCGCCTCACATTTTCTCCACCGCCGGCATGACCTCGCTGCGGAAGAGGGCGAGCGAGCGCAGCGCGTCGGGCAGGGTCATCGTGCCGAACATCATATAGGCGATGAGGTAATTGATCCCCAGCGCCTCCTTCTGCGCGGCGATTTTCTCGATCACCGTCTTCGGCGAGCCGGCGATCACCGTGCCTTCGCGCTCGGCGTCCTCGAAGGTCGCTGCAGCGGGAATGTTGAGCCGCTTGACGAGATCGCTGCCGGAATTGATCCGTAGCAGATAGGTGAGGTTGGCGTGGTGATGTTCGCTTGCGGGCTGCGCGATGCGGCGCGCCTCCTCATCCGTGTCCGCGACCACGATCTGCCGGCTCACGCCGATGGCCGCGCCGCCTTCGAACTCCGCCTTCGGCCGCTCCGGCCCGCCGCGCTTCGCCAGCGCCGCCTTATAGGCGTCGATGTTCACGCGCGCGCGCGAGACGGGGCCGTTCGTGGCGAAATGCGCGCCGTTCTCGCCCGCCCATGTCGCGCCCGTCTCGTTGGAGGACGGATACCAGAAGGCGGGCATGGGCTGCTGCAGCGGACGCAGCGGCATCGGCACGTCCTTGTAGCTGAACAGCGCGCTCTCATAGCTGAATGTGTCGCCGGAAAGCGCCGCGCGCAGGCAGGCGTAGGAATCAGCGAAAATCTCGCGCGTGTCCTCGTGCTTCACGCGATGGTAGCCGAGCTCGAAGGGCGAGACGCCGCGCCCGATTCCGATCTCGAGACGTCCGCGGCTCATCTGGTCGAGCATGCAGATTTCTTCGGCGAGCCGCAGCGGGGAATAGAGCGGCAGCAGATAGCCGAGCGGCCCGAGCCGCATGCGTTTGGTGGCGCGCGCGATGGCGCCCAGCCACACGCCGGGCGCAGGAACCATGTTGAGCGGGGAGGCGTGGTGTTCGGCGATATGCAGGCACCAGAAGCCCGCCTCATCGGCGGCCTGCGCGAATTCCAGCCGTTCGTCGAGCTGGGTCGCATAGACGCGGTCTGAACGGTCGATATGGTCGAACAATCCGACTTTCATGTGTCCTCGGGCTCCCTGCGCTGGCCTGCGGCCTTTGCGCTTTTTCTTCTACGACCTTATACGCGGAGACGAAAAAGAAAAGCGCCCCGCCGGGCGTTCCGATGGGAGGATCGCATGAAGCTCAGACTCAGCATCGCCTTCGCCGAAAACGTCCGCACCCGTCCGGTGCTCGACGGGCGCGCGCAGGCGGAGGGGATCGAGCTCGCCCCCAGCGTCGTGGGCCCCTCCGAACTGTTCTGGCGCCAGTTGCGCTTCGCGGATTTCGACGTCGCGGAGATGTCGTTCTCCTCGCTCATCATTGCGATGTCCAAGGGCGACGATCGTTTCGTCGGCCTGCCGATCTTCACCACGCGCCGCTTTTTTCATTCGCACATTCTCGTGCGCAAGGGCTCAGGGATCGAGAAGCCCGAAGACCTGAAGGGCAAGCGCGTCGGCGTGACCGAATATCAGCAGACGGGCGCGCTGTGGACGCGCGGCGCGCTTGAGCATGAATGGGGCGTGCGCTCGCAGGATATGGAGTTCTTCATGGAGCGCACGCCCGAGCTCAGCCACGGCGGCGCGACGGGCTTCACGCCGCCGCCGGGCGTGCGGGTGCATCAGATTCCCTCCAGCAAGAGCGTCGCCTCGATGATGCTCTCCGGCGAGCTCGACGCAGCGATCCATTATCGCGGCCATGGCTCGATCGTGAACCGCTCCAACGTGAACCTGCTCGCTCATCCCGACGTGCGCACGCTGTTCCCCGACGTGCGCGCGGAGGGCGCGCGCTATTTCGCCAAGACAGGGATTTTCCCCATTAATCACGGCATGGTGATCCGCCGCGAAATCGTCGAGCGCGAGCCGTGGACGGTCATCAATCTCGTGCAGGCGTTCAACAAGGCGAATGCGATCGCGGAAGCCGAACGCATGGAGCATGTCGCCTATCATCTCGACACAGGCCTGCTGCCCGGCGAAGCGGCGAAGGCGCTGGCGACTCCGCTGGTGCGTCACGGGATCGTCGCCAACCGCAAGACGCTGGAGACGGCGGCGCAACATTCGCTCGAGCAGGGGCTCACGCCGCGTCTGATGCGGCTTGAGGACGTGTTCGCGCCGCAATCGCTGGAGATGTGAGGCGCGTTCGCCTCAGGCTGCGGGGCCGTTCGTCTCTTTCTTCGCCGCCTCGTCTGTAGCGTCATCCTTCGCTTCATGGCGCATGATGAGCGGCGTCTGCGCCAGCGCGAAGGCGATGGTGAGCGGCATCACGCCGAACGCCTTGAAGGACACCCAGAAGTCTGTCGATTGCGTGCGCCAGACGATCTCGTTGAGCGCGGCGAGCACGAAGAAGAACACGCCCCAGCGGAAGGTGAGCTTGCGCCAGCCCTCGTCGGTCAGGCGCAGCACGCTGTCGAGGGCGATCGGCAGCAGGGGCTTGCCGAACGCCAGCGCCACCAGCAGCGTCGCGCCGAAAATCGAGTTCACGATGGTGGGCTTCAGCTTGATGAACAATTCATCCTGAAACAGAAACGTCAGAGCGCCGAAAAAGACCACCGCCACGCAGGTGACGACAGGCATCACGGGCAGTTTGCGCGTCAGCGTCCAGGAGGCGGCGAGCGCAGCCACGACGCAGGCCATGAGCACGCCGGTGGCGGGAAAGATTCCATAGCGCCAGTTCACGATGAAAAAGGCGACGAGCGGCCCCATTTCGAGGACGAGCTTCAGGCCGGGGGAGACCGGCTCGCGCGCGGTGGCTTTCGTCGCGTCGGCTTCTTTCATGTCGCGCGTCTCCGGCATGGTCAGGCGTCGAGGCCGGCGATAGCGCGGGCGAAATCGCGCGCCTCGAAAGGCTCCAGATCGTCCACGCCCTCGCCGACGCCGATGAAATGCACGGGCAGCGCGTGTTTCTCCGCAATGGCGACGAGAATGCCGCCGCGCGCTGTGCCGTCGAGTTTCGTCATCACGAGGCCCGTCACGCCGGCTGTGCGGCCGAAAATCTCGACCTGCGAAAGCGCGTTCTGTCCCACTGTCGCGTCAAGGACCAGCAGCACGGAATGCGGCGCGTCGGGATCGACCTTCTTCATCACGCGCACGATCTTCTCAAGCTCCGCCATCAGCTCCGTGCGGTTCTGCAGGCGCCCCGCCGTGTCCATCAACAGCACGTCGGCGCCTTGCGCGCGCGCTTCCGTCAGCGCCTCGAAGGCGAGGCTCGCCGCATCCGAACCCTGCGCGCGCGCGATCACGGGCGCGCCGATGCGCCCGCCCCACACCTGCAATTGCTCGATGGCGGCGGCGCGGAACGTGTCGCCCGCCGCGAGCGCGACCTTCTTGCCCTCGCGCGCGAATTTCGCGGCGATCTTGCCGATCGTGGTGGTCTTGCCCGATCCGTTCACGCCGACGACGAGAATCACATGCGGCTTGCGGGCGGGGTCGACCGTCAGCGGTTTGGCGACCGGGGTCAGCGTCGCCTCCACTTCGGCGGCGAGGATGGCTTTCACCTCGGTGGGATCGACGCTCTTGTCGTAGCGGCCCTTGCCCACGCTCTCGCAGATGCGCGCGGACAAGGCCACGCCGAGATCGGCGCGGATGAGCACGTCCTCCAGCTCCTCCAGCGTGGCGGCGTCGAGCTTGCGTTTGGTGAAGACCGCGGCGACGCCCTGGCCGATGGAGGAGGAGGAGCGCGACAGGCCGCTGCGCAGCCGCGCCCACCAGGATTGCGGCGTCTGCGCGGGCGCAGGGCCGGGCGGGGGCGCCTCGAGCGGGCCGGGCGGCGGGTTGGAGGGTTCGGGCGCGGGCGGGGGCGCTTCGACCGGCGCAGGGGGCTCTTCCTGCGGCGGCGCCTGCGCAGGCGCCTCTTGCGGCGTCTCGTGTGGGCTTTCTTGCGGGGTTTCTTGCGGCGCCTCTTGTGGAACAGGCGCCGGGCTGTCCGGCTTCTGGCCGCGGCCGAACAGGCGACCGAAAAATCCCTTGCCGCTTTCGTTTTCCGCCATGGGCCGCCGAACCTCGCTTGACGCAATGCGCGGGCGCATCGATAGCCTGTTCTCCATGATGTCGGAAGCCCTCACGCCGGACGCCCTCCTGTCCCGCCTGCTCCATCGCGACGGGCTCATGCTCGTGGTGAACAAGCCGGCGGGGATTCCGGTTCATCGCGGCCCCAAGGGCGGCGACAATCTCGAGGCCCATTTCGACGCGCTGCGCTTCGGCCTGCCGGCGCCGCCCAGCCTCGCCCACCGGCTTGATCGCGACACGTCGGGCTGCCTTGTTCTCGGCCGTCACCGCAAGGCGCTCGAGACCCTGTCCAAACTGTTCAAGCACGGCCACATCGAGAAAACCTATTGGGCGGTGGTGGAGGACGGGCCGGAGGCGCAGGAAGGGCTGATCGACCTGCCGCTCGGCCGGCTCGACGCTACGCGCGGCTGGTGGATGAAGGTCGATCCGCTCGGCCAGCCGTCGAAAACGGCCTGGCGCGTGCTTGGCCGCGCCATGTTCGAGGAGCGCCCGATCGCATGGATCGAGTTTCGGCCGCTGACCGGGCGCACGCATCAATTGCGCGTCCATTCCTCGGCGCTGGGTTGGCCGATCCTGGGCGATTCGATCTACGGCTCAAGCGCGCCGGGGCAGGGGCCGGGGCTGCAATTGCACGCGCGCGCCATCGTTGTGCCGATCCAGAAAAACAAGGAGCCGGTGCGATGCCTCGCTCCGGCTCCCGATCACATGCTTGCGCGGCTGCGCGCCTGCGGCTTCGCCGGCGAGGACGCGCTGGCCGACGGGGCCTAGCGCTTTACTGCGCCTTCACGCCGCCCTTTTTGATCGCGTCCGTCAGGCGCGCCATTTCGGAGGCGGTGAAGGCGGCGAGACCCTTGGGGGTCGCCTGTTCGCCCGCCGGCAGTTCGGAGGCGAGGTCCTCGATGCGCTTGCGCACATTGGGGTCCTTGTAGGCGGCGGCCATTGTCTCGACGAGTTTCGCCACCACGGGCGCCGGCGTGCCGGCGATCGCGTACATGGCGGTGGCCGCCGACACCTCAAAGCCCGGCAGGCCCGCTTCCGCCGCGGTCGGCACGTTCGGCAGGCCGGGGAAGCGCGACTTCTGGGCCACCGCCAGCACTTTCACGCCGCCTGCGGTCGCCTGGCCCATCATGTTGAGGCCCTGGTCGCACATGAGGTCGAGCGTGCCCGCCACAAGGTCGTTGAGCGCGGGGCCGGTGCCGCGATAGGGCACGTGGGTGAGCTCCACGCCGGCCTGCTGGCCGAACAGGACGCAGGCGAGATGGGTCGCCGATCCGCCGCCCGCCGAGCCGTAATTGATCTTGCCCGGATTGGCCTTGGCGAAGGCGATGAACTCCTTCAGGTCCTTGGCGGGAAAATCCTTGCGCAGAACGATGTAGTGCGCGGCGAAGGCCAGCGTGCCGATGGGCTCGAAGTTCTTGACCGGATCATAGGTCGCCGACGGGTAGAGCGCGGGGCCCGACACATGCGGGGCGACGTTGTGCACGAAGATCGTGTAGCCGTCCGGCGTCGCGCGCGCCGCGCGAAGCGCGCCCGTGGTGCCGCCGGCGCCGGCGGCGTTCTCCACCACGAATTGCTGGCCGAGCGTGCGCGCGAAATATTCGCCGTAGATGCGCGCCGCCACGTCCGTGGGCCCGCCGGCGGCGAAGGGCACGATCACGGTCACGGGCTTGGCGGGATAATCCTGCGCGAAGGCGGCGCCGGTCCACAGGGACGCCGCAAGGGCGATCGAGCCGGCGAACGAGAATGACTTCAGCTTCATGGTTCTCTCCTTCGGCGGACCCCTCCCGATCCGCCGGGGCGGACGCTAGCACGGGCCGCAGAGGCGAGCTAGGCGGGCGCCGTCGCCCCCGGCGCGAGCTCGGCGAGGAGGCGGCGGCCGTCGTGGCCGACGATGAGGAGATCGGCCAGCGCGCCCGCCGGCAGGCCCGGCGTGGCCACTTCCGTGAAATCGGCGGCGTGGCCGACGCCCCCGCGCTCGCACAGCACGCGCAGCGTCTTTCCGATCTGCGCGTCGAGATGGGCGGCGAGCCGCGCGGCGCCTTTCTCGCGCAGCGCCTGGGCGCGCGCCTTCACCGTCTCGCGCGGCGTCTGCGGCATGCGCGCCGCCGGCGTTCCGGGGCGCGGCGAGAAGGGGAAGACGTGCAGATGGGTGAGCCCGCAGGCGTCCACCAGATCGAGCGTGTTGGCGAACATCGCGTCGGTCTCGGTGGGGAAGCCGGCGATGAAATCTGCGCCGAAGGCGATATCAGGGCGCGCCGCGCGCAGGTCCGCGCAAAAGCGGATCGCGTCGGCGCGCGCATGGCGGCGCTTCATCCGCTTGAGGATCATGTCGTCGCCCGCTTGCAGCGAGAGATGCAGGTGCGGGGCGAGCCGCGGCTCGCTGGCGAACGCCTCGATGAGCTCGGCGTCCGCCTCCACGCAATCGATGGAGGAGATGCGCAGGCGCTCCAGCGCGGGAACATGGCGCAGGATCTGCCGCACGAGCTTGCCGAGCGTGGGCGCGCCGGGCAGGTCCGCGCCCCATGACGTGATGTCCACGCCCGTCAGCACCGCCTCGCGATAGCCGTTGGCGACGAGGCTCTCGATCTGGCGCACTACGTCGCCTGCGGGCGCCGAACGCGACGGCCCGCGTCCATAGGGGATCACGCAGAAGGTGCAGCGATGGTCGCAGCCGTTCTGCACCTCCACGAAGGCGCGCGTCTGGCCTTCGATGGAGTCCACGGCGCCGGCGACGAAATGATGCGCGGTCTCCGGCAAAGCGAAGAGATCGTTCACCTGCGCGCGCCCCTCGCGGGCGAGATCGAGCCAGGCCTGCGGGCGGGCCTTGTCGGAATTGCCCATCACGGCGGTGACCTGCGGCATGGCGGCGAAGGCCGCCGGCTCGATCTGCGCGGCGCAGCCCGTCACCACAATGCGCGCTTGCGGGTGTTCGCGCGCCGCGCGGCGGATCGCCTGTCGCGCCTGTCGCACAGCCTCTCCCGTCACCGCGCATGTGTTGAAGACGATCGTCTCCGCGTCCATGGCGGCGCCGGCGGCGCGGCGGATCGCCTCCGATTCGACGGCGTTCAGCCGACAGCCGAAAGTGACGACCTTGACGCTCAAGCGGCGTTTCCGAACATTGCGGGCTCGAGGCGTCCCTCGAACTCCAGCTCCACGTCGCCCGTCATGAGCACGTGGGAATCGCTCTCGCGCCATTCGATCACGAGGCGTCCGCCCGGCAGGTCCACATTGCCCGCACGGCCCGTGCGGCCGGTGCGGGCGCCCGCCACCAGCGTCGCGCAGGCGGCCGATCCGCAGGCGCGCGTAATCCCCGCGCCGCGCTCCCACACGCGCAGGAGGATCGTGTCGCGCCCGTCCTGCGGCGCCATGACTTGCGCGAGCGAGACGTTCGCGCGTTCGGGAAAGATCGCGTCGCGCTCCAGAAGCGGCCCGATGCGCGGCAGGTCGAAGGACATTGCGTCCTCCACGAAGAAGATCGCGTGCGGATTGCCCATGCTCACCGCTGCGAAAGGTCCGAGCCCCAGCGCCTGCGCGGCCGGGATCGTCACCGCGCGCGTGTCCGCGCTTTCCTGCGCCAGCGGAATCTCGCGCCAGTCGAGGCGCGGCGCGCCCATGTCCACGCGAAAGCGCGTCTCGCCGACTTTTTCGCAGGCGAGCAGGCCCGCGGATGTTTCAAGCATGAGCGCGCGCGCGGCGCTTCCGCGCATCAGCGCCCAGGCGACGCAGCGCGTGCCGTTGCCGCAGGCGGCGGAGCGCGACCCGTCGTTGTTGAAGATCGTCATGAAGGCCTGCGCGCCTGACGTGCGCGGATCCTCCAGCACCATCAGCTGGTCATAGGCCAGCGCATGGGCGCCCTGACGCGCGCGATGGATGGCGACCGCATCCTGCGCCGAGGCCGCAAACCCGCGCCCGCGCAGGTCCAGCACGATGATTTCGTTGCCGATGCCGTTCATCTTGACGAAGGGAAGGCCTGCGAGCGCGCTCAAGGGATTGGTCCTTTCTGACGCCTCTATATAACAAAGGCGGCGGGCGGCGCGAAGCTGGGCGCCTCCAAAAGAGGCGAGGGGGCGAGGGAACGGACCCCGCGCCGCCTTTGTTTTGCGCCCTATCTGTGGCGATATCGCCCCGAGCGCCGCGCGATTCGCGGCTGCGGAGATTGCACATGAGAATTTTGAACGATCGTCTGCGGCTCCTGCCGCGCAGCTTCAGCGCCGGCCTGCGCAGCCTGCGCGCCGGCGCGTTGTGCGCCGCGATGGCCGTCGCGCCCGCCGTCGCTCAGGCTCCCGCGCCCGCCCCTGCGCCGTCGGGGGAGACCGCGCCGGCTGCGGCTGCTCCCGCCGCTGGCGAGCAGAGGATCGAGGAGATCGCCTCGCGTCCCGCCATCCTGTTCGAGGGCGAGTCCGCCTGGGAGGATGGCTATTCCACGCTCACGGGCGCTTTCCAGAAACTGAAGGCGGAGCTGGAGCGCGCGCAGCTTGTCGGCGCGGGCGCGCCCGTGGCGGTTTTTGTCGCCACCGACGATCTGGGCTTCAGGTATCAGGCCATGGCGCCGCTCTCGCAGGCGCCGGGCGAGGCGGTGCGCCTCTCCTCGGGCTTCAAGGTCGGGCAGACGCCGGCGGGCCGCGCGGTGAAGTTCGAACATCGCGGCTCCTATGAGGAGATCGACGCCACTTATGAGGCGATCACCGCGTGGCTCGACGAGAAGAATCTCGACGCGCGCGATTTCTTCGTGGAGGAATTCGCCAATCCCGGTCGCGGCCCTGACGATGGCGACACCGCCGTGGACGTCTATGTCTTCGTGAAATGAGCCGCGCCTAGCCCAGCAGGCCGCCGGGTCGCGGCGCCAGCGGATTATGCGCATGGGCCTGCGCATCGGCGCGGTCGGGCGCAGGTTCGCCTACGAAGGCGGACCACAGGCCGCGCACATGGTCGGGCGCAAGATCGCGCAGAATGAAGACGATGCGCGTGCGCCGGTCCCCGTCGGGCCAGCGCTCCAGCCGCGCCGGCGGATGGAAGACGTGCTGCACGCCGTGGATCACCACGGGACGCTCGGGATCGTCGTCAAGCGCGACGACGCCCTTCACGCGCAGCATGTTCGGCCCGTGCACCTGGCGCAACATGTCGAGAAACACGTCGAAGCTCGCGGCGGGCAGGCGCTTGTCGCTCGTCAGGCAGAAGGCGCGGATGCGCGCGTCGTGCCGGTTGGGATCATGCGCGTGCGCGTGATCATGGGCATGATGATCGTGGGCGTGATGCGCGTGGGCATGATGATCGTGGGCGTGATGATCGTGGCCGTGATCTTGCGCGTGATGCGCCTGGTCGAAGCCTTCCGCATTGAGCCAGCGGGCGACGTCCGGGATCTTGCCTTCAAGGCCGAACAGGCCTGCGTCGAGCAGGTTTTCCGCCCGCGCCGCGTCGGCCTCCAGAATGCGCGCTGAAGGCGCGAGCTGGCGCAGCCTCGCGCGCAGGTCGTCCACGCGCGCGCGGCTTTCCTCATCATTGGCGAGATCTGTTTTCGTCAGCACGATGCGGTCGGCCACGGCGACCTGTTTCACCGCCTCCTCCTGCGCGTCGAGGGTGGCGGCGGCGTTGATCGCGTCCACGACGGTGATGACGCCCTGCAGCCGGAAGCGCAGCATCAGATAGGGATGGTGCATGATCGTGTGCAGCACCGGCGCAGGATCGGCGAGCCCGGTCGTCTCCACCAGCACGCGGCTGAACGGGCCTATGCGTCCGTTGTCGCGTTTGCGAAGCGCGTCTTCGAGGGTCGCGATCAGGTCGCCGCGGATCGTGCAGCACAGGCAGCCTGACGACATGAGCAGCATGTCGCCGTCCACCTTCTCCACGAGCAGGTGGTCGAGGCCGATCTCGCCGAATTCATTGATGAGCACGAGCGCGTCCTGCAGGGCGGGGTCGCGCAGCAGGCGATTGAGCAGGGTGGTCTTGCCCGCGCCCAGAAAACCCGTGAGCACGGTGAAGGGAATGGGCGGCGGCGGACGCCGCGAAAGCGCGTCGTTCATGTCAGGCTCGCGGCGCCGCCGCAGCGGGCTTCTGCGGCTGGGGTTTTGGCGCGGGTTTCTGCGCGGAGGGTTTGGCGCCCTGTTGCGGCTTGGCTCCTTGCAACTGCTTGGCTCCTTGCAATTGTTTGGCGCCTTGTTGCGGTTTGGCTGCCTGCTGAGGCTTGGCTCCCTGCGGGGGCTTGGCTCCCTGCGGGGGCTTGGCTCCCTGCGGGGGCTTGGCGGCTGCTTGCGTCGTCGCGCGCTGTTTGGCCGCGCGCTGTTTGGCTGCACGTTCCTTGGCCGCCGCCTGCCGGGCGGCGCGCGCCTGCGCCTTCTTCGAGGGCTGCAATTCGGCGGCTGTGAGCGGCGCCTCGTCGTCAGCGGCGCTGCGCGCTGCGCCGGTCCAGCCCGGGGCGCGCCCGACGAAGACGTTCACGGGCGTGAAGGCGGGCCGCGGGCCGAGATCGCCGTTGGCGAGGGCGGCGACGGCGTTGCGCCCTGCGCTGCGGTCGCCTGCGAAAAACGCGGCTGCGCTCTCGTTGTCGGCGCTGGCGCTGGCGGCGGCGACCGGGATCGAGAAATCCTCGTCGGCGTCGCGGACGCGGTTCTTGCCGCACACCTGCTGCCGCAGATCGGGCGGCGCCTCGTTCGACAGCGGAAGATTGGCGACATTCGTTCCCCCGCGCGTGAAGACGGAGGTTGCGAAGCCGTTCTCGAACAGCGCCATCGCCTTCAGCGTGCGCGCCTTGGCGGTGGGCGAGCCCATCACCACCACGATCAGCCGGCGTCCGCCGCGGCTGGCGCTGGCCACCACATTGAAGCCGGATGCGCAGACGAAGCCCGTCTTCATCCCGTCCGCGCCGTCATAGCGGCCGAGCAGGCCGTTGTGGGTGGGGATGACGCGATTGGCGAGTTTCAGCGCGCCGATGCCGAACAGATTCTCATGTTCGGGAAAATGCAGGAACAGCGCGCGGCCCAGCAGCGCCATGTCGCGCGCGGAGCTGACATGGGCCTCGTCATGCAGGCCGTGGGGATTGACGAAATGCGATTGCGTCATGCCAAGCGCGCGGGCGGTCGCGTTCATCTCCGCCGCGAAGGCGGCCACCGAGCCGGACACGCCTTCGGCGATCGTCACCGACACGTCATTGGCGGATTTCACCATGATCATCTTGAGCGCATTGTCGAGCGTCACTTCGGAGCCGGGCAGGAAGCCCATTTTCGAGGGCGCCATGCGGGCTGCGCGGTTGGAGACGACAAGCGGCGTGTCGAGCGTAAGCCGTCCTTCGCGCACAGCCTTGAGCGCGACATAGGCGGTCATGAGTTTCGTCAGCGAGGCGGGCCGCCAGGGACGCGCGGCGTCTTCCGCATGCAGCGTCTGGCCCGTCGCCGCGTCGATGACGAGGGCGGGGGCGGCGCGCGCCGGCGCGCCTGCGATGCTGAGGCTGAACGCCAGTCCCACGCCCGCGGCGCGGGCGGCCAATGTCCCGAATACCATGGTCTCTCCGGCAGCGACGCGATGCGGCTCATGCATGTGGTAGCGTTTTCCCGCTCCGCGCGCAAAGCGCTCCGGCGCGCGCCGCCCTTTACGCGCCTGCGCGGCTTGGCTAGGCAGGGGATGGAGGACGGCGCAGGGAAGATGGCGACGAAAAATGGCTGAATTCGATACGGACGTTCTCGTCGTCGGCGCGGGGCCTTGCGGGCTCATGCTCGCCAATGAGCTGGGCCGGCGCGGGATACGCGCCCTCGTGGTGGATTCCAAATCCACCACCGCCGTCAATCCGCAGGCCAACGCCACCCAGGCGCGCACGATGGAGCATTATCGGCGGCTCGGTTTCGCCCATGAGGTGCGCCAGCTCGGCCTGCCCGTCGATTATCCCACCGACATCGCCTATTTCACCCGCTTCTGCACGCAGGAGATCGCCCGCTTCTCCCTGCCCGCCGCCAAGGACGCCACCCAGATCGTGCGCGGCCTGTCGGGCTCCTGGAGCGCGGCGGAGCTGCCCCATCGCGTGTCGCAGAAATTCGTCGAGCCGGTTCTGCTCAAACACGCCCGCGCCTTGCCGGGAATCGACGTGCGGTTCGAGACGCGCCTCACGGGCTTTCGCGATTGCGGCTCCCATGTGGAGGCGCAGGTGGAGAGCGCGTCGGGCGCGCGCAGCCTGCGCGTGAAATATCTTGTTGGCGCCGACGGCGCGCGCTCCTTCGTGCGCCAGTCCTTCGGCTGGGGCTGGGTGGGCGACACGCGCACCGAGCGCGCCTTCATGGGCGGGCGCATGCTCGCGGTCTATGTGCGCGCGAAGGATTATTACAAGCTCTCGCCCAACAAGCCGGCGTGGATGTATGTCGCCTTCAATCCCACGCATCGCGCCTATATGGCGGCGGTGGACGGGCGCGGCGAGTTCGCCTTCCATGCGCAGCTTGCGCCCGGCGACGACGAGAGCCGCTACGCGGCCGCGGACGGCGCCGCCTTTTTCCGCTACGCCAGCGGCATGGATATGGACGTCGAGGTTCTCTCCATGAACGGCTGGACGGCGGGCCATGCGCTTGTCGCCGAACGCATGCATCATGGCCGCGTCGTCATCGCGGGCGACGCGGCGCATCTGTTCACGCCGGCCGGCGGCATGGGCTATAACACCGGCGTCGAGGACGCGGTGAATCTCGGCTGGAAGCTCGCCGCCTGCGTGCGCGGCGTCGCCGGGCCGGGCTTGCTGGCGAGCTATGAGGCGGAGCGCTGGGCGGTGGCGCGCCGCAACACCGGCTTTGCGCGCGCGCTCGCCGATTCGCTCGGCAAGCTGCAGGCGCCTGCGCATGTGGAGGACGACACGCCGGAGGGCGCGCAGGCGCGCGCGGAGGCGGGCGCCTATTTCAATCGCCATGCGCGCGAGGAGTTCAACATTCCCGGCTTCACGCTGGGCGCGCGCTATGACGGCTCGCCGGTGATCGTGAGCGACGGCTCCGCGCCGCCGCCTGACGGGCCTAACATTTATCATCCCACCGCCTGTCCGGGCGGGCGCGCGCCGCACGCCTGGTTGCCCGACGGCGGCTCGCTCTATGATGCGTTCGGCTTCGAATGGACGCTGCTCGTCATGCGCGACGGCGCGCAGGGCGCGGAGGAATTCGCGGCGGCGGCGCTGGCGCGCGGCATGGAGCTGAAGGTGCTGCGCGAAAGCCGCGCCGATCTGCGCGATCTCTACGAGGCCGATTTCGCGCTCATCCGTCCCGATCAGGTGGTCGCCTGGCGCGGCGACGGCGCGCAGGCGTGCGCGCAGGCCGGCGCGGTCGTCGATCGCGCGCTCGGTTTCTAGCCTCAGCCTTCCGATTTCAGCGGCCGCGCGAGCAGCGAGTCCACGGCGTCCGACACGCTCATGCGGCCGGCGAGAATCGCGTCCACCGCCGCGCAGATCGGCATGTCCACGTCGCGCGCGCGGGCGAGCTCGACAAGCGCGGCGGCGGTGAAGGCGCCTTCCGCCAAGGCCGCCGGCGCGGGCTCGCCGCGGCCCAGCGCATGGCCGAGCGCGAAATTGCGCGATTGCGTGGAGCCGCAGGTGAGCACCAGATCGCCAAGGCCCGACAGGCCCATCAGCGTCTCCTCGCGCGCGCCCATCGCGCGGCCGAAGCGGCGCAGCTCCGCAAAGCCGCGCGCGACGAGGGCCGCCTGCGCGCTCGCGCCCAGCGCGCGCCCCGCCGCAACGCCGCAGGCGATGGCGAGCACGTTCTTCGCGGCTCCGCCGATCTCGACGCCGCGCAGGTCCGTTGTGTGGTAGAGGCGGAAGGCGGGCGTCGCGAGCGAGGCGCAGAAGGCGCGCGCCACGTCCTCGCGTTCGCAGGCCACCGTCACCGCCGTGGGCAGGCCGGCGGCGACGTCATGGGCGAAACTGGGGCCGGAGAGCGCTGCGGCTACGCAGCCCGGCGCGGCTTGCGCCAGCGTCTCGCCCATCAGGAGATTCGTGCCGCGCTCCACGCCTTTCGCGCAGATCGCCACCGGCGCGTCCGCGCGCAGGATCGGCGCGAAACGCTGCGCCACCGCGCGCAGCGACTGGGCGGGCGTGACGAGAAGGATCGCGTCGGCCTGCGCAAGGTCCTGCGCGTCCGCGCTGGGCGTGACGCGCTCATGCAGCGCGGCGCCGGGCAGGCGGCGCTCGTTCGCGCGGGTGCGCGCCATGTCCTGCGCATGGGCGGGGTCGCGCGTCCACAGCGTCACCTCGCGTCCCGCCCGGGCTGCGACATTGGCGAGCGCGGAGCCCCAGGCGCCTGCGCCGATCACGCCGATGCGGCTATAGATTTTCTCGTCCGACATGTCGGCTCATCCTCCGGCGCGCGCGTTCAGCGGCAGCGCCTCCGGCCGCAGCCGGAGATTGGGTTGCTGGGTCCAAAGATAATCGAATTCGCGCAGAAAGGCTGCGACGAGGTTCTCGCTTTCGATCAGGAGCACGTCGTTCTCCTGCCGCGAGCCGCCCGCCACGGTCAGATTGCTCGAGCCCGTGCGCAGGACGCGCCGGTCCACCTGATAGGATTTGAGATGCATCAGATCCGGCGCGGTCTTCACGCGCGCCTCCACGCCCGGCGCGCGCAGGAGGGCGGCGAGCGCCTGTGTCGCCGGTCCGCCGGTGAGCGTGGGCTGTTCGGGATCTAGATAGAGGCGGATCCGCACGCCGCGCCGCGCCGCCGCCTCGAGCGCGGAGATCAGGCGCCGGTCGCTGAGCAGGAAGGCCGCCATGTCGAGGCTATCGCGCGCCTGCGCGATCAGCGCCTCGTCCACCGCGCGCAGGTCCGTGCGCGCGCCGTAGTAGATCCGCACGCCCGCGATGGCGCGCTCGACGTCGAGCGGCCCGCGCGCCTGCGAGGGCGCATAGCCCACGCACAGGGCGACGACGAGCGCGCGCAGCAGCGAGCCGCGGACGCGCCGCGCGCTCATGCCTTGCCGTTCAGCGCGCGCTCGGCGTTGGGGTCGAGCGGCCAGCGGGGGCGGGGAGCGAAGTCGAGATCGTCGACGAGGCCGAGGCGCAGGCGCTCCACGCCCGTCCAGGCGATCATCGCGCCATTGTCAGTGCATAGCGCCGGCGCCGGCGTGACGAGCTTCAGGCCCGCGCTCTGCGCCAGACGTTGCAGGCCGCGGCGGATGGCGTCGTTCGCGGCGACGCCGCCGGCCACCACCAGCGCCTGCGGCGCGCCTGCGCTCTCGCGGAACGCTTTCAGCGCCACGCGCGTGCGGTCCACGATCACGTCCACGATGGCGGCCTGGAAGCCGGCGCAAATGTCGGCGACGTCGGTCTGCGTGAGCGGGGCGGCGCGCTCCGCCGTCAGCCGCACGGCGGTCTTGAGGCCCGACAGCGAGAAGTCCGCATTGGGCCGGCCCAGCATGGGGCGCGGCAGGGCGAAGCGCTGCGGATCGCCTGCGAGCGCCTTGCGCTCCACCTGCGGCCCGCCGGGATAGGGCAGGCCCAGAAGCTTGCCGACCTTGTCGAAGGCTTCTCCCACCGCGTCGTCGATCGTCGTGCCCAGACGCACGTAATCGCCAACGCCCTTCACCGCGATCAATTGCGTATGCCCGCCTGAGACCAGCAGCAGCAGATAGGGAAAGGCCACATTGTCGGTGAGCCGCGCGGTGAGCGCATGGGCCTCGAGATGGTTGACGGCGACGAAAGGCTTGCCCGCGGCCAGCGCGATCGCCTTGCCGCTCGTCAGGCCGATCATGACCCCGCCGATCAGGCCGGGGCCGGCGGCGGCCGCCACGCCGTTGAGGTCGCTGACGCGCAGGCCCGCGCCGGCGAGGGCGCAGCGGATCAGCCCGTCGAGATGCTCCACATGGGCGCGGGCGGCGAGCTCCGGCACGACGCCGCCGAAGGGGGCGTGTTCCGTCGTCTGGCTGTAGATCTCATTGGAGAGGATCACGCCCCCGCCGCTGGCCTTCAGCTCCACGACGGCGGCCGCCGTCTCGTCGCAAGTGGTTTCGATTCCCAAAACGCGCATAGGGGTTTCTAGTCTTTCTCACGGCGGCGCGAAACCCTATAGTCGCAGCCCGGACGCGGCGGCGGGTCGCCGCGGCGCCGGATCGCGGCGGAAACAGCCATGGCGGGCGGAGTTTTGAGAATCGGAACGCGCGGGAGCCCGCTTGCGCTCGCCCAGACGCGGATGACGCGCGCCCTTCTGGCGGCGGCGCACGGGCTGTCGCAAGAGGCGATCGAGATCATCGTGATCAAGACGAGCGGCGACATGATCCAGGATCGCGCGCTGTCGGAATCGGGCGGCAAGGGC
>Ga0315905_10000210_pt1 | contig 63308 bp, 70 predicted proteins | sample LakEriMetagenome_5_FD_203522 | JGI IMG/M metagenome (GOLD analysis project Ga0315905, IMG submission 203522) | Freshwater fungal communities from buoy surface, Lake Erie, Ohio, United States - Buoy 4 MA121 | ecosystem: Environmental > Aquatic > Freshwater > Lake | place: USA: Lake Erie, Ohio...
CGATTAATACAGCGCACGTCGAGTACGAGACCAAGAACCGTCACTACGCGCACGTTGATTGCCCAGGCCACGCTGACTATGTGAAGAACATGATTACTGGTGCTGCGCAGATGGACGGCGCCATCCTCGTGGTCTCTGCTGCAGACGGCCCAATGCCCCAAACCCGTGAGCACATCCTCTTAGCACGCCAAGTAGGCGTGCCTTACATCATCGTGTTCATGAACAAATGCGATATGGTCGATGATGCCGAGCTCTTAGAGTTAGTCGAGATGGAGGTGCGTGAGCTTCTCTCCAAGTATGACTTCCCAGGGGACGATACCCCGATCGTCAAAGGTTCTGCCAAGCTTGCCTTAGAGGGCGATAAGGGCGAACTCGGTGAAGGTGCCATTATTAAACTAGCCGAAGCCTTAGATACCTACATCCCTAATCCCGAGCGTGCCATTGATGGCGCCTTCTTGATGCCCGTCGAAGACGTGTTCTCGATCTCCGGTCGTGGCACTGTGGTGACCGGTCGTATTGAGCGCGGCATTGTAAAAGTCGGTGAAGAGATTGAGATCGTCGGTATTAAGCCCACCCTCAAGACCACCTGCACGGGTGTTGAGATGTTCCGTAAACTCTTAGATCAAGGTCAAGCGGGCGATAACGTCGGCATTCTCTTGCGTGGCACCAAGCGTGAAGAGGTCGAGCGTGGTCAAGTATTAGCCAAGCCCGGTTCGATTACGCCACACACCCACTTTACCGCGGAGGTGTATGTGCTGTCTAAAGATGAGGGTGGTCGTCATACTCCTTTCTTTAACAACTACCGCCCCCAGTTTTACTTCCGCACCACCGATGTCACCGGCTCGATTGAGTTGCCAAAAGACAAAGAGATGGTAATGCCAGGTGATAACGTCACAATTACCGTGAAGTTGATTGCCCCAATTGCAATGGAAGAAGGCTTACGCTTTGCGATCCGCGAAGGCGGTCGTACGGTCGGTGCCGGTGTAGTTGCGAAGATTTTGGCGTAAGAAAGATTTAGGGGCGTAGCTCAATTGGCAGAGCGTTGGTCTCCAAAACCAAAGGTTGGGGGTTCGATGCCCTCCGCCCCTGCCAGCATTTTTTTGTAAGAAGATTGGTACATGTCACAACAAACTATTGAAAATTCGGAACAGAAATCTAGTTGGGTAAGCTTGATTGCTGTGGCAATTGTGATCGGTGCGTTAGTTGTTTATTACACACTGATCGATCAGGCATATTGGGTTCGCCTCGGTGCGTTATTTGGCGGTATCATTTTGGCCATAATCATCGTTGCCTTGTCCGCAGATGGTCGGCGTTTTATTGCCTATAGTAAAGATTCTTTAGTAGAAGTAAAGAAGGTTGTCTGGCCCACTCGTAAAGAATCGACTCGGATGACTTTGGTGGTTTTTGGTTTTGTGGTCATCATGGCCCTATTTTTATGGCTAGTCGACAAATTGGTCGAATGGTTAGTGTTCTCGATCTTTTTAGGCTGGAAGTGAGTAATCATGGTTGATGCAGATATGGTTTCCAACCCACAAGCTACTGGCAATATGCGCTGGTATGTAATCCACGCCTATTCGGGTATGGAAAAAAGCGTAAAAAAGGGACTAGAAGAACGCATCGCTCGGTCTGAAATGGCCGATAAGTTTGGTCGAATTTTGGTTCCATCTGAGGAAGTGGTTGAGATTAAGTCTGGTCAAAAGTCTGTTTCAGAAAGACGTTTTTTCCCAGGATATGTCCTTATAGAGATGGAAATGACCGATGAGACCTGGCATTTGGTTAAAAACACCCCCAAAGTAACTGGTTTTGTAGGCGGCGTACGCAATCGTCCTTCCCCAATTTCAACTGCAGAGGTCAGTAAAATCATGGATCAGATGCAGGCGGGGGTTGATAAGCCGAAGCCCAAGACCCTCTTTGAAGTGGGTGAGATGGTTCGCGTGAAGGAAGGCCCCTTTACAGACTTCAATGGCAACGTTGAGGAAGTCAACTACGAGAAGTCAAAAATACGCGTTTCTGTTACAATTTTCGGTCGCGGTACGCCAGTTGAGCTTGAGTTTGGCCAAGTGGAGAAGATGTAAGGATTTGAAGTTTTAAGTGGTTAAAGAGGAGCGGAGCTAGATAACGCCAATTCTAGTGAAGCGTTTACTCAACGGCGGTTAGCTCAATAGACTAACGCGCTTTTTTGGAGCAAGTATGGCAAAGAAAATTATTGGCTTTATCAAGCTGCAGATACCTGCTGGTAAAGCAAATCCCTCACCACCCGTTGGTCCTGCACTTGGACAGCGCGGCTTAAATATTATGGAATTCTGTAAGGCGTTCAATGCTCAAACTCAGAGCATGGAACCTGGCCTACCGATTCCGGTTGTCATTACAGCATTTGCCGATAAGAGCTTCACTTTTGTGATGAAGACTCCGCCCGCAACGATATTGATCAAGAAGGCAGCCAAAATTGATAAAGGCTCGCCACGTCCCCATACTGATAAGGTAGGCAAAATTACTCGTGCACAAGCCGAAGAGATTGCTAAGTTAAAAATGCCTGATCTGACAGCTGCTGACTTAGACGCTGCAGTTAGAACCGTTGCTGGTAGCGCCCGCTCGATGGGCATCACTGTGGAAGGAGTCTAAGCATGCCTAAGATATCTAAACGCGTGAAAACAATTCAGTCCAAGGTGGATCGTAATAAATTTTATCCATTGGACGACGCATTGGTTCTTGTAAAAGAATGCGCAACTGCTAAGTTTGATGAGTCCATTGACGTTGCAGTTCAGCTTGGTATTGATGCAAAGAAATCCGATCAGGTGGTTCGTGGCGCAGTTGTTTTGCCTGCGGGTACTGGTAAGCATGTTCGTGTTGCCGTGTTTGCGCAAGGCGAAAAGGCTGAGCAAGCAAAAGCTGCTGGTGCAGAAATTGTTGGCATGGAAGATTTAGCTGAGCAGATCAAAGGCGGCACAATTAATTTTGATATTTTGATTGCATCGCCTGACACCATGAAGATTGTAGGAACTCTAGGCCAAGTATTAGGGCCACGAGGTTTGATGCCTAATCCTAAGGTTGGTACCGTGACTCCTGATGTAGTCACAGCGATTAAGAATGCAAAGGCTGGTCAAGTGCAGTTCCGTGTCGACAAGGCAGGAATTGTGCATGCATCGATTGGCCGTCGTTCATTTGAGCCAACCGCATTGAAAACAAATCTCTTGGCATTACTTGATGCATTGAACAAAGCCAAGCCAAGCGCCTCAAAAGGAATTTATTTAAAGAAGATCGCAGTCAGCAGCACCATGGGTGCTGGTGTACGGATCGACCAAGCTTCACTGCAAGCGGCGTAAGCCGGTAGTAAAAAGAACTTTGGGTCGAGCGCCTTGGCACTCGAACATCAAAGACCGTTGGTGAACAAAGCGTTGTTAGCAGAGTTCTTAATGATTACGAGAGTAATGACCAGCGTAGATGGCGACCCTGTCAGGATATTTCGGGAGCATCCCGTGATAAACGAATCAGACGCTGGTGTGTAACCCCGGTTGGAAACAATCGGATTATGAAGGAGTTAAACCGTGCCTTTGAATGTTGAAGACAAAAAAGCAATTGTGGCTGATGTCGGCGCTCAATTGGCTGCGGCTCAAACAGTTGTTCTAGCTGAGTATCGCGGGATACCCGTGGGTCAGCTCACTGCTTTGCGTGCCAGTGCACGTTCGCAGGGTGTGTATCTTCGTGTTTTGAAGAACACTCTTGCGCGACGCGCAGCGCAAGGCACAGCGTTTGAGCAACTTGGCGACTCGATGGTTGGTCCATTGATTTACGGAATTTCTGCTGACCCCGTTGCTTCGGCAAAGGTGCTTCATCAGTTTTCTAAAGGACAAGATCAGCTAGTCATTAAGGCAGGCTTTTATAACGGCAAAGTACTTGATGTTAATGCGGTTAAGGCATTGGCAACTATTCCGTCACGCGATGAATTGCTCTCGATGTTATTGGGAGTAATGAAGGCGCCTGTGTCGGCAATGGCCCGTGTTCTTGGCGCAGTTGCAGAGCAAAAAGCAAGCGGTGCACCAGCAGTTGCTGTTGCCCCCGTTGCCCCAGAGCCTGCCGCTGAGCCAGCCCCAGAAGCTAGTGCTACGCCCGAGCAAGACAACCCAACTCCTGCTGCGTAAGTGAGCGCAGGATTAATTAATACAGTTTTAGGAGCTAAAAATGGCAATTACCAAAGATGAAATTATTGAAGCAGTAGGCAACATGTCTGTAATGGATTTGAATGACCTCGTGAAGGCATTCGAAGAGAAGTTTGGCGTATCAGCAGCAGCAATGGCTGTTGCTGGTCCTGCTGGCGGTGGCGCTGGAGCGGCTGCTGTAGAAGAAAAAACCGAGTTCACAGTGAATTTGCTCGAAGCTGGAGCTAACAAAGTTGGTGTGATTAAAGCGGTTCGCGAAATAACTGGTCTTGGTTTGAAAGAAGCTAAAGACTTAGTCGATGGCGCACCAAAACCAATCAAAGAAGCTGTAGATAAGAAGACTGCTGAAGAAGCTAAGAAAAAGCTTGAAGACGCAGGCGCTAAAGCTGAAATGAAGTAATTGAGATAAAGAGGGCTTTTGGCCCTCTCTCGGTTTGATCCTCAGTGGTCAAACCAGATCTCATATTTACTTTTACTTTGTAATTCTGAAATCTGGTTTGCCTTCTGATACGACTGCAGAAGACAAGTTTGGTCGGGCATAACAATACGCATTGTTCTGCTGTCCGCCAGTGGTTGGTAGAGGCCAACCGCCAAATCTTTGCTCAGTCGCTGCCATCGGAGATGAAATGAACTATAGCTTCACCGAACGCAAGCGCATCCGTAAGAGTTTTGCTAAGCGACCCAATAATCACCAGGTTCCATACCTGCTTACAACCCAGCTCGAGTCCTACGCCAAATTTTTGCAGGCCGATAAACCTGCAACTGCAAGAGCGAATGAAGGACTTCAGTCTGCATTTACGTCGATATTCCCGATCGTGTCCAATAATGGATATGCACGCATGGAGTATGTTTCTTATCAGTTATCGCCACCCCCATTTGACGTTAAAGAATGTCAACAGCGTGGCCTGACCTTCCATTCCGCTTTGCGCGCCAAAGTGCGCTTGATCATTAATGATCGTGAAGCGCCCCAAAAGGTCAAAGAAGTTAAAGAACAAGAAGTGTATATGGGCGAGATTCCGCTCATGACCGATACGGGCTCATTTGTAATTAATGGTACAGAGCGCGTCATCGTGTCACAGTTGCATCGTTCGCCCGGTGTATTTTTTGAGCACGATAAAGGCAAGACCCATAGCTCCGGCAAGCTCTTGTTCTCGGCTCGTATTATTCCGTACCGTGGCTCATGGCTCGATTTTGAGTTTGATCCTAAAGATATTTTGTATTTCCGGGTAGACCGTCGTCGTAAGATGCCCGTTACTATTTTGCTCAAGGCAATTGGTTTAAACAATGAGCAAATTTTGGCGAACTTCTTTAACTTCGATCATTTCACCTTATCGCAAGCTGGCGCATCGATGGAGTTTGTGCCTGAGCGTTTGCGGGGAGAGGTAGCGCGCTTTGACATCCTCGATAAGAACGGTGTCGTTGTGATTCAAAAAGATAAGCGCATTAATGCAAAGCACATTCGTGAGCTCGAGGCTGCTAAGACCAAGATCATTACAGTTCCAGACGACTCCTTAATTGGGCGCGTGATTGCTAAAAACATTGTTGATCCTGATTCTGGTGAAGTATTGGCTAGTGCGAATGATGAGATCACCGAAGAGTTGTTAGAGAATTTGCGCGAGAGCGGTATTAAGCAATTTGAAACGATTTACACCAATGATTTAGATTGCGGAGCTTACATTTCACAAACCTTGCGTGTGGATGAGACTGCAGATCAAATGGCTGCCCGTATCGCCATTTATCGCATGATGCGCCCCGGTGAGCCGCCTACCGAAGATGCGGTAGAGGCTTTGTTTCAGCGCCTGTTCTATAGCGAAGATTCATATGACTTATCACGTGTAGGTCGAATGAAAGTAAATAGTCGCCTAGGCCGTACAGAAATGGAAGGCGCTATGGTGCTCTCAAATGAGGACATCATGGATACCATCAAGATTTTGGTAGATCTGCGAAATGGCAAAGGCGAGGTTGATGATATTGATCACCTTGGCAATCGTCGCGTACGTTGTGTTGGTGAGTTAGCTGAGAATCAGTTCCGTGCTGGCTTATCGCGCGTAGAGCGCGCAGTTAAAGAACGTTTGGGCCAGGCCGAGACTGAGAATCTCATGCCTCATGACTTGATTAATAGCAAACCAATTTCCTCTGCTATTCGGGAGTTCTTTGGTTCGTCTCAGCTGTCGCAGTTTATGGATCAAACAAATCCTTTATCTGAAATTACACATAAGCGTCGTATTTCAGCATTAGGACCAGGCGGACTCACGCGTGAACGCGCAGGCTTTGAGGTACGTGACGTGCACCCGACTCATTACGGACGTGTTTGCCCAATCGAGACCCCAGAGGGTCCGAACATTGGTTTGATTAACTCTCTCGCATTGTTTGCAAGATTGAACGAACATGGGTTCCTAGAGACCCCATATCGCAAAGTGAGCAATGGGAAGGTAACCGAGCAAGTGGAGTATTTATCGGCGATTGAAGAGGCTAAGTACACTATTGCTCAAGCGAATGCCACCATTGATAAGAATGGTAAGTTAGCCGATGAGTTGGTATCTTCGCGCCAAGCGGGCGAGACCATGATGGTTGGTCCCGAGCGTATCGATTACATTGACGTTGCGCCTAGCCAGATTGTTTCTGCTGCAGCATCGCTCGTACCTTTCTTGGAGCACGATGATGCAAATCGCGCCTTGATGGGTGCAAATATGCAACGTCAAGCAGTCCCCTGCTTGCGTCCTGATAAACCATTAGTAGGTACTGGGTTAGAGCGTATTGTTGCTTTGGATTCTGGGACAGTGGTGATGGCTACGCGCGGCGGTGTGGTTGATTATGTTGATGCGAACCGTATTGTGATTCGTGTGAATGATGATGAAACTGCTGCTGGTGAAGTGGGTGTCGATATTTATAATCTCACCAAATACACTCGCTCAAACCAGAACACTAATATTAATCAGCGGCCTATCGTTCAGGTCGGTGACCATGTGAAACGCGGTGATGTCGTTGCAGATGGCGCCTCAACTGATCTGGGTGAGCTGGCATTAGGTCAAAATATGACTGTGGCATTTATGCCATGGAATGGCTATAACTTCGAAGACTCTATTTTGATTTCTGAGAAGGTGGTAGCGGATGATCGTTACACCTCGATTCATATTGAGGAGTTATCGGTTGTTGCGCGTGATACCAAATTGGGTTCCGAAGAAATCTCGCGCGACATCTCCAATTTGGCAGAGTCCCAACTAGCCCGTCTAGACGAAAGCGGCATTGTGTATATCGGCGCTGAGGTTGAGGCAGGCGATGTATTGGTTGGTAAGGTAACACCTAAGGGTGAAACAACCTTAACCCCAGAAGAGAAATTATTGCGCGCCATCTTCGGTGAAAAGGCATCGGATGTTAAAGATACATCCTTGCGGGTTCCATCTGGAATGAGCGGTACGGTGATTGATGTTCAGGTCTTTACTCGTGAAGGCATTGAGCGCGATGCGCGTGCACAAGCAATTATTGCTGAAGAGTTACAGCGTTATCGTCTTGATCTTAATGATCAGTTACGTATTGTCGAGGGAGACGCTTTTGATCGTTTACAAAAGCTCTTGATCAATAAGACTGCAAATGGTGGCCCAAAGAAATTAGCCAAAGGAAGCAAGATTACGAAAGAGTATCTTTTAGAGCTTGATCGTTATCACTGGTTTGATATTCGTCCTGCTGATGAGGATGTTGCAACTCAGGTAGAGGCTATTAAGACCTCAATCGAAGCAAAGCGTAAGCAATTTGATGCAGCGTTTGAAGAGAAGCGTAAGAAATTAACTCAGGGCGATGAGTTGCCGCCAGGTGTGACCAAGATGGTGAAAGTGTATTTGGCGGTGAAGCGCCGCTTACAACCAGGCGACAAAATGGCAGGACGTCATGGCAATAAGGGCGTGGTATCTAAAATCGTTCCGGTTGAAGATATGCCTTACATGGCTGATGGCCGTGCGGTCGATATTGTGCTTAACCCGTTGGGCGTGCCATCCCGCATGAACGTCGGACAGATCTTGGAGACCCATTTAGGATGGGCTGCTCAAGGCATCGGTAAGCGCATTGAAGCGATGCTCAAAGAGCAAGCCAAGATTGCTGATTTAAGAAAGTTCTTAAAGACCCTTTACAACGAAACTGGTCGTCAAGAGAATATCGATGAGTTTGGTGATGATCAGGTTCTTGAGTTAGCGGGTAACCTAAGGGGCGGCTTGCCGTTTGCAACCCCGGTCTTTGATGGTGCAACTGAGCTAGAAATTAGCAAGATGCTCGAGCTAGCCTATCCTGATGATCAGGCGAAGAGCTTGCATATGACCCCATCCCGTCAGCAGATCTCTCTACAAGATGGTCGTACCGGCGATGCGTTTGAGCGTCCGGTAACCGTTGGGGTAATGCACGTTTTGAAGTTACACCATTTGGTGGACGATAAGATGCATGCTCGTTCTACAGGACCTTATTCTTTGGTTACCCAGCAGCCATTGGGCGGAAAAGCGCAGTTTGGTGGTCAGCGCTTTGGCGAAATGGAAGTTTGGGCACTCGAGGCCTACGGGGCATCGTATGTGTTGCAAGAGATGCTGACCGTGAAGTCAGACGACGTTACTGGCAGAACCAAGGTTTATGAAAACATCGTCAAGGGCGAGCACACCATCGATGCTGGTATGCCCGAATCCTTCAACGTTTTGGTGAAAGAAATCCGATCGTTGGGTATTGACATTGATATGGAGCGCAACTGATATGAAAGCATTGCTCGATTTATTTAAGCAAAGCTCTGGAGAAGAGCAATTTGATGTTATCAAAATTGGCTTAGCCTCTCCCGAGAAAATTCGTTCGTGGTCCTTTGGTGAGGTTCGTAAGCCAGAGACAATTAACTACCGCACCTTTAAGCCAGAAAGAGATGGCCTCTTTTGTGCCAAGATTTTTGGCCCCATTAAAGACTATGAGTGCTTGTGCGGTAAATACAAACGCTTAAAGTTCCGTGGTGTTATTTGTGAGAAGTGCGGAGTTGAGGTTACTTTGGCCAAGGTGCGTCGTGAGCGCATGGGCCATATTGAGCTTGCCGCCCCAGTAGCACACATTTGGTTTTTAAAATCCCTGCCATCCCGTCTGGGAATGGTTTTGGATATGACCTTGCGTGATATTGAGCGAGTTCTCTATTTTGAGGCCTATGTGGTTGTTGATCCTGGCTTGACCCCCGAGGGCGCCATGAAGCGCGCTCAGATTATGTCGGAAGACGAATACAACGCTAAGCTTGAAGAGTTTGGTGACGGTGCGTTTACTGCCATTATGGGCGCCGAGGGCATACGTGAGCTGCTACGCACGATCAACATTGATCGCGAAGTAGAGTCGATTCGTTCTGAGCTCAAGGCAACCGGTAGCGATGCCAAGATCAAGAAATACGCCAAACGCTTAAAAGTACTAGAGGCATTCCAAAGCTCTGGCATTAAGCCAGACTGGATGATCATGGAAGTTTTGCCAGTATTGCCTCCAGAGCTGCGCCCATTGGTTCCCTTGGACGGCGGCCGCTTTGCGACATCCGATCTAAACGATCTTTATCGTCGCGTGATCAATCGTAATAATCGTTTACGTCGCCTTCTAGAATTACGCGCCCCTGAAATTATTGTGCGCAATGAGAAGCGGATGTTGCAAGAAGCGGTTGACTCCTTATTGGATAACGGCCGTCGCGGCAAGGCAATGACCGGCGCCAATAAACGTCCTCTTAAGTCTTTGGCTGAGATGATTAAAGGTAAGAGCGGTCGTTTCCGTCAAAACTTGTTGGGCAAGCGCGTTGACTACTCAGGTCGTTCGGTCATCGTGGTTGGTCCTACATTGAAGTTGCATCAATGCGGTTTACCAAAACTAATGGCATTGGAGCTCTTTAAGCCTTTTATCTTCAATAAGCTTGAAACTTTAGGGATTGCAACCACCATTAAGGCTGCTAAGAAAGAAGTTGAAAGTCAGACCCCAATCGTTTGGGATATTTTGGAAGAAGTGATTCGGGAGCATCCAATTCTTCTCAATCGCGCTCCAACTTTGCACCGTTTAGGTATTCAGGCATTTGAGCCAATGCTGATTGAAGGTAAGGCTATTCAGCTTCATCCTTTGGTCTGCGCAGCATTTAACGCTGACTTTGACGGCGATCAAATGGCGGTTCACGTTCCCTTGTCGCTTGAAGCCCAAATGGAAGCGCGCACCTTAATGCTGGCCTCGAACAACGTACTGTTTCCAGCAAACGGTGAACCATCGATTGTTCCATCCCAAGACGTGGTCCTTGGTTTGTATTACGCAACGCGCGACAAAATTAACGGCAAGGGCGAGGGCATGGTTTTTGCCGATATCCCTGAGGTAATTCGTGCGTATGAAGCCGGTATGGTGGAAGTTGCTAGCCGGATTGCAGTGCGTATTACAGAGCATGAAATCGTCAATAAGGCTGCAGAGGGCGATGAGCGTTTTGTAGCGAAGACTTCAGTTCAGCATACTTCCGTCGGCCGTGCAATTTTGTCGGAGATTTTGCCTAAAGGAATGGCTTTTGCAGAAATTAATAAGCCACTCAAAAAGAAAGAGATCTCGCGCTTAATTAATACTTCATTCCGTAAATGTGGCTTGCGTGAGACAGTGATCTTTGCAGACCGGTTATTACAGTCAGGCTTCCGTTTGGCAACCAAGGCAGGTATCTCCATTGCAATTGATGATATGTTGATCCCTAGCTCTAAAGAAGGAATCATTAACGAAGCTGCAGGCAAGGTTAAGGAATATGACAAGCAATTTATGTCAGGCCTTGTAACTAACCAAGAGCGCTATAACAACGTTGTTGATATTTGGGGTGCTGCTGGCGATCAAGTTGGTAAAGCCATGATGGATGAACTTTCACACGTTGATGTGACCGATCGTAATGGCAAGACTGTTCGTCAAGAGTCTTTCAACTCCATTTATATGATGGCCGATTCCGGCGCGCGTGGGTCTGCTGCACAGATCCGTCAGTTAGCTGGCATGCGTGGTTTGATGGCAAAGCCTGATGGCTCGATCATTGAGACCCCCATTACAGCAAACTTCCGCGAAGGCTTGAATGTATTGCAGTACTTTATTTCAACCCACGGTGCACGAAAAGGCCTTGCTGATACAGCTTTGAAGACTGCTAACTCGGGTTATTTGACACGTCGTTTATGCGACGTTACTCAAGATCTAGTGGTGATTGAAGACGATTGCGGAGCAACTTCTGGCGTCACGATGAAGGCCCTAGTCGAGGGCGGAGAAATTATTGAGGCATTGCGCGATCGTATCTTGGGTCGAGTTTGCATCGGTGATATTTTGCACCCCGATACACAAGATGTGATTATTCCGCACGATACCTTGCTTGAAGAAGATCATGTAGATCAAATCGTAGAGTTAGGCATTGATGAGGTAAAAGTGCGTACCGTACTTACTTGCGAGACTCGTTATGGTCTGTGCGCAAAATGCTACGGCCGAGACCTCGGGCGAGGCGGTTTGGTTAACGTGGGTGAGGCAGTTGGTGTGATCGCTGCCCAGTCTATTGGTGAGCCAGGTACTCAGTTAACGATGCGTACTTTCCACATTGGCGGCGCTGCATCCCGTGCACTGGTGGCAAGTAACGTTGAAGTTAAATCAACAGGTTCATTAAAGTTCTCCTCAACCATGCGCATTGTGACTAATGCCAAAGGTGAGCAAGTGGTGATCTCGCGCTCAGGTGAGGCTTTGGTCTTAGACGACAACGGTCGTGAGCGTGAGCGTCATAAGATTCCGTACGGCGCAACCTTGATTGTTAAAGAAGGTGCCAATGTAAAAGCTGGAAATAGCATTGCTACTTGGGACCCACTAACACGTCCAATTATTTCGGAGTTTGCTGGTATTGCTCGCTTTGAAAACGTTGAAGAAGGCGTTACAGTTGCTAAGCAAGTTGATGAGGTTACAGGCCTCTCTACTTTGGTGGTTATTGATGGCAAGCGTCGTTCGGCAGCGAGTAAAGGTTTGCGACCAGTCATTCAGTTGTTGGATGGCCAAGGGAACAATATCAAGATTACCGGAACTGAACACCCAGTAACAATTGGTCTTCAGGTTGGCGCTTTGATTACGGTCAAAGATGGCCAGAAGATCGAAGTGGGCGAGGTCTTGGCGCGTATTCCGATTGAATCACAGAAGACACGCGATATTACCGGTGGATTACCCCGTGTTGCTGAACTCTTTGAAGCACGCTCCCCTAAGGATGCTGCTATTTTGGCAAAAGTGACAGGAACGGTTTCATTTGGTAAAGAAACAAAGGGAAAACAGCGCTTAGTGATTACCGATATGGATGGTGAGAGCAGTGAGTTCTTGATTCCGAAAGAGAAGCAGGTTTTGGTTCACGATGGTCAGGTCGTTAATAAAGGCGAAATGATTGTTGAGGGGCCTGCAGATCCGCACGATATCTTGACCCTCAAAGGGATTGAGGAGTTAGCAATCTACATCGTTGATGAGGTTCAAGACGTGTATCGCCTTCAAGGTGTGAAGATCAACGACAAGCATATTGAGGTCATCGTTCGTCAGATGCTCCGTCGTGTGCAGATTACCAACCCTGGCGATGCTAACTTCATCACTGGCGAGCAAGTCGAGCGTTCGAAGCTATATGACGAAAATGATCGAGTGATAGCAGAAGGTAAAACCCCTGCTCAATTTGAAAACGTACTCTTAGGTATTACGAAAGCGTCTTTATCAACCGATAGCTTTATCTCGGCGGCGTCTTTCCAAGAAACCACCCGAGTGTTGACCGAAGCCGCCATTATGGGCAAGGTTGATACTCTGAGGGGTCTCAAAGAGAACGTGATTATTGGTCGTTTGATTCCGGCAGGAACTGGCTTAGCCTATCGTCGTGCTAGAAAAGTGCGCGAACAGTTTGAGCGTGACCGTGCCCAAATGATTGCAGCTGAAGAAGCATTGGCTTTAGAGGCGGGCGTTGTTGAAGCCGCGGAAGAGGCAGCACCGGAAGGCGGGGCTGAGCAAGCTTGATGGGTGTCAGTAAATAAGGCAATTTGGCCAGTTTTTTCCTCAAAGGTTGACGGAAAAGGCTGGCCAAGCTAGAATGCTGAGTTCTACTGATTTGTAAGAAAATCAAATACTTAGAAAACCCAAGAATTTTTTCTAATGCTTTGATTTTTATAGATAAAAGCAATAAGCGAGTAAATTTATGCCAACAATTAACCAACTGTTACGCAATCCGCGTTCGCGCCTTGTTGTAAAGAGCAAGAGCCCTGCGTTGCAGAATAGCCCCCAACGCCGTGGTGTTTGCACGCGCGTTTATACCACTACGCCTAAAAAGCCAAACTCAGCGTTGCGTAAAGTTGCTAAGGTACGCCTAACCAATGGTTTTGAGGTCATCTCCTATATTGGTGGTGAGGGTCATAACCTTCAGGAGCACTCGGTTGTTTTGATCCGTGGTGGTCGTGTAAAGGATTTGCCAGGTGTGCGTTATCACATCGTCCGTGGATCATTGGATCTACAGGGCGTTAAAGATCGTAAACAATCACGCTCTAAGTACGGTGCAAAGCGCGCCAAGAAAGCGTAAATAAGTTTGTTGTAATGCAGTATAGGTCGTATGACCAAGTAAGTGGTTACTTCGCTTTGCTAATAAAGTAGTTAAGTAACTGAGGGGAATGTTCCCTAACTGAATAGATAGGAGTAGTTATGCCGCGTCGTCGCGAAGTTCCCAAACGGGAGATCCTTCCAGACCCAAAATTTGGGAATGTGGAAGTTGCTAAGTTCATGAACGTTTTAATGCTTGATGGTAAGAAATCCGTCGCCGAGAGAATCGTTTATGGTGCCTTTGAGCATATTGAGAAAAAAGCCAATAAAGAACCCTTAGAGATCTTTTCAACTGCGATGGGAAATGTAAAACCCATGGTTGAAGTGAAGAGCCGTCGGGTTGGTGGCGCTAATTATCAGGTTCCAGTCGAAGTGCGTCCATCGCGTCGGTCTGCTCTGGCAATGCGCTGGCTTCGAGAGGCAGCCAAGAAGCGTGGCGAGAAATCAATGGCCCAACGCTTGGCCAACGAATTACTTGAGGCTGCTGAAGGTCGTGGCGGCGCAATGAAGAAGCGCGAAGAAGTTCACCGTATGGCTGAAGCGAATAAGGCCTTCTCGCATTTCCGTTTCTAACGCTCTAACCGAAAGACAAAAAAGTGGCACGTAAAACCCCCATTGAACTCTATCGCAATATTGGCATCTCTGCACATATTGACGCTGGTAAAACGACAACGACTGAGCGCGTACTGTTTTATACCGGTGTAAATCATAAAATTGGTGAAGTACATGATGGCGCTGCCACGATGGACTGGATGGAGCAAGAGCAAGAGCGTGGTATCACGATTACCTCTGCTGCAACCACTGCATTCTGGAAAGGAATGGCTGGTAACTATCCCGAGCATCGTATTAATATTATTGATACCCCGGGACACGTTGACTTCACAATTGAAGTAGAACGCTCAATGCGCGTTCTAGATGGTGCATGCATGGTGTACTGTGCTGTGGGTGGCGTACAACCTCAGTCCGAAACAGTATGGCGACAAGCAAATAAGTATCGCGTTCCCCGCCTTGCTTTTGTAAATAAGATGGATCGTACTGGAGCAAACTTCTTTAAGGTCTACGACCAAATGAAGATACGCTTAAAAGCAAATCCGATACCGGTTCAGATTCCGATTGGCGCAGAGGAGAATTTCCAAGGCGTTGTGGATCTGGTGAAAATGAAATCCATTGTTTGGGATGATGCTTCGCAAGGCACAAAATTTACGTATGGCGAGATTCCAGCTGAATTGAAAGAAACTGCAGAAGAGTGGCGCGAGAAAATGCTTGAAGCTGCTGCTGAAAGCTCTGAAGAGATGATGGATAAATATCTCGGTGGCGAAACTCTCACAGAAGAAGAGATTAAAAAAGCGCTACGCAATAGAACTATTGCTGGCGAAATCGTACCGATGCTTTGTGGTAGTGCATTTAAAAACAAAGGTGTTCAAGCGATGTTAGATGCCGTTGTCGATTTCTTGCCATCTCCGGTCGATATTCCTCCGGTCAAGGGCGAGAAAGAAGACGGCAGCGAAACGAGTCGCAAAGCCAGCGATGACGAGAAGTTCTCAGCCTTAGCATTTAAGATCATGACCGACCCATTTGTGGGACAGCTCATTTTCTTCCGTGTGTACTCAGGCGTTATTAATTCTGGTGACACCATTTACAACCCAATCAAGGGCAAGAAAGAGCGTATCGGCCGTTTGTTGCAGATGCACGCAAATCAACGTGAAGAGATTAAAGAGGTTCGCGCTGGAGATATTGCTGCTGCTGTTGGTTTAAAAGAGGCAACGACGGGAGAAACACTTTGTGATCCCGATAATATTTTGATTCTTGAGCGCATGGTCTTCCCTGAGCCAGTTATTTCTCAGGCAGTAGAGCCAAAGACAAAGGCAGACCAAGAAAAAATGGGCTTGGCACTCAATCGTTTGGCTCAAGAAGATCCATCATTCCGCGTAAAGACCGATGAAGAGTCTGGTCAAACCATTATCTCTGGAATGGGTGAGTTGCATCTTGAGATCTTAGTGGATCGTATGAAGCGTGAGTTTAGTGTTGAGGCGACGGTTGGTAAGCCACAGGTTGCCTACCGCGAAACAATTCGTAAAAATTGTGATGAAGTCGAAGGTAAATTTGTAAAGCAGTCTGGTGGACGTGGCCAATACGGACATGTGGTGTTAAAGCTAGAACCACAGGCTCCTGGCAAAGGCTTTGAGTTCGTTGATGCAATCAAGGGCGGAGTAGTGCCTCGTGAATACATCCCTGCTGTTGAAAAAGGAATTGTTGAAACCCTTACGTCGGGCGTTCTGGCCGGATACCCGGTAGTTGATATCAAGGCAACCTTATTCTTCGGTTCGTATCATGATGTTGACTCAAACGAGAACGCATTTAAGATGGCCGGCTCAATGGCATTTAAAGAGGGCATGCGTAGAGCAAGCCCAGTATTGCTGGAGCCAATGATGGCTGTCGAAGTAGAGACTCCAGAAGATTTTATGGGTAACGTAATGGGCGACCTATCGTCACGCCGAGGAATTTTGCAAGGTATGGATGACATTCCGGGCGGTGGCAAGATTGTGCGCGCCGAAGTGCCGCTAGCAGAAATGTTTGGATACTCGACAGGACTGCGTTCCTTAACCCAGGGTCGGGCAACCTACACCATGGAATTTAAGCATTATTCAGAAGCACCTAAAAACGTTGCCGAGGCAGTAATGGCAGCAAAAGCAAAGTAATTTAATTTTTTGAACATTGATTAGCTAAATAGAAGGCACCCAAAATGGCAAAAGAAAAATTTGAACGGACTAAACCCCACGTTAACGTTGGCACCATTGGTCACGTCGATCATGGTAAGACCACCCTCACCGCAGCAATCACCACGGTGCTCTCTAAGCTCTTTGGTGGCGAAGCCAAAGCATACGATCAGATCGATGCTGCTCCTGAAGAGAAGGCGCGCGGGATTACGATTAATACAGCGCACGTCGAGTACGAGACCAAGAACCGTCACTACGCGCACGTTGATTGCCCAGGCCACGCTGACTATGTGAAGAACATGATTACTGGTGCTGCGCAGATGGACGGCGCCATCCTCGTGGTCTCTGCTGCAGACGGCCCAATGCCCCAAACCCGTGAGCACATCCTCTTAGCACGCCAAGTAGGCGTGCCTTACATCATCGTGTTCATGAACAAATGCGATATGGTCGATGATGCCGAGCTCTTAGAGTTAGTCGAGATGGAGGTGCGTGAGCTTCTCTCCAAGTATGACTTCCCAGGGGACGATACCCCGATCGTCAAAGGTTCTGCCAAGCTTGCCTTAGAGGGCGATAAGGGCGAACTCGGTGAAGGTGCCATTATTAAACTAGCCGAAGCCTTAGATACCTACATCCCTAATCCCGAGCGTGCCATTGATGGCGCCTTCTTGATGCCCGTCGAAGACGTGTTCTCGATCTCCGGTCGTGGCACTGTGGTGACCGGTCGTATTGAGCGCGGCATTGTAAAAGTCGGTGAAGAGATTGAGATCGTCGGTATTAAGCCCACCCTCAAGACCACCTGCACGGGTGTTGAGATGTTCCGTAAACTCTTAGATCAAGGTCAAGCGGGCGATAACGTCGGCATTCTCTTGCGTGGCACCAAGCGTGAAGAGGTCGAGCGTGGTCAAGTATTAGCCAAGCCCGGTTCGATTACGCCACACACCCACTTTACCGCGGAGGTGTATGTGCTGTCTAAAGATGAGGGTGGTCGTCATACTCCTTTCTTTAACAACTACCGCCCCCAGTTTTACTTCCGCACCACCGATGTCACCGGCTCGATTGAGTTGCCAAAAGACAAAGAGATGGTAATGCCAGGTGATAACGTCACAATTACCGTGAAGTTGATTGCCCCAATTGCAATGGAAGAAGGCTTACGCTTTGCGATCCGCGAAGGCGGTCGTACGGTCGGTGCCGGTGTAGTTGCGAAGATTTTGGCGTAATAGTTTTGCTAACGGGAATGTTTGTGCTGCAAGCATTCCCTTGTTCTTTAGATGTAATGATTAACGCGGCAGCACCGCATTGCTCTTTGGAAATAGTATGCAAAATCAAAAAATTAGAATTCGTTTAAAAGCTTTTGACTATCGCTTAATTGATCAATCTGCTGCTGAGATTGTTGATACCGCTAAGCGAACCGGAGCTGTTGTAAAGGGTCCTATTCCCTTGCCCACTCGCATTGAGCGCTTTGACCTATTACGTTCTCCGCACGTAAACAAGACCTCGCGTGACCAAATGGAGATTCGGACTCATTTGCGTTTAATGGATATTGTTGATCCGACTGAGAAAACAGTAGATGCCTTGATGAAGTTAGATTTACCCGCTGGTGTTGACGTTGAAATTAAGCTTCAGTAAAAAGTTTTAGGCTAAAGATTGTTTGTTTTGCATCTTTAGGCTAGAATAGAAGGCTTTTCGTAGTTTTAAGCAGTTAATGTTGTAGTAACTAACTATTAAGTGCTTGATTTATATATCATTTTATATAAGTCGAGTTTAAATTAAATTTCTGCCGGCCAATCGTAGTCGGCGTTGGAGTAAGAATATGAGCTTAGGCTTGATCGGCCGTAAGGTCGGCATGACCCGTCTCTTTACGGATGAAGGGGAAGCTATCCCTGTCACCGTAATCGATGTGAGCGATAACCGGGTTGCTCAAGTAAAAACCCAGGCAACGGATGGCTATGACGCTGTTCAGTTGGCTCATGGCACTCGTCGCGCTAGTCGCGTTACCAAAGCAATGGCCGGACATTTTGCAAAAGCAGGTGTGATGTCTGGTAATGCCCTTAATGAGTTTCGCGTTGAATCTGAAAAGCTTGCTGAAATGAAACCAGGCCAAGTTGTTGGCGTGGATGTTTTCACAGCAGGTCAAAAAGTTGACGTGCAAGGTGTATCGATTGGTAAAGGTTATGCGGGCACCATCAAACGCTATCACTTTGCTTCCGGCCGTGCTAGCCATGGTAATTCCCGCTCACATAATGTTCCAGGCTCGATTGGTATGGCTCAAGATCCAGGCCGCGTATTCCCCGGGAAGCGCATGACAGGCCATTTGGGTGATGTCACACGTACAGTACAAAACTTGGTGATTGCTCGTGTAGATGCCGAGCGCAATTTAATTATGGTCAAGGGTGCTGTTCCAGGCGCCCCTGGTGGAAAAGTTATTGTTACCCCAGCCGTTAAAGCTGCGGCGACTAAATAAGGAGGGGAATGATGGAAATTAAACTTCTCCAAGATAACGGTCAGCTCGGCGCAGGTGTACAAGCATCTCCAGAAGTGTTTGAGCGCGAGTACAACGAAGCCTTAGTTCATCAGGTCGTTGTTGCGTATCAAGCTAATGCCAGAAGCGGCAATCGTGCTCAAAAAGATCGTGAACAAGTTAAGCACAGCACCAAAAAGCCATGGCGCCAAAAAGGTACAGGTCGCGCTCGTGCTGGTATGACGTCCTCACCACTCTGGCGTGGAGGTGGTCGCATATTCCCCAATTCGCCCGAAGAGAATTTCACGCACAAAGTAAACAAGAAAATGTATCGCGCTGGTATGCGATCTATTCTTTCCCAGTTAGCGCGTGAAGGACGCCTCAATGTGGTTGATCAGTTCAGCCTAGATGCCCCCAAAACGAAGTTATTGGCCGAGAAGGTAAAAGGCATGGGCTTAGAGTCAGTGCTAATTATTCTGGATGAGGTAAGTGAGAACTTGTATTTGGCCTCTCGTAATCTGCACAAGATTGCAATTGTTGAGACACAGCATGCCGATCCGTTGTCATTAGTTCAGTTTCAAAAAGTATTGGTGAGCAAAGCAGCGATCGCCAAAATGGAGGAGTTGCTGAAATGAGCCAAACTCGTAAAAATGATCATCGTCTGATGCAAATTTTGCTAGGCCCCGTAGTTTCTGAAAAAGCCACTATGGTTGCAGAAAAGAATGAACAGGTTGTCTTTCAAGTAGCGCGGGATGCCAACAAGCTCGATGTGAAGCAAGCCGTCGAATTGCTTTTCAAAGTTCAGGTTGACTCCGTGCAGATCGTTAATCAAAAAGGCAAACCTAAGCGTTTTGGCCGTTTTGAAGGGCGTCGTGATCATGCTAAGAAAGCATATGTCAACTTGAAGCCAGGACAAGAAATTAACTTTGAAGCGGAGGCAAATTAATTATGCCGCTTATGAAAACAAAACCGACCTCACCAGGTCGTCGTTCTATGGTGAAGGTGGTCAACCCAGATCTGCATAAAGGAAAACCTTTTGCAGCTCTCGTTGAGCCACAGTTCCAAAAAGCAGGACGCAATAACAATGGTCACATCACTACTCGTCATAAGGGCGGCGGACATAAGCATCACTACCGCATGGTTGACTTTAAACGGAATGACAAAGATGGCATTGCCGCTAAAGTTGAACGCTTAGAGTACGACCCAAATCGCAGCGCCAATATTGCGCTGTTGATTTTTGCAGATGGTGAGCGACGTTACATCATCGCATCCAAAGGCATGACTGTTGGACAACAAATTATGAATGGTGCGGAAGCTCCTATCAAAGCCGGTAATAATTTACCCATCCGCAATATTCCAATTGGAAGCACGATTCACTGCGTAGAGATGTTGCCTGGTAAGGGTGCACAAATTGCTCGATCAGCTGGAAGCTCTGCAGTCTTATTGGCGCGCGAGGGTGTTTATGGTCAGGTTCGACTTCGTTCTGGTGAAGTACGCCGGATATTGATTGAGTGCCGCGCTACCATTGGTGAAGTTGGCAATGAGGAACATAGTCTGCGGCAGATCGGCAAAGCGGGAGCAACCCGTTGGCGCGGAATTCGTCCAACGGTTCGTGGTGTTGCCATGAACCCAGTAGATCACCCACACGGTGGTGGTGAAGGTAAGACCGGAGAAGGTCGTGTTCCAGTTTCTCCATGGGGCACACCAACCAAGGGATATCGCACACGCCGTAATAAGCGCACGACGACCATGATTGTTCAACGTCGTCAGAAGCGTTAATCGATAAGGAATAGAGAGATGACCCGTTCTGCTAAAAAAGGTCCATTTTGTGATGCCAGCCTTGTAAAAAAGGTTGAGACTGCACAAGCTAATAAAGATAAGAAGCCCATTAAGACTTGGTCACGACGTTCGACCATTCTTCCTGACTTCATTGGGTTAACCATTGCCGTTCATAACGGCAAGCAACATGTTCCAGTTTATGTTTCTGAAAACATGGTCGGCCATAAGCTTGGTGAGTTCGCTTTGACACGTACGTTCAAAGGACACTCTGCCGATAAGAAAGTAGTGAAGAAGTAAGGGGATGATGATGGAAGTTAAAGCTATTCACCGCGGCGCGCGAATTTCTGCACAAAAGACACGACTGGTCGCAGACCAAATTCGTGGTCTGCCAATTTCACGCGCTATGAACATTCTGAATTTCAGCCCTAAAAAAGCTGCCTTCATTATGAAAAAAGTAGTGGAGTCAGCGATTGCAAATGCTGAACATAACAAGGGAGCGGATATTGATGAGCTCAAAGTATCTGCTGTGATTGTGGATAAAGCGACTTCATTAAAACGTTTTACTGCGCGCGCCAAAGGTCGTGGTAATCGCATCGAAAAACAAAGCTGTCACATTAGTGTGACTTTGAGTAATTAAGGAAAGACATGGGCCAAAAAATTAATCCAACTGGGTTTCGTTTATCGGTAAGTCGTAACTGGACCTCACGTTGGTATGCCAATAACAATGATTTTGCCAACATGCTCAAAGAAGATGTTGAGGTTCGTAATTACCTAAAGAAGAAGCTAAAGAATGCATCTGTAAGTAAGGTATTAATCGAGCGTCCAGCAAAGAATGCTCGTATTACTATTTTTAGTTCGCGTCCTGGTGTTGTGATTGGTAAAAAAGGCGAGGATATTGAAGTTCTTCGTAAGGAATTACAAAAGCGCATGGGCGTTCCGGTGCATGTCAACATTGAAGAAATTCGTAAACCAGAAGTGGATGCTCAGTTAATTGCGGACTCAATTACACAGCAGTTAGAAAAACGCATCATGTTCCGTCGCGCCATGAAGCGCGCGATGCAAAGTGCCATGCGTCTTGGTGCGCAAGGAATCAAAATTATGTCATCGGGTCGTTTGAATGGTGCAGAAATTGCGCGACGTGAATGGTATCGCGAGGGCCGCGTTCCGCTGCATACCTTAAAGGCTGATATCGATTACGCAACATCCGAGGCAGAAACAACATACGGCATTATCGGAGTCAAGGTTTGGGTTTATAAAGGCGACACTTTAGGTCGTGGAGCGGATGCACAAATTGCACAAAATACCCCAGCTGAAGTTCCCGCAGGTGATGATAAGAAAAACCGTCGTGCTCCAGCGAAGACAGCCCGTCGAGTTGCAAGCGCTGACTCCGCAGCTAAAGCGCCAGAAGATAAGCCAGCAATCAAGCCCGCAGTAAAGCGTGTACGTAAAGTTTCCGCTAGTACAGAAACGAAAAAGGCAGGAGAGTAAGCATGCTGCAACCTAAGCGTCGTAAATACCGTAAAGAACAAAAGGGCCGTAATACTGGAGTTGCTACGCGTGGTAGCTCGGTGTCCTTTGGCGATTTTGGATTGAAGGCGGTTGGGCGGGGTCGTTTAACTGCTCGCCAAATTGAATCTGCGCGTCGTGCAATGACACGTCACATTAAACGTGGCGGCCGTATTTGGATTCGGATATTTCCGGATAAGCCAATCTCGCAAAAACCTGCAGAAGTACGTATGGGTAATGGTAAAGGTAACCCCGAGTACTACGTAGCTGAAATTCAGCCGGGTAAGGTTCTGTATGAGATGGATGGCGTCGATGAAGCTTTGGCACGCGAAGCTTTCCGCTTAGCTGCCTCTAAATTGCCGATTCAAACAACCTTTGTGATTCGTCAAATTGGCGCTTAATTAGGGAACAATGATGAAAACAAAAGAACTACAAGCAAAAGATTTGGGTGGACTCAATCAAGAGTTATCAGAACTCTTGAAGACGCATTTTAAATTGCGTATGCAAAAAGCTACCCAGCAACTTCAAAACACCAGTCAATTGGGTCGGGTCAAGCGTGATATTGCTCGCGTTAAAACTTTCATTACCCAAAAGACAATACAGAAATAAATAGGAACGAGATATGACAGAAATCTCCAAACCTCTTCGCCGCACCCTAATCGGTCGTGTGGTAAGTGACAAAATGCAAAAGACGGTTACAGTTCAGGTTGAGCGCCAGGTTAAACACCCTGTAATTGGTAAATACGTGGGTAAATCTAAGAAATATCATGCTCATGATGAAAGCAATCAGTACAAGATGGGCGATACCGTAGAAATTACAGAAGGTAGACCAATCGCCAAGACTAAGGCTTGGGTGGTGACCCGTCTAGTAGAGTCTTCGAAGGGTATTTAGTTGTTTGGTGTTAACGCAACTTGTTAAAACCACGATTTTCGTAGTAGAATCATAGGCTTTCTGTGGTTTGGCTTTATCTAAATTAAGCCTAGATCAATCGCATTAAGTTAATTAAGTAGTTGATTTATAAGCATTTTTTATTAAATCCGAGTCCTTTAAGGTAACGCTTAAGGCTCATAGACGGAACCAAGACTGGCGTGTAAAGCGTGCAAGTTGGGGATTAGACAAAATGATTCAGACTGAAAGCAGATTGCAGGTCGCCGACAACACAGGCGCCAGCGAAGTATTGTGCATCAAGGTATTGGGCGGCTCTAAGCGTCGTTATGCCAGTATTGGTGATGTCATTAAGGTTAGCGTTAAAGCTGCCGCTCCGCGTGGCCGTGTAAAAAAAGGTGATATCTATAACGCAGTGGTTGTCCGAACTGCTAAAGGTGTACGTCGTCCTGACGGCTCCCTAATTAAATTCGATGAAAACGCCGCAGTATTGCTAAACGCAAAACTTGAGCCAATCGGAACTCGTATTTTTGGGCCGGTCACACGCGAGTTGCGTACTGAGCGTTTCATGAAGATTGTTTCTCTCGCGCCCGAAGTTATTTAAAGAGGCAACTATGAAAAAGATTCGTAAAGGCGATTCCGTTATTGTCCTAACCGGACGAGACAAAGGTAAAAAAGGCACCATCACCGGCATTCTTGAAAATAAGTTTGTCGTGGAAGGCGTCAACATTTACAAAAAAAATGTGAAACCAAATCCCAATGAGGGCACTACTGGCGGCACCGTTGACAAAACGATGCCAATTCATGCGTCCAATATTGCCTTAATCGATGCAAATGGTAAGCCATCGCGTGTGGGCATTAAGTTGGTTGATGGCAAAAAGGTGCGTTTTTTAAAAACCACTGGCGCCACACTTAGCGCATAAGGTTCGGAGATACTATGAGCACTCGTTTACAAGAGCATTACAAAAATACCGTTGTTGCCAACTTAATGAAACAGTTTGGCTACAAGTCTGTTATGGAAGTTCCACGTATTACCAAAATTACCCTCAATATGGGTTTGGGTGAGGCCGTCAATGATAAAAAAGTCATTGAGCATGCCGTTGGGGACCTAACAAAAGTTGCAGGACAGAAGCCCGTGGTAACCAAGGCACGTAAGGCAATTGCTGGATTTAAGATCCGTCAAGGCTATCCCATCGGTACCATGGTGACATTACGGGGTACACGCATGTATGAGTTCCTCGATCGTTTTATTACGGTTTCTTTACCACGAGTCCGCGACTTCCGCGGTATTTCTGGTAAGGCATTTGATGGTCGCGGCAATTACAACATTGGCGTTAAAGAACAAATTATTTTCCCTGAGATTGAGTACGACAAGATTGATGCATTACGCGGACTCAATATCAGTATTACGACAACCGCAAAGTCAGATGAAGAAGCAAAAGCATTGCTAGCGGCGTTTAAATTTCCATTCCGCAATTAAGAGGCTAACGTGGCAAAACTATCTTTAATTGAGCGCGAAAAGAAGCGCGCTAAATTGGTTGCAAAGTACGCTGCTAAGCGCGCTGAACTCAAAGCAGTGATCGACGATAGCTCAAGAAGTGATGAAGAGCGCTATGAAGCTCGCTTGAAGTTACAAGCACTTCCTCGTAATGCCAGCCCAATTCGTCAACGTAATCGTTGTTCTTTAACTGGCCGTCCACGTGGTACCTTCCGCAAATTTGGTTTAGCGCGCGGCAAGATTCGTGAGATCGCCTTCCGTGGCGAGATCCCCGGTTTAACCAAGGCCAGCTGGTAAGCGGCGAAAGTATTTAGGAGAATCCATGAGTATTAGCGATCCAATCGCCGACATGTTGACCAGAATTCGCAATGCGCAAGCGGTGCAGAAAACCTTGGTCAATATGCCGTCATCCAAATTAAAAGTTGCCATCGCCAAAGTCTTGAAAGAAGAAGGCTATATCGATGGTTTTGAAATTACCGGTGAAGCAGCTAAGCCAGTATTAAAGATTGATCTTAAATACTACGCTGGCCGCCCTGTGATTGAGCGTATTGAGCGGGTTTCAACACCTAGCTTGCGCATTTACAAGGGGCGTCATGACATTCCAGAAGTGATGAATGGCTTGGGCGTTGCGATTATTTCTACACCACAGGGCTTGATGACTGATCGTAAAGCACGCGCTTCTGGCGTAGGCGGCGAAGTTATCTGCTACGTGGCTTAAGGAGAGAACAATGTCACGAGTTGGAAAGTCTCCCATTGCTGTTCCAAAAGGTGCTGAGATCAGCATTGTGAACGCATTATTAACCGTCAAAGGGCCTTTGGGCACCTTGACTCATAACCTTCATCCTAGCATTGGCCTTGAACATAAAGATGGCGTGATTACAGTTGCTATCAAAGAGATCACACCAGAATCCGATGCTCTTTCTGGAACAACACGCGCCCTAGTAAATAACATGGTCGTTGGCGTAACCAAGGGATTTGAGCGTAAATTAAATTTAGTGGGCGTAGGTTATCGCGCTCAAGCTCAAGGTAATTCCTTGAAATTGCAATTAGGGTTCTCACATGAAATTAATCATGCGTTGCCTGCCGGTGTAAAAGCAGAAACCCCATCGCAAACAGAAATCATTATTAAAGGAGCCAATAAGCAACAAGTTGGCCAGGTAGCCGCTGAAGTACGTGCGTATCGTTCACCAGAACCCTATAAGGGTAAAGGCGTGCGTTATGTTGACGAAGTGGTCCACCTTAAAGAAACCAAGAAGAAGTAATTAAGTAAAACCGAGATTCGATATGAATAAAAACGAAACAAGACAAAGACGCGCTCGCCAGACTCGCATCAAAATTGCTGAGTTATTGGCTCATCGCTTAACCGTGATTCGTAGCAATTGCCATATTTCTGCTCAGGTCTATAGCCCATGTGGAAACAAAGTGATAGCAGCAGCGTCCACTATGGAAAAAGATCTGCGCACATCTGTTAAGAATGGCGGAAATAGTGAAGCGGCTCAAAAAGTTGGCAAGCTCATCGCTGAACGCGCCAAGAAGGCAGGAATTGAGAGTGTTGCCTTTGATCGAGCAGGTCATCGTTATCACGGTCGTATTAAAGCACTTGCTGAAGCCGCGCGTGAAGCCGGCCTGAAGTTCTAAGAAAACGGTTTAGGAAAAATCATGGCAAAAATGCAAACCAAAATACAGTCAGAAGAGCGCGATGATGGTCTTCGCGAGAAGATGATTGCAGTCAATCGTGTTACCAAGGTTGTTAAGGGCGGCCGTATTCTTGGCTTCGCGGCTTTAACAGTGGTTGGCGATGGTGATGGCCGTATTGGCATGGGTAAGGGCAAGTCCAAAGAAGTGCCTGTTGCCGTGCAAAAAGCAATGGATGAGGCGCGCCGCAAAATGATTAAGGTGTCATTGCGCAAAGGAACCTTGCAACATTCTGTCATCGGCCAACATGGTGCATCCCGCGTATTAATCTCCCCAGCAAAAGAGGGTACTGGAGTGATCGCTGGTGGTCCGATGCGCGCTATTTTTGATGTAATGGGCGTAACCAATGTAGTTGCAAAGTCGATTGGGTCTACCAATCCCTACAACATGGTTCGTGCGACCTTAGATGGTCTTAGCAAGATGAGCACGCCAGCAGAAATTGCCGCCAAGCGTGGAAAATCCGTTGAAGAAATTTTGGGCTAATGAGCAATAGAAAGTAAATCATGGCAAATACGCAATCCAATTCAATAGTCAAGGTTCAACTAGTTCGTAGCTTAATCGGTACTCGTGAAAGCCATCGTGCAACGGTCCGTGGTTTAGGCCTTGGCCGTCTTAACTCCGTATCTGAGTTGCAGGATAGTCCTGCAGTTCGGGGAATGATTAATAAAGTCTCTTACCTTGTGAAAGTGATCGGGTAAATCGATGCAATTAAATACTATTAAACCTGCTGCTGGTTCAAAGCGTCCACGCCGTCGTGTTGGACGGGGCATTGGTTCTGGACTGGGCAAAACCGCTGGCCGTGGACACAAAGGTCAAAAGTCACGTTCTGGCGGATTTCATAAAGTTGGTTTTGAGGGTGGACAGATGCCAATGTATCGTCGCCTTCCAAAGCGCGGTTTTATCTCATTAACCCGTCGTCATGTTGGTCAAGTAACGCTTGCAGATTTAGAGCGTATTGGCTTAGCAGAGGTTGATTTGCCTGCATTAAAACAGCATGGCCTTGCTGGTGAGCAGATTAATGCTGTGAAAGTCATTAAAACTGGCGAAATTAAACGAGCAGTTACCCTTAAGGGGCTCACTGCAAGCGCAGGCGCAAAGGCAGCAATTGAAGCAGCCGGTGGCAAGGTTCTCGAGCACGTTTAAGGATTTATGGCCCTCGGTTCTTCTAACGCCTCTAGCCTGACACCGTCCGGAAATAAATTCGGCGACTTACGTCGCCGTCTTATTTTCTTGGTGCTGGCTTTGGTCGTCTTTCGAATCGGCGCACACATTCCTGTTCCTGGAATTGATCCTGACCAGTTAGCCAAGCTCTTCACGGAGCAAAAAGACGGCATTTTAGGAATGTTTAATTTGTTCTCGGGTGGGGCTTTATCGCGTTTCACTGTTTTTGCGCTTGGCATCATGCCTTATATTTCTGCCTCGATCATCATGCAATTAATGACGATTGTTCTCCCTTCGTTAGAGGCTATGAAAAAAGAGGGTCAAGCAGGGCAGCGCAAGATTACTCAGTACACGCGCTATGCAACCGTATTTTTAGCAACCTTTCAGGCGATCGGAATCTCAATAGCTCTTGAGTCACAGCCAGGTCTCGTAGTTAATCCTGGCGCAATGTTCCAATTTAATACCGTTGTTACTTTAGTAACTGGCACTATGTTTTTAATGTGGCTTGGTGAGCAAATTACGGAACGAGGCTTGGGAAATGGTATTTCCATCATTATTTTTGGTGGAATCGTTTCCGGCTTACCTAGCGCTTTAGCAAGTTTATTAGAGCTAGTTCGCACCGGCTCTATGAATATTCTTTCCGCAATCTTGATTGTTGTCATCGTGATCGCAGTAACCTATTTTGTGGTGTTTGTAGAACGCGGCCAGCGCCGTATATTGGTTAACTATGCCAAGCGTCAAGTGGGCAACAAAATTTACGGTGGGCAATCTTCACATCTGCCGCTGAAGTTAAATATGGCCGGTGTGATCCCTCCCATTTTTGCATCCTCAATTATTTTGTTTCCCGCCACTATTGCTGGCTGGTTTACAGCCGGAGAGCCTACCAATATGGTCAGTCGAGTAGTGAAAGACTTGGCAGCTACTCTTGCGCCCGGACAGCCTGTTTATATTATTTTGTATGCAGCAGCGATTATTTTCTTCTGTTTTTTCTATACCGCCTTAGTCTTTAATAGTCGTGATACAGCCGATAATCTTAAAAAGAGTGGCGCCTTTGTGCCCGGCATTCGTCCCGGCGATCAAACTGCGCGCTACATTGACAAGATATTAGTGCGCCTCACCTTGGCCGGTGCTATTTATATGGTTTTAGTCTGCTTGTTACCTGAATTCTTGGTATTGAAGTACAACGTACCGTTTTACTTTGGCGGTACATCGCTATTAATTATTGTGGTGGTTGCAATGGACTTTATGGCACAGGTGCAATCGTTTGTGATGCAGCAACAGTACGGCTCTCTGATGAAGAAGGCTAACTTTAAGATGGGGCCCACACTTTAACTATGCCTAAAGACGATGTGATTCAGATGGCGGGTGAGATTGTAGAAAACTTACCGAATGCCATGTTTAGGGTGAAGTTAGAGAATGGGCATGTAGTTTTAGGTCATATTTCTGGGAAGATGCGCATGCATTACATACGGATCTTGCCAGGAGATAAGGTAACGGTGGAAATGACCCCATATGATTTAACGCGCGCAAGAATTATCTTCCGTGCAAAGTAATTATTAAAGAGGTGAATGATGAAAGTATTGGCATCCGTTAAAACAATTTGTAGAAATTGCAAAATTATTAAACGCAAGCGCGTAGTGCGTGTGATCTGCTCGTCTGATCCACGTCATAAGCAGCGTCAAGGTTAATTCGGTTAAGTAGAGGAATTTATATGGCACGTATCGCTGGGGTCAATATCCCAAATCATCAACATACCGTAATCGGCTTAACGGCGATTTTTGGTATTGGTAAAACGCAAGCATTGAAAATCTGCGATAGCGCAGGCGTTGCTATTGATAAAAAAGTGAAAGATCTAACGGATGCAGAGTTAGAAAAGTTGCGTGATGAGGTCGGTAAACGGACCACCGAGGGTGATTTACGTCGCGAAGTAACCATGAATATCAAACGCCTGATGGATTTGGCCTGCTATCGCGGTATTCGTCATCGCAAGGGTTTGCCAGTTCGTGGCCAACGCACTAAAACAAATGCACGTACTCGTAAAGGCCCACGTAAGGCCGGCGTAGCATTGAAGAAGGGATAAAAAATGGCAAAAGCACAACAACAAACAACTGCTAATACAAGCGCACAACGGGCTCGTAAGAAAGTTAAAAAGAACGTGGCTGATGGTATCGCTCATGTTCATGCATCCTTTAATAACACCATCATTACTATCACGGATCGTCAAGGAAATGCACTATCTTGGGCGACTTCAGGCGGTCAAGGGTTCAAAGGATCACGCAAGTCCACTCCTTTTGCAGCTCAGGTTGCCGCCGAGGTGGCTGGTAAGGCAGCGATTGAGTGCGGTATTAAAAATTTAGAAGTGCAGATTAAAGGCCCAGGCCCAGGACGCGAATCGGCAGTTCGGGCATTAAACTCTTTGGGTATCAAAATTGTAGAGATTCAGGATGTTACTCCTGTGCCTCATAACGGTTGCCGCCCACCAAAGCGTCGTCGCATTTAATAAGTTTTAGTAGTGCAAAGCGGCTGGATTTCCCAGTCATTGTTTAATAAGCCCACCGTTCGTTTGAAGTAAAAGCGAACTCACCACGGTTGCAAGACTGTGGCATAGAAAGGAAGGAATCGTGGCACGTTACTTAGGCCCTAAGGCTAAATTATCCCGTCGGGAAGGTACCGACTTATTTTTAAAGAGCGCTCGTCGTGCCTTGTCAGACAAGTGCAAATTAGACAGCAAACCAGGTCAGCACGGACGCACTTCGGGTTCGCGTACTTCTGATTTTGGTAACCAATTGCGTGAAAAGCAAAAGGTAAAGCGTATTTATGGTGTTCTTGAGCGCCAGTTCCGTCGATATTTTGCAGAAGCAGAGCGTCGCAAAGGCAATACCGGTGAAACCTTATTGCAATTACTCGAGTCTCGTCTAGACAATGTTGTTTATCGGATGGGATTTGGTTCTACCCGTGCTGAGGCACGTCAGTTGGTTTCGCATGCAGCAATTACTGTGAATGGTAGCGTTGTCAATATCCCCTCTATGCAAGTGCGTGCAGGTGATGTGATTGCTATTCGTGATAAGGCTAAAAAGCAGACTCGTATCCAAGAGTCTCTCAACCTTGCACAACAGGTGGGCGCTATCAATTGGGTAAGTGTTGATGCTGCAAAACTAGAAGGAACCTTTAAACAAGTTCCAGATCGCGATGAAATTAGCGGCGATATTAACGAAAGTTTAATCGTCGAATTGTATTCACGCTAATTCAGCACCTCTTAAGGAAAAGATATCTATGCAAACAAATTTGCTTAAACCAAAAATCATTTCTGTTGAAGCACTTGCTGCTAATCAGGCCAAAGTTGTGATGGAGCCGTTTGAGCGTGGCTATGGCCATACTTTAGGTAACGCATTGCGCCGTGTATTGCTGTCGTCTATGGTTGGCTTTGCGCCAACCGAAGTAGCGATCGGCGGTGTTGTGCATGAGTATTCCACCTTGGATGGTGTTCAAGAAGATGTCGTTAATCTTTTGTTAAATCTCAAGGGCGTGGTATTTAAACTTCAATCCCGCGATGAGGTAACCATCAATCTTCGCAAAGAAGGCCCAGGTGTTGTTTGTGCCAAGGATATCGATTTGCCCCATGATGTAGAAATCATTAATCCTGAGCATGTGATTGCACATCTCTCAGCCGGTGGCAAGCTAGATATGCAGATCAAAGTTGAAAAGGGTCGCGGTTATGTTCCGGGTAATATGCGCCAATATCAAGACGAGGTAACTAAACTAATTGGCCGCATCGTATTAGATGCCTCGTTTAGTCCTGTTAGCCGCGTTAGCTATGCTGTTGAATCTGCACGTGTTGAACAGCGTACCGATTTAGATCGTTTGGTGATGACTATTGAAACGAATGGCGTGATTTCTCCAGAGGAGTCCATTCGCCAAGCAGCCAGTATCTTGGTAGACCAGTTGGTCGTATTTGCTGCCTTGGAAAGCAGCCAAGTTGCTGGTGATCTAGCACCAAGTCGATCAGCGATGGTAGATCCATTATTAATGAGACCAGTCGATGATCTTGAATTAACGGTTCGTTCTGCAAATTGCTTAAAAGCAGAAAATATTTATTACATTGGTGATTTAATCCAGCGTACTGAAAATGAACTTTTGAAGACGCCTAATTTAGGCCGCAAGTCTCTTAATGAGATTAAAGATGTATTAGCAGCCCGTGGCTTGAGCCTTGGTATGAAACTTGATAGCTGGCCTCCAGCTACAATCGGGCAATAATTAGAAAGGAAGCATCATGCGTCATGGTAATGGCTTACGCAAACTAAACCGCACTTCATCGCATCGTTTGGCGATGTTGCGCAATATGTCAAATTCTTTAATCGAGCATGAAGTGATTAAAACAACCCTGCCAAAAGCCAAAGAGCTGCGGATGGTGGTTGAGCCCTTAATCACCTTGGGTAAGAAAGATAATTTGGCTAATCGTCGCCTTGCATTTGATCGCTTGCGCGATCGTGAGATGGTGGCTAAATTATTTTCAGAATTAGGCCCGCGGTATGCGGCTCGCCCAGGCGGCTATTTACGAATCCTGAAGTTTGGATTCCGTCATGGTGATAATGCGCCAATGGCCTTGGTTGAATTAGTTGATCGTCCAGCAGTGGAAGAGACTGCCCAAGAGACAGCGGCAGCATAAGTATGCATCGGGTATAGTAAAGCCAGGCTTTTGCCTGGCTTTTTTATTGGATCTAAAAATTAGCTCAAGCAATTAAATCAATATGAATCCCATTTTGATCGTGATCACCACCCTCCCAAATATTCAAGAGGCCAAGACATTAGGCCGTAGCTTGCTTGATAATGGTTTGGTAGCTTGCATACAAATCCAGGAGGGCGTGTATTCGATTTATCGCTGGGACGATCAAATCTGTGAAGAAACGGAAGTTCTTTTAAGTGCCAAGACAAGCGAGACAAGTTGGCCAGAATTAGAAAGTTACATTGTGGAGCACCACCCATACGACCTCCCAGAGATAATTGCCTTAAGTCCAAGCCAGTACTCACAAGCGTATGGTGCTTGGGTGTCTAAGGAGCTTAAGTGAGCCTAATCAAAAGAATTTTTCTGAGTATTTGTATTCCGATCATTGGCATTGGGCTTTTGATCAGCACTCTTTCTGCTAAAGAGTTCTTGCCGCCCGAACAGGCATTTGTGGTTGAGGCAACATGGGCAGCCGATGCGACTGAGTTGTTGATTGATTATCGTCCTGTTAAGGGCTATTACATCTATCAAGAGTCCCTTCAATATCGACTTTTTATCGATGATCGACAAATTAATACAAAGAATATTCAGTTACCCCGTGGTATTGAGAAGTTTGATGAGACCTTTGGTAAAAAAATGGAGATTTATCCAAACCCATTTTTAGTGACAATCCCATTTGTACAAAAGGCCGAACAAGGTATTCGTTTAGAACTTGATTTACAGGGATGCGCTGATGGGGGTATTTGCTATCCACCGATGACCTACCAATATTTCCTTGCCGCTCCAGGGGTAAAGGTAGCGCCGATACCTGATACGGATTTAAGACCAAGTTCAGGGAGTGTAAATACCCAGAGTATGAGTTTGGCTGGGCTTTGGAGTGGGCGAGATGACATTAGTTCAATTAAGTCGTATTTAGAAAATGCGGATTTAGCTTATTTACTTCTAGGCTTTTTACTTTTAGGAGTAGCGCTGGCATTTACTCCTTGTGTGTTACCCATGCTGCCTATCTTAAGTAGCATCGTCTTGGGTAAACAGGGCGATCTACCGATTGGCAAAGTTCGCTCGGCATATTTAGCCTTGGCATATATCCTTGGGATGGCTTTACTGTATGCCTTAGCAGGTATATTGACTGCAGCCTTAGGGAGTGGAGTGCAGCGGGCGCTTCAGAGTCCAATTGCGTTAATGATTTTTTCAGGGCTTTTGCTTTTTTTGGCTGGAAGCTTATTTGGTTTTTATGAACTGAGGATGCCGCAAGCTTGGCAAAATAAAGTAGACCAAATGGCCGGCAGACAGAAGGGCGGCAGTCTTTTTGGAGCATTTGCGCTGGGTGCAATTTCAACCTTGGTGGCAAGCCCATGCATTACCGCCCCACTGGCAAGCGTTTTGGGTTTTGTGGCACAAACCGGTTCCATGATGCTGGGCGGAGCATTATTATTTGTAATGGCACTGGGTATGGGCTTACCGCTATTGCTCATTGCTCTTGGGGCTAGAAGCGTTATTCCTAGCGCTGGAGCATGGATGGTGTGGTTACAACGAGCCCTTGGAGTGATGCTTGTATTGTTGGCAATATGGATCGTATGGCCAGCTTTTTCTATGCTTCGTGGTGAGACTGACCCACAAAATAGTAGTCGCTTAGAAAAACGAATTTCTCCAAATCTAGTCTTTCAGGTAGTGCGCTCCCCCGAAGAACTACAAAGCATCTTACAAAAAGCACAAGAGAATAAAAAGTTAGTCTTGTTAGACTTCTATGCGGATTGGTGTATCAGCTGTAAAGAAATGGAAGCCATTACCTTTACAAACCCTGAAGTTGCAAAAGAGATGAGTCGTTTTGTATTAGTTCAGGTCGATGTCACTGTGAATAATTCGTCCACTCAAGCCCTATTAAAACAATATGGTCTTTTTGGCCCACCAGCAATTCTTTTATTTAATGGTTTGGGTGATGAACAAAAAGGATTGCGGGTCGTTGGGTTTATGCCGCCAGGACGTTTTAGCCAACGTTTGCAAGAACTCAATACGAAATAGCTCGCAGAGCTGTTGATTATTTCTTTAAGAGACGGCTTGCTTCGAGAGTAAAATAACTGAGGATACCATCGGCACCAGCGCGTTTAAATCCAATCAGAGATTCCATCATGACGGCATCGTGATCTAACCAACCATGATTGGCAGCCGCTTTTAGCATCGCGTATTCACCGCTTACTTGGTATACATAGGTGGGGTAGCCAAATACTTCTTTAATGCGATGGACGATATCCAAATAAGGCATACCTGGTTTAATCATGACCATATCGGCGCCTTCGCTAATATCAAGACCGACTTCACGAATGGCCTCATCACCATTGGCCGGATCCATCTGGTAATTCTTTTTATCCGCTTTACCTAAATTAGCAGCAGAGCCGACCGCATCCCGAAATGGACCATAGAACGCAGACGCATATTTAGCAGAGTAAGCCATGATGCGCGTATGAATGAACCGATTGCTCTCAAGTGCAGTACGAATCTGTCCAATACGCCCATCCATCATGTCGGAGGGGGCCACAATATCGACGCCTGCATGTGCATGACATAAAGCTTGCTTGACCAAAATAGCAACAGTTTCATCATTAATGATGCGATGATTTTCATCCAAGATCCCATCTTGCCCATGACTTGTATAAGGGTCTAATGCCACATCGGTCATGATCCCAAGATTAGGAAAGCGTTTTTTAAGTTCAGTAACCGCGGTGGGCACTAAGCCGTTAGGATTAAAAGCTTCAGCACCATCAATGGTTTTAAGGGAGGCATCAATCACCGGAAATAAGGCCATGACCGGGACTCCTAGAGCGACACACTCCTCGGCAACTGAAAACAAACGATCGAGTGACATTCGTTCAATACCAGGCATTGAGGCAACGGTTTGCGTTTGGTTCTTACCGGGTAGCAGGAAGACTGGATAGATAAGGTCGTCTGGGCTAAGGCGATTTTCTTGAAATAAACGACGCGACCAATCGTCACGACGCATCCGACGAGGTCTATAGGCAGGGTATTGAGACATGATTAGTGTTCGTAAAGAAGAAATAGACTAATTAGGGGTATTTTCACTAACAAAGGATTCTTTAAAAAGCCATCTTTGGATAAGTGTATCGCTTTCTTCAAGACCCACTCGTTTTGTGCTGGAAAATAACTGGGCAGTAATTTGTGCTGGAGCAAACTGTTTTACTTGTTCAATAATATTGTGTAAAAGATCACGATTTTCTGAATAGGTTTGTTTATCAGACTTACTCAAAAGAATATGAATCGGTTTTTGTGTCACGCTAAACCACCGAATCATTTGTTCGTCTAGCTCGGTTAGGCCGCGACGAGCATCCACAATCAAAATCATACCAACTAGTGATTCGCGATTCTGAAGATAGTTGCTAAGGATATCGTTCCAATGAGATCGAGTGCTTTCCCCCACGGCCGCATAGCCATATCCTGGCAGATCCACGAGATAGGCTAATAGCACTTCTTTGGCATAAACCCCAAAATAGTTTATGTGCTGGGTCCGCCCAGGGGTTTTGCTGGCAAAAGCAAGCCGCTTTTGATTACATAACACATTGATTGCACTGGATTTTCCGGCATTTGAGCGACCAGCAAAGGCAATTTCTGGGATATCACCCTGAGGCAGGGTGTGCAGTTCATTTACGGTAGTAAAAAAGCGGGTTTGATGAAGTTTAGACATAAATGAAAGTATGGAAGCTATTGTAAAATCTCATTAAATTAAGATAACTTCTGCACCCATCTCAAAGTAAGCAAGGTAACCATAATGCGTCAAAGTAGCAAAATCTCCAAATTAAACTTCCCCTCATTTTTAATTGCCTTGGCGGCGCTCATCATGCCCCATGCCAATGCAGCGGAACCCACTAAACCAGCAACACCCGCAATGACTGCTGCGCCTGCTCCAGCGGCCCCTGCTCCAATGAAGGCGGATTTGGCGGCTGGCGACGGACTTTATAACAATGGCGATCCTAAGCGCGGGGTAGTAGCGTGCGTAGGTTGTCATGGTGCTAATGGCAATAGCGGAGTTGCTAGTTGGCCAAAATTAGCGGCACAACATACCGCCTATACCGTAAAGCAACTTAAAAACTATAAAGACGGGTCACGAGCAAACCCCGTCATGATGGGAATGGTGGCCACTTTGACTGAGCAGGATATGCTGAACTTATCTGCGTACTTAAACAAACAACAGCCCACTCTAGGCGTTGCTCAAAACAAAGATAGTATTGCCTTGGGCCAAAAGATCTATCGTGGCGGCATTGCTGAAAAAGGAATTCCAGCGTGTGCTGGTTGTCACAGCCCTAATGGCGCTGGTATCCCTGCACAGTATCCACGCTTAAGTGGACAGTGGGCAGATTACTCTACCTCTCAGTTAGTAGCGTTTAGAGAAGGTACTCGTAAAAATAGCGCACAGATGACTACGATTGCAACTAAATTATCCGATGCAGAAATGAAAGCAGTCTCAGACTATATGGCTGGTCTGCGCTAATTTTTAGTATTGCTTGAGCGTGCTCGCCTGATTTAGAGTGCGCTCATTGTTAAAGAGACTTTGTGGCGTTTCTCGCTCCTTAACTAGGTAAGCTTGATTACCATCTACCATTACTTCAGCAGGGCGTCCACGCGTGTTGTAGTTAGAGGACATTACGAAGCCATACGCACCGGCTGATAAGATCGCAAGAATGTCTCCCTCATGCACCGCGAGAGTTCGATTTTTGCCTAACCAATCGCCAGACTCGCAAACCGGGCCAACTACATCGTATTGATTTGGTTTGGCGGAACTCATTTGGACAGGGACAATGGCATGGTAGGCCTCGTAAAGGGCTGGTCGCATCAGGTCATTCATAGCCGCATTCACAATACAAAAGTTTTTATCAATCCCTGTTTTTAAGTATTCCACCTGGGTCAACAAAACTCCCGCATTACCCACCAAGGAGCGGCCAGGCTCCAGCAAAACTTCAAGGTGATTAAAGCCCTGTTCTTCGATTCGATTCAGCAGTGTATTAGTAAATTCGGTGATATTTGGAGGCGACTCTCCGCCATAATCTATTCCCAATCCACCCCCTAAATCTAGGTGATGAATCGTGATCCCCTCGTGCTGCAGTTGTGTGATGAGATTAAGTACTTTATCCAGTGCATCCAGATAGGGAGAGGTACTCGTAATTTGTGAGCCAATATGACAGTCAATACCCATCACATCAATGTGAGGCAATCGGGCAGCCTCATGATAGGTCTTGAGAACATCGTCGAAAGCAATCCCAAATTTATTGTCTTTAAGACCGGTTGAAATATAGGGATGTGTATTGGCATCGACATCAGGATTGACACGTAATGAAATAGGCGCTCGTAATCCCAGAGTTTTGGCAATTGCATTAACACGTTGTAACTCGGATATGGACTCGACATTGATACATTTAACACCCGCCCGCAGTGCATTCTCGATCTCAGCAGATGATTTACCAACACCTGCAAAAACCAGACTTTTCGGATCGGCACCAATCTGAAGTGCACGTGCTAACTCACCGCCACTGACCAGGTCAAAGCCAGCCCCCAGTTGTTTGAGCTCATCCAAAACAGCCAAATTGCTATTAGCCTTCATGGCGTAATGAATCCGAGCTCGTCGCGTGCCATTGGGCCGAATGCAGGCTGCGTCGTAGGCACGGTAGGCGCTACAAATGGCCTCTTTGCTGTAAACATAGAGTGGGGTGGAAAAATCGTGTGCAAGTTTTGCTAGGCTTATGCCCTCAGCAAACCATTGGTGATTTTTTTCAGAGAAACCGACAAGAGACGGAAGTGGCTTTTCCATTTTTCAGTTTGCTTTACTGCTACCGTTAACTGGTTTTGCGGGCGGACTGCTGGGTGGATATAGGGTGCCCTTCGGCTCCGCTTGACTAGGGGCAGAGGGGGCAGGAGGGGGGTTTGGAATAAATAAAGGCCCTGTTACCCCACAGGCACAGAGGGATATAAAAAGCGCCAGTACCGGAATTCTTACTACAATCGACATCATCATTAGCTTTGTAAAAGGTATTTGAATATAGCATGCAGAACACTAACTTACTCCCGACTGAAAAAATTGACGATAAGCAGTTTCATCAGATTGCTAGTCAACTTTTACAGTCGATTGAGCTCGCACTTGAGAAAGCCGATGAAGCTATGGATCTGGACTTAGATATTGCAAGGCAGGGCGGTAATGTGATCAATATTGTATTTCGTGATCGCAGTGTCATCGTCGTAAATACGCAAGCACCTCTTCATGAGATTTGGGTTGCAGCAAAGGCGGGTGGTTTTCATTATCGATGGGCTGGAAGCGTATTAAAGCCACTTTGGTTAGATACCAAAACCGGTAAAGAGTTACTCGCTGATTTGTCTACTTTTGTTAGTTCTCAGGCGGGGAAGGATATTAAGGTCAGCTTGCTTGATACGCATTAAGAGTTTGATGAACCAGTATTTGATCAGCCTTTTCAATTTTAGCCTGCCCAATTTTTTCTAGGGTGATATACCGAATTGTGCCGCCCTCTGTTTTTTTATCGATTTGCATCAGTTCAAAAAAACGCTGACTACCAAGCTTGGGCGCACAAGTCGGTAAAGCAAGGGCATCGACCAACCGCTTAATACGATTTACATCGCTCGCAGAAATATGACCTAAACGAGCCGATAGATCTGCTGCCATTACCATGCCGCAAGCGACCGCTTCACCATGCAACCACTCGCCGTAGCCTAAGCCAGACTCAATAGCGTGTCCAAATGTGTGTCCATAATTAAGAATGGCTCGAATACCCGATTCTTTTTCATCGGCCGCTACAACGGCAGATTTAATTTCGCACGAGCGCTCTACAGCATGGCCCATTACCGTGAGATCACAATTTAATAACTCTTTGGTATGAGACTCAATCCATTCAAAAAAAGTAGCATCGGCAATGGCCCCATGTTTAACAACTTCGGCAAGACCTGCTGATAACTCTCGAGGCGGTAGAGTTTTGAGCGTATCAAGGTCAGCAATCACGGCAACCGGTTGATGAAAGGCCCCAATCATATTTTTACCTAGGGGGTGGTTAATACCGGTTTTGCCACCGACAGAGGAATCTACTTGGGCCAAGAGAGTCGTTGGTACTTGAATAAAGCGGATACCCCGCATAAAGCTAGCCGCTGCAAAACCAGCCATATCACCAACCACTCCACCACCGAGGGCAATAATGACAGTTTTACGATCTGCCCCATTGGCAAGCAGAGCATCAAAGATTTTTTGGATGGTGGCCCAGTCCTTATAAGACTCGCCATCAGGTAGGATGATCTCATGAACCGATTTAGCATCCCCTGAAATCGTTTCAATAAGCTTTTTACTATAAAGCGGTGCAACAGTCGTATTACTCACGATATAAACGAATTGACCTGCAATGAAGGGCTGAAAGAGCTCGGACTTGCTAATAAGACCAGAGCCAATATAAATGGGATAACTACGATCCCCTAAGGAGACTTCTAATGTTTTCATGGGGCGAGCTCAAGTTGCATTAAGAGAGTATTAACTAATTGGGTAACGCTCGGTTTACCAGTTTCAATAATATGATCAGCAATTTCTCGATAGAGGGGGTCGCGAAGTGCATAAAGATTTCCTAAGATAGTCTTTGGATCTCCATTTTGCAGCAAAGGGCGACCTTCCCCTCCTTTGGTTCGATGCCAAAGCTCAATGGGATCGGCATGCAAGTAGATTACAGTGCCACGTCCCTTTAAGGCCTGACGGTTTTCGGGAAGCAATACACTGCCGCCACCGGTTGCCAGAATCACATCTTTTTCTTGAGTGAGCTCCTCAATGATTTGAGACTCGCGCTTACGAAAACCTGACTCCCCTTCCATTTCAAAGATAGTCGGAATCTTTACTCCGCAGCGTTCCTCTAGGGCATGGTCAGAATCAATAAAGCGACGATTAAGCTTACGGCCCAGCATCCGACCAACAGTGGATTTACCGGCACCCATTAGGCCGATTAGGAAAATATTTGAATGTTTAGGGTTCACCCCATCAATTCTATTCGGGTTTGTCCAAAATGGTGGGGGTGAGAAAGACCAATAATTCTGTTTTATCGCGAAGCTTGGATTGGTGTTTGAACAGATGACCAATTAATGGAATATCCCCTAAAAAGGGAACCTTGACCAAATCCTCACGTTCAGTGGTTTGATAGATTCCACCAAGAATAACGGTGCCACCATTTTCAACGGTCACCTCTGAGCTCAGATTTTTGGTATCAATCGCGTAACCCTGTTCAGTTTTCATCCCCACACTATCTTTATTAATTGCGACCAATAATGAGACTTTGCCATCATGATGAATTTTTGGAATAACCTCTAACCGTAAATTAGCTTTACGAAACTGAATCTTGTTCCCGCCACTTGAAGAAGAGGTTTGGTAAGGCAGCTCCGTCCCTTGTTCAATCGTTGCTTTAACCATATCAGCGGTCATGATGCGTGGGTTTGACAAAATCTTCCCCTGGCCATCGCTCTCTAGGGCAGTAAGTTCAATATCGAGTAAGCGGCTTGCGTGCTTGCTTAATAAAGTGGCAGCAGCACTAGCAGGTTCAAAACCACCCAGTCCCCCTGCATTGAGGGGAACGCTCATCTGCAAGTGAGATTCTTCTAAAGAGCTTAAGCGTGGGCGCATTCCTAATTTGACCCCCAGGTTTCTGGCAAACCGATGATCTGCCTCAACAATGCGAGCCTCAATCAAAATTTGGCGTGGCGTACTATGATGCTCTCCCCCGAACGGTAAAGCAGACTCATCACGCCGTTGTTTCTGAAAATTGCTAATTTCACTATGACTGCCAATCCAGTAAAGACCGTCATTACGCACAAAGCGCAAGCCACGGCTTGCTAGCACCGTAGACAGGGCAGTTTGCCAAGGAACACTCTCAAGCTGTAAGCTAATACTACCTTGAATGTTGGGACTTAAAACGAAATGGGTATGACCAAGGCGCGCCATGGTGTGCAATAAATCAATGAGGGGCATTTCTTTAACTGAAATACTAATTGGAGTTTGGAGATGCTCCCGGAGTAGAGCTGTATGTTGGTTGGAATGACTAGCTAAGCAGAGGGGATTGCTTAAAAGTACTAGAAGACCAAGGACATGGGTTAACCGAGAGCGCTTCATTGAATGAGTAACACAATTCGTTTTTCATTTGGACCCAGCAAGACAGCTTCAGAAGAATTAAAGTCAGCAAGGCGCCAAGCCCCCTTAACAGCTTGGTTTTTATTAAGCATAATGGTCTGTTGCCCATCATGCAGTAGTGCATACGAACCATGTTTGTTTTGCCCCATACCAAGATGACGCCATTTCTTTAGTTCAATTTCATGTGTGTCAAATTGGGGTGGTGCCACATTTGATGCTAACTTGACCGATCCTTTGTATTTAGAATGCAAGGCTTCAAGCTGTAGTAAAAAAGATTCGTGTTGTTCATCCATGCGCTCGTCAAGCTCATGGAGTTCTGCTTGGATTTGCTCTAATTTGTTTTGAATAGAGGAATAGTTCTTAATCCGTGTTTCGCCCGCTTCAAGCCCTTGTAATTGGTGGGCGATATAGGCAAGACCGCCGGCTAGTCCTAATAAAGTAATGAATATGAGCAATAGAGGCGAGGAGGATGCCTGATTAAACCTCTGCTTTGGTGAAGTTGATTCCATCCAGTTCCTATATAGGTTGATATACCACGGGGTGGTATTGGCAGTACAGAGATGATTGGGGCTAATTTCATCTGTCAAGATGGCGGGATCGTTACCAAGACTTTGCAAAACGTGATTGAAATCGTCGCGGGTAATGTTTCGATAGGCCATCAACAATTGTTGCGCTTTAATTGAGGATTGCCAATTGGGCCAAGATTATTTATGTGTCAGATAGACGGAAATTTACTGTAGGGTCATATAATTTCAATATGGCTAATCAATCGAGTAAAAAACCACCCGTACAGCAGGGGCCTGGTATGCAATTTATTAAAAAACCAAGTTCGCGACCCTTGATAAAGGCTGTATTGATATTGATTGCGCTCAGTGGTTTACTTTTTACAATGCTAGTTGCTTACGCCTTTATTATTGCTAAGCCCAATTTGCCAGCTATCTCGGCATTGCTTGATTACAACCCAAAAGAACCTCTCAGAATATATACAGCCGACAAGGTTTTAATCGGAGAGTTTGGTGAAGAGCGGCGTAACGTTGTGCCCTTGAATGAGATACCGGTTCATTTAAAGTACGCAGTTATTGCGATCGAGGACGACCGTTTTTATAGTCATGGTGGTGTTGATTACTGGGGCGTATTACGAGCCAGCCTAGCAAACCTTCGCGGTAGCTTATCGCAAGGTGCATCAACGATCACAATGCAGGTGGCCCGTAATTTTTTCTTAAGTAATGAAAAAACATTTAGTCGAAAGCTCTACGAGGTATTGCTTGCCTGGGAAATTGAGGCGCAGTTAACCAAAGATAAGATCTTAGAAATCTATATGAACCAGATTTATTTGGGCCAACGTGCCTATGGATTTGCGAGCGCCTCACAAATCTACTTTGGAAAAGAGCTCAGAGAAATCACCATTGCAGAGGCGGCGATGTTGGCTGGTTTGCCAAAGGCACCTTCTGCTTACAACCCCGTGGCCAACTTTAAACGCGCCAAGATTCGGCAAGAATATATTTTGCAACGTATGCGTGACTTATCCTATATCACGTCAAGTGACTACGAAAAAGCGATGGCAGAGACCATTAAGGTTAGGGGCTTGGGGAAAGAGTTTGACACGCGCGCCGATTATGTTGCCGAGATGGCTAGACAACTTTTGTATTCTGAGTATGGCGATATTATTTACTCTCAAGGAATTAGTGTTTACACCACAATCCTAAAGGCCGACCAAGATGCGGCATATAGCGCTATTCGTAAAGGAATTTTTGATTACGATTTGCGGCACGCTTATCGGGGCCCAGAGGGGTTTATTGAGCTTCCTGCCGACAGCATTAGACGGCAACGAGCAATTGATACAGCATTGCTTGATTATCCGGCACTCGATGAGCTGCAATCGGGCGTTGTTCTTGAATCCAGTCCGAAAGAGCTTAAAGTAATGATTGCTACCGGGGAGCAAATTACCATATCAGGCGACGCTCTTAGGTTGGCGCGTTCATCGCTTTCTGAAAATGCGCAGCCCAAGCAGCGTATAAGGCCCGGAGCAATTGTCCGACTTTTAAGAGACGAGGGGATGTGGAAAATTGCACAACTTCCTCAAGTTGAGGCCGCATTTGTGGCAATGGATCCAAGTGATGGCGCTATTTTGGCTTTAGTTGGAGGATTTGACTTCAGACGAAATAAATTTAATCGCGTAACACAGGCATTGCGACAACCCGGGTCTGCGTTTAAGCCTTTTATTTATGCTGCCGCACTTGAGAAGGGGTTCAGCCCCACCACCCTCGTGAATGATGCCCCCATTTCTATCGGTGGCTCAGAAACAGGAAGTCAAGCATGGGAGCCTAAAAACTATGATGGCAAGTATGACGGAATGATGCGCCTACGCGCGGCTCTAGCAAAGTCAAAAAATTTAGTTTCTGTACGAATTATTCGAAAAATAGGACCCTCTTACGCGCAAGAATTTATTCAACGTTTTGGGTTTGAACCAGAAAAACATCCACCCTATTTAACAATGGCATTAGGCGCTGGCTCGACGACCCCTTTGCAAATGGTAAATGCTTACAGCGTATTTGCAAATGGTGGATATTTCGTTAACCCTTATTTAATTGAAAAGATTACGAATGCAAAGGGCCAAGTTTTATTTCAAGCAGATCCTGTCAGGGTTGGTAAAAATGCAAATCGAGTCTTAGATGCGCGCACCACTTTTGTGATGGATAGCTTGTTGCTAGAGGTAACCAAGACTGGAACGGCAGCAAGTGCCCGTCCTCGATTAGGTCGCAATGATATTGCTGGGAAGACCGGAACTACCAATGATTCCAATGATGTGTGGTTTGCGGGATATAACCCTAGGGTTGCAGCAGTGGCTTGGATTGGTTTTGATAAGCCTAAGAGCTTAGGAGATCGAGAGACAGGTGGTGGCCTTGCTTTGCCAATTTGGATTAACTTTATGTCAGTTGCTCTTCGAGGGGTTCCAGAATTACCACGTACTCCACCGCCTGGAGTTGTTGAATTAGAGGGTGACTGGGCAATACCCGATTACGCTCCATTAGGCGGTATTCGGCAGGTGAACTAATTACGGTATGGCTCGCAAAGCACGCTTTGTGATTCCAGGACAGGCTATGCATATTTTAGTTCGCGGCCATAATCAGCAAACTATTTTTTCCAAGGAACTGGATTACAAATATTATTTAGATTGCTTGGGACAGGCTGCAAAGGATTTTGAATGCGTAGTGCATGCTTTTGCATTAATGCCAAACCATGCCCACATCCTATTAACGCCCCAAAAGGAAGAATCTCTGGCTCGGACGATGCAGTCGCTTGGGCGCCGCTACGCACAGTACTTTAATCAAAGCCATGCGCGTTCAGGAACAATGTGGGCGGGACGGTTTTGTTCATCCTTGATTGATCCTAGCTATGTCTTGAGGTGTCAGCGATACATTGAGCTCAACCCCGTACGTTCGGGTTTGGAGAGTAGGCCTGAGGATGCCAAAAATACAAGCTATGCAAAGCATATTGGCGGCAAAGGGGAAACATGGCTGACTGACCACCCTTCCTTTTGGGGTTTAGGCAATACCCCCTTTGAACGGCAGCTGGCTTGGGCTAATTTTGTCCAAGAAGGTGCCCCAAATCAGGAGGAACAGGCCATAACAGCTCACATTTTGAGGTCAAAGCCTTGGGTAAGCCCAGACTTTAGGTCCCAAAATTACAAATTTGGGTTTGATCAGGGGCTTATAAAGCCTCGCGGTAGACCTAAAAAGACCTGAGTCTGTCCCCTTTTATTGATAGATTTATATCACTACGACTATTAATTTGTGACAGAGTCAATTAATTTTTATTGCATCCCTAGGTAGATTCACCTATATTTACATTCCCAACTTAATAATTAGCTCAAACCACGCGGTTTGGGCCATGCTTTAAATAAACCTGGATGCAAGACCCATGAATCATTTAGAACTCCGCCCAAGTGCGCAAGGACTATATAACCCAAGCAATGAGCATGACGCGTGTGGCGTTGGTTTTGTTGCACATATAAAGGGTAAAAAAACACACGAAATTATTGTTCAAGGATTAAAGATCCTCGAGAACTTGGATCATCGCGGCGCAGTGGGAGCAGATCCACTGATGGGTGATGGGGCAGGCATCTTAATTCAGATTCCAGACGAACTCTATCGTTCTGAAATGAAAAAACAGGGAGTTAATCTACCGCCAGTTGGAGAATATGGCGTTGGGATGATCTTTTTACCAAAAGAGAGCGCATCACGTCTGGCCTGTGAGCAAGAGCTTGAGCGAACAGTAAGACAAGAAGGTCAAATCGTATTGGGATGGCGTGATGTACCTATCGATACGAAGATGCCGATGTCGCCCACAGTTAAAAAGACTGAACCAGTGATCCGCCAAATTTTTATTGGGCGCGGACGCGACATCATGACTACCGATGCCCTAGAGCGCAAACTGTATGTTATTCGCAAAACAGGTAGCCACGCAATACAGGATTTACATTTAAAGCATGGCAAAGAATATTTCGTCGCATCGATGTCTGCTCGAACTATCGTTTACAAAGGCCTGCTCTTAGCAAGTCAAGTCGGCGCATATTACTGCGACTTACAAGATAGCAATGCAGTATCAGCGCTGGCATTAGTGCATCAACGCTTTTCAACGAATACTTTCCCCGCCTGGGAGTTGGCTCATCCTTATCGTTTAATTGCCCATAACGGAGAAATTAATACCGTCAAGGGCAATGTGAACTGGATCAATGCGCGAACGGGTGCGATCAGTTCCCCAGTTTTAGGCGACGATCTACAAAAACTGTGGCCACTGATTTACCCCGGCCAATCCGATACCGCGTCGTTTGATAACTGCTTAGAACTTTTAGTGATGTCAGGTTATCCACTAGCGCAAGCGATGATGATGATGATTCCAGAAGCGTGGGAACAGCATACCCTCATGGATGAAAACCGGCGCGCTTTTTACGAATACCATGCTGCCATGATGGAGCCCTGGGATGGCCCCGCAGCAATTGCATTTACCGATGGCCGGCAGATTGGTGCCACCTTAGACCGCAATGGCTTGCGACCAGCACGCTACTACGTGACCGATGATGATCTCGTCATCATGGCCTCAGAGGCAGGTGTTTTGCCAATCCCAGAAAACAAAATTGTGCAAAAGTGGCGTTTACAGCCTGGCAAGATGTTTATGATTGATATGGAACAAGGGCGCATTATTGATGATATTGAGCTCAAGAATTCCGTATCGAAAGCAAAACCCTATAAGAGTTGGATCGATGCTGTACGAGTCAAGCTCGATGAGCTTGATGTTAGTAAAAAAGATTTGCAAGCGGAAGAGAAGCACATACGTCCGGCAGCAAAGTTACTAGATCGTCAACAAGCATTTGGTTATAGCCAAGAAGATCTCAAGTATTTGATGGCGCCGATGGCACAAAATGGCGAAGAGGCAATTGGTTCGATGGGCAATGACAGTCCATTGGCCGTCTTATCGGATCGTAGCAAATCCTTATATAACTACTTCAAGCAATTATTTGCACAAGTTACGAATCCACCCATTGACCCAATTCGGGAAAACTTGGTCATGTCGCTGGTGTCCTTTGTTGGCCCTAAGCCAAATTTATTAGACACTAACAATATCAACCCACCAATGCGTTTAGAGATTAGTCAGCCAGTATTGGATTTTGATGATATGACCAAAGTCCGCTACATTGAGCACTATACGGGCGGTAAGTTTCGTGCGCATGAGCTCGATATTTGCTATCCAGTTGCTTGGGGTAAAGAAGGCATTGAGGCTCGTTTAGCATCTTTATGTGCAGAAGCAACCGATGCAGTACGAAGTGGATTTAATATCTTAATTGTGAGTGATCGCCAAGTTGATGCTCAGCACATGGCGATACCTGCATTACTAGCCACTTCAGCCATTCACCAACATTTAGTCGAGCGCGGCTTACGCACTAGTTCTGGATTGGTAGTTGAGACTGGTAGCGCTCGTGAGGTGCATCACTTTGCATTACTCGCGGGCTATGGTGCAGAAGCAATTCATCCGTATTTAGCGATGGAAACTCTTGCAGAAATGGCCAAGGGATTGCCAGGCGACTTATCGCCAGAGAAAGCCAATAAAAACTTTGTGAAAGCCATTGGTAAGGGCCTGCAGAAGGTTATGTCGAAGATGGGTATTTCAACGTATATGTCATACACCGGCTCACAAATTTTTGAGGCGATTGGCTTAAATAATGAGCTAATCGATAAATACTTCAAGGGCACCTCATCCAATGTGGGTGGTATTAGTGTGTTTGAAGTTGCTGAGGAAGCTCTGCGAATGCATCACGCAGCGTTTAGCAACGATCCCGTGCTTGCGGATATGTTGGATGCGGGTGGTGACTATGCTTTTCGTATTCGGGGAGAAAAGCATATGTGGACCCCTGATTCGATTGCCAAGTTACAACATGCGACGCGTAGCGGCCCTGAGAAGGGTTATCAAACCTATAAAGAGTATGCCAACCTCATTAACGATCAAAGTAAGCGCTTAATGACCCTGCGCGGATTATTTGAGTTCAAGCTAGATCCTAGTAAAGCAATTGCATTAGACGAGGTGGAATCAGCTAAAGAGATTGTGAAGCGCTTTGCAACGGGCGCAATGTCTTTGGGCTCTATCTCAACCGAAGCGCATGCTACCCTAGCAATTGCCATGAATCGAATTGGTGGTAAGTCCAACACCGGTGAAGGTGGCGAGGACCCTAATCGCTACAAGAATGAACTCAAGGGTATTCCCATTAAAAAAGGTGAGACCCTGGCTAGTATTTTGGGTAAGGATGTGGTGGAGGCAGATATTCCTTTACAAGATGGCGATTCATTACGTTCCAAAATTAAGCAAGTTGCCTCGGGCCGTTTTGGAGTAACCACGGAGTATTTGCGTTCAGCCGATCAAATTCAGATCAAGATGGCCCAAGGTGCTAAGCCGGGAGAGGGCGGTCAGTTACCCGGTGGCAAGGTCTCAGATTACATTGGTAAGTTACGTTTTTCAGTGCCTGGTGTAGGGCTCATTTCTCCACCCCCACATCATGACATCTATTCGATTGAGGATTTAGCACAGCTTATTCATGATCTCAAGAATGTTAATCCTAAGGCCGATGTATCGGTCAAGTTGGTTTCTGAAGTTGGAGTTGGCACGGTAGCAGCTGGTGTTGCTAAGGCAAAGTCTGATCATGTCGTAATTGCCGGCCATGATGGCGGTACTGGCGCATCACCCCTATCCTCAATTAAGCACGCAGGCTCTCCTTGGGAATTAGGTCTCGCGGAGACTCAACAGACTCTCGTTCTCAATCGCTTGCGAAGTCGCATTCGGGTGCAAGCTGATGGTCAAATGAAAACGGGTCGTGATGTGGTAATAGGTGCATTATTGGGCGCCGATGAATTTGGTTTTGCTACTGCACCCCTCGTTGTTGAGGGATGCATCATGATGCGTAAATGCCATCTTAATACCTGTCCTGTTGGTGTCGCAACGCAGGATCCAGAGCTACGTAAAAAGTTTTCTGGCAAACCAGAGCATGTGGTTAATTTCTTCTTTTTCATTGCCGAAGAGGTGCGCGAGATCATGGCGCAATTAGGGATGCGAAAGTTTGATGAGTTGATCGGTCGTGTGGATCTCTTGGATACCCGTAAAGGGATAGATCATTGGAAAGCACAAGGATTAGACTTTAGTAAAGTATTTGCACTTCCAGATGTACCTGCCAAAGAACCTCGTCATCAAACTTTGACACAGGATCATGGTTTAGGTTCTGCGCTCGATCATATTTTGATGGAGAAAAGTGAGCCTGCTTTAGAGCGCGGTGAGAAGGTGTCATTCATCGTGCCAATCCGTAACGTGAATCGCACAGCCGGTGCCATGTTATCTGGCGAGGTCGCGATGCGCTATGGCCACACGGGCTTACCCGATGACACGATTCATATTCAGTTAAATGGTACGGCAGGGCAAAGTTTTGCAGCATTCTTAGCTCATGGTATTACCTTCGACCTAGTAGGCGATGCGAATGATTATGTGGGCAAAGGCCTGTCGGGTGGTCGTGTGATTGTGCGGGCTTCACATGAATTCCGTGGCGATACATCGCAAAATATTATTGTTGGCAATACCGTACTGTATGGTGCGATTGAAGGTGAAGCTTTCTTTAATGGCGTAGCGGGTGAGCGATTTGCCGTGCGTAACTCAGGCTCTGTTGCGGTCGTGGAGGGCACGGGGGATCATGGCTGCGAATATATGACGGGCGGTACGGTTGTAGTTTTAGGTAATACGGGCCGTAACTTTGCGGCTGGTATGAGCGGTGGCGTGGCGTACGTCTATGACGAAGATGGTTTGTTTGAGAAGCGTTGCAATACCAGTATGGCAACGCTAGAAAAAGTATTGCCCTCTGCCCAACAAATAAGCGCAATGCCAAAGTCTGCTTGGCACGCCCCCGTAAATGTAAAAGAGGGTGGTGAGCGCCAAACCGATGAGCAAATACTAAAGACTTTAATTGAGCGCCATTTCCGCTACACCGGATCCGAGCGAGCAAAAGCCTTATTGGCAGACTGGGAAAAGGCTCGCACGCGTTTTATAAAAGTGTTGCCAACCGAGTACAAGCGTGCGTTAGGAGAGTTGTGGGAGCGCGCTCAGGGCCAACTCGGCAAAGAGAAGTCGGTCACGGTATAGCGGGCTAGTTTAAGACATATTAAAGAAATTACAGGAGTTTGTATGGGTAAGGTGACTGGATTTATGGAGTTTGAACGGGTCGATGAAAAATATGAAGCCCCGATCAAACGAATTCATCATTACAAAGAGTTTGTGGCGGCTTTGTCCGATACCGATGCCAAAGTACAGGGTGCACGATGCATGGATTGCGGCATCCCATTTTGCAATAACGGTTGCCCCGTCAACAACATCATTCCCGATTTTAATGATTTGGTTTATCAGGGGGATTGGAAAAATGCCATTGAGGTTTTGCATTCCACTAATAATTTTCCCGAGTTTACTGGCCGCATTTGCCCCGCACCTTGTGAAGCTGCTTGTACTCTCGGAATTAATGAGCTACCTGTAGGTATCAAATCGATTGAGCATGCGATTATCGATAAGGCTTGGGAAAACGGTTGGGTAAAGCCACAGCCTCCTAAGACCAAGACTGGCAAGAGGGTTGCGGTAGTAGGCTCTGGCCCAGCGGGTATGGCTGCTGCTCAGCAATTAGCGCGCGCTGGTCATGATGTCACCGTATTTGAGAAAAATGATCGTGCAGGCGGTTTGCTGCGCTATGGCATTCCTGATTTCAAGATGGAGAAATGGCTCATTGATCGTCGTGTTGAGCAAATGCAAGCCGAGGGCGTTATCTTTGCGACGGGTGTATTTGTTGGTAAGGACGGCTTGGGTAAAGAGGTAAAAAACTATTCCAGTAAGAGCATTACCCCTGAAGCCTTAATGAAAGACTTTGATGCGGTCATTATTAGTGGTGGTGCAGAGCAACCTCGTGATTTGCCAGTACCAGGCCGAGAGCTGGGCGGCATTCACTACGCACTCGAGTTTTTAATTCCGCAAAATAAAGAAAATGCAGGTGATTTAAAGAACGAGATTCGCGCCACGGATAAGCATGTAGTAGTGATTGGCGGCGGCGATACTGGTTCCGATTGCGTTGGTACCTCGAATCGCCATGGTGCCAAACACGTTACGCAGTTTGAACTATTACCGCAACCTCCCGAGGAGGAGAATAAGCCTTTGGTGTGGCCATACTGGCCTACGAAGTTGCGCACTTCTTCTTCACATGAAGAAGGATGTGAGCGCGATTGGTCGGTGGCCACAAAGCGTTTTGAAGGGAAAAACGGTAAGGTTGAAAAGCTCATCGGCGTTCGCTTAGAGTGGAAAGAAGGCAAAATGGCTGAGGTCCCGAATTCAGAGTTTGAAGTGAAAGCGGATTTGGTGTTATTGGCAATGGGATTTGTATCGCCAGCGCAGCAGATATTAAGTGCCTTTGGTGTTGAGAAGGATCCACGGGGTAATGCAAAGGCAACAGTGGATGGCCATAAAGCCTATCACACCAATGTTCCGAAAGTGTTTGCTGCTGGTGATATGCGCCGTGGTCAGTCTTTGGTGGTGTGGGCAATCCGCGAGGGGCGTCAATGCGCACGCTCGGTCGATGAGTTTTTAATGGGTTCATCCGTTTTGCCACGATAATAAGGCATGTCAATTGCAAATCATGATAGTCCTGTAGTAGTTTCTATCTGCGGGGTCGACTTTTCTTATGCTCTGGGGGAGAGAAAAATTCTCTCAGGGCTTAATATGGAGTTTAAGCGCGGCCAAGTGGTTGCAGTGATGGGCGGTTCGGGCTGCGGTAAGACTACAGTCTTACGTCTAATTGGCGGTCAAGTAATTGCGCAACTGGGCTCGGTGCTTTTTGAGGACCAGGATATTGCATCAATGAACAGCGAGCGCTTGATGCAAGCTCGTCGTCGCATGGGGATGCTGTTTCAGTTTGGTGCTTTGTTCACCGATCTTAGTGTGTTTGAGAACGTTGCCTTTCCCTTGCGCGAGCATACTAATCTCAGCGAAGAACTCATCCGCGATCTAGTCTTGATGAAGCTCAACGCAGTAGGGTTACGGGGTGCACGTGATCTCATGCCTTCTCAAATATCAGGCGGCATGGCAAGGCGGGTCGCATTAGCACGCGCTATTGTTCTAGATCCACCGCTCATCATGTATGACGAACCCTTTGCAGGATTAGACCCGATTGGTTTGGGAATCACAGCACGTTTAATCCGTAATTTGAATGATGCGCTGGGAGCAACGAGCATTATCGTGACCCATGATGTTGAGGAGACCTTTGAGATCGCCGACTACGTTTACTTTATAGCGAATGGAAAAATCGGAGCAGAAGGAACGCCCGAGGATCTCAATCGCTCAAGCGATCCGTTTGTGCGTCAGTTTTTAGATGCCTCTCCCGAGGGCCCAGTCCCGTTTAATTATCCAGGGCTTGATACTGCTACTGATTTTGGTGTGAGGTCTTCATGACGACAGAATCCAATTCCTTGTTTAGTGTATTGCTTAACAAACTAGGCGACCTAGGTTTTTTTATTCGCCGCAATCTTACAGGCCTTGGTTACGCAGCTCGTATGTTTGCTCTCGTACTAGTGCGCTCAGGATCTTTGCTAAAACGTCCCCGTTTAGTTTCTGATCAAGTCTTGTTTGTGGGTAACTACTCTTTTGTCATTATTACGGTCTCGGGTTTATTTGTCGGCTTTGTTCTTGGTTTGCAGGGCTACTACACCTTGACCCGCTATGGATCAGAGCAAGCACTGGGCCTATTAGTTGCTTTATCTCTAACCCGAGAGCTAGGCCCTGTCATTACGGCCCTATTGTTTGCTGGTCGGGCAGGCACTTCTTTGACTGCAGAAATTGGCCTAATGAAAGCAGGTGAGCAACTTTCTGCGATGGAGATGATGGCAGTTGATCCATTGCGCCGCGTGATTGCTCCTCGCCTATGGGCCGGAATTATCTCGATGCCTATTTTGGCAACCATCTTCACTGCGGTTGGTGTGTTGGGTGGTTATTTAGTGGGTGTACCGCTCATTGGTGTTGATAGTGGCGCCTTTTGGTCGCAGATGCAAGGCGGCGTTGATCTGTTTGATGATATTGGCAATGGTTTTATTAAAAGTATTGTCTTTGGATTTGCCGTCACTTTTATTGCTTTGTATCAGGGTTATGAGGCCAAGCCAACTCCCGAGGGTGTATCGCAGGCAACTACCCGCACGGTCGTGCTGTCTTCGTTGACGGTATTGGCCCTAGATTTTTTATTAACCGCCATGATGTTTTCCAACAACTAAGTTTGAATAGAAAAAATGCTATGAGCGATCCTTGCTTGGTTCAGAATAAACTGAGGTTCTTATGAGAAAAAGTGCAATTGATGTTTGGGTTGGTATTTTTGTTGCCATCGGCATGTTGGCCATGTTGTTTTTGGCCCTAAAGGTTGGCAATATGAGCGCAGTCTCTTTTGCCCCCACTTATTCCGTATCTGCCCGCTTTGACAATATTGGCGGCTTAAAGCCAAGAGCCCCAGTCAAAAGCGCTGGAGTTGTCGTTGGCCGTATTGCCAATATCAAATTTGATGACACTACATATCAGGCGACTGTGACCATGATCATTGATAAGACGTATAAGTTTCCGAAGGATTCCTCTGTAAAAATCTTGACCTCTGGATTATTGGGAGAGCAATACATTGGCTTAGAGGCCGGCGGTGATGAGCAAATGCTTGCAGAGGGTGGCAAGATCATCCAAACTCAATCAGCCATTGTCTTGGAGAATTTAATCAGTCAGTTCCTATACAACAAAGCTGCAGATAGTGGGCAAGATAAAGGTGAGGGCGGTAAAGCTTCATCGAAGTAAACATAAATGTATTCCAATCACAACAATAATCATAACCGCCCGTGTTAATTCTTAAGCGCATTACCATTCTTATTGTTTGCGCCTCAATGATTGGGTGCGCCAGCATTCCGGCTGGAAGCGAGAGATCTCCAGACGATCCATGGGAGCCATTTAATCGCTCGGTATTTTCATTTAATGAAAGCTTGGATGATTATTTACTAAAGCCCATTACGAAAGGCTATCGTTTTATTCTGCCTAAACCTGCGCAACAAGGTGTCGATAATTTCTTTGGAAACTACCGCGATATCTACACCTCGGCGAATAATCTACTGCAAGGCAATCTAAGTATGGCCTTTAGTGATTTGATGCGCGTGGTTGTCAATACTATTTTTGGCTTAGGGGGCTTATTTGATGTTGCAACGCCCGGTGGCCTCGAAAAGCATAAAGCGGATTTTGGGCAAACCTTTGGTGTGTGGGGTATCCCATCAGGCCCTTATGTGGTGCTGCCATTTTTTGGGCCTAGTAATGTCCGCGATACCCTTGGAACAGCAGTTGATTTAGAGACTGACTACTTATTTCGGCTGCTACCCGATGTTGCTTTGCGAAATAGTTTGACAGCGTTACGGGTTGTAAATGCTCGCAATAACTACTATGAGGCAGGTGATCTATTAGAAGGTGCCGCGCTTGATAAATACACCTTTACCCGTGATGCCTATATTCAGCGCCGCCAATATCAAATTGATCAGGCCAAAGAAGGCAAGGAACCGCCTCCACCTGTGTATGAAAACCAGCACCAATAAATATAGTCATAAAAGACTAAAATCTAACTTTATCTTAATTCGTATGGTTGATTGTGAAAAAACTTATTTTTAGTATTGCGACAGCACTCATTTCTTTTTCAGCATTGGCACAAAATGCGCTGGACGCCGCTACGCCTGATAGCTTAATTAAGACTATTGTTACTGACGTAATGGCGTCGGTCAAAGCAGACCCAGAGATCCAGAAAGGTAATATTCCTCGTGTAGTTGAGTTGGTCGAGAAAAAAATCGTGCCCTATACCGATATGCGGCGCACAACCCAATTAGCTATGGGTAGAAATTGGAGTAAAGCCACTCCAGAGCAGCAGAATCAACTCATCATCGAGTTTAAGAATCTTTTGATTCGAACATATTCTGGAGCACTGAGTCAGTTACGTGATCAAACAGTGCAATACAAACCATTACGCTCCTCGCCAAGCGATACCGATGTAATTGTGCGTACCGTTGTTATCGGTAAATCAGATCCAATCCCTTTGGATTATCGGCTCGAGAAAACAAATGAAGGTTGGAGGGTCTATGACGTTAATATCATGGGGGCATGGTTGATTGAGGCTTATCGCAATCAATTCACGAATCAGATTAATCAAAATGGTATCGATGGGCTGATCAAGTTCTTGCAAGAGCGTAATGCAATGTTGGCCGGAAAAAAATAGGTATGACCTTCGCGCTTCCTGCCTGTGTTAATCAAGATAATGCACTGAGTCTGCAGCAGCGGGGCCTTTCTGATATTAAACAAAGCCAGACGATTGATTGCACGGCCTTAATCGATTTTGATTCGAGTGTGCTTGCAGTTCTTATGGCCTGGCAACGTGAACTCTCCCCCCTTCAGAAAACCTTACGCTTACTCCATCCACCTGAGAAGTTAAAAGTATTAGCCCGTGTTTATGGAATCGCCGATTTATTAGGTTTGGAATAAGCATGCTGGCAGTTTCGGTCGAGCACTTGAGTAAGCGCTATGGCAACCTTCTTGCTTTAAATGATGTTTCTTTGCAGGTGCAGGAAGGTGAGTTTTTTGGTCTTTTAGGCCCCAATGGTGCTGGTAAGACAACCCTCATTTCAATCCTCGCTGGTCTTTGTCGTCCAGATCAGGGCGAGGCCTTCATTATGGGCACCAACGTGCAAAACCATTTTTTAGAGGCGCGCAGAATGTTGGGGGTTGTTCCTCAAGAACTGGTATTTGATCCATTTTTTACTGTGCGCGAGACCTTACAGTTTCAGTCGGGTTATTTTGGAATTCGTAATAACAGTGATTGGGTCGACGAAATCATGGCCAATCTTGATCTCACCTCTAAGGCCAATAGCAATATGCGCTCTTTATCAGGGGGCATGAAGCGCCGAGTCTTAGTGGCCCAGGCATTGGTACATCGCCCTCCAGTGATTGTCTTGGATGAGCCTACTGCTGGAGTCGATGTTGAACTTCGTCAATCGCTCTGGAAATTTATCAGCCGTCTTAATCAAGATGGCCACACTATTGTATTAACCACACATTACTTAGAAGAAGCTGAGAGTTTATGTGGGCGCATTGCTATGCTGAAGTCTGGACAGGTGGTGGCTTTAGACACCACAGAAAATTTACTCGCACGGTATGGAAAGACTCGCGCGGCGGATGGACAAGAGACCGATTTAGAAGATGTGTTTATGCAAATCATGGCGGGGGAGCAACAATAATGCGCCCTGCATTAGAGTACGGCAGTGGTTTTGTTACCCTTTTACGCAAAGAGAGTAAGCGCTTCTACAAGGTTGCCTTTCAGACCGTTGCCGCACCTGTTTTAACAGCTGTTCTATATCTCATGATCTTCGGTCATGTATTAGAGGGTCGGCTGGTGGTGTATGACAAATTAAGTTACACCGCATTTTTAATACCAGGCTTAGTGATGATGAGTATTTTGCAAAATGCCTTTGCTAATACTTCTTCATCTTTAATTCAGTCAAAGATTACTGGTAATTTAGTATTTATTCTCTTGGCTCCTCTAACGCATCTGGAGTTTTACTCGGCCTATGTATTAGCGGCAGTATTTCGAGGCATTGTGGTGGGCCTGGGTGTTTTGATCATCACCTTATTTTTTGATGTTCCCAGTATGCAGTACCCCCTTTGGATTTTGTTATTTGCTTTCTTGGGAGCTGCCATCTTAGGCGGACTAGGGCTCATTGCCGGTATTTGGGCCGATAAGTTTGATCAGTTAGCCGCTTTTCAGAACTTCTTAATCATGCCTGCGACCATGCTCTCCGGGGTGTTCTACTCGATTCATTCCCTGCCAACCATCTGGCAAGTGATTTCGCATTTCAATCCCTTCTTCTATATGATCGATGGCTTTCGTTACGGTTTTTTTGGGGTCTCGGATGTTTCGCCTTGGATGAGTTTGGCGGTCGTCCTAGGGTTTTTTTTGATTGTTTCGGGACTCGCTTTGCGTTTACTACAATCAGGCTATAAATTACGTCATTAAGCTTATTAAGCAAGGAAAACAGATGTTTCCCACTCCAGAGCAGATTGAAGGTTATATCAAGGATCAGATTTCGTGCACCCATCTCGAAGTGGATGGTGATGGTCAGCATTTTTATGCCACGATTGTGAGCCCTGAGTTTGCAGGCAAACGCTTGATTCAGCGGCACCAACTGGTATACGCTGCCTTGGGCGATCGCATGAAAGCAGAAATCCACGCCCTATCGATTAAGGCCTTTACTCCCGAAGAGTTTACTTCCCAATAAGAGTCATGGATAAATTAGTGATGACGGGTGGTTCACCCCTTCATGGTGAGATCCAGATTGCTGGTGCAAAGAATGCTGCTCTACCAATTTTGTGTGCCTGTTTATTGACTGCAGACACCATCGAGCTACATAACGTACCTGATTTACAAGACGTACGCACTATGCTCAAGTTACTGCAGCAAATGGGTGTGACGGTTGACTTTCCAAATCCGAGTGATCGCAGTCATTTGCATCTTAATGCTGCCACCATTACCAGTCCCGAAGCACCGTATGAGCTGGTCAAAACCATGCGAGCATCGATTTTGGTTTTGGGACCACTGCTGGCACGATTAGGGCTTGCAACAGTTTCTTTACCTGGAGGATGTGCCATTGGCGCACGACCTGTTGATCAGCACATTAAAGGCCTCAAGGCCATGGGCGCTGGTATTCAGATTCGTAAAGGATTTATTGTTGCCAAGATTGTGGAAGGCAAGCCACGCTTACAGGGTAATGCCATTCTGACCGACATGATCACGGTTACTGGTACCGAAAATTTACTGATGGCGGCGTGTTTGGCCGAAGGAACTACGGTGCTAGAAAATGCGGCACGTGAGCCTGAAGTGTCAGACTTAGCAGAGCTTTTAGTCAAAATGGGAGCGAAGATTTCTGGAATTGGTACTGACCGCTTGGTGATTGAGGGTGTGACTGCTTTGCATGGAGCAAGCCATGCTGTTATTCCCGACCGAATTGAGACCGGAACATTTTTGTGTGCTGTGGCAGCTACCGGCGGTGAGATCACGCTCAAGAGTTGCCGGCCAGATACCTTGGACGCAGTTTTGGTGAAGTTAAACGAAGCGGGTTTAAAAATGAAGAAGGGCAAGGATTGGATTACTGCGAGCATGACCGTTAGCCCCAAGCCTGTAAGTTTTCGGACCTCCGAATACCCCGCTTTTCCGACGGATATGCAGGCTCAGTTTATGGCCCTAAATACCATTGCCAGTGGAAATTCTCGTATTACAGAAACAATCTTTGAAAATCGTTTTATGCATGTACAGGAGCTCAATCGATTGGGGGCGGATATCTCGATCGAGGGCAATACAGCGATTGTTGAGGGAGTGGAAAAGCTCTCTGGAGCAAGGGTCATGGCGACTGACTTGCGAGCCTCAGCGAGCCTTGTGATAGCAGGCCTGGCGGCCCAAGGAGAGACCCAGGTAGATCGTATTTACCATCTTGATCGTGGCTATGATCGGATGGAGCAAAAATTAACCCAACTTGGCGCAAACATCCGCCGCATGAAATAATCAAAGCATTATGTTGACACTCGCGCTATCCAAAGGGCGTATCTTCGAAGAAACCGCTCCGGTCTTGGCAAAGGCTGGAATCCGTCCATTAGAGGATCCGGAGCAGTCGCGCAAATTGATTATCCCGACCTCAAATCCGGATGTACAGATCATTATTGTGCGAGCTTCGGATGTTCCTACCTATGTGCAATTTGGGGCTGCTGATTTTGGGGTAGCTGGGCATGACGTTCTTCTTGAAAAAGGCAGCGATGGTTTGTATGTACCCATCGATTTAGGAATTGCGCGTTGCCGTATGGCGGTAGCTGTGCAAAAAGGTTTTGATTATGCCGCTGCAGTTCGTCAAGGATCGCGTTTGCGCGTTGCTACCAAATATGTGAACTGCGCGCGCGAGCACTTTGCGAACAAAGGCGTTCACATTGATACGATCCATTTGTATGGCTCGATGGAGCTCGCTCCTTTAGTTGGCTTAGCCGATGCGATTGTCGATCTAGTATCCACGGGCAACACTTTGCGCGCTAATAATCTTATTGAGGTGGAATCGATTACAGAGATCAGTGCGCGCCTTATTGTGAATCAGGCTTCTTACAAGCGTAAGCGTACGGCTATCAAAAAATTATTGGATGCGTGGCAGTAATGTCAAAGGTATCAAACCAAACTGTGACGGTGCAGCGCCTAAAGAGTAGCGATCCAGGTTTTCAGAAAACATTACTCGATAGTCTTTCTTTACCAAGCGCAGACGATCATGCAATTGATGCAGTGGTTATTTCTATCTTGGCTGATATTAAAGTCGGTGGCGATGAAGCATTAATAAAGTACACCGAACAATTTGATCGACTCTCTGTTAATCGTGTTTCTGATCTTGAGATTAAACAGGTAGATCTAGAAGCAGCCTATCGTTCTTTACCAAGCGAGCAAGCCAAGGCATTGGAGTTTGCTGCACAACGGGTGCGTGCTTATCATGAAAAACAAAAAGAGGCAGCAGGTTGTCGTTCATGGGAGTACACCGAGCCTGATGGTACGCGTTTGGGTCAAAAAGTAACTCCTTTAGACCGCGTCGGAATTTATGTGCCAGGTGGTAAGGCGGCTTATCCATCATCGGTTTTGATGAATGCCATTCCAGCAAGGGTTGCAGTTGTTGGAGAAATTATCATGGTGGTACCAACCCCCGATGGCGCACGCAATCCCTTAGTCTTAGCTGCCGCTCATTTGGCAGGAGTGCATCGCGTATTTACCATCGGTGGTGCACAGGCTGTTGCTGCGCTTGCGTATGGTACACAGACCATTCCAGCGGTCGATAAGATTGTGGGTCCTGGAAATGCTTATGTAGCTGCTGCCAAGCGTCGGGTCTTTGGCACGGTTGGTATCGATATGATTGCTGGCCCATCAGAGATCTTAATCTTGTGCGATGGATCAACCGATCCAGATTGGATTGCGATGGATCTGTTTTCGCAGGCGGAGCATGATGAACTAGCTCAATCGATTTTGTTGTGCCCTGACCCCCGTTTTATTGATAAGGTTAATGAGAGCATTCAAAGACTGTTGCCACAAATGCCGCGCGAGAAAGTAATCCGGGCGTCATTGCAAAATAGAGCCTTGCTGATTGAAGTAAGCGATATGAGTGAAGCATGCCAGATTGCAAATGTGATTGCAGCCGAGCATCTTGAGATTTGTGCGCAAGAGCCTCAGCAGTGGGCTGACAAAATCCGCCATGCAGGCGCTATCTTTATGGGGTCATATACCAGCGAGTCCCTCGGCGATTATTGTGCTGGACCCAATCACGTCTTACCAACGGCGCGCACCGCCCGTTTCTCATCCCCATTGGGTGTCTATGATTTCATGAAACGCTCAAGCCTCATCGAGGTGAGCGAGGCAGGCGCACAAACACTCGGCCCGATTGCGAGTACCCTTGCACACGGCGAGGGCTTGCAAGCCCATGCGCGTGCAGCTGAGATGCGTCTCAAGAAAAAATAGTTACTTTAGGCCGAGAGTATTTTTTTGAGCGCAATCAGAAGAGCGTTCATTTGCTCATCGGTGCCGATGGTGATACGCAGGTATTGATCAATTCGTTTTATCTTGAAGTGCCGCACAATAATGCCCTGATCGCGCAATGCTTGATGAATCAGTGCACCATCGTGTTTGGGGTGTTTGGTAAAGACAAAGTTTGCACTCGAGAGCAGGGTCTCAAAACCAAGTACATCTAGTTCTTTGATAAATTGAGATCGTGTTGCAATAACCTTACTCGACATGGTATCCAAATGAGCTTGATCTTCCATCGCTGCGATAGCTCCCACTTGCGCTAGCTTATCTAATGGGTAAGAGTTAAAACTATTTTTGACTCGCTCTAGACCAGTAATCAAATCAGGGTGTCCAAGTGCATAACCAACTCGTAACCCTGCCAGTGCTCGTGACTTAGAAAGGGTATGGGTAATCAGTAAATTGGCCGGATTATTGTGTAACAGAGGAGCGCAGGACTCTGTTCCATAGTCAACATAGGCTTCATCGATCACAATAACGCTATCGGTATTTTGAAGAAGTAATAACTCGATGTGAGAGCGCGCCAGACCACGACCAGTGGGTGCATTAGGATTCGGAAAGATGATGCCGCCATTGCCACCATATTGTTTACTGCACTCTAAATAGTCTTCTACCCGAATGGCAAACTGATCGTCTAGGGCAATGGTGCGATGCTCAATCCCAAACAGTTGGCAATAGACTGGGTAAAAGCTATAGGTGATATCGGGGAATAGGATCGGCTTGTTGGGGTGTTTCAGTAGACCCACAAAGACATGGGCCAAGACCTCGTCCGAGCCATTGCCTACAAAGACCTGATTAGCATTTAAGCCGTGGTGTTTGGCGATTGCCTCTTTAAGTGCTTTGGCATCAGGATCAGGGTATAAGCGCAAGGAGTCATTAGTGTTCGCCGCAATCGCTGCAAGCGCCTTGGGGGACGGCCCATACGGACTTTCATTGGTATTGAGCTTAATGAGCTTTTCAAGCTTCGGTTGCTCACCCGGCACATAGGGGCTAAGGTTTTGTAGATCGGGGTTCCAAAAGCGGCTCATAGAAAGAGTGAAGTGATTGATTTTGAATGACAAATGATATTATGAAACACTAGATTAATTTTATTTGCTACTCTTTAACTATGCGCCAAGCGGATGTAAGCCGAAATACTTCTGAGACCAAGATTCAAATTGTGCTTAATTTGGATGGAACGGGTCAGGTTGATTTGAACTCGGGAGTCCCTTTTTTAGACCATATGCTCGATCAAATTGCTCGGCACGGCATGATTGATCTTAAGGTGCAAGCAAAAGGTGACACCCACATTGATGACCATCACACCGTTGAAGATGTTGGCATTACTCTTGGACAAGCCATTGCTAAGGCGGTGGGCGACAAAGCGGGCATTACTCGCTATGGCCATTCCTATGTGCCTCTCGATGAGACCCTTTCACGAGTCGTGATTGATTTTTCAGGTAGACCGGGTTTGGAGTTCAATGTACCCTTTACACGGGCACGTGTCGGCGACTTCGATGTCGACTTGAGCATTGAGTTCTTCCGCGGATTTGTCAATCATGCGGGCGTGACTCTGCATATTGATAATATTCGGGGTGTGAATGCCCACCATCAAATCGAGACCGTATTCAAGGCCTTTGGGAGAGCATTGCGGATGGCCTTGAGCATTGACCCTCGTGCTCCCAAAGTGGTTCCATCCACCAAGGGAAGTCTGTAATTTCACATCCTTTCCTTAATTATTAAGAATCGATTGAGCTAGCGATGCACATCGCCATTGTTGATTACGGGATGGGTAATTTGCGTTCGGTGTCGCAGGCCCTGCAGCATGTTGCAGCCGATTGCAAGATCAGTATTGCTAATGATCCTAAAGAAATTTTGCGCTCCGATCGAGTTGTATTGCCAGGGCAGGGAGCAATGCCTGATTGCATGAAACAACTCCGCTCATCTGGATTACTCGATGCGGTGATTGAGTCAGCACGTGAAAAGCCTCTTCTGGGCATTTGTGTAGGTGAGCAGATGCTTTTTGAAGAGAGTGAGGAGCGTAAGCCAGGGGTGGCGACCAATACTGCCTGCTTGGCGCTCATGCCTGGCAAGGTAGTGCGTTTTGTATTGTCTGGAACACAAGAAGACGGCTCAGAGTACAAAATTCCCCATATGGGCTGGAATCAAGTGCGGCAGGACCGTGATCATCCTTTATGGCATGGCATACCCGATATGAGCAGCTTTTATTTTGTCCATAGCTACTATGTGAGCGCTAGCGATCCAGAAGATACTGTAGGATCAACGAATTACGGAGGGTGGTTTACATCTGCCGTCGCTCGGGATAATATTTTCGCTACACAGTTCCATCCAGAAAAAAGCGCTCAATACGGACTTAAGCTCTATCAAAACTTTGTCGCTTGGCGACCCTGATCCCAGACACTATTTCCTTTACACCATTTATTTATGTTGTTAATCCCTGCAATCGATATTAAAGATGGACATTGTGTTCGTCTTGAGCAAGGCGATATGAACCGCAGCACCGTGTTCTCTGAAGATCCTGCCGCGATGGCAAAGCATTGGTTAAGTAAAGGCGCAAGACGCTTACATTTGGTGGATCTGAATGGCGCATTTGCTGGCAAACCCAAAAATGAGTCTGCGATTAAGGCGATCTTAAAAGCGGTCGGTAATGACATTCCAGTGCAATTGGGTGGCGGTGTGCGCGATCTCGAAACGATCGAGCGCTTATTAGACGATGGAATTAGTACCATCATTATTGGTACCGCAGCGGTCAAGAACCCTGGCTTTTTACAAGATGCTTGCACGGCATTTGCTGGTCATA
>Ga0315905_10000211_pt1 | contig 63254 bp, 46 predicted proteins | sample LakEriMetagenome_5_FD_203522 | JGI IMG/M metagenome (GOLD analysis project Ga0315905, IMG submission 203522) | Freshwater fungal communities from buoy surface, Lake Erie, Ohio, United States - Buoy 4 MA121 | ecosystem: Environmental > Aquatic > Freshwater > Lake | place: USA: Lake Erie, Ohio...
AGAAGAGAGACCTAAAAAAAATCTCAAGAAAGTGTAATGCTATAATAAACCAACAATGGCTATTGTAAATCAAGTTCAGAAACGTATACGAATGGAGATTTGGGATATTACCAAGTTTCAGATATCTGTACATTGTAATTTAAACGATATACCTGTTTCTACCCTTGATCTAAATTGCTTAACCCTTTTAGCATTATCTGGTGAGAGAGAACTTACAGAGTTTTGCAAGACTGCTGCCAGTAAAGAAATTTTTGGCAGCAGTCAATCTGTAAGAAATGCTGTAACCAAAGCAGAAAAAAGAGATCTTATTTTAAAAGAAGGGTCTAGCAAAAAAAAGATTAGAATCAATCCTAGTTTGAAAATACAAACTGAGGGGAATATCCTTTTAGATTATAAAATTGTAAGAATTGAATCCAAAGAAATCTAAAGTTATATTGAAAGATTTGTACTCTGAATTGGATTTGGAGGAATCTTTAGTAAATGATGTTATTGACTTCTACTGGGCAAATGTCAGAAAATCCATAACATCCGTATCATACTGTAGAATAAACATAGAAAATATTGGAATTTTTCAGGTTAGAAAGAAAACATTATTGAGTGCTATTCAGAAGTATGAGGCATTGATAAATAAGTTTAATAAACCAAATTTTTCTAATTACCCTAGATATCAGGCACTATCTGATAGACTTGTTGTTCTAGAAAACACAAAAAAGGAATTAGAGGAAGAAGATATAAGACGTAAAAAAATCAAAAGTGAAAAATATGGAAACACTACTGGAGGTTTGGAAGAAAAAGGGTAAAATACTTGAGGGTATTAAAAATTCTATATTTAAGACAGAACATGTTGAAGAGATTGCAGAAAAAAGGAATCAAATATGTCAAAGTTGTGATGATATTGACAGAGGGGGTGACAAATGTTTTGCTTCCGGAACTCAACCCTGCTGTGGCGTATGCGGTTGTTCATTGCAGTTTTTACAAAGGTCTTTATCATCTGAATGTGAAGCAGGTAAATGGAAGGCTGTTCTTACTGAAAAAGAAGAACAAAAACTTAATAAAAAACTTGAAGAAAATGCCGGTTAAATTTTTACCCACCGAACATAAATATGTAAGCATTGACCCATCTGAAAACATTCAATGGACCAGTGTTACTAGTGTTATATCTAAGTTTAAAGAATACTTTGATGCTGATGCTATAGCTGAGAAGTCCTCTAAAAATAAAAAGAGTAAATGGTATGGTATGTCTCCAGAAGCTATCAAAGAAGCCTGGAAGAATGAGTCAGACCGAGCTATCAATCTAGGAACTTGGTACCATAATCAAAGAGAATCTGATATACTTGGCTGTGATACTATTAGTAGAGATGGGCAGGACCTTAAAATTTTTAAGTCTCTTGAGACAAATGGAATTAAAACAGCTCCTGACCAAAAGTTAAAAGATGGTATCTATCCTGAGCACTTTGTTTATTTAAAATCAGCCGGTATCTGTGGACAGTCAGATAGGGTAGAGGTATTAAATAGTAAGGTAGATGTGTATGATTATAAAACAAACAAAGAGATTAAATTAGAATCATACAAAAACTGGGAGGGTATCTCTAAAAAGATGTTCCATCCTTTATCTCATCTTGATGATTGTAACTATAATCACTATGCTCTTCAGCTTAGCTTGTACATGTATATAATCATTAAGCATAATCCTAAGCTAAAACCGGGTAAACTTATCCTAGACCATGTCATTTTTGAAGATGATGGAGTTGATAAAGAAGGAAAGAAAATTCACAGGCTTGACCTTGAGGGATATCCAATTATTAAAAATGTTGAACGATATGAGCTACCTTATCTAAAAGAAGAGGTTATCTCTATTATTAATCATATGTCCCTATGATACTAATTAAAAAATATTAAAAGCAAATGCCTCAATTAAACAGTAATATTAATCTTTTTAAATGTTACGTAAGAGTTTCTCATTTTACAAAAAATGAAGCGGACCATGATAATTATCACCGCGCATATGCTTTTGCAATACAATCATGTACTGGTAAGATACTAACTTTTCACGTCATGACAGAGTATGGTATGTTAAGATCAAGAGTACCTATATCAGAAATATTCATGCAGATACCTAAGAATGATATTCCATTTCACTTTAAGCAGCTATGGGATTGTTTCTCAGAGAATGTAAGTATTATTACCTATGAATATTTACGCGAGAAAAGATGTGAGGTTATACTTAAAGATGGATCTAAAATATGGTGTAATTATCTGACTACAGTAGACTGGTATAGTAATGAATATTCAGACGAACCCAGTGATTATAAATGTGGTCACATACTTATATCTGATGATGGATACTTGTTATGCCAACCAAATAATAGAATCTATTGGAAAGATAGTAATTGGATTACTAAAGAGTTTCCTCTTGATATAAAAGATCTAAAAGCAGATAGCACACTGCTTTCTGTAGAAACAATATCTGATAGATGGGTTAGCGAGGATTCTAATTCTTATTACTATAATATAAATACAGAACTATAATGTTATTAATAGAAACTTATATCGCAGAATCTCCAGGCATGGGGTTTGGTTTATTCTCTAAAAACTTTATTAAAAAAGACACTGTAATATGGGAGTTTGTAGAAGGCTTTGATATAGCAGTGCATGTAGATGAATATAAAAAATTGAATGATGTTCAGAAAGCATTTGTAGATAAATATTTCTGGAAAGAAGGAGATTATTTATACTCTTCTTGTGACTACTCAAACTTTCAAAACCATAGTTATAATCCTAATTCTATAGCAATTGGTGAAAAGATGGTAGCAGCAAGAGATATTCAGGCTAACGAAGAAATATTGGTAGATTATCAGACTTTTGATGATTACTTTGATTGTTATAAAGACAAACTAAAATGATAGTAAAATTATTTGACATATCTAATGGCATTGTAGTTCCAACAGAACATTGCTATACTCTGGCGACTTTAAAAAAGATAATGGACTCTCACCCAGATGATTATCTTAAAATTTATCAGTATCTGTTTTATATGACATGCCCTAATCCAGATATTAATCCTTTTTTTAATGTTGCAGAAATAGATAAAGAAGAAATTATATTACATGAAATAGATGCTGATTTCTCAACTGATGATTCTGATATTATAGCTGCTCTTAAGTTTTGTTCAAACATGTATGAAACACCTACCTCTAGAGCATATAAAGGAATCAAACAAATGCTAGATAAATTAGGTACTTATATGGAAACCACTCTTATAACAGATGGTAGAGATGGAAACATTACAGCACTAGTAAATGCTGCTGCAAAATATCAACAGATTAGAGAGAGCTATAAAGGTGCCTATAAAGATCTTCAGGATGAACAAAAAAGTCAAGTACGCGGTGGGCAAGGATTAGCTTATGATCAAAATTGATAAAAAGAAGTTTTAAAAATATAAGATATTATTTATCTTTATATTATGAGCAAATCAAACATTGAAAAAACTGCACCTAAAGGGGCTGTGAACTTCTCGATCACACTATCAGAAGAACAGAAAAAAGCTAAAGAGTTAATCATTACTAAGCCATATAACTTTGTTATAGGTAATGCTGGTTGTGGAAAAACTCTTGTTGCTGTACAAATAGCTTTGGATATGTACTTTAAAAGGCAAGTAAATAAGATTATCATTACTAGACCTACTATTTCTACAGAAGATAATGGTTTCTTACCGGGATCTGAAAAAGAAAAGATGGAACCTTGGTTAGTACCAATTAAATCTAACATGAGAAAAGTATACAATAAACCTGATGTTCTAACTAAAATGGAAGAAGAAGGTGCTATTGAGCTTGTTTCTCTTAGTCATTTTAGAGGTAGAACCTTTGAAAATGCCATATGTATTGTAGATGAGTTTCAGAATTTGACAAAAGCTCAACTACAAATGTGTGTAGGAAGACTTGGCAAAGGGTCAATTATGATCTTTACCGGTGACCTTCACCAAATAGATTTAAAGTATAAAAATGATTCTGCTATACATGAGATTTCTAAAGTTGAAAAATCTTCTTTTGTAAATAAAATCTTTCTTACTGAAAATCATAGACATGAAGCTCTGACAGAAATACTTAGATTATTGAATGAATACTGAAATCTATCAACATATTCCCACCTATGAAAATGGAGAATGGAGTTATACGGACTTTGAAAGCAGAAAAGACTTTTATGAGTTCTGTAAATCTATTTTCAAAGAACCTGGGAAATATGAATTTGATGAAGTATCTGAGAAATTTAATGAACAGGCTAAACTCTTTGATAAAAATGGACTTTACTGTATAGCACCATCAGGTACTAAAGATTTTATAAAGTTCTGGGATACAGAAAAAGAAAAATGTAGGAAAGGTGTTATATACAAATCAAATGATAAAACCTGGTATATATCCAGGGATTATTACATGTGGCTAAATTTCCTTCCTATTTTCAACAAAGAAATACAAAAGTACGGCTTTGCTGATGTAAGGGATGCACAATATCATATGGCTCTGTATGAACTCTTAGCAGAGCTTGACTATAAACACTGTGCTATTTTAAAGAAACGTCAGATTGCTAGTTCATACTTTCATTGTGGAAAGCTTATAAACCAGATATGGTTTGAGGAAGGGGTTACCCTAAAGATGGGGGCTAGTCTTAAGGACTATATCAATGAGAAGGGCAGCTGGAAATTCCTTAATGAATATGAATCTTTCCTAAACAAGCATACTGCCTGGTATAGACCTATGAATCCAGACAAAGCAATGTTCTGGCAACAAAAGATTGAGATTGTAAATTTTGTAGGTGGTCAAAAAAGAAAAAGTGAATTAGGTCTCAAGGGTGTGATCCAGGCTATGTCATTTGAGAAAAGCCCCACTACCGGTGTCGGTGGTCCTACTAAATACTTCTTTCATGAGGAGGCTGGTATTGCCCCTAAGATGAATCAGACCTATGAGTACCTAAGACCGGCACTTAGATCCGGTATGATTACTACAGGTACGTTTATAGCAGCAGGTTCTGTGGGTGATCTCAGTCAATGTGATCCTTTAAAAAAGCTGATCATGCACCCTGAAGACAATGATATATATGCAGTGTTTTCAGATCTTATAGATGATAAAGGAACAATTGGAACAACCGGTTTATTCATTCCTGAGCAGTGGTCTATGCCACCCTACGTAGATAAGTATGGTAATTCTAAAGTAGAAGAAGCTTTAGAAGCACTAGATATACAATTTGCTGATTGGAAGCAGAAACTAGACCCCCAGGAATATCAACTCCGTATATCACAGCATCCTCGTAATGTAAAGGAAGCATTTGATTTTAGAAGTGTTTCTCTTTTTCCAGGACATCTTATATCAGCTCAAAATCAAAGGATAGAAGACAAAGAATATCCATATGAGTTCCTTGATATTTACAGGAATGCTAAAGGAGAAGTTGCTGTAGAGACAACTAACAAACTTCCTATCATTGAATTCCCTATATCAAAAAATACAGAGGATAAAACAGGTGTTTTGATTGTATGGGAAAGACCTGATAAAAATGCAGAGTTCCTTACCTATTATGCATCTGTTGACCCCGTGGGTGAAGGAAAAACCACAACATCAGAATCTCTATGTTCTATATATGTATATAAAACAGCAATAGAAGTAACTAAAAACAATGGTTCTGAGATTGAGACTTATGTAGAATCTGATAAAATAGTAGCTGCCTGGTGTGGTAGATTTGATGATATCAATAAAACTCATGAGAGGTTAGAGATGATAATTGAATGGTATAATGCCTGGACTATTGTGGAAAACAACATTAGCCAGTTCATTAACTATATGATTTACAGAAAGAAACAAAAGTATCTAGTACCTAGATCTCAGATTCTTTTCCTTAAAGATATTGGGGCTAATGCCAATGTATATCAAGACTATGGGTGGAGAAACACCGGTACTTTGTTTAAGAGTCATATGCTAAGTTATGCAATTGACTATCTTAAGGAAGAACTAGATCATGATGTTACCTCTGAAGGGAAAGTAGTAAGGACAAAATATGGTGTTGAAAGAATACCGGACCCTATGCTATTAAAAGAAATGATAGCCTACAGAGATGGTGTTAACGTGGATAGACTAGTTAGCTTTGCAGCACTTATAGCTTTTGCAAAAGTTCAGCAAGCTAATAGGGGTTATAAAAAGCGTTATGAGGAAACAGATCTAGCTAAAAAATTGGATAACTCAAATAAATTCAGTAAATTAACTAAGAGCCCTTTCCGTAATTTAGGAGGAAGTGGTTCAAAGAATGATACAATGAGAATTCCTAAACAGCCATTTAGAAATTTAAAATAATATGCAAATATATAATGCCTTACAGGCTAAAGCCGGTGCCAAGACAGAGTACAACAAAATGGGTACTCTTAATCAACCTATTCAGTTTTTACCTAGATCTAAAAAAGATGAAGATTGGGCTGCTTGGTGTTTAGATTGGTTGGAGTGGCAAGGTCTCAAAATGGTACGTAGAAATGCCAGAAGACTTATGAAAAACTATAAGCTGGCTAAAGGTATTATAGATAGAAGTGATTATATCATTGAGGAAGATAATGAGAATGCCGATTTAATTGATACTTTAACTAGAGATGATGTATCTGCCTTAGAATTAAAGTTTTATCCCATTATTCCTAATGTGATTAACACTCTTACATCTGAGTTCTCTAAAAGAGTAACCCGTGTAACTTATTCAGCTGTAGATGAAAACTCTTACAATGAAATGTTAGAGCTTAAAAAGTCTCAGGTTGAGCAAGTTCTTATGTTTGAGGCACAGCAAAGAATGAACAGTAATATGATGGCTATGGGTATTGATCCAGAGTCAGAAGAATATGGTCAAGCTATGGCTCCAGAAAATCTTAAAACTCTTCCTGAGATTGAGGCTTTCTTTCAAAAAGATTACCGTTCTATGGTTGAGCAATGGGCTGAGCATCAGCATAAAGTTGATGTTGAGCGGTTTGGTATGGATGAATTAGAGGAAAGAGGTTTCCGTGATTTGCTTATTACTGACAGAGAGTTCTGGCATTTTAAAATGATGGAGGATGACTATGAGGTAGAGCTATGGAATCCTGTATTAACCTTTTATCAAAAGTCACCAGAAAGAAGATACATGTCAGACTCTAACTGGGTTGGTAAGTATGATATGATGACCGTAGCTGACGTCATTGACAAGTATGGCTGGTTGATGACTGAAGAACAGATGGCTTCCATAGAACTTATCTATCCGGTAAGATCTGCAGGTTATCCTATTCAGGGATATCAAAATGACGGAAGCTACTATGATGGTACCAAATCACATGAGTGGAACACTAACATGCCATCACTTGGTTACCGTCAGTTTACTTCTATGTGGGATAGCGCTGTTTATGGTGGTGATATTGTAAACTGGATCATGATGGAGAATGAAGATTACCTTGATTTAGGTATGTCTAATCTCCTACGTGTAACAACTGTATATTGGAAATCACAACGTAAGGTGGGTCATCTTACTAAAATTACGGAGTCTGGTGAAGTTATATCAGATATTGTAGATGAGGACTATAAAGTAACTGTAAAACCTCAATATAATACTACCTTACAGGTAAATAAAAACAAGTACAATCTTGTTTATGGTGAGCATATTGAATGGATATGGATTAACCAAGTATGGGGTGGTGTAAAGATTGGACCAAACAGACCTACATTCTGGGGTACTAACAACCCAGGCGGTATCACACCTATCTATTTGGGTATTGATAATAATCACATAGGGCCCCTCAAGTTTCAGTTTAAGGGTGAGAACTCACTCTATGGATGTAAGCTACCGGTAGAAGGATCTGTTTTTTCAGATAGAAATACCAGATCTACAGCACTTGTAGACCTAATGAAACCATTCCAAATTGCCTATAATATTGTCAATAATCAAATTGCTGATATTCTTATAGATGAGCTTGGAACAGTGATTATGCTTGATCAAAACTCTTTGCCTAGACACTCACTAGGTGAAGATTGGGGTAAGTCTAACTATGCTAAAGCATATGTGGCCATGAAGAATTTTCAGGTACTTCCTTTAGACACATCTATAACTAATACAGAAAATGCATTAAACTTCAACCATTTCCAAAAATTGGACATGTCACAAACTGAACGTTTGATGTCAAGGGTACAGCTTGCTCAATATTTTAAACAGCAAGCTTTTGAGGTTATTGGTATTACTCCACAGCGTTTAGGTCAAGAAATAACCAGGCAAACTGCTACCGGTATAGAACAATCTATCAATGCTAGTTATGCTCAGACTGAGACATACTTTATTCAGCACTGTGATTACCTTATGCCAAGAGTTCACCAAATGAGAACTGATTTGGCCCAGTATTATCACTCTACTAAACCATCTGCTAGGCTAAAATACATAACTACTCTAGATGAGCAAAAGAACTTCCAGATCAATGGTACTGATTTGCTACTACGTGAGTTAAACATTTTTGCTACTACCAAAGCTAATCAAAGAGCTATTCTTGAGCAACTTAAACAACTTTCTATTACTAATAATACAAGTGGTGCAAGTATCTATGATTTGGGTAACATTATGAAGTCTGAGTCCATTGCTGAAGTTACTCATATCCTGAAAGAAAATGAGAAGAAAATGGAAATGAGAAGAAAAGAGGAAATGGCTCAGGAACAACAAATGCATGAGCAAGCTCTCATGGCTAAAGCTGAGGAAGAAAGAATGAAGCTTGAGTTTGAGGCTACTGAGAATGATAAAGATAGAAAAGCTAGAATTCTTGAGGCTCAGATTAAAGCAGCCGGTTATGGGTCTATGGCAGATCTTAATGAAAACCAGCAATCTGACTACATAGATGCTTTAGACAGAATTCAAAAAACTCAGAACTATCAGGATACTATGAACCTTAATAGAGAGAAAGAAAGCAATAAAATTATTCAGTCTAGAGAAAAAATACAAGTAGAAAAAGAGAAGATTAATGCACAAAAAGAAATTGCTAATATCCAATTAAAAATTGCAGAAGAGAACAAAAACAAGTATGATGTGTCCAAGAAAGATAAAGATAAAAATAAAAAATCTAAGTGATAGCTATAGGATACATTTTATTTTCTAGAAGCAAAAAATTTTTAAAGTTTAGGAATTTACATTTGCGTATATTAATACTGTAGATATTTAATAAACCAACAACAATTCATAATGAGTACACCAGAAAACACTACTGTTGTAGAAACAGTTGACATAGACCTAGACAATATTTTAGGAATTCCGGGAGCAGATAGTATTATGCTTCCAGAAGAAAAAAAACCTAATGTATTTTCAACGGGAAGTGCAGACACAAAGTTCCTTGACAACCCTATAGAATCTAGTAATGATTCTGATAAAGAGAAAGAAGACAAAACTTCTTTTACTGATGTTTTAAAAGATGTAGATGAAAATGATGCATCTCTTTTAAATCAAAAGGAAGAAGAGGAGCAAAAGAAAACTCCAGGTAGATCTAAAATCTCAAAAGATGGTACAGTTGAGTTAGTTAAAAAACTAATTGATTCTGGACAGATTATTCCTTTTGATGATGAAAAATCTATTGATGAGTATAGCATAACTGACTTTGAAGAACTCTTTCAAGCAAACTTTGAAGAGAGAGAAAACAAAATTAGAGAATCTACACCAGCTGAATTCTTCCAATCTCTTCCTGAAGAACTTCAGGTAGCAGCTAAATATGTATCAGATGGTGGACAAGATTTAAAAGGACTATTTAAAATTCTTGCTCAGGTGGAAGAAACATTTGAGTTAGATCCTTCTGAGGCTAGTCATCAGGAAAAAATTGTAAGAGAATATCTTACTGCTACAAACTTTGGAACAGCAGAAGATATTGAGGAAGAAATTGAAAGTTGGAAAGATAGAGGTGATCTAGAAAGTAAGGCTAACAAGTTTAAGCCAAAACTAGATCAAATGCAGGCTCAGGTAGTGCAACAAAAGCTTGCACAACAGGAGCAACTAAAACAAAGACAAGCGGCTCAAGCTCAGAAATATATGCAGAATGTATATGAGACTTTGAAGCCAGGAGAAATAAATGGTGTTAAAATAGACCGGAGAACTCAAGAGATGTTGTATGCTGGATTGGTTCAACCCCAGTATCCATCAATTAGTGGTAGACCTACTAACATGCTAGGGCATCTTCTTGAGAAATATCAGTATGTTGAGCCTAACCACGGGTTGATTGCTGAAGCACTTTGGTTGTTGGCTGATCCTGAGTCTTATAAGACTAAGATTAAAGAACAGGGTCAAAAAGAAACAGTAGAGAAAACGGCAAGAATGTTAAAAACAGAGGAGGCCAGAAGAACAGGTAATTCTGCTGTTGTAGAAAAAGAAGAGGTAAAGCAAAAAACAATAAAAAGAAATAACAACTTTTTTAAACGATAAATAATTAAACTTAATTTTTTAAATCTAAATTAAAATGTCAACTCCAGTTTTAAATAATGGTATATATCTACGGGATACCAACTACCAAGCTAGTTCACACGTAGATTCTTACCACTTGGTAAACATGTTAAAGAACGCAGAACCAATGGACATGGGTCCAGTGGACTTGTGGGCTATGGCTCAAAAAGTAGAAATGCCTCTTTATCAAATGTCTAGCTTTGGTGGAAAGAATGTAATTATGGTCGATAACGCAAGAGGTGAGTACAAATGGCAAACTCCAGTTGTACAAGATCTTCCTTACATTGTTTCAGATATCGAGTCTGATAATGAAACAAAGGGTATTGATGGTACTACTTTTAAACTTAAAATTTCACGTCGTGAATTTGGTCATGGTGATATCATCACTTATGATAAGTACAACGGTGTTGAAATGTACATTGTTCCTGATCAAGACATCATTCCACTTGGAGATGGCTTTATTTACACTGTTCAACTTGTAAATAATGACAGCGCTAAGTTTTTGGATAACAAATATCTTGCTTCTGGTACTAAGGTATTCCGTAAAGGTTCTGCTCGTGGTGAGTATGGAGAACGTTTCTCTGACATCCAGATCCAATCAGGTTTCCGTGAATTCTACAACTTTGTAGGTGGAGCTGAAGCACACGTACACTATTCTGTTTCATCTCGCGCTGATCTTATGATCAAAGGTGGTATGAATGCAGATGGTACTGTACCTGTTACTGAAATCTGGAGAAACTTTGACCAGAACATGGATCCATCTATCACTAACCTTGAGAACATGGTTAGCCGTATGGGTAAGGATTATGTTAAAAAAGCAATGTCAAATGGTTCACTTTCACGTACCTTCTTGACCACAATGGAAGCAGCTCACTTGAGTAAAGTTGCAAGTGACATTGAAACTTACTTGATGTGGGGACAAGGTGGTAGAGTTCGTCAGGATGGTCCAGATGATGTAAGATTGTCTGTGGGTCTTTGGAGACAACTTGATAACTCATTCAAGCGTGTATATAACAAGTCTGGTTTCAACTTGGATTTGTTCCGTTCTGAAATCTACAACTTCTATGCTGGTAAGGTTGAGTTTAAGGGTCCAGATCCTAAGCGTCAATTGATTGTACAAACCGGTATGGGTGGTATGCGTATGGTTAATGAAGCCATTAAGAAAGAGGCAGTAAACTCTGGTCTTCAGATTATGGCTGCTGATAACAATGGTATCGGTGCTATCACTGGTAAGGGAATGGATTTGAACTTCGGATTTGCATTCACTTCATATGTGATCCCATTCTTGGCAAATGTTAAGTTTGTATTGAACCCAGCATTTGACAACGTACATACCAATGACATTGAAAACCCAATCATTGATGGTTTCCCATTGTCTTCTTACAACTTCATCATCTTTGATATCACAGATAACACAAATGACAACATCTTCTTGTTGAAATTGTCTTGGGATAATCAATTGAAATGGTGGTATCAGAATGGTACTATGGATTACATGGGACGTACCCAAGGCTTCCAGTCTTCTGGACAGTTCAATGGTTACCGTGTATTCATGACTCAAACCATGCCTGCTATCTGGGTAAAAGACCCAACCAAAGTTTTGAAAATTGTTATGAGAAACCCAATCACTGGTGGATCATTCTAATCAATCATAAAAAGGGGGAGGGCAACCTCCCCTTTTACAATTAAAACTTTAATAAAGCTATGCAAGAATTTAAACTTCCTAAGGAAAAACAATGGCAGACCCAGAGTGAGCCTATCCTTAAACACGGTCCTCTTTCTGGAACAACAGCACCTGATTTTATTCCCGCTGCTGTTGGTGTTGTTTACGTAAATACTTCTGCTCTAGTGATATACATTTCAACAGGTATTTCTTCAATTTCTGATTGGAGACAAATCTGGGCAGACTAAGATAGTAATTAAAAAGGGGGAAACTTATTATCCCCCTTTTTACTATTAATAAAAAACCACACTTAAATACATAAATCAAAAAAATCTTTTTATATTGCACTCAATATGAATAAAATACCTAGCCTTCAACAAATATTACCTCAATCTCCAGATGAGATTCAAAGATTTAGTACTGAGGCATCAGCAGCACCTGCAAGAATGTCTCACCTAAACAGAGCTGCATTATACTTTGGTATGGACGTAGACTTCATTGAAGTAGACTTCAGCGTGACCAGTGATATTTTTATAAACAAACCAGCAGGCTATATTAAACTTTTAAATATTAATATGGGTGGTAATGATACCAGACAGTTTAATATTATCTGGGATAGTGCTTTGTATCAGGGTCTAAAAAACATAAAGACTCCTTATTATGCACAGTTTACTGCATTAAGTCCTAATAAATTAAATGCTGTTTATCCTATTACAACACCTGAAATTGCAACAGATGCATACATCCAAGTGGAATATTTTGCTACTGATGCTGCTGTAGATGTTTCATTTTTTTACAGCGTCATTCCTCAATAATCAATTTTTTAATAAACCAACACAATGAGTAACACATTTTTACATGTAGAGTATGGCGGTGCCAAAGCGGGACCAGTTGCCGTAAAACCATTTTTTGATAATTCAATATCAAACATGGGTCTTGAAGTATATGGACTTTCTTTATTTGAAGGTGTATTTCATGAAGAACAATTAACATGCATAGAAAACAACGGTATCAAGAGATACGTAACAGGCTTAAATGAATTTGCTCCAGAAGTAAAACTCATAAGAGATCCTGACCAAAAAGCAGCTAAAATCAAAGAAATCAGAACTGTTGTTTCTGAACTTGAAAAAGAAATGGCGGCCAATGTTATTGACATTGATGATCCTCAATTTTGGAATAAAGTAAAGCTTCTTAGACCTGACAATGATGACTTTTGGGGTTCTATTACCATTCGTTGTGGTAATACTCCTTTGTATCTTGAACCAGTAAAAGATCCATATGATTTAATTAAACTATATGCAATTGAAGCCGGTGGCTTTAGTATTGTATCTAAGAGTTATGAGGATGCCCGTTCACGACCAACACCTGTTAAGTTTTATTTAGATAAATACGAAAAAACAGCTACCACCCGTACAGAGGTTAAAAAGATCCGTAATAAAGCCCTTGCTGAACTACAGAAACTTTTTGATAAGAATGTTACTAAGCTAATGTATGTAGCTAAGATTGTAGATATCAATAGCATTCAATATAAAAAGAGCACTCCAAATGATGTTGTTTATGATAACATGGATATGTTTATTAATGGAGAAGGTTCTGAGAAAAGTGCAGCACGTGCAGCCCAAGCTTTCTTGGATGCTGTAGAACTAGATCTAGAAACTCTTAAAATCAAAGCAATCATCAGAGATGCTACGTATCTTAAGTTTATTGCTCTAAAATCAGATGGTTTTATTTATCATCTAGGTTCTTCTACAATGCTAGGTAGAAATCCTTCTGATGTAATTGAGTTCCTTAAAAACCCTCTTAACGAGGAAGTTCTTAAAGATCTGGTTAAAAAAACAGAAAAGTATTGGAATGAGTAATAACAATTAGTAACTTATTAGTATGGGAAATATGCTATATCAATCTTTTGATAATAAGAATACCATAAAAGGTAGTGGGACAGCTAAATACAGTAATGCAGCAACAAGACTTTCCTTGAATGCTGCTATTGATTTAACTAAGTCTTTATTGAATTATAAAAACGAAAATAACTATGGCAAAGACAAAAAGTAAGGTTAATGCAGCTGGTAATTATACTAAACCCGGAATGAGAAAAGGTTTATTTAGTAAAATTAAAGCTGGTTCCAAAGGTGGTGATCCTGGTGAGTGGTCTGCCCGTAAGGCTCAGATGCTTGCTAAAGAATATAAATCAAAAGGAGGAGGATACAAATAATGGCACTAGCTAAATCTCAACAAAGTTTAAAAAACTGGGGTGATCAAAAATGGATGACCTCAGGGACTGCGGCTAATAGGAAGAAGGGATCTTCTAAAGAAGTTAAGTCCAAAGGAACTAAGAGATACTTACCAGAAGCGGCTTGGAATTCTTTATCTCCCGGTGAAAAAGCTGCTACTAATAAAGCTAAAGCTGCTGGTAATAGTAAAGGAAAACAATTTGTAGCTCAGCCAGAATCAGCCAAAGAAAAATCTAAAAAACATAGATAGTATGGCATTAAAGAAAAATAAAATAAATATGGGCACTTCTAAAAGTGGTACTTCAAAAAAGTGTTGGCCAGGATATGAGAAGAAGGGGACAAAAAAGATGTATGGCAAAACTTATAATAATTGCGTAAAAAAGTAAAACTTAAAGTTAAAACCAAAAAATAATGGCAAAGACACCAGCATGGCAACGTAAAGAAGGTAAAGCTCCTAGTGGGGGACTTAACGCTAAGGGTAGAGCTTCCTATAATAAAGAAACAGGAGGTAACCTTAAAGCACCACAACCTGAAGGTGGTTCTAGAAAGAAGTCATTTTGTGCTAGAATGTCTGGTATGAAAAAGAAACTTACTTCTAGTAAAACAGCTAATGATCCAGACAGCAGGATCAACAAAGCTCTTAGAAAATGGAAATGCTAATTTAAATACTTAATATTATGAAAGGTAAATGTATGCAGTGCGGTGGCGCTAAAATGAACAAAGGTGGATCTACTAGCAACCTAGGTAAAAAATCTATGGAAGCTAACTATGATAAAAACCCAGCGGTTACTAAAGCTGATCTTATTGTTGCAGCTAAGCAAAATGCAGGTAAAGCAAAAATGGGAGGCAGTTATAAAAAAGGTGGACCCATTAAAAAGAAAAAATAATGAGCAGTCATCTTCCAAAAAAATCCACGGGTGGTACTAGTAAAAAATCAGAAAGATTAACCAACCGTGCTGAAAGAAAAGAAACTCGTTCTGAAAGAGTAATGGATAGAGCTCAGAAGAACTGGGGTAAAGCTCAAAAAGCTTTAGACTATGATGAGTCTGCAAAACCAGACACATCTAATGCTATTGGATATGCCAATAGAAAATTGAACCAGTCTGCTAGACAAGCTGAAAGAGCTAAAAATTTAAAAGAAAAAGCTGAAGAACTTAGATCTAGAGCTGCTACAATGAAAAAAGGTGGTTCAGTTAAAAAGAAGAAGTAATGGCTGCGAAAAAGGATAGCAAGTGGATTCAAAAAGCAATCAATCCTGAACATAAAGGATATTGCACTCCAGAAACTAAAAAAACATGTACACCAAAACGTAAAGTTCTTGCACATACATTAAGAAAGATTGCAAAAAGTAAATAATGCCTACTAGAGAAAAAAATAAAGTAGATAATTGCTTACATTGTGGTGTAGAATTTTTACATTATTCATGGGATACACAAAAGTATTGTTCTAAGATTTGTGTTAACATCAAAGAAAAAGTTGAAGTATCTTGTGTTGTATGTAATACACTTATTTTAAAAAGTAAATCAAACGTTGAAAGAAATGATAAAAACTATTGTAGTAGAAAATGCTATAATTTTAGAAACGGTTTACATAAAAAACTAAAAAGAAATACTGCTTTTTACAAAGAGCTGCTTAAAGTAAGTACTTGTAATTGTGGAGAAAAAACATTATTTTTATTGCAAATACATCATATTGATGGAAATAATAGAAATAATAAAAAAGACAATTTAGAAGTTGTCTGTGCAAATTGTCACATAAAAAGACATTTGACACAAAATAAAAATGGTGTTTGGATATATAATCCTAAAGTTTTAACAGATCGGTCTTTTTTAAAAGACCTTTAAAGAAAATGGCAAAAAACAAATAATTTTAAAACTCATATAAAATGAAAAAGTCAGGCGGTGTTTATGTAAAACTAAATGGTAATCAACCAGTTCAGAAAGTACCTGGTTCTAATGGCGTTGGTCATACTAAATCAGCTAAAGCTTCTGTACAAACTAAAGCAGGTAGCAATGGTGTAGGTACAACTAAAAGCCAAAAAGCTACAGTGTCTCCAGCATCTAAAAAGAAACAAGCTAAGTAATGAAAAATAAAATGCCCAAAATGGATATGGGAGGTCTCTATACTGGGGCCTCTATGTCACGTGATGTAGAAAACCAACCAGTATCTGGATATGGTGCTATGGAAGATATGAATAAACCTAAAAAACCTAAGATGGGTTCACAAGGTTCTGGGGCAAAACATGCTGCAAATGTCCGTAAAACACAACAAAAACGTACCAATACTGCAAGAAAAAATATTGGTAAATGCGGTAGATAAACATGTTAAACAGTACACTTAGATTAAAGATCCAACAAAGGCTTAACAAACTAGCTAGTCAGGACTATGACAACATAGAATGCTGGCAGATAGTAGAAGCTTTTAATAAGGCACAAATTGAATGGTGCCGTAGGCAGATTATGGGTCGTAATCAAGATGGAGCCGGTGCAGAGCAAACTGTTAGAAAAGTTGATGATGTTCAAAATCTTTTGACAACTCTAAATTTAAATTTTACAAAGGCAGATGGTTTTTATCAAACTGTTCCCTTGCCTGAGAACTATTTAGAGTATCATAAAATAGACATTAAAGCTACTAAAGAATGTTGTACTGATCCTAAAGATATAATTGTATATCTTGCTGAAGAACAAAATAGTAGCATTTTAACAAGAGATGAACTACGTAAACCAAACTTTGAGTGGGGTGAAACTTTTTGTACTGTGATTAACAATACAGTAAAAGTGTATACTAACAATGATTTTGACATTACCGGTATCAGCTTGTTATACTACAGGCAACCAGTTAAAATTAAAATTTTAGATTGCGGTGATCCTTACACAGGTGTTATATCTCAAACAGATGTACCTTGTGAATTTAGAGATGATATTGCTGAAATACTTGTAGACAGTGCAGCATCTATATTAGCAGGAGACATTGAATCTTTCAATCAATATACAAGGACATCTCAAAATTCTGAAAACAATACATAATTATGAATAATGTTTTATCAAGACCACTTGCTAAGCAATCGGCAACAAAAGAGACTACCATGACTAAGCAAACCGACATGGGTATGCTTATTTCTCATTTTTTAGAAGCTGTTACTTCTGTACACAAAGCACATCTTAAAGTCACAGGTCCCGGTTCATATGCTGCTCATACAGCAATGGGTGCATTCTATGATGAAATTGGTGATCTAGCTGATAGTATTGCTGAATCATATCAAGGTGTAACCGAACAGCTTTTGGCCATTCCTGAAAGTAAACAAACTGTACTTAGTAATGCATCAGATTGTGTTTCTTACTTAAATGATCTTTATGGTAAAGTAAATGAAATACAAAAGACTTGTCCTTACTCTGAAATTATTAATGATTTGGATAATGTAAAATCATTGATTAATAGTACAAAGTATAAACTTATTTTCTTGAAATAAATTTGGAACTAAAAAAATAAGTTCTTATATTACTAATATATTTATTTGTAACCCTTAAATTTTTTTAAAACAATGGCTTATTTTAATCATGCCTTTAATAAGGTCTTTATTGGTACTAGCAGCTTTCAAAATACAGCTACTACTGCCAGCAGCGCCTTTACTAAGGGACAATTTGGTTTTGTAGATCCATCTACTTGGGAAGTTCCCGCTGACGTAGATGCAGCATCTGCACTAAAATGTCCACTTGTACTAGTAGCTGGTTCTATTTATACTAATGACAAAATTGGTCCGTTTCATGGCGGATACAAAGAGTCATCTAAGTCTAAATTGATCAACCCAAAATATGTATCAGCTTTTTACCGAGTTGACCCATGTCCACTTCAACAAGCAACTGTATCTGTAGGTTATACTCCTGATACTGCTGGTGCTACACCTGACTGGACTATTCCTGGTCAAACTAACTGTGCACCTGACTTTGTTTGTGGTGAAACTTACTACTTGCGTCTTGATCTAAAAGGCTCACCAGTTCTTCGTTTCTTGTCACGTAACTCTTATTTTACTGCAGGTGCTTATACTGGTTGCTGCCCTACTGGTGCTTTGACTCCTACAATTGTTGACCCAACTACTGTTTACATTGACTGGGCTAAACAATTCTTGAACTCTCCTTTGATTAATTCATTTATTCAAATTACAGTTTGGGATTACACTGGAGCATCTTTGGGTGTTATGACAAAAGACAATGTAAATAGTGCTACAGCACTTTGGAATACTTACACTCCTAACGCTTCTCCAGCTACTGGTGATGCTGCTGGTATGTATATTACCGGTGCTTATGTAGACACTCAATTTGGTGATTGTACTTTCTACCCAACAGATGCTTTGCAAGCTTACTTGGAGCCAGTTAAAATCTATGCTTCTGAAGTAGATTACAATGGTGATCCTTGTGCTTTTGCAAGTCTTTGTGTAGCTAACACTTGTTTGCCTATTCAAGGTTCTGGTTTTGGTGAGAATGTAGTACGTGAGTTGATCCTTTCTGAACGTTATGCTCAAACTCCTTTCTACACTGGTACAGATCTTCGTATCCGTGAGATTACTCAAGGTTATGATGTAACTAATACTATTGATCGTACTTCTCAGTACTACCGTTACTTCATTCAGCACAATGTTCCAAGACTTAACAACCCTACTGGTACATTTGACAATGATCAATACTTGCTAGAGATTGTAACAGATCAAACCGAAGCTGTATTTGAATCATTTGTATTTGACTGGTTGACTAATGCAGGTAATGGTTGTGCTCTTGATCCAACATTAAATGCTGGAGCTGGCGGTCCTATTGTATATGGCTGTCCTAATGTATGTACACCTCCTACAGTGTTCCCATAATAACTAGTAAATAATCATAAAAAGGAGAGGGAGTTAAACTCTTCTCTCCTTTTTTATTTTAAATAAATATGGAAAAGCATCAGTTAGCATTAGATATACCAGATACACTAGTACCCTGTATTTTTAGAATACTTGACGCAAGTATTTATAGTACTATTGCACCAATAGAATGTCCTACATTGTTCATAACTCCTCCGGGTTTTGTCACATCATATGAATATTCTAACTTTACTGAAGATTTTATTTTAAATTTGAGTGCTTGTGATATAGGCTTACAAACAGCTAATTGTGGAAATACCTACAATGATTTTTCTGATGGAGTTTATATAGTAAAATATGCTGTTTCTCCACAGGATGTTGTATTTGTAGAATACAATCATTTACGTATTACAAAAGCACTTAATGCTATAAATGATTTACTTTGTTGTTTAGATTTGCAAGCTTGTGACCCACAGGGTCCAGTTAGAGAAAAAATTAAAGAAGTTCAGCTTCTTACTACAATGCTCAGAGCCGCAAAAGCAAAAGTTGAATATTGTCATACTCCTTCTCAAGGGATGGATATGTATAATTACGTTATGAATAAGATAAACAAGTTATCTTGTGGTTGTGGGTGTAGTACATGTAAATAAGTAATCAATTAAACCAACATATTATGAAATGCCCTAATTGTAACGGAGTAATGACCTGCGGATGTCAAAAAAGAAAACTACCTAATGGTAAAATAGGATGTTCTAAATGTGCAAATCTTCCAACACCTACAATTACTGAGAAATCACCACAAACAAAGAAAGAATAATGAGTTCAAGAGCATATGCATTAAGTTCGGCTTTTCCGGTTAAACTCCAAGTTTCTGATGATTTGGGTGTAACGTGGTCTGAAATTACACCTACAGGACTTCCTGTAAATCCTTTAGATATAAAGGATATTGCTAGTGATCCGTATTATGCATATAATGTACTTATATGTGGTTATAATGGAACTGGTATTAGGCTTTCTACAGATGCTGGTTTGTCTTTTACTACAATTACCGGCACCACAGGAATAAACTTTGATAAAGTATTATTTCAATCCTCTGAGATTTTATGGGCATTTGGTGATGTTATATATAAATCATTAGATGCCGGAGTTACTTGGATCAACACAACAGTAAGTGCAGAGTCTATATATGGATCTCCTGGAGTTAGAGTTACTGCTGTATTTTCTGAATTTGCAGAACCTGATAATGTTTATATTGGTATTAATGAAAAAGTGTTTTCTAATATTAATTTAACCACTTGGTCGGATTTAGGTTCAGGTTCTGTAATTCCAGTGGGAGATAAAATAACATCTATCTATAGAAACAATAATGAATCTGTAGTTGCATGTAGTGATGGTATATATAGAGATACCCCTTTTGTTTCTTGGACATCTACATTATCATTAGGATACAGTGTTCCGTATAGTAACTATTTAGGTACTATCCCTAATACTAGTATAATGTATGTATTGGACGCTTATGGAAATATTTATAAAAGTACTAATCAAGGTCTGACTTGGAGTGGAATATTAAGCACTATTCCTTTGGCAGCAACCCCTCCAATTACTCAGGCAATAAGACTGTATACAACCTCAACATATGTTGTTTATACTGATACCCCTAGTAAAATATATAGATCTACAGATAGTGGTGTTACCAATACATTAATTGATACTTTTTCATCTAGTGTTATTGGATTAACGGGTTCTTATAATGTTGACTGTTTAGAATGTCCTCAAAAATATGAGTATTCAGAAGAATACAATGCTTGTATTAGTGAAAATCCTTTTGAGTTTTATCTTTGTTTCGAAGATTATACTTATGACTTTAATACAAATACCTGTATTCCACTAGTTGGAGATCCTGTTCCTGCTATTGAACTTTACTCAGAAACTCTTTGTCAAATTATAGATATTACAGGAAGAGGTCGTGCTGAGTGTAATTTTTTGTATTATATAAATCCTTGTGGGTTTGAATTAACTCCATGTACAGGTAGTTCTGAACCGATCTTAACAGATACAGATTTATCTGATTATTTAACAAATGTTATTACTATCCAGGGTTCTGAATTGTGCTATACTATAACAGAACTACCGGATGGTATTTATCCTAATTATACTGATGTAATTGTAGATCAAGTCTTTACAGATTGTCCAGAATGTTTACCTAAGTATCCATTATACAGTTGTAATAATATAGAAATAGTAATTTATACTCAGGATGATCTTGCTGAATATGTAGGTCAGACAATTAATATTTCTGAATATCCTAATGACTGCTGGCAAGTAGGACCATCTATGGTTTCTGATCAGCCTATAGAATCTGTTTCTGTTACTAGTTCTTTTGCTACTTGTTCAGAATGTAATGTCCAAAAATATCAATTGGGTAATTGTTTTAATGACAGTAATTTTATTATCTCTGATTCTGATCTTCAGGCTGTATTAAATAAAACAATAAGTATTGTTGGATATCCAGGAATATGTTTTTCTGTAGGTCTTCCTACATGTGAATGTATAAAAATATCAGGGGATTTAGGTGCCGGTCCATTTACAACTACTATTCAAGCTACAGGTATTCTTTTAAATAACCGTAATCAATACGCTTTTACAAATGGTGGTAACACTTATTTGTTAAATTGGAATGATACAACCAGCAGATGGGAGTTAAATAACCAAACTCTGGCCACCGCTGTAGGATATTCTGGTGCAGATATCGATTGTCCGTACACATCTTATTGGGTAAATATTCCTTCTTTTTCAGTAGAGTCCTGTGCTACTGTTATATATGATATAACTGTAGATACAGTATATCCAGATTGTGAGTGTTGTATAACTAAATCCTGCACATAATGGCAACTAAAAATTGTATAATTCTTCAAAGTTGTAGTACCCAAGAATTTGCTTACACTAGAAGTACGGCATCAGAAGATACGGCAACTGAACCATTTTGGTCAGCATTGCTAGGAACTGTAGTTCAAATAACAGATCCCGCTAACTTTCCGGATATTTACTATACTGTTGTTGACATTTGTTTTTCAACCGATGTTTCTCCTGGAGTAGACTGTATTGAATGCATGTCTAGTACAGACTCATCAGGTGTATATTTTACTTTACCTTTAGAGTATGTAACACCAACGGATTTAGAAGATTGTCCTGTATCAAATGCATTTGTATTACTGAATTGCTCAGCTGATCCAAGTGTTTTTAATGATGAGTTACCTCTTGATGAAGTTGTACAATCTCCAGATACTGTGTTGATAACTTCTTCAGATCTAGCACTTTATGTAGGATCTGTTGTAAACATATCAGAATACCCGGGCAATTGTTATCAGGTTTTAGGTCCATATTCAGGAGTAGGTTTTTGTCCTTGTGACTATTACACAGTAACCAATGCTTTTAAAGATTGCGAATGTTGTACACCACCACCGGATGATCCTACTTGTTGTGAGATTCCTAAGTCTACTCAAAAGCCAGTTAAGATTTTTTATAGAGTAACTGATACTGAGTGTGAGATTAGAGACACTACTCGCTTTGCGGAAAACTATTATAGACTATATACAAGTCTTTATCATGGGATTAAAAACTGTTGTGGAGATTTAGACTTAGACAAAATCTGGTTAAAGCATGAGTTGTCTAGTTACAATAAAATTAATCCAACAGGTTTTTGCACTCCTCCTGTTGATATAGTTTGTCCAGAACCCTGTCCGGAACCTTAATTCAAGAAACTTGACAGTATGTTTTGAAAATAAATAAAATTTAAGTAAATTATAGATATGGCACTTCCAATAAAAACAAATGATAGTCAAGCAGGATGCAATCCTATTTCATCTAACTGTGTGATCTGGCAGGGTCCTGATATTCCGTGTATCAATTTATGTACAGGTGATTCAGTAAGTGACGTTGTAGCTAAAATGGCAGAACGTCTCTGTCTAATTGTTAATCAATTGGATATGAGTCTTTTAGACCTTTCTTGTTTTAATCCGTTGTGTCCTACAGTAAATGACATTCAAGACCTTTTGCAGTTTATTTTAAATAAAATCTGTGCGCTAGAGAATGTAACTGTAGATCCTGCACAGTCAGGAGGTTGCCCAGATGATTGTATTATTACTATAGCTGCTTGTTTTCAAACAGCTGATTTTTTAGGAAACCTTGTTACTACATTGTCTTTGAAAGATTATGTTGTAAAAATTGGTAATGAGATATGTACTATACTTACAGCAATTGCTGCTAATACAGCTTCTATAGAAGATCTAGACACTAGAGTAACCTTTATAGAAAATAACTGTTGCAGTAGCTCACCGGCTAGTGTTAACATCACAACACCTGGTTGTATAGGTAACAATACCACTAAAACAATTCAGGTTTATTTGACTGACTTTGAAACTGCTTTTTGCAGTTTACGTACAGCTACAGGAACACCGGTAGATATCAATACAACTCTATCTTATCAGTGTATTTCAGGTGCTGATGCTACTTTAGGATCAGTAGGAACATATGCCGGTTTAGCTGGTTGGATTAATTCACCATTGAATCTAGCACAGAATGTTCAAGATTTGTGGTTGATCATTTGTGATCAAAGATTGGCAATTCAAAATCTTCAGTCTAGTCTTGTGACTTTACAGGCAGATCTATTGGCTTGTTGTGCACCAACATGTGATGACATAATCTGGATGCTTACAGGAAGTGGTATACGTGCAAGTAAATATATTGATTTGTTCTTTACAGGTTCTGTTCCAGCAGCATTTAATTATTGTGGTGGAGCAACAGGAACTAATATTGTAGTTAGAGATGCTTTTGGCGCATCTTTTACATTCACCAATCAAGATGTTCTTTCAGAAATAACATCAGGTGGTACTATTCCATTAGATCTTTCACCGCCATCAGCAGGAACAGTGACTCTAGATTCTGTATATTATGAAGTAGATATTTCTTTGTGTCTTACAGATGGTACGTTAACTTGTAATAGTACACGTTCTTTAGCATTTTATAATAATAACTGGTGCACTTACCTAGGATGGCTTTTTACTTCTCCAAATGTTGGCGAAATGACTGTTCAGTGGAATTTAAATAGTGCTATTACTCAGTATACTATTAATTTATATACATCAGCCAATGTGTTTGTGGATAGTTATAGCATTACAACTTCAGGCGGAAGCAGTACATCAGTAACTTTTGTAGGTTTAGCATCAGGTACAGTTTATAGAGCAACAATTATATCTACACAAAACGGTCGATCTATTGATTGTGAAACAAGTCTTGTTACCTGCCAATAATATAAAAAATATGAATTGTAATAAATGTGGAAATAGTAATACTAGATGTGGATGTGCTGACAGTGCATATACCACTCCTGTTACAAATACTTGTTTGCCGGAATGTAAACAGAGATGTAGTGAGTATTTAAACGCAGCTTGTGTTTTTATTACTGACGGTATCTTGGATGCTGATTTACCTCCAGGTACATCCCTTGAACATATTATTCAGCAATTAGTATTGATGATTACTAACCCAGAATGTACAAATACAAGTAGTTGTAATTGTCCAGCTGGTGGTACACTGTTGGTTCAAACAGAGGGAATTGACAATACTAGTCAAACAGTACTAAATAACCTGGCTAGTTATGGTATGCTTATTACTAATATTTCTGGTGGTAAGGTTACGTATGAGGCTGTTGTAAATGAAGCTTATGTTGTATATGTAGATTTACAACATGGTAATGATGCAACTGCTCAAAAATATAATATTGTAAGACCATATCTTACATTTGCTGCTGCATATGCTGCTGCTGTTTCCGGAGACACTGTTGTCTTAAATGCCGGAAACTATTTTATAGGTCAGGTATCTCTTTCAAACCCTGATGTAAATATTTATTGCAAACCTGGTGTAACATTTACAAATAGTGGTTTTACAATAGGTGTTTCATCTAGTTTAAGATTTTATGGGTACGCTGTATTTAATGTTTCAAACGGTACATCAATTCCATTAAACATAAGCAGTACCGGTGAAACTCATGATATTTTCTTTCAGTTTGATAAGATTATAGGTAATGCCAATCAAGCTATTTATATCAAAGATAGCACCTCACCATCTTTAAAAGTATTGGTTGAAGGAAATGAAATCACATCTACAAGTACTGGAAACACACATTTGGTTAGAGTTGATAACTCTAACAACATTAATGCTGTGATTAATATTAACAATATTATATCAGGAGCACAAAGATTTATTGTAAGACTTGGAGGATTTAGTGCAACCACACCTATGATAGGAAACATAATTTTGAATTGCCCAATCATAGAAAACAATGGGACCCAGACTACAAGAGCTTGTGTTTACCTAGACGGTGTATTAAGTACTTTAGCTAATGATGGATACAAGATTATTGTTAATAGTTCTATTATAAGACAGACTAACCCAACTATGACAGAAACAGGAGATGATATAATCTCTTCTTGTGTTTGGATAGATGGTGGAAACAATGTTTATATCAATGGAAAACTAGAAGGTAACTCTTGTCTTGCTGTTTGCAATAGAGGTTTGGGTGCAACACCACACTATGGAACTATCATATTTCAAGGTGACATGTCATCTGATATTGAGTGTATAAGTTCTTGTGTTAAACAAGGTAATGGTAATGGATGGCATTCTATTGTTGTTAAAGACAGTGCAATAGTATCAGAAGGTAAGAGCGGAAAATTCACTGTTATTGATAGACCTGTTGTTTGGAATGTATCACATGGAGGAATTAATGGTAAACTTCAGTTCATTAACACTAGAATCTATAACAAAAATGTTTTAACAAGTGCTGGAGCAAGTTGCATAATTAGTTCTGGTAATGCCAATAAAAGAACTTTTTTGTATGATACTTTAATGGTTGTTGACAACACTTCAGCTGGTTGTATTGAAACATCAATTATAGGTGAAAATGTTGGTATGGTAAATACAAGATCAAATGTTGTATTAGGCGCGAATGTAAATGATATTTATGTTGGCTTCCTTGATATTGCTACCTTAGAAATTCCTGAATATTAATACTTAAAATAAAACACAATGGCCTGTACATCAGCTGTTCCACTCTATACTACATCTATTACAAAAACATCCATTAGCGTCTCTTGGGGTGCTGTAGATACTGTTTTTGCATATCAGGTAGAGTATAAACTAAATGATCCTCTTGTTGTGGTATGGACTTTACTTCCTCAACAGACAACTACATCTGCTACTATTTCACCATTAGCTGAAAATACAGAGTATGTGATCAGAGTAAATACTATCTGTCAAGACGAAACCAACTGTTATTCTGTATCTATTGTATCAGATACATCACAGTGGAAAAAGTATTGCCAGTAAATTATTATTGAATAAGTCCGTTTTGTTGGTTTAAACGGGATTATCTACAAGGAGCCTTGGCACAAACCAAGGCTTTTTGTTATATTTGTTTTTATAATTGATTAAAATTCATTAAATTGTAGTATAATGAGAGAGTTCAAAAAACCAAATCTTAAAGCACCACGATATAGACCAAAAATATATAATGTACTCAATCCTGATTTACTGAATCAGTTTAAAGAAAAGTATCCTAAATATGATAAGTTAGACTACTCTACATTTAAAAAAATCATAAGAGAGTCTAGTAAAAAAATATGGGAGAGTGTAGTTGAGTATAGAGATGGGGTGGAGTTGCCGGAAGGATTGGGTTATTTGTTTGTAGGGACTTGTATTTCAAATAATTCAAAGACAGAAAACATTAATTACGGTAAATCCATAAAGTATGGATTAAAAGTAACTAACAATAATTTGGACTCTGATGGTACACTTGCTAAAATATTTTATACTAACTACCCGGTTAAGTATAAAGTATTAGATAGAGAGATATGGGTGTTCCTACCGTGCAGAAACTTTAAAAGATATGTTTCTAAAACATATGCTGATAACTGGAATAGATATATAAAAATGGAAAACAAAATGAAAGTTTCTAATTTATATACTATCAATTTTATGAAGGATTTACAGCAACGTGCTGATAATGAGAAGATTAAAGATTATAACGAATTTGATATAGACTGATGACTACAATTGGAGAAAGCATATCTAGAGTACGCAACATAGTTAAAGCAGCTAAACAAGATGCTTTTATGACTGATAGATTTATCTATAGTTTGATTGTAAAGTATGCAAAACTTTACATTAAACGTCAAGATAACCTCAACATCCGTCTTAAGTTTTTTAGTTTGTTTAGAAGTCTTCCTTGTGTTGAGCTTGTGGAAACAAACAAAATAGAAGCTTGTTGTGGGTCTCTACCGGATTCATGTAAAATCATGAAGACTAAAGAAAAAATTCCAATTCCTTTTGAAGGAGCCTATGGTCCCTTTATAAGAACAGTTTCATCCATAGATGGGTCTATAGAGGTATACAGAACTCAGCCGGCTGCTTTTGTTTCCATGACAAAGACAACAGCATTTAAGTATAATAATCAAAAGTACTATTGGTACATGAATGGGTATTTATACTTGCCCAATGTTGAATGGCCCTCTATTATGATAGAAGGAATATTCCAAGATGACATTTCTATTTTCACATGTACTGATAATCTATGTGATATCAAACAAAATCAGATTTTGCCAATACCTGATGATTTGTTTGCTGAGGTTGAAAAACAAGTACTTCAGGATATTATGATAGATCTACAAGTTCCTGTTGATACTAATATTTCTGATAAACAAAATATTCTAAGATAATGGATTTCAACTATACTTTAAAATACCGAACCTTTGATTCTCTTCTTGAGGATGTTAAGATGGATCTTAGAAACTTAGCTGCTGATACTAGCATTGAGCCTGGTCAGTTGATTAAGATTGCCCGTAAGTGTAACTATGATTTAGGTCTTAGAATTCAAAGGACTAGAGAGATTGTTCTAGAAATATGTAAAGGCAAAGCAAGACTTCCAGAAGATTTTCAGGTGATGAACTTTGCTCTTATCTGCGGTAATTACAGTGTAGTCTATGTTCCCCCACAGGGAACTAATGTACAAGAGATTGTACCAGGTTACCGTCCCTGGATTGAAGCTAATACCTGCAGTGATGTTAATGGTACCTCACCGGAAACTACTTGTATGACTCAGTGTGGTACTGACTATACCCTTGTTCAGATGGTTAATACCGTTAGGAGAGAGTATAGAACTTTTTCCCCTGTAGTATTTAGAAGCTCACAGTTTGTAGATGTAGACTGTCCAAATGCTTGTTCACCGGGATGGCATAATAAAGATGAAGCTTACATCAAAGATGGTTGGGTGTATGCTAATTTTGAAGATGGCAATATGTACATCAATTATCAAGCTGATATGGTAGATGAGCACGGCAATCTTATTGTTGTGGATCATCCTATGATCAATGAGTATTATGAATATTCATTAAAGAAAAGAATCATTGAGAACTTACTCATGGACAATGTTAATGTAGGCACTCAGTATCAGTTAATTAATGCTGAATTAAGAGCTGCTAGAAACTATGCATTGACTATTGTTAATACTCCTAATTTCTCAGAAATAGCTAAGGTTTGGGCATTAAACAGAAAAGCTATGTACTCTAGATATTATAATATGTTTAAGAGTTACCCGTCATCTAATGGTCTAAGAGTTAATAATGTAGTGTAATATGGCAAAGAAAAAAGCAGATACCGGTTCTAATGATTCTTTACAAAATACATCTAATGCAGGCTCTGCTAGTTTTGTTAAAGGACTTGTAAGAGACTTTGATGAGAACTTTGACCCGGAGAGTTCCTGGCCCTATGCTAGAAATGCTGTAAATAATTCTGTGGAAGGAGACTTGGGATTATTAGGCAATGAGATGGCTAACTACCCATGTGCTCAGGCTACCTATACAATTATGGGTAGAGTACATTTATTTAAACAGTATTGGATTATTTTTTCTACCGATGTTCCCACATCAGCTACCAGTTCTGAAATAGGTCTGTATGATGAAGACCTATGTACATATAGGGTAATTGTAAATGATGCTTGTTTAAACCTATCTACCTTTAATCTTATAACAGGAGCATCCAAGGAAAATTTTGATTGTAGCTGGTCTGTTTATTTTTCTGATGGTAGGAATCCGGACAGAGTTTTAAATGTTGGTAATCCTGATCTATGGCCTACTAGTGCTTACTTAGGAAATAACTACTATACCGATAATGTATTATGGCCTGGAGTTTCCTGGGTACAGGCTTGCAAAAGTGAAGATGGGTGCACAATATGTACTGATACTAATGTATTAGATTGTGATAAAATCAAGATCAACAAGATTGTAAATACACCTTGTATAAGAGTAGATAACTCTGTTACCGGGGGCAATTTGTACAACGGTTCTTATTTTGCTGTAATAGGTTATACTATAGATGGTCAGAGATATGGTGATTATTCTTCTCCCTCTAATGTCCAATATATTTTTAATCGTAATGCTATTGGGGGATCACTTGATATAACCATTACCAACCTAGAGACAAATGCATTTAGTGAGTTTGAGTTAGTTGTTGTATCTATTATTGATCAAGCTACGGTTGCAAGAAAGATTGGTATTTATAATACTAGTCAGGCTATTACCATAAATCTTGATAATATAAATGATTCTTTGGTAACGGTTCCTTTAGAGTTCATTACAATCCGGACACCAAAATATGAAACTTCACAATCAATGTTTGAGGTTTCTAACTACTTATTGAGAATTGGACCACGGACTACTTTTGATTTTAACTACCAGCCCTTAGCTAATCAAATCACAACTAACTGGGTTATAGCTCAGTACCCATCAAATTATTATAAAGCGGGTGGCTACATCACCGGATATATGAGAGATGAGGTTTACTCATTTTTTATCAGATGGCTATATGATACCGGAGAAAAGTCTAAATCTTACCATATACCAGGACGAGCTGCATTACCTGGAGAAACAGATAATGTTGCTCCTATTGATAGTATTTATGGACCAACAGATTTAGAAAGATTTTTTGAAGTTAACAACACAGCAACTATTGACTTTGGTTTACCCATAGGAGATACTGTAGAAGATGGTGGTGTTGTTATTCGTAGAGGGATAATGGCTTATTGGGAATCTACAGAAAAGTATCCTGATCAAATGCCTGATGTATGGGCTGACTTATGTAACAAACCCATCAGGCACCACAAAATGCCTGAAGATATTATTGGTGGTGATACTAGTTATACCAGAGCTACCGGTTCTTCAGGAAGAACTTTGGCTACCCATATAAATATTCTAGGTGTTGAATTTCAAAATATCCAGGCTCCTACGTATATTGATGAAAACGGAAACACAACTTTTATTCCCGGTATTGTAGGTTATGAAATACTAAGAGGTTCCCGTGAAGGGAACAAGTCTGTTGTTGCTAAAGGTATTATCAACAACATGCGTGAGTACACCACAGCATCAGGTGATGAAGGTTTATACCCGAACTACCCCTATAATCCTGTAAAAAATATTCACTCAGGTTTTGGAGCAAATGGTTATTTGGATCCTTCTTTATCTAATACACCGGTAAATGGTGATGGATCTAATTACGGAATTGTAACAACAAATGATGTAAAGAAAAACTACTTTACTTTTCATTCACCTGATACTAACTTTTACAAACCTTATTTGTCTGTAAAAGAACTAAGGTTATATACTGAACTTGGGTCAGCAAATAATGTAGCAGGAAACTTTGAGGAAGCTCCTGGTCAGCCTAGACAAAAAATACTAACAGACCTAAGTCTTATTGCATCAACTGTTGTTGGTATGGCTGAAGCAGCCTTAGCAATGAGAGGAAAACAAACACGTAACAGTGAATCACCAAGGATTTTAAATTTAGGATTAGCAACTGATACATTACCTGTTCCAGGTGTATTTGCACCTTCAGCTGGAGCTTACCCATCTTTAGGAGCAGCAGGTATAATTGCATCAACCAATACAGGAATAAATTTATTAAATGGTCTTTCTGATGTTGTAGGTGCTGATTTTGCAGCTACTATTTTAGGTATAGGTGTACCTGCAAATACATTTTATTCTCAATGGGGGCTTTCTGAAGCAGGAATGCGTGGTTATATTGGAAGATCTAAATCCATAATAAGTGAAGAAGGACTTTTAGCAGGATTGCCCACAGGACTTTCTACTGCAGCTGGTGTGGTCACATTCTTTAATCTTACCAGCACAGCCACAAACAATAACCTTGAACTTATATACAGTCTAGTAAGATTCCGTCAATATGTTTTGCGCTACATATCTCATGGTGTTCTACATAGAGATAATTTAGGAAATTCTTCTGGGCCAAATAAAAGAAGATTCATATCTGATTCAGGATATCTAACAAATCAGTTTAATGTCTTTGATAATCGTAGAATTAACAATCTATTTAGATCCGGATCTGTAATACTAAAAACACAAGGTCTTATACAGCATCCTAATATAACAGACAATACTGTATGTACTGTAGGTACAAATCATACAACAGAATCTGGATATTCAGGAGATGAGGTAACATTTGAAAAACCTTTTACACCTTTTACATCAACAGCTAGTTGTTATTATGTAGGAACAAAACTTAGATATAGAAATCAATACGGTCAGTTGGATAGTATTAAACAAATACCTATCAACTGTTCTATTATTGTTGATAATAACACTCCTATTAATTCTACAACTTCTGTATTTAAAACACCAGTTCTTTTTGGAGGAGATATCTATATCAGCAGATACACAGAGAAAAATACATTCTTTTATTTTTCTGACTGGTTGTACAATGAGCCTGATGGAACTGACTTTGACTACTCCTTAAGGTATTTAGGTTTGTATCCTAGATATTGGGCAAACTTTGAAAAATATGATACGCAAGGTTTTTTGGGTTCGGTACTAGGAAATCTATTTCAATCTAATCAGTGGAATACTCCGGCTAATACAAATAACCTAGATGGTGAATTAGAATCTACAGGAAATGGATTAAACTTTCAGGATCTATTTGATTTAAGTACATATAGATTTAATAGAAAGTTTGCATACATGTATTTGTTTCAGTCCGGTGTAAGAGACTTTTATGTAGAAACAGATTTAAATATTGCACAAAGAGACTGGGGAGATTTGGATGAGCAAAAGTATTATGAGGTTCTTACCAACTTGTCAGAACTATTTGATACTAACATCATTAAATCAGGGAACTACTTTAAGCTAGATCCATCCCTATCTATCTCTAATTTATTTAGTAGTGTGATATCATGGGGTAATATTCAAGATAGAAGTTATAATCCTATAATTGCTTCCTTGTGTTATCAGTACTTACCTAACCGCGTAATATACTCATTACCAGAGAGTAACGAAAATAGAAAAGATAACTGGCAGGTTTTCCTACCTAATAACTATAAAGATTTTAGATCTGAGGTTTTGTCTGTAAAAGACATAGGTAAAAATGGAGCTATGATATTCTTTAAATATGATAGTCCCGTTATGTTCCAGGGTTCAGAAACTCTAGAGACAGATTTGGGTACCAAGATAACAATAGGTGATGGAGCTTTATTTAGCCAACCCTTACAGTCTCTTGTGAACTCAGATGAATCTTATGAGTATGGTTCTTGTCAAGATAAGTTTTCTATCATAAGCACACCTATGGGTGTATACTGGATATCTCAAAACCAGGGTAAAGTTCTTGGTGTTGTTGGTAACCTGACTGAGGTATCTTCAGATGGAATGAGATGGTGGTTTGGTAAGTTCTTACCTTTTAGACTATTGAATGACTTCCCTGATTTTCAGTTGACAGATAATCCTGTTGCCGGTATTGGTTGTCAGAGTATATATGATAATGATTTCCAACTTCTTTACTTTAGTAAAAAAGATTATGAGCTAAAGAAAAACCTTCCCAAAGGTGTATCAATTACTTACTCAGGAAAAGGTACTGACTTTCTTTTGAATGGTCGGACTGTAATAAAACTAGGAGATCCTTTATACTTTAACAATGTATCATGGACTCTATCATATGATCCTAAGAGTAAAATTTGGGTTTCATTTCATGACTGGCACCCGGATCTAACTATGCCTAGTAAGCTAAACTTCATAAGCACCAAGGGTAATACTATGTGGAGACACAATGATACCAGTGATAGTTACTGTAACTATTATGGTGTTGATTATCCTTTCCAGGTAGAATATGTTTTGGACACTGGCCAGGAGGTAATCACTCTTAGAAACATTGAGTATTTGCTTGAATGTTATGTCTATGACATAGATGGTATTGATAGATTTCATTTACTAGATTATAACTTTGATGATCTTGTTGTATATAATACAGAGCAGGTATCAGGAAAACTTAATTTAAGTCTAGCACCTAAAAATGATCCATTCAATAGATTAAACTATCCTAGAGTCAATGCTGATAATATTGATATTATCTATGATAAGGTAGAACAAAAAATAAGAGTCAATCAGTTTTGGGATATTACAGATGATCGTGGAGAATTTAATCCAAATGTCCAAAGACCTATTTGGCTAACAGAATGGGATGGGTATAAGAAAGAACTTAACCCCGCTAACCTGAACTACAACAAATCAACTTTTGAAAGGAAGAAGTTTAGACACTATTACAATAACGTGCTGTTTACAAAAAAGGTTTCAGGAAACGTCAAGATGTTAATGAAAATTGCTAATAACAAAAATCTTAATTCACCACGATGAAAATTTCTAAAACAGGTTATAAGAAAAATTCTAAGGATAAGAATGAGCCTGCCCTAGTAATCCCTTCTAACAAGATTACTATGAAGGATGTAGATTTTCCTGTATATGGCACTGATGATACAGGGTACTCTCAAATGATGTACCCTGGATTAGATTACACATTTCCAGGTAGTTATGTTTATGAGCAACCTATGAATAATGGTAGTTGGCTTAATAAATATCAACAAGGTGGTGATACACAAAATGGTCCTACGGGCCCATCAAAAGTAGTTGGTGGTAAACTTGAAATAAGCTATGATAAAAATGACAATGTTTATCTAAGAGCACTTAATGCAAAGAACTGGACTAAAATTGAAGGTGAGAAGGCTAAAGAGTTTAGAACAAATTTTAAAGAATACATGCCTGGGTATTTTGATCCAGCTGGAAGCGTTAAAAAAATAGCTAAAAAAGCAGCTACTGAAGTACCTCCCCCTAAACCAGCTGCTCAACAAAAGCCTAAGAATCAAGGTGTTTCTCTTATGCTAGATGAGTCTACAGCACAACCAAAAGTTTTTGATAGATTCTTTTCTGATCTAACTGATCCGAAAAAAATAGAACAGAATGAACAAGAAAAATTATCTTCAAAATATCAAACTAGTCAAGAGTATCGCTGGTCTCCATATAATTCTTTAGATTATGCTAATAAAGAATATGAAAAAACACCAGACTATAGTCTTAGATATAAAAATATAAATGACTATACCCCACAAGATATTAGTAAAGTTCAATCTTATTTAGACTCTAAAGGATACTACTCATCTAATAAACCTTTGATTAATGCCGGTGATTATAAAACACCAGATGAAATCATGGAGCTTCAGAAATATTTAGTACAAGAAGGACTTGCTGAAACTTTAGGTTTAAATGATAAAAATTCTAGTTTGTCTGGTAAATTTGATAAAAACACTCTTGCTGCAATTGAGAAGTTCAATAAAAGTAATGCAAAGTTTTCATCTGGGGTATTAGATAGTACTACTAAAGATGCAATTAGAAACTTTAGAAATGAGACAGATGCTCAATCAAAATTAAACATTCCTGTTACAGATCCTTTTGCACTATATGATTCAAAGACAGGCAAACCCCTTGTAGATAAAACCTATGAGGCAATGGCTGATTTTGAAAATGAACTTATGAAAAAAGGATTTTTTAGAGGTAATGTCAATTATGACTTTTCATCTAAAGCAACTGATAATCCACTTATAGGCTATAACTTTAAACTAAATAAAAGTGATGATACACAATGGGATGGTTGTGCCCAGTATTTAAATAATACAGTATGTAATGATATTGTGGGTGAAGACCTTAGAGAAGAACTTGGGTTCAAAGGGGATGCTTGGAGCATTTCTGAAAACCTTAGAGCTAAGGGTGGTAAATTAATTTTTGCAGGTCTTCCAGAAAGATCAGAAATTCCATTAAAGCCTGGTGATAATATAAACTCATATTTAAAAACAACTCTAAATTCACCTGATATAAAAGGTTCATTACAAACCATGTCTAATAATGGTGAGATAAAACCGGGTGACGTTGTAAATATATTTTATGAAGGATCTCCTTCTGACACTAAAGCTTTTAACCAATCTAAAGAAGTAAACGGTAGATTTTTTACTACACACGTAGGTGTCATAAAAGCTGATGATAATGGTAAGTTATATGTTGAACATAACATTCATAAAAAAATACATAAAGACCCTCTTCAAGATTTTATAGATGGTAAAGTTGCCGGTAATGGGAAAAACAAAGTATCACTTATTTCTGGTATCACTAGACCTAACTATTATCAAGGTGTAGACAATAATGGAGCAATTAGACCAGAGGGTATATCATACTACCAAACAGAGTACGGGAAATTTAATCCTAAAGGTGCTTTAGTTAATAAAGATGACCCTGCTGGGCAAATGGTCAGCGGTAAAAATATATATGATTATCTATCTGTAATTGAGCACAATAAAGACGCGATTCTTAAAGACATTCCAATTACTGATAATGAGTTTGGTAAATTGATGAGAGTTGCTAGAATTATTCCTGTAAAGGAAACATCGGCTAGCGCTGATCCTTTAAAACTAAATATGAGAGCTATTGATGATGAAGGTTACTTCAAGGTAAATACTTCAGTTTTAAAGCCGATGGAAAACTTGGGTCTTCGTGATGAAGTATCTATGGGTTTTACTAGATTAAAAGATGAAAGCAATCTTAATCCTAAGTTACGTAGTGCTCTTTACAATGATGATGATGCCCAACTTGATAATCCTGTTAAAGCCGGGATACCAACTTTTTATGTACTAAGTAAAAACTATCTGTACCTAAAAGAAGTAATGAATCAATATGGTGTTAAAATGACATCTGATCAATTAGCTAAACTTGCCGGTCTTGGATACAATCAGTCAATTGGTAAAATTGCTTCACAGGTTGTTGAGCAAGGTGGGTATGACAACTACATAAACTTTAGAAGAAATAATGCAGGTAAGGATGATAGATCATTTCAGTACTCAGAAGCTGTAGACCTTTATGATAAACAAACAATGAAGCTAGGAGGTATAACAGCACCTGGTAGATTTAAAAATCCTGAGGGTAACTGGGTATCTAAATATGCTAATGGAGGAGATATATCTATACCAGATCTATCTAAATCTAGTTGGTTAGATAAGTATCAAGATGCTGGTGAAGTATCTAGTAAGTATGATTTAATGAGAGTAGATCAACCAACAGCAGTTACGGCATCTACTAATGTTGTTGTTCCTAATATAGTTAATACACCCAAACGAGCTGCTACTGTAAAACCAGAAGTTCCAAAATACACTAAGCCCCCGGCTAAATCTAAAAAAGAAAGTTATCCTCCTGAAAATTATTCAAAAATTAGCTCAAGACCTGGAGTAAGTGGTTCAACGGTAACTGTGTTTGTTGATCCTAAAACAGGTGAGGAATGGACTTCTCCTGAACAACAATCTGCTCAAGAAGAATATAGTAACCTTTCAAGAAGTAATAATGTAGATCCAATAGGTACAGCAATATTAGCTGGATCCCTTGGTGCGCCATTAGTAAAAGCTGCTTTACCTTATTTAAATGCTCCTGCTGTATTACCCTATTTTGGAGAAGTTCCTTGGTTAACTGCTAACAATGTTTTAGGTGCCGGTTTTGCAACAGATGCTATAGTAAATAGGTTACCGGAAATCCCAGGTCAAATAAGTAGAGGAGAATACAAGGATGCTGCTACTAATGCTATTATGGGGACATTAGATGTATTTGGCGCTAACATGGTCAGCCCTTTGCTTAAAAGTTTTAGAGCAGCTAAACAACTACCCGGTTCTCCTAATTCTGTTAGTGAAATACCTAAAAGTATTAAAACAAAACGACCAATGCTAAATACATCACAGGAACCCTATTCAAAAACATATCCTGAACTTAGCCCGAGGTATAAAATAGAAAAAAGCAATTTTGATACAGAATCTGTTTTTTGGACAGATTATAATAAAAGAGAACATGGTATAGATTATGACAGACCTATACCTCGATTTTATGACCCTACTGTACATCCTCCAGAATTTCATCCTTCTGTAATGAAGTATGAAAAACCTTGGACACCAGAAGAATTAGAAGAAATTGCTGCAAAAAAAGCAGCAGCTGAAAGAATAAAGTCTCATCTAAAAACTGTACCTTTTGAGCAAAGAAGATTTAAGAAAAACGGAGGGTGGTTAAATAGATATCAAGATGGTGGGTCTATGGAAATGCCTTATGGTCTTCTTTCAAGATCAGATAACTCTGGAGCACCCTGGGCATATGAATCTCCACAATCTAATGGAAATCTTCCATCAGATTACAATATGCAAAGAGCATTAGAATTAGGATACACTCCTGATAAAACAGGACACTGGGCCTCAGTAGATTCTGAAACAGGTATGTGGCTGAAATCTAAACAACACCCAACGGCTTGGGTAGAATATATGCAGGGACAGCTTACCCCTGAGGTTGCAAATAACCTTAATCTAGTTGCTAACCCGGAAGGTTACTTTGGAAAAAATCAACTCCAGTATATACCTAAACGTAAAAAAGGTGGTGTAAAAAGTCAAGGGGAAGGATATTATGATTATATTAATGGGTATAGTGGTATCTTTGCTAATGGTGGAACCAAGTCTAAAGAAAACAGTTGGCTAAATAAATATAAATAATTATGGATATTGTTAAACAATTTATGAAGATCGGTGGATTCAAAACTCCTCAAGATCTAGAGGCATACGGTGAGGAGAACTTTTTCCGTGATTTTCCTGAAGCCAGAAGATATGCAAAAGGTGGATCCATTGAGGCTTATCCACAAACAGCCACATTTGATAACTTCTTTAGCTACGGAGTTCCTCCTGGACCACAATATCTAAAACAAGGTGGTTCATCATTTCCACAGGCACAGACTGAAGAACAGTTCTTTATTCCTATTTACACCGATGTGTATAACCCATACAACAAAGCTATGGGTGGGTCTAATGTAGAAATGTATCCAAATGCTAAAACAACTCCACATTGGGGACCAAGTAATATATTCTTTCAAGATGGTGGGGAAGATCAAGAGGAACCCGAAGGTCCAGATAGGATGGGTGTTCTAAATACCACAGGATCTTTTGTAGCAAACCTTAAAAATAAAGCTAATCAGGCAAATAACAAAAATGCCATGATGAATGCTGTAAGTAAATATGGTTTTAAAAACGGTGGTCCATTAACTAGATATCAGGATAAAGGTGAAGTTACAGAAGCTAGCTCTGCTGGAAATCTAACATATAATGAACCAAGTCCACAAAGGCCCCTTACTGCAGAAGAAATAGCTCTTGCTCGAAAGTTTAATATTAATGATCCAGGAATTAGTCCTGACGGCACTAGAGGTAAAATTAAACAAATGCAAAGAGAAAGTTGGATTGATCAGCAAATGTCTAATCCAGGTTATGGAGGAATGATTTTTGATCCTGCCCAAGCTGCCGCTGTTAGAGCAGCTCTTCAGCAGGGTAATTTTCCTTTTTATGGACCTGGGTTTAGAGCAGGACAACCTCTATATAATTATCCAGGAATGATTGCAGAATATCCTCTTGGACCAAATGGAAATATGAGTAACTTTCTAGATGATTATTTTGCTTACACAACTGATGGTCCTTTTGCAGGTTCTACTACTAAAGGAAAAGTAAGGGTTGATGGTAAAAGAGCCGGTAATTTCTATGGTAACATGGATTTGATTGAAGGATTTTATCCAGAGATTTATAAGGGTAAAGGAAACTTTAAAGACTTGATGACTAACAATGCTGGCTTTAGAAATAGAGCTGATGCAATGGGACTTACATATTTTAGAGAAGGACCTTTTGGAAACAAATATACATTTAACCAAAGAGTTCCTTATGAATCACCTACAGTTACTCTTAATCCTAAATCCAAAGCTCCTCAAAATACAACAGACATGAGTGTTAAGGATCTTATTGATATGGTTGGTAAAATCCCTAATGAAACTCCAGCTTCTTCTTCACCGGGTGATGTATTTAAATCTAGAATGGAAAACCTTAACAATTTAGGTTATAATGATTTGGATTATTCATCACCAGTAAGAAAAATTACTCCATCATCATCTGATTCAGAAACACCTTATGATGATGTAGAGGTTATGGAACCTAGTTTAACACCTGAAGAAATGAAGTCTAAATCTTCAAGTACTATAACAAGACAAGCTCCTTCTAATACTGAGTCAATGGATCCTAATGTAGCTAAGAAAAAAGCAGCTATGCAGAATCCACAGGTTAATCAGGCATATATTGATGCTCAAAATGAAACGTCTAGTGGAGCACCCTCTGTATTTCCCAGAAGTGCATATAGGCAGTTTTATCCAGAGAATATTAAGGCTTCACCAGAAGGGAGCATGATGTACTTTCCTAAAATTGCCGAAGAAAGATATGTACCAGATTATGCTATTCCAAAGGATGACCAAGAGTCTCTTATAAGAGATCATCGAGAAAAATATAAAGATAGTGCTCCATATAGAACTCCTGTTGGTCCTGTAGCAGATCCAGAAGGATATAGATATGGTGGCTACTCTGGATATAAGTTTGGAGGTTCATATAGACAAGGTGATGTGGTGTATATGAGTGATGATGAGATTGCTGAGTTTATCAGAAATGGTGGGCAAATTGAAGAAATGGACTAATAATAAATTAGTATTATGAAAAAGGTAAAAATTAAGAAAGTCCCTAATATGGCTTGGGGAGGTAGAATCTTTAATCAGGTAGCTCCTAATGCATTGCCTTATCAAACTGATGAGGACACCATTCATTATAGTGATACTCTTAAACCAATAGATAGACAAGATGCTAATCTTGAGGCAGAGAAAGATGAAGAAGTAGTACTTCCAAACTATAATGGAATGTCCGCTAAATTTAAAGTAGGCGGTAAAAGACATTCTGAAGGCGGTACTCCCTTGAATCTTCCTGATGATTCTTTTGTATTTAGTGATACAAGAGCTATGAAAATTAAGGATCCTAACATTCTTAAGGAATTTGGAAAGGCTCCTAAAAAAGGAGGATACACTCCGGCAGAACTTGCTAAACCTTATGACATAAATAAATACAGAAAAATCCTTGCTGATCCTGTTGCTGATAGTATTCAAAAAAATACTGCTGAGCAGATGATTGGAAACTATAATGTTATTCTAGGTAAATTAGCTTTGGCTCAAGAATCTTTAAAAGGTTTTCCACAAGGGATTCCTCTTATAGCTGAGCCTTATATGGTTATGAATAACATCAAACCTGAAGATATTTTACCAATGCCTGAGCAACAGGGTATGGAACAACAAGAGGAAGAGATGCCTATGGCAAAATATGGGGGTGTTAAGAAAGTAAGAATCAAAGCATTACCTAGAGCTCAGTTTGGTGAACAGACAGGTGCAGGACTTAGTGATCAAAACATTTTATCTTCTTCTGTAAATGAAGGACAGATGGTAGATATTCAAGAGCCTATGTCTTTTGATTATACTTGGGATACTGGTCAAAATGATGACCTTACCTTTAACTCTATGGTTGACAGCGGTTTTTATGCAAAGCCTATTGAAATGGGTCTTGAATCAGAGAAACCAGGAACTACTAGAGAAGTTAAAATTAAAGAAAAAAATAAGAAGAAAAGAAAATATGATTTTGACACTGCACAGCTTATGAAGCAGGGGGTCACATCTATTGCAAACTTTAATTCTAGGAATCAGCAGGATCCAATGCTTGCTTATAGAACAATGGAAGATACTATGTCAGGTACTCCAACTAATAAGGGTACCTTTGATCCTCTTAACAAAAATAACTTTCCATATAAAAATGATTATGCTGTATATGATCAGTTTACCCGCAGTGCTAAATATGGAGGTGGATTACCTAAAGCTCAGACAGGATTAGGTGTGTATGCTCCTGAATATTTACCATCTGAGGATCAAGCTGTTGCTGATGCTATGATGGGTTATTTAACACCTACTGAAGCTGCTAATCAACAGGCTGCACAAACTGCAGCTCAAGTACAGGCAGCTCAACAAGTTACTTCTGGTCAACAATCACAACCGGCAGCGGCTTCCCCAAAGACACAAGCTCCTGCAAAAACTGCTGCGGCAAAACAAACTCCTGAAAAAAAGTCTAGCAGTAAACCAAGTGATACATCAACTACTTCTGATTTAATAGATTTCAATGAACCTTTTTGGAGTGAGTATGATACGTTAGGTGAATCAGGTGCTTTTGTATATGATGTTCCAGCCATTAACTTTAAAGATGAAAAAGAAAGACAAAGAAGAGCTACACAAAGTTCTAGAAAAGATACAAACATTTATGGTGATCTAGATTGGAACAAAGGAGAAGAATGGAAGGACTTTACAAGAAGACATCAGTGGTATCTTAAAGAAAATCCTGATTTTGATCCAACAAATCAAGATGATGTAAAAGATTTTCAAACTCGATATTGTAGTAGAGCTGCAGAATTTGGTATGAAAAGCTGTTACTTCATACAAGACGGTAAAGAAGGTACTGGCTTTGATGGTAAGTTTGGTGAGCATACATGGTCTGCGCCAGGGTTTAATACTCCTGCAGCAAAACCTAATACTCCAAAAGATGAAAATAAAGATATTGATACAGATCCTTTAGAGGTTCCTCCAGCATATGCTCCCTTTGAATACTATCCTCAGGATGTGTTAAATCTTATGACTGCTATGGGGACTCAGATTCCTGATCCACAAACCTTCTATAGTACATTAGCTTATCAAGGTTTTTCTCCAGCATATGTGAAAGAAGACTATAGCCCTATCATGGAAGCTGCTAATATTGCAACTCAGGGTATAGGTGCCTATGGATCTAGACAATCTGCAGATGCTTCTTATTCTGGTATTCAAGGTAAAGCTGCAAGACAAGCTGCTGACCATAATTTGCAGGTAGCTAACATGAATGTAGGTATCTACAATGATGCTGAGAAGTTCAACAGTCAAATGAAGAATGCAAACCAAATGTATAATCTTCAACAAAAACAACAAAACTTTGACACTGAGCAAGCTTATGCAGCAGATAGAGTAAAAGCTAAAAACAAAAAAAGAGCTGAAATTGCTAGTATGTATAACAACATGCTAACCAACGCTGTAGATACATACAACGTAAATATCACAAGTCCTCACTTTAAAATTCATCCTGGTACAGGAGGAATGGCTACATTTGATCAAGGTCTCGCTATGAAACCAACAAGAGGGTCTAATAAATCGGCTAGAGTTTTAGAGTATGAATCTCTCATTAATGATGGTTATACACATGAAGAAGCTATTGATATTATAGGAAGACAGTCAGGTAAAGCAGAGTATTCAAATAATAAAAATGCTTATTACAATCCATATGATTATCAAGTTGGACCTATGACATAAAGTTTAAACTTTAAAAATTTATTAAACTTTTAAACTTTTTATAGTATATTTATATTAATTATGAGCCAATACATACCCGGTATAGTAGATTATGTCCCACAGATTCAGCCTTATAAGCCGGATCTCAATTTTTATCAGCAAGTTCTTGAGACAAAGAATGCTCAGTATAAAGAAGGATATCAGCAAATCAGTAATTTATACGGTAATTTGCTAGAATCTCCCATGCTTAGAAGTGAGAACATTGATCTTAGAAATAAATTCTTTAATCAAATCAGTTCTGAAATTTCTAAAATATCTGGATTAGACTTATCATTATCTCAAAATATCAATGCTGCTCAGAAGGTTTTTCAACCTTTAGTTGATAATAAATACATACTAAAGGACATGGCGTATACTAAAAGAGCATACGGTGAATTAAATAAAGCAGATAGATTTAAAAACTGTACTGATGAAAAAACCTGTGGAGGTAAATATTGGGAGGGTGGTGTAAGAGCTGTTCAGTATCAAATGGCTGATTTTGCTAAATCTAGTGCTGAAGACTCTTTGGGTTTTGATGCACCTAGATATACTCCTGCAGTTAACATTGGAGAAAAAGCAATGAAGTTTGCTAAAGACATGGGCTTTAATATGCAAACAGTAAGTTGGAGTCCGGACGGAAGATATCAGATTACAACAAAGAACGGAATACAAATGGTTCCTTCTTTGACTAATGCCTTTATTGCTACATTTCAAAATGATCAGGCAGCCGTTGATTATTACAACACTAAATCATATCTATCTCGTAAAGACTTTGTTGCATCAAGCTTAGATCAATATGGTTCTGAAGAAGCTGCTGAGAATTATTATCTGGATCAGATGACTAAAGATCTTTATAGTCTAAACAATAATTTAAAGAAGTCATCAGATAAAGATGGAGAAGTAGCTAAAATAAATGAGGCTGTTAGTGCACAAATTATAAAAGGAAGAGGTGTAGATCCTGATGATCCAGATGATCAAAAGCTGATTGTATCCCATAATCAAAGTATGGTAGATCGAATGATTTCTGGAGCTGCTTCTGAACACTATCAACAAACAGCAGATGTAATAAATCCAGAAACTATCAATATAGTAGGTCTTGAAGCTAAAAGAAAAAGAGTTGATGCTGCAGTAGCTAATGGTTTATTTCAAGGTGACCTGATGACTGCTGCTAAAACTTATGCTGAGTTAACTACAGAGCAAGAAATAAAAGCTGATCCATATGCTTTGGCTAATCATGACCATGCTCTTGCTCTAGATAGAATGGCAAAGCAGTATCAGATAGATCTGGAAATGGAAGACATTAAGACCAGAAATCAGCTATTGATAAAAGGTTATGATTCTGAAGGTAATCCATTAGGTGTATCATCTAATTCAGATGCTAATTCCTATGCACCGGATGCAGAAGGTCTAGGAGGTACAGCTAAACAAGCTGATCTTAAAACATTAGATGAATCTAGTTTTACTACTACATCTGATGGTATGACCGCAGATTTAGTTTCATATATGACTGAAACTAATAATCAACTTAATACTATTGCCACCATGCAACCGGGACAGTACTATGGTACTGTACAGGTAAATCAAGAGATGATTAACTGGGCAAAGAGTAAGCAGAAAGAATTGTTTGGTCAAGAATCTAAAGAAAATGTTTCTACTACGTCTACTGTTGATATGCCTTCTGCTTTTTCATATAGTATGAATACTCCAGGAACTGGTCTATTAGGAATGTTTGGAGCTTTATATGAAGCGTTTACTGGTAAAAAAGAAATAACCACACAAGAACAAAAAAATGTAGGTGGGTATTTAGATGCTAATGGTAATTTAGTTGATCCTAGAAAAAGCACATCTTTCTCTGATAATAATAGTCAGAATAGCTGGTACAATGTAACTCAAAGGCTTAATTCTTTTGTAGAAAATGATCCTAACGCTATTGCTTTGTTTAGTCAAAATACTGGTCTTAGAGAAAAGAAACAAAAAGCTAGTGATGCGCAAAAGATCTATTTTGCAAATTATGAAAAAATGAAGTACAATAATAATGGTGTTCATAAAGTACTACAAGACTCAGGCAATCTTCAAACATTAACAAATAAATATGACGATAGTGAATATGCTTTTCAACAGGTTAACAATATAGTCAAAGATGGACAAATTAAAAGTAAAGATCAATTTGTAAAAGAATATGTAGCCAATGCACGCAAAGAGAAAAGTCCTAATAAAGATGCTCTTTTGTCAATGTTGCCTTTTGGATACTTAGCTGCAGATAGATTTAGTTCTTATGAAGAAGAAGCGGCATCTTTATATGATAAATATTCAGATGCATTTAGTAATATCTATAATCAGACTGACTATGCAGTAATGCCATTTAAAGATTATAAACCTCTTGCTGCAGGATATAGTAAAAATGCTTCTGGTGCTGGAGTTCAAGCAAATCCTATAAGTGTTAGAGGTGTTGATTCAGCATTCAGAGGAGATCTTGGAGCTAGAGATTTTGTAGATATTTATAGAAATGCTCGAACTGTAGCCTCTAAAAATCCAGATAAGGTTCAGATATATAATATGGACGGTTCTGTTTTAAATGAAAATGTTTTAGGTGATGGAACGGCATGGGGTGAGAGCAGTACTAGAGCACTTGATTTAATTTACAGTCACCTTCAAGGTGGTAAAAAGAAAACAGATGCTAACAGAGCTAGATTTGATATGACCATACATCCTATTATTGGTAATGATGCCAACAAAGTAGGATTTACTATTAGAATGGATGAAGAGTTTGCAAGTAAAAATGCAGGTTCTGGTGACAATCCTGGAGCTACAGCAGGATCAAATACATTTACTGTTGTAATGGACAAAAGTGATGTTACCGCAGATGCTTATCAAAGATTAAATAAAGGTAGTTATAGTACACTTATGGAAGCTTATGGTCAAGTAAACCTAAATGAGTTTTCTAAATACGGTGGTCAAATGAACATTACACCTAATCCAAGTGGACAAGGTTATTTGACTAAAGGTACAATGAAATTTTTTGATCCAGAATCAGGTACATTTAAAGATATGGTATATAATCAAGTATCAAATCCATTTGCTACACCAGATATGATTGCTCAAAGTATTAATGCAGATTTGCAAAGACTCTATGCAGAGAACATGCAAGTAGCTGAATACTTACGCCAATCTAAATCTAATTTAATCAAAGATCCTGCACAAATTGTTCAACAATAATCTATGGCTGAGAATATTCCACAACTTCCATTTGCTAATGAGAGACCAGCACCTGCTCCACAGCCTAATCAAAAGTTTAGCGCTGAAGACATAAGAAGCAGATTATCTGCCATTAACAATTATGTTGATACTAACGGTCCACAAATTTTGGCTGGGATAAAGCAAAGTCGGGCTGATCAAGCTAACTATGTCAGTCAGTTTAAAGACTACATGAGCAAAGGTACTCCTGACATCTATAAGGTGCAGAACCTTGTTTCTGGAAATGTAATGACTGGTCCTAACCCAGGATTAAATCAAGTAAATATTCCTACAGCTGAGTATGTGAATACTTTGATGAATAAATCAAAGTTTGAACAAGCTAATAATTCTGACCCATACTTTTTTGCTAGACCTACATCTTTTAATGCATCTAAGTTTGGGTTAAACTATGATAGATACTATTCACACCCAAAGTTCAAAGAACTTGGCTTTAGTATTTATAGAGATAATGAATCTACTTATAATGCTAACAGTTCTTGGTTAGATGACTTTAGAAGAATGGGTAGCAAATGGTTTAGCTTAGCTTATCAAGGAGGATCAGGATTATTTAAAAACTGGGGTGCTTTTGGAGCATATGGTGAGGCAGAAGATGCTGCCAAAATGGAGAATGATCTTTCTATAGCCATGTCCAGTAAAGGTGGCGCAGGTGCATGGGTCACAAACTTCCTTGCTAATAGTGGCTATAGTGTTGGTATTATGGCAGAAATTGCATTAGAAGAGTTAGTTTTAGCTGGAGCTACAGGGTTAACAGGTGGGGTGGCTTCACCATTAGCGGCATTAAGAACTGGTCAAAATATGGCTAGGTTGGGTAAGTCTATGAAGGTCATGGCTGAAACTTTATCAAAAGCAGATAAAGCAAAATCATTTTGGACAGCTACAAAAGGTGCTGTATCAAGTGCTGGAAAAGCCCTTTTACCTACAGAAACTTTGAATATAGGTGCACAAGCATTTAATCCAAATAGTGCATTTAATAGATTAAATGATTTTGCTAAGACAACCAAAACCTTTGGTGCTTTTTATAGAGACATGCGGGAGATCAATGCAGTTACCGCTGAGGCAAGGCTTGAAGGAGGATTTGCACAAAATAAAGTAGCTAATGACGCCCTTGATGCATTTATAAAAGAAAACAATAGAATGCCTAATTCAGATGAGGCAAAAGTTATTGCAGACAAGGCAATCAAAGCTGGGAAAGACACAATGCTCTATAATACTCCGGCTATTTATCTTTCTAATAAAATAGTACTTGATACTGCTTTAAAAGGATTTGCTCCTGTTAGAAGACTTATGAGTAAAGAAGGTCTTAAAAGCAACATGTACAAACTGGTTAAAAACAGTGGTTGGAAAGAAGCTGGTACTAAACCTATGGAAGTAGTTGCTAAAGGAATGTTTTCTTCTGCTAAAAATATGATTAGCAAAGATTATCTTAGATCAGTTCCTTCAAAACTAACTGGTACCTTTAGTAAAAAGTCTGTAGGAAAAACTATTGGCGGAGGTATTAGATACTTTAGTGCAAATCTTATGGAAGGTTTGCAAGAATCTTATCAAGAAGCAGTACAGTCCGGTGTAACAGATTATTACCTAAATGAATATTTATCAGATTTATATAGTGACCCATACTTAGCTGAGAACAACAGCATGGGTGCTTCTATAATGAAAGGAATAGGTGAGCAGTTTAGTGGACAAGGTCTAGATACATTTGCCCAAGGTTTTTTGATGGGTGGTGTAATGGGTGGTGCACAAAATATTATTATGCCCGGTGCCCAAAGATTATCAATGAAAACAAAAGATTGGTATTCTAAAACCAATTCTTATGAAGAATATCAAAAATCAGAAAAGGAAAGATTACAAAAATATGCGGATGCCTATAATGACTATAGTGAAAATCCATATAAATATGTAAACTGGCTTGATGAGAATGTTGTTCTACAAAGAGACCTTGCTGACAAATATCAAGCAGCAGAGGAAACAGGAGACAGAAAAGAAGCAGAGAGTGCTAAAGATGACTCCATGTTTAATCATATTACTACTCTATTACAAACAGAAAGATATGATTCATTTATTGATCAGCTTACTGATCTTAATGAATTGTCTGATGATGAGTTAGCTGATGCATTTAATTCTACTGGTATTACAAATGATCAGAACAAAAAGTCACCTAGAGAAAGATTAGATACAGCTATTAAAAAGTCTAAGGAGATAAAGCAGAGATGGGAAAAAATAAATGAAAAGTTTGAGAATCCATATAACCCTTCTTACTTTGATAAAGAAAAAGATAAAGAAGCTTATGATTTAGAAGTTACTGGATATCAAGCCTTTGAAATAGCAAAAAGATCTATAGCATTTAATGAGTATACCTTTGATAGAACTATTAGTAGATTAAATAGTCTTGTCAATAATGCAGCGGCAAATGGACCATTGGGAAATGTAGCTGCTACTGATTTCTCTGCGTTATACTCTAACCCTCAATCTTTTATGAGATATGCCCAGGCTATCTCTAGTGAAATAGCAGCTCTTAATCTTGGGGACGGACCACAGAAAACTTTAGCTAAAAAGAAATCTACTCAACTTGACAATCTTCTTGCATTAAAAGATTTAATGGATGAGTTTAAAAACAAATTGCTTCTTATAGAAAAAGCTAAGCAAGCTGTAGCTAATCCAGAGTCAGCATCTGAAGAAAGTAAAAGAGCATTAGAAGAATTAAATATTGCAGCAAAAGCATTTAAAAAAGATCTTTATGATGAAGATGTAAGTGATGACATAGCTCCGGATGTAATTATAGATGAGTTTTTTAAAGATAAACTTTATGCTGCATATGCTAAATACACTAAAAATATAGCTGGTCTAAACAATGTATTTCCTATTGTAGAATCAATAGAAAACTCATTTGCAGATTTAGTTGACTATATAAAACTAGATGCCGATGCTAAACATATGTCAGAGTTTGCAGATATAATTGCAAATCCAATGTCTATTTATGAGATGAGCCGTAGAGTTCAAACATCTCTATCAACAGTTAAAGCAAAAAGAAAGGAATTACATTTAAAAGGATTACAGACATTCAAGCGCGATATTTTAGATGTAGATGAGCTTTTTCAAAAGATGCTAGATATGGGGGTTTACTTTGACCCAGAACATATTGATGCCTTTAAAAAAGATGGTACCCTGCCTCCTAATTTTATTGATGCTATGACAGGGGAGGCTATTAAAAAGACAGATCCTAAATACAATCAAGTAGTAGCTCTTATTGAGCAAGAAGAAAAACTAAGAGGTGTTACTTTTTCAAATAAACCTGTTGAATATAAAAAACCAGAAGAGAAAAAAGCTGAAACTGAAACTCCTGCGGAAACTCCAGAACAGAAAGTTGATGATTTTAAAGAAGCGGTGACTTATGATATCACTACAGAATTTAACACATTCCCTGATGATATTAAAAATAAATTAAAAGAAGCTCATGCTGCAGCAATGCTAGATGGGGCTACTACTGATATCCAAGAATGGATGTTAGAAGATCCTGATGCAGCTTTGATTATATCTGGTAAAACACCTGCTGTCAAAAAAACAGAAAAGACTGATACTGAAGAAACAGAGGACAAAGAACTTGATCTTATTACTGCAGAGAATCCTAAATCATTTGAAGGTGCACCTGCTGAGTTTAAGCAACAGTTTGATGAACTTGAAAAACAAAATTGGACCCTTGCACCAGATAATAAAACTTATATATCTAAAGAAGGTGAGCCGTCTAAACGTGTATCTGACTTAAAAGAAGGAGAGTTTCCAAATACACCTTCTACAAAAGCATCTTCAGATAGAGGTAATTTCTTAGATGATATTTGGAGAGCTTTTGCTAAACCTGGTGCAGATGGTCTTTCATTTAAAGATAATGTTATAAATCTCAAAAAGAATGGAGAAACTGATTCACAAGTTAAGTTTAAGATAAGTCTATATCTTAAAGCTCTTTCCGGTGTTATTGGTAAAAAACATAACATCAGATTTGATGAGGGATACATTGATACAATGTCTTCTGTACTTTTAAATCTTGCAATTAGATGGCAGGACTTTAATTGGTACACAAGTGTTCCTACAATGATAGGTACATTATTGGGTGAGAAATATGGTGGTACTATTGACTTAATGCTTGAAAAAGATGGCAACTACTATATAATTGACTTAAAGACTTCTACCCAACCAAGAAGAATAAATGGAGTTTGGTATACTAGAAATGATCAAATTCAGCAAAACGCATACGCTGAGCTATCAGAACAACTTACTGGTAAGCCAATATCTGGTATTTTTATTCTAAACCTAGTCACTACAATGACAGATAGTGATAATAGGAAAATGGCATCTGTAGAATTAGATGAATATGATGATGCCGATGAAAAAAAGACAGTACTTACAACTATACCAAGAGTATCAATAGCAGAACTAAAAGGTTATACACCAGAGGGTACAGAAACTCCTGCAGAACCTACTGCTACTACAGATGCTATTGCTGATATAGAAAAAAGAAGACAAGAACAATTAAAAAGTATTCCTGCAGGTTCTGCTGCAATGGTAAAATTTGTTGCAGATGGGAATAATAGAGAATTAACAGAGGAGGAAATAGATGCTGCCGAAGAGCTTATTCAAGCATTTATAGAAAATGGAGAAAAAGATGTTAATAAAATAATTAAGTACCTACAAAGTCAAGGCTTTGTAAGAGCTGCCTATGTTAGTATAGAAAGTCAAAGAGCTTATATAAAAGCAAGACTTGAGGGAGCAATTACTACTGCTGTTAATGGTAAAATTGTAAATGATATCAATGCTAAATATGATGCAGAACTAGTTGCTGAATATAGAAAACAAGAACAAGCAGAGTTAGCTAAAGCCATACCTAATATGGCCAAAGATTATCCAGATACATATGGTGACAATAAAGGTAAGATGCCGAATGATTTATATGCCATATATAAACCCATCTATGATAAGTATGATAAGTTAATCACTCCTTTGTTACCGGATACTGGTAAAAAAGAAACCAAACAAGTAGACTGGAATGCCGTGATAGATAGAGCTACTTCTGCTAAAGAGGTAGATAAGATCATGGATCAAATCTATGCTGCCAATGCATCTACACCAGAACTTATTGATAGAGCATTAGTTAAGAAAGAATCTTTTCCTAAACCGGATGCTAAAAAAGTAGATGTAAATGCTTTAAGAGCTGATTTAGAAGACAAGTTAAGAAAACTTGATCAACTTGAACTAGTATCTGAGTTAAATGAAGATCCATATTCTAACCCAATCCCTAATATTTATATTCTAGATAACTTACCCAGAATTACTCCAGAATCTGCTAGAAAAGAAACAGGTACTAAAGTAGGAACAGTTAAAGATATAAACCCATCACTTCTTAGTAAATCAGGAGTATCTGTAAGAAAAGCTGCAGAAATTATTGTTGAGCAAGGAAGAACTGAAGAAGTTTATTTAGAGGAAGATTATGTATTAAATGAAATTCTAGACATTTTACAACTAGGTAAAAATGAATATAGAAAAAGAAATGGTAAAGTAAACAAAGAAGAGATAGCACAGCTTAAAGCAGAAATTGATGAACTTTCAGCTATGCTTGATGCTGAACTTGCAAAAACCTCAACTAAGCTTACTGTAAAAGAACTCAAAGATTCTCTAGTACGAAGATTACAGGCAGGTGAGACAATAACCGGAACAATTAGTAAACCAACAGGAACTCCTAATAATGTATTTGAATTTATAGAAGAAGGAAAACCGACAGTTACTTTTTATAATACTGGTGTTGCCCAAATAACTATGGATGATCTTAATAAAACAGCAACACTGAGACTTGTTGAGAAAATAGTTACTGAAGATAAGCGACAATACTATAATGTGGTTGAAGTGTACATTGGAGATAAACTTATAGGAAATGTACAGACAACTGATTTTAAGGCTAATGATCTTACTAATAATATTATTATGGCTGCCACGCCTGGGGATTTAATGAATAATTTTAGCTCTTACATTGCAAATAAGACAATTAGAAGTAAATTTAAATACAAAGCTAAAGATGATACCGAACAAATTTATACCTTTGATGAGGTAATAGATTTAACTAAACGTACACTTTCAAACATGAAAATAACACCAGAAGAAAAAGCAGTTTATCTTAAAGGTATAGATGATCTAGTTAACACAGAACTGGGTATGGTTGAGAAAAAAGTGAGCCCTGAAGAAAAAGAGTCAGCTCAAAATGTTATTGATGATGCTGCAGATAAAGTAGTAGATATAGATGGTGCTTCTGTAAATGAAGCCATTGGTCAAACTCAACAAGAGGTTGATGATGAATTTGATAACAGTTTACCTTGTGAAACTAATTAATAATCAGTAATTATGGTTTGTGTTCTTAATGATAGAAAGCAAAAAGCTTTTTTAAAAAAAGTAGCTAAGGATCTTTATTCTATGAGTAAAGAAGGTAAATCTTTTAATTTGAAAGATTACATTACCTCTATTTATAACAGAGTAAAAGAAAAAACTGGAGATGAAGCTTTAGCACAAACATATGCTGCACTTGTTCCAGGTCAAATAGGCCTGGCTAGACAGTTTAACAAAGACATACGTAAGCTTGTATCTAATATTCAGCAACTAGAAGAAACCCAGGATCTTATAGAGGATATCAATAATGTTCCAGAGTATTTGGGTGTAGCTAAAGTAGAACCGGTGGCTCCTAAAGAAGACCCGGCAGTAATTGCAAAAAATGCTTTTGATTTAGCTAATCCAGTACAACCAACTGTATCCACATTTTCTGCTAAACCAAATAGTTTATTTACTACTACAGGTAATGAAGAAGATCAAGACCTAGCCTTTAGTTATTCTTTTCTTAGAAACTTTATTCTTAAAAATGAAAATGCAATAACATCTGAATCTACAGGGTACTATCTCACGATGTCTACTCCTGAAAAAGTTTTAGATGAAAATGCGGTTTCAGACAAAAGAAATCTGGGTGGTTATATAACCTATATATCTGATAATGAGGGTAATCCTTTTTATTTTGATGAGAACTTTAAAAGAACTACAAAAGAGAATGGTAAACTTGTTTTCTTCAATGTAAGAGAAAATGAGAGCACCCTACAAACTGTTGCTGAGAGAACAAAAACTTTGGGTATCCCTGAAGAGATGGTAGCTAAAACTTTAGAGTTTCAGAAAAGACTACTAAAAGCTAAACAAAACCATATCTTAGAGAATAAACAACAGAACTTTGTAGTACATGAAATTACTTTTATTGGAAAGGGTTATGTCCAAGAAGACAGCAAAGCCCAGAACAATCTAAGTGACCATGCTACCTTTTTTGAAAATGCTACAATATCTGTTGAGCCTGCTAAAGATGGTAAAAAAGAAAAGAGATACTTTGAACGTCCTAACAAAACAAGAGTAAGCTTTAGAGCTAAGCCTGTACAAGATGTAGATCCTGACTTTATAGAAAAGTCTTTGGATATTCTTATGGGTTCTAAGAATGTAGAAGATATAGAAGGAAAGAAAGATGAAAATCTTATCAAGTTAAGACAGAAGTTTAAAGATGTTTACTTTGGTAATAACCCAAGAATAAAGATTGCAGATAATGGATCTGTATTAGTAGAGGGTGTTCCCGTTACTTCTAGAGAACAACTTAGAAATAGTTTGTTGACCTATGAAAATAATAAAGGAGTTACTGCAAGAAACTCTTTGAATGTTTATCAAAACTATGCCGGTGGTGTTCCTTTCTATACAGTAAAAAAAGATAAGATTGTACTAGAGGCTAAAGGAAAGTCTAAACCAGATTACATAAACTTTCTTTTGCAGAACTCTTTTACAGAGATGGTTCCTGATGCTAGTGGGGATTTTATAAACAAACATCCCTATTTAGGATTTAGAATACTTGATTCTGAACAAGTTAAGGTTAGTAAAGGTAAAGCTAAAGAACCGGCACCTCCAGTAGAAAAAGAAACCAAAACAGAAACCAAAACTAAAACTGAAGAGCCAAAAGGTTTTACACCTTTAACACTCAAGGCGCCTAAGACAAAAACCAATGATCAGCTTAAGCTAGATAAACTAGTAAATCAGAAAGAAGTATCTGAGACAGTAACCCCTGAGCAGTTAGCAAAAGCAGAAGAATGGTACAGCAGTACTCCTATGAGTAAACATGTGCCATTCAAGAAAATGTTTGAGATTGTAAACACAGCTAATCCAAAGTCTGTAGCTACTTTCACTCAAGCAGGTATTACTTTATTTAAAGGATCTGATCTTAGTGATCTATACCATGAAGCATTTCATGCTTTTAGTCAGTTATTTTTGTCATCTAAAGAAAGACAAAGACTATATGATGAGACCCGTAAGATGACTGGTTCATTTACAGACTTTGAGGGTAATAGAGTAACTTTTGATAAAGCTGATGATTTACAGATAGAGGAATATCTTGCTGAGAAATTCCGTAAGTATATGCTAGCTGATGGCAAAATGGATATGCCGGCAGCTCCTGCTGCTAAGTCATTCTTCCAAAAGCTATTAGATATCCTAAAGGCTTTGTTTAATGTAGATGTAGATCAGTCTGTTAATAACTATGAAGCATCTTACTATCTAAATGCTGTATTTAGCAATCTTAGAGTTGGTAATATAAACCAGGTACCATATGGTTATGAAAACAGACAGTTTGATAAGCTAAATAAAATTACAGCTATCAGTCCTGATCTTCAAGCTGCCCTTGATGAACTACCATACAGCAAACAGCTAGCACTTGTTAACAGTATTGATTCTTTATTCTCACAAATTGTAGATGAGTTAAATGCTGAAGAAAAACAAACTAGTGGAAGAAAATTTACAACACTTCTTATCACCGATATAAACAAAAGAGTTGCTCTATATAACAGAGTCTTAGAAAGTTTAGTTGAGAAGTACAATGAGTATGGACAAGAGATTGGTTCTTTATCTGAAGAGTCAGATGAGTATGCTGAGCTATATTCTAAAATTAAAACTCTTGAGGCAGGTATATTGAACTTCTCTCATAATTCTGCAGGTAATCCTGAGAAAGGTGTTACCGTAGATGATATACTACAAGCAGAAAGTAAAAATGCTGGACTTATTGCATACCATATGCAAAAGTCTAAGTATATGAGTTTTGAAGATAAGTTTAATCCTATTAGTGACCCTGAAGAAAAAAATCTAAATGACCGTGATGGCTATAGTCATCTAGGTGGTAATGAGATCTCTGCTAAGGAACTAGCATCTAATGATGTACTTTACACTATCCGGGGATTATTTCAGTATGATGACAAAGGTAAAGTTGTTTTAAATGAACTTGGTTTTCCAGAATTACAAAAATTTGATGTATCATGGAATAGAATATTTAAATTGCTAGAAGGTAGTAAAACGCCAGATGAAATGTACAAGCGTTTGGAAGCAAGCCAAAACAAAGACATCAAACAATTTATTGGTAAGATAGGTAACCCCGAGATTGTAGAAGGTCAAGATTTAAGTCTTTCTCAGTATAACCTGTGGACTCACATCCAACAAGCATTTTCATTAAAGAGAATTCCTTTAATTCAGGTATCTGTTCATGTAAAAGGTAAAGATAATGATCTTACTGGTATAACCGTAGGTAATGCTATTGCTGAAACAGATGTTATCAAAAGAGGTTGGGATAATAGTTTTATGAGTCCCAAGACTAAAAATGCATATGTAGTAGTTACCAAAGGAGAAGGAAAATTCCTCAATGTTAGTAAAGTCCTTAATGATTTTAAAACTACTTATAAGACAGATCCCATTAGATTTTTGAATGCCATTGGTATGCAGATTTCTGATAATGTGAATATCTCAGCTCAACTTGCTAGTAGAAAAAGTAAGGTATCTGAGTTTTTAGATATTATTTGGAAAGAGCTCAATAGTGTTAATTCTAGTTCCCCAAAAAGATTTATAAACAAACCTTCAGATTTAATTTCTGATGAACAAACGGGTGTTTATAGTGAGCTACTGCGTTTAGAACTAAAGTATTCTGATGAATACGGAAATGCTATGGTATCTAATGCTAAGGGTGATGCTCAATATGAGATGAGCCTTAGAAGCACAGCTAGTGATATGATTGATTATTTGAACAATGCTGAATCATATGCTGAGTTGATAGCAATACCTGAAATGTCTCACCTTGATGTTTCTAGAAATCCTCAGATCAAAGGTCTGCGTATGATGACAGAATTGTTTGGAGAAAACTACTGGCAGCCAGGTAAAGGACAAAAACAATTTACTGAAAAGCTTACTAGAAAAATACCAAACACAATAACTCTACTTAACTCATCTGGTGTTCAGGTTATTAAAGATGATGATTTTAGAATGCTTGGAGCATCAAGTAATGAGTCAGATTCAAGATCATACTATCTTCAGAATTTATACATGATGTTAAAGTATGGTGTAGCAGAGGGTACAAGACACTCTGATAAATCTACAACCTATTTATACAGAATGCAGTTTGGAGGTAAGAACTTATATATCCCTTTTGATGAATTCTATGGTGATGGCGCTACTGCTAGAAATTCATTTAAGAAAGCATTAATGGGATATCTTGGTGGTGAAACAGAAAGAATCTATAAGCTACAGAATGGTGATACATCCGGCAATGCTCTAGTTGGAGATAAAACTTATAAAGAAGCAGGTTCTAAGATTGTAGGCTTAGAGGATGTTTTTGGACCAGCTCTTAATAAAAGAATAGAAAAGAATCTTGTCTCTGATGATTTTATGGAGACAGTTAATCTTCCCAAAAACACTAAGCTAAGACAAGACATTGAAACAGCTATAAATAACTACATTGATAAAAGAACTGAGACTTTTAAAAACACACTTGACAAAGCTGGAGTTTTTAATAACAAGAAATTGATGGATGAGGTTGTTAAAAATGTTCCTGTTACTGACTATGCTAAAGCAAAAGATATGGCAGCGATGGCATTTGTAATGAATGACTTTATGCATAAGTTTGAGACAACTACACTTTTGTATGGTGATGTTGTTTTATATAATCATCTTAAAGAAGAGTTCCATAAAAGAAATGCTGGTTTTGCTGCTACAGGAACTATCCCTAGAACTGATAACCATATGTTACAGTTATTGAATTCAAAGTTTAAAGGAAAGTATTCTGAAACTGCATCTTTTAAAGCTTCAGGATTTACTATGAAAGATCCTTCTAGAACATGGGGTAGAACAATGAATAGTGCTGTCTTAGAAGATACAAAACTTGAGTCAGTATATGCAAATGACTATATAGAAATTGCTAAAAAAGCAGAGGCAAGAAGATTAAAAAGAGAGTTAACTCCTGAAGAAAATACTCAGATAGAAAAATCTTATAAAGAATATAAAGACATGAAATCTGGTGATGGTCAGGGATGGATATCTTTTGATTCTTACCGGGCTTTATTATTGTCACTTGGTAAGTGGAGTCAGTACCAAGAAGATATGTACAATGCTATTATTAGAGGAGAGGATGTTTCTGCTAAAGATGTTGCTCAGTTTTTCCCAATTAAAAAAATGCAGTATTGGGGACCTCTCAAAACAGATGGACTGAATGTAGTAGGGTTCCATAAGTTTTCTCTTATGCCCTTGATACCAACCATAGTAAAGAATAGTAATCTTGAGATCTTACATAATAAGATGACTGCAGAAGGGATTGACTATGCTCTATTCCAATCTGGTTCTAAGATTAATACCATGACTAAAGATGGTAAGGTAGATAAGTTTTACAATGACCCAACCTTGAAAGAAGGAACCGGTGTTGCATTTGCTGATCCTGCTTACACATTTACAGTAAATGAGATTTATCTAAACTACTTCAAGGATCAACTTGAAATTGCTGACACTTATAAGAACAGTGTAATCTTCTCTACTCAGCTTAGAAAGCTTGTAGAAGAAGGTTTGATGGAGGAAGGTAAACCTATTGACTATTCTGGAACTAAAGAAGAATGGGATGCCTTAGATTTTAAAGAAAAAATAAAATATCCTTATTATGCTAAAATTATCAATTATGAAAAGTTGGTAAGACAGCTTACAGAGTTTAAAACAGAAGAGCTTATCAAAGAAGCTGATATTACTTTTGATGGTAATACGTTTAAGGTTACAGATAAACTGATAAACTTCCTAAAGAAAGAACTTACTCGTCAAGATCTTGCTGATCATGAGATTGATTTCTTAAAATATGACAACTCTGATCAATTGGTATATGACTTAAGTATTCATCCATCTGCAGGACAGCTTGAGAAACTAGTCAGTGCTCTTATCTATAAAAGAATAGTAAGACAAAAAGTTACCGGTGAAGCTCTTATCCAAGTATCTGGAGTAGGTTTTGAACCTAGTAGTTTGAGAAAGGCAACTGAAGAAGAATCTAAAAGATTTGGAACTTTAGGGCTTCCTTTTTATCAACAGAATATCACAAACTTTGATGATAAATACAAGGGTTATAATAAAACTGGGCTGAAAGATGCATACAATACTTTAAAATTAAAAGTTAAAGATGCAACTTACTGGAGTGATAGGTATAGAGATGCTCTATCTACTGAGCTGGCTTATCTTGATGCTAAGATCAAAGGTGTAAAGCCTGAGTTTACAGAGATTGTAAACCCAACCAGTGCAATGAAAATTAAGATTGCATTGCAAGGTGACTTTAAAAAATTACTTAAACACCCTGATGTACTCACTGAAGCTAAAGCTAAGGGTATCAATGCATTAGATGCTTTAAACAGTCTTATTCAAAATGAAGAATGGTTAAATAAGGATGATAACCGTAAAATGGTTACTATCACAGGTGTTAGGATTCCAGTACAGGGGCTTAACTCTATGGAATTTGCAGAAGTGTTTGAGTTCCTACCAGAGAATTCTGGTAACATGATTATCTTACCTGCAGAAATGGTAGCTAAATCAGGATCTGACTTTGACATTGATAAGCTTTCTTTGCTTTTCCCTAGTATTTTAAAAACATCTAAGGGAGTTTCTTTAGTAAAACATGATAAGTCATTGGCTAACAAATTAGACAAAGACGCTATAAAGCAAGAGATTAAGCAGTTGTATGTTGATTTAGATAAAGCTAATGAGAGTTTTTTGAAATTTGCAAAAGATTACTTGGCAAACTTACCGGAAGAATCAGTAACTGATTTCTATGATAATGTTAGATTTTACAAAGAAGAAATACTTACAGTAAAGAATAACATTTGGAACGAGTATGAGATGGGTGATGTATATCCGGAGCAGTTCTATGACCAGTTGTATGATCTCAATGAGAAACTAAATGATCTATTTGAGACTGCAGCTAAACCCATAAAAGATAAGAAACAAGAATTAACTTCAGGTATACTAGAGAAAATAGACCAATTAAAAACAGATTTGGCTAAGTCCTCTTCTAAGGGTATTGAGAATGATTTGTTATTTGCTATTGTAGATATTGTATCTGTTCCTCAAAACTTTGTAGATCTGACTACACCAAATGGAACTTTCCTTATTAAAGATCTAGCTGAGAATTTATCTAAAGATGTAAGAGAGTATGATCCATTTGCTACCTATAACAATAAAGGTAACGTTTATGAAGAAGGAGATAAGAAAAGAATATCAGCAACTAGAATTTTTGAGACAGAGTACAACGAATACAAACAGGGCTCTAATAATATTGGTAAAAGAACTCTAGGTCTTGGAGCAGTAGACAATACTTATAACACAATCTTTAATAGAATAGGTGCGTATATGTCTGCAGAAGCTTCATTAGGCTCTGAAAAAAACCCATATACTGCTCCACAAGTTATTCGCGGTATGGTACATAACACAATGAATATTAAAGGAGAACAGGTTATTTCATTGTCTCAATTGTATGATGCTAATAAGAAGAATAGAATATCTACTATCATTTCTCAGATGATGAATGGATGGGTGGATGTTGCAAAAGATTCTTGGATTTTTGATATTCAGGGTAATCCTGAAATATCACCGGTATTACTTTTTATGATCCAGGCAGGTGTTCCATTAGAGCAAGCTATCTATTTTGTGTCTCAACCTATAATCAGAGACTATGTAAAAATCCAAAGAGAGGTCCGAGGTACATTTGCTATACCCATGAAAGTTCCCTCTGCGGGAACAAATCTTTATAGAATAGAAGCTAAAAAACAACTTCTATCAGGATTGTTAAAAGAAGAAGACCAATATATACTAGATGTCTACGATCAAAAAAGAACTATATATAAGGTACTGGTCCCTAGGTATTTAGAAAAAATGCCAGTAGACTTTAGTGTTGATACCCTAAAAAAATCTGTTAAAAAAACAGGTAAGTATACTACAGCAGATTATCAGGCATTTATTCATTTTATAGAACTTGAGGAAATGTCAAAGGCTACAACAGCTGTAAAACTGGGGATGAACTTTGATACAAGTAAACTTACTTCTACTTATGAAATAAGAGAAAAGCTAGAGGGCATTGGTGAGATTCTTAAAGAAAAGAGAATGCCCTTTGAAGTAATAGACGACATAGAAGATGCTTCTCCTATTGGAGGATTTAAGACCAATAGAAAATTACTTGATATGATCTCTGGTTTATTTCCAACAAGAGATAATGAAGACTTAGTAAGGGATATAAAAACATTTACTGCGTCTATGACTGATGATGATATCAGACTTAAGTATGGTAATTATTTTGATAATAAGACTGATTTAATCAATGCTATCAAAAATGATTTTGTTAATTATATCTACCAGCAGTATCTTGTTAGACTAAACTCTTCATTTGATCCTAAAGAAGATTACAAATCTCTTAAGATTGAGAAGGCTCTAAAACTAGAACAAGGTGCCTTTGTAAAAGACAATACTCTTGTTGTTGATTTTGCTGTATTGAATTCTGATTATGCGAAGAAAACATTTAGTAAACCTGAGTATCTTTCAGAAAGAAGACTAGCTACTGTACCAGAAAGTTATTTTTCACTTGGCAATCTTGGTAAAAAAGAGTTTGCGAAGTTTGTTTATGAAAGAGAACTACTAAGAAGTATAGTGACTTTTGATAAATATTCTAAAAGCGAAGACTTTAAGTATAGAGTTGATAGATTAAAGCTAATGTCTGCTACTTTACCTAAAGAAGTACCTGTAGAGGTAATTGCATATGAAGAATTCTTAAGAGATAATGCTCTGTTAAACATAAAAAATATTCCATTTATGTTTAAGGATTCTAATGGTTTTGCTAAACAAATTATAGAAACTGTTGGGAAATATCCTGAATTAGCAAAGAAGTATCCGGTTCTTAATTCTTTCTTCATTAACACTAGACAGGGTGTTACAAATTTGAAACTATCTGAACTTATAATGGATAGTGATACAGCTAATGAATATCACGAGAATATTAGTGACCTATCAGATCCTACTGTAGAAAAAGTATCTGACTATGTTGATAATGCATATATAAGTAAGCTCTTCTCAATTCTTCCTGTGTTTGCTTTTATACAAAGTGGGCAAGGAGCAAGGGGGCAAATTAACTTAGGTAAAGTAATGCCTACTACTAATTTGTCTAATATATTATCTACAGCTGTTAATTACACTCTGAATAACATATTGAATGACAGTGCACTTTCTAGTAAATATCTAGGTACATATCTTAATTATTTTGATCAGATGTATGCTAAACCTAGTGAAAATGTTTTACCGGAGGATGTGTCTACAATAAAACCAATCTTCAAAAACTATTATAAAGACAGTACAACAGAAGAAGAGAAGAAAGAAAAGAAAAAAGAAACAAAAAAGAAATTCCTAACTACAGCTGAATATAACTCAGATGTTTTATTATATGATTCTACAGTATCATTAGAAGAATTTAGGAGTAAAATCAAAGAATATTTAGGCCCCAAAACAGGTAGTGAACCATCCATTAGTGTTAAAAAGTTTACTTATGCAAGAACAAATAGTAATTCTTATGAAGTATCAACTGCTGGAGATAGTAGATTTTCAGCTTTAAATGCTAAACTTAAAGATGGAAGAACTATTGAAGAAGCCTATCAATTAGATATCAAAGGTTATAGAACATATAAACCAGGAGAAAAAGTAGATGCTTCAAATGCCGGTACTTTTACTACAGAAGATGAAAATGGTAAAGAAGTTATTCTGGATCCTAAAAAAGCCGTTATAGTAAAACAAGATAAAACTAATCCGCATATTGTTGATATTAAAATAGGAGAAGATGAATTTGGTGTAGCTAAACATGAATTAATACCTATTAATCCATTAGATAAAAATTGGAAAAAAGGTAAAGGAAAAAAACCTTTACATGGTTATAGTGAAGAAGATAATTTTGTTATGTATAAAAGTCTTTGGGAACAATGGGCTAAAGAAAATCCTAAGCTTATAGAAGATCTTAGACAAAAAGCTCAAGGTAAAGTTCTTACTGATAAATTTGCTTCAACTCCTGTATCACAAGCTAGAGCTTTAGCAGATATACTTAATGAAACAGCATCTAATACTGAATCAACTGCTGCTAAACCAGTTACTGAGGAAGTACAATCCTATGGTTCCGTAATAGTAATGTCAAACAGTTCTGATAAGTATGATACGTATAATGCATCTTTTAATGGAAATAGATATAACAGTACAGTTATAAAAGATATGTTTGTTAATAAAGAAATCTTAGCTGATGCAATTAGAGCTGTAATAACTAAGAAAAAAAGCTTTACCAGTAAGACAATGCCGGGAGACTTTTTGACTGATGCTACCTATGACTCAAATGTACAAAACATAGATAAGTTAATAAACAAGCTTATTGAAGATAGAGATGTACATAAGAGAAGAATCTACTTTGACTCAAAGGGTATAGGTAATACTCTGTTAGGATATGCCGGTGATGAAAAACTTACAGAAGAAAATCTAGTGGCCGGTAATGCTCCAGCACCTAAAACCTTTGTATATTTGAGTAAAAGATTATATGAAGAGTTTGGGTATATAAATCCAGGCTTATTCGAAATGAATGCTTTGATAGAAGAAGGTAACATTCTTAAGGCTCAAGTGCTTGAAAAACAAACAGTTACCGATGAAATGGTTAGAGAAAAGCTTAGAGAATGTTTTAAAAGTTTATTAGAATCATGAACAGTTGTCCAAATAGAAATTCCAAAGATTGGAAAGA
>Ga0315905_10000212_pt1 | contig 63154 bp, 47 predicted proteins | sample LakEriMetagenome_5_FD_203522 | JGI IMG/M metagenome (GOLD analysis project Ga0315905, IMG submission 203522) | Freshwater fungal communities from buoy surface, Lake Erie, Ohio, United States - Buoy 4 MA121 | ecosystem: Environmental > Aquatic > Freshwater > Lake | place: USA: Lake Erie, Ohio...
GTATTGAAAACAGGATAAAGAGAAATTGTTTTCCATAAATCTGACTAAAGTCAAAAATCGAAGCATCTTCTGGAGCACCTGACAAGGAAGAGGAATAAATATTTAACCACCCCATAATCACCAGAGTACTGTAAATCACAATGCTGATCCAATCAATGTTGCTAGTTACACTTTGGTTTCTCATGGCGATTTCTTTTTAACCGTATCCTTTTTAATTTCATTAGGGTTTTTGCCTGCTAACGAATCAATTAGGCGTTTTTCGCGTGCGATACTATCTTTTACTCGGGCGTTTAAAATGCCTAAACTATCTTGATGCTTAAGAGGATAACGCTTGTTGTATTGATCTTTGAGACTTCCTTCTAACATTCTTTTCTCAAAATCAGTACGAGTGATTTTTCCTTTTAAATAGCGTTCAATCATTAATGTCGCAATAGGACCAGCCCAACGTTTACCCCAATATCCATTTTCAACAAAAACAGCAATTGCAATTTTCGGATTATCCTTTGGGGCGAAAGCAACAAAAATTGAGTGATCTTGCAACTTGGTGCGCTTACCGTTAATAATCATGAAGTTTTCAGCTGTTCCTGTTTTTCCACAAATTTCGATTCCTTCAACCCCTAAACCCGAAGCAGTTCCTCCCGGTCCATAAACAGCATGCATACCTTCAATTATTGGATCAAAATATTTACGATCAATAGTTGTGGTATGTTTCTTGCGAAATTTAGCATCTATGGTTTGTCCTTTAATCTTTTTAATGATATGCGGTGTGTAAAAATAACCTCGATTGGCAATTGCAGCCATGAAATTGGCTAACTGTATCGGACTCATAAGTACCTCCCCTTGACCAATTGCATTGGAAACAATTGTTTTCCCATCCCATTTCCAACCCGCATAAGTACGGTTATATATTTTTGAATTGGGAATATTACCGCGAACTCCAATAGGTAAATCATAACCCATGAAATCGCCTAATCCAAAACTTTTTAAATGTTTTGCCCACAAATCTACCGCATAACCATGATTGTTATACTTGTTGATAATTTTGATATAGGAGCTGGAGAAAAAAGTGTTGCACGATTCATAGATAGCACGATGCAGTTGAACGGGTCCACCCGAACAATGGCATCGCATAAAACGTCCTCGGGCATAGCTAAAACCATGATGACAAACAAAGCGCGTACTATCACTAATTACCCCTTCTTGTAAAGCCACTAATCCCGTTAGAATTTTAAATGGGGAACCAGGTGTATATTGTGCTAAGAGACCCCGGTCATACAAAGGTTTGGCTATAGAATCGCGGTACAAAACGCTATAGTTTTTTGAGCGTTGGCGACCTACAAGTAATGAAGGGTCATAGTTTGGAGATGTTACCAATGCCAAAATTTCACCCGTCTTGGGCTCGATAGCCACAATCCCTCCCCATTTATTAACCATTAATTCTTCACCATACTTCTGAAGCGCACCGTCGATAGTCAGGGTAATATCATAGCCTTGTTTTGCAATGGTATCGTATTTTCCATCTTTGTAGGAACCTATTTCTCGGTTAAATTTATCGCGGAGAATGTGTTTTACTCCTTTTTGACCCCGAAGAACTTCCTCATAACTTTGTTCAATTCCTTGTTTTCCAATCAAATCTCCAGGTTTGTAGTAGGGATTTTTCGAAACGATGGCCTCGTTTACTTGTGCTATAAATCCAAATACATTTGCACCATAGCTTACTTGATAATCACGAATTGAACGCTTTTGAATATAAAAGCCGGGAAATTTTCTAATTTTTTCTTGAAAGGCTGCATATTCGAGTTTGTTTAATTGAGGCAGAAAAACAGAAGGCAGCATCGGACTATAAATGCGTGCTTTTTCCATTTTTTTTAAAAAGAAATCGGTATCAATATCCAAGAGTCGACAAAAGGCTAGCGTGTCCAAATTTTTAACTTCTCGGGGAACCACCATGATATCGTAGGAGGGTTGATTGGCGATTAATAATTTGCCATTACGATCATATACATAGCCGCGTTCTGGATAATCATATTTAATTTTTATTGCGTTATTTTCCGATTTTAGTTTGAAGGAATCATCAATAATTTGCAAATAAAAAATCCGAATCAATAATAAACTGGCAAGAATGATCACTAAACCGGGAAGCAATATTTTTCTCATCGTTTACTAGGTTTGATTAAATAGATGATCAAAATACACATGAGAATAGTAAATAATGTACTTACTAAAGTGCGAAATAGAATACTCCAGAAATAGTCCAAAGCAAATATTTCCATGAAAAACATACACAAATGATGAACAGTAACAGCAATCAGTATGAAAGAGAATCGTTCGGGTGTAAGGACATCATTTAATTTAACCGTTTGGTATTCGTAACTCAAACCAAAAGAAAATTTAAAAATTGAAGGACGTAGGTAAGCTAATGTAATACAGGCTGCAGAATGAACTCCACCCGAATTGCAAAATAAATCCATAATTAGTCCCAATAAAAAACTCGTACTCAACAATGCATAACGATTCCCATTTACGGGAAAAAGAATAATAAAAAGTACGTAAGGATAGGGGTTAATATAGCCTAAAAAATTAATTGAATTAAATAAAATAACCTGCACCATTAGGAGCAACACAAAACGAATACTATTATATAGTAAAGAACTACTGTTCATTGTTTTTTTTCGTTTTCTTTTCGAGATTAAGTATTTCGTTACGATCTTTATTGCGAATAATATAAACATGACCTAAACTCGTCATGTCATTAAATAAACGAACATTGATTGTATAATAATTGGTTTCGTCGTCGGTGTAGATGTTTTCTATGGTTCCTATATTAATATTTTCTGGAAAAATGGTCGACTGCCCACCGGTTACAATCGTATCTCCTTTGCGAACGGTGGCCAGACGGGGAACATCAATGAGTTGCACAAAACCGGTATTTTTTCCGTTCCAAATTAATGAGCCAATATGATTTGATTTCTTAATTTTAGCGTTTATCGGAGCTTCGGTATTTAAAATACTCAATACGGTTGCATATTTTGGTGAAACATTTTCAACAACCCCCACAATTCCTAAGCTGTTAATTACCCCCATCTCTGGACGAACACCGTTTTTGGTTCCTGCATCTATAGTTAGAAAGTTAACTTGTGAACTGTAGGAATTATGAATTACTTTAGCCACCAAAAGATCTACTTTTTTAACGCCTTTTATAGTGTCTAACACAGGAGTTTTGGTTGTGTCTTTTTGGTTAAAAAGGATACTTTTCAAACGGGCATTCTCAATTGCCAACTCATCATTCTTAGTTTTGAGGTTGAAATATTCATTGACATCGTTGATGCGCTGATAAACACCGCCCGTTAAAAAATTGGCCGAATTGATTACTTTACTTCGGTGGTAAGAATGCGATTGAACCGTTAGTGAAATGGCGGTCACCATAAGCAGCAAAAACAGCATACGATAGCTGTTTTTTAAAAGGAAATTAAATATTTGCTGCATGAGTTACGCTACTAAGTCCGGTTCGTTAATTCAATATGTCGTCAATAAAGTTAAGAAATAATCGGTTTATTTGATCAGGATACTTCTGAATTTTGGAATGTTTTTTAATGCCATTCCGGTACCGCGAACTACCGCTTTTAACGGATCTTCGGCAATATACACTGGAAGATCGGTTTTTAACGAAATACGTTTATCTAATCCGCGAAGCATCGAGCCTCCACCGGCAAGATAAATCCCTGTATTATAGATATCTGCGGCTAATTCTGGCGGTGTTTGCGACAAGGTTTCCATAATGGCATCCTCAATTCGCTGAATCGATTTATCCAAAGCTTTTGCAATCTCTCGGAACGATACGGCAACTTGCTTCGGTTTACCCGTCAATAAGTCGCGCCCTTGAACAGACATGTCTTCTGGAGGAGAGTCTAATGAGTCGGTCGCAGCACCTATAGTAATTTTGATTTTCTCTGCAGTAGTTTCTCCAACAAATAAATTATGTTGGGTACGCATGTAATAAATGATATCATTGGTGAATACGTCGCCTGCAATTTTAACCGATTTGTCACAAACAATACCTCCTAAAGCAATAACTGCAATCTCGGTAGTACCCCCACCGATATCTACAATCATATTTCCTTTTGGTTGCATGATGTCAATTCCAATACCAATTGCCGCAGCCATTGGTTCGTGAATCAAATACACTTCTTTTCCATTCACCCGTTCACAGGATTCTTTTACGGCACGCATTTCTACTTCGGTAATACCCGATGGGATACAAACCACCATACGTAAAGCCGGTGTGAACATTCTTTTCTTTAAAGCTGGAATGCTTTTGATGAATGCTTTAATCATTTCTTCCGAAGCAGCAAAATCGGCAATTACACCGTCCTTTAAAGGGCGAATGGTTTTGATATTCTCATGGGTTTTACCCTGCATCATGTTGGCTTCTTTACCAACGGCAGTAATTTTTCCGGTAATACGATCGCGCGCTACAATCGACGGTGAGTCGATTACAACTTTATCATTGTGAATGATCAGTGTATTGGCGGTACCAAGGTCAATTGCGATGTCCTCAGTCATGAAATCAAAAAATCCCATACGCTTCTAAAAGGGTGTTAGTTTGTTATTTATTAATCAGCCTACAAAAATAATAAAATTAATGTTTGAAATGACGTGTACCTGTAAATACCATTGCAACATTATTTTCATTGCAATAGGCGATACTTAAATCATCTTTAATTGAGCCTCCAGGTTGAATCACCGCTGTTATTCCGGCTTGGTGTGCAATTTCAACACAATCGGGAAATGGGAAGAAGGCATCGCTTGCCATTACGGCACCTTTTAAATCAAATCCGAAGGTGTGGGCTTTCTCTATCGCTTGACGCAATGCATCTACTCTAGAGGTTTGCCCCGTTCCTGAAGCAACTAATTGACCATTTTTTGCCAATACAATCGTATTTGATTTGGTGTTTTTACAAATTTTGGATGCAAAAATAAGATCGGCAATTTCTTGATCATTTGGTTGCAAAGTAGTAACGTAAGTTAGCCCCTCTTTCGTATCAGTAATTGTATTTCGGTCTTGAATTAAAATACCGTTCAAACAGGTGCGTATATTTTGTTGGGGCAATTCGATATCGTGTTGTTGTAAAATTATACGATTTTTCTTCTCTTGTAAAATCGTCAAAGCTTCCACATCAAATGCAGGAGCAATTACTACTTCACAAAACAACTGATTGATTTCTTGTGCGGTTGCTTCGTCTATTCTTTTATTTGCAATTAAGACACCCCCAAATGCCGAAGTGGGATCGCCAGCAAGCGCATCAAGATAGGCTGCTTTAAGAGTCGAACGAGTTGCTAAACCACAAGCGTTATTGTGTTTTAAGATTGCAAAAGTAGGATCGTTATCTTTGAATTCTAAGATCAAATTTACTGCCGCATCTACATCCAACAAATTATTGTAGGACAATTCTTTTCCATGTAGTTTCGTAAACATTGCCTCAAAATTACCAAAGAAAAATCCTTTTTGATGGGGATTTTCACCATAACGTAAGGCTTGACCTTGATCGGAGCTTAATTTAAAGATAGTCGAATCTTGATTGAAATAATTGAAAATTGCGGTATCATAATGGGAAGATACGTGAAAGGCTCTTGATGCTAAAAACTTACGTTGTGCTAACGAGGTACTTCCATTACCTTGTGTTATCATTTCTAAAAATAATGCATATTCGTTCATCGAAGGAACAATTACGGTATCATTGAAATTTTTAGCGGCAGCACGAATTAAAGAAATTCCCCCAATGTCAATTTTTTCAATACTATCAATTTCAGAAGCACCCGAGGCAACGGTCTTTTCAAACGGATATAAATCTACAATAACCAAATCTATTTGAGGAATCTGGTATTCGGTCATTTGTGCACTATCGGAAGCATTGTCTTGACGGTTCAATATGCCACCAAAAATTTTAGGATGTAAGGTTTTTACTCGCCCTCCTAAAATTGAAGGATATTCGGTTACTTCTTCAACCGGAACAACGGGAATTCCTAAATTTCTAATAAAATCTTCGGTGCCACCTGTGGAGTAAATGGTAACCTTTAAATCGTGAAGTTTACGTACGATCGGTTCGAGTCCGTCTTTCGAAAAAACCGAAATCAGGGCCGACTGTATGGGTTTTGTAGTCGTCATTTTGTTGTTGTTGGATTAAGTTGCAAAAATAGGTCATTTTAAGCGGAGTACACTAACTATTTTTTTAAAAAAAAATACGAAATTAGCATTGTAACAATTCGAGCTTACACCTTACAAATATGTATCTTTGTTTATATTTTAAACTATGTTGTTATACCTGCGATTAGTAAAAGAAAGTTTCGCATTTGCAGTTAATGCTTTGCGAAATAATAAGTTGCGTACGTTTCTTTCATTGTTGGGTGTAACAATTGGTATTTTTTCTATCATTGCCGTTTTGGCTGCAGTGGACTCCCTCGATCTCAAAATAAAAAAAGAATTAAGTAGTTTAGATAAAAACACCATTTATTTATTCAATGATACGTTTGGTCCCTCAGAAATCCCAGCATGGAAACGGGAACAATTTCCCAATGTAACCTATGCAGAGTTTGAGTATTTGCGCGATAATCTTCCCGATTCAGAGGAGATGTCGTATCAAATTTTTCTGAAGTGGGAAAATATGAAGTACGAATCCAAAACCATGACGAATGTAAATATTGTTCCTGTAACCCATACGTTTATCAATATTCAAGGTTATGAGTTTACAGAAGGACGGTTTTTTAATGAATCGGAATCCAATTCTGGAGCAGCGGTTGTAGTTATTGGAGCCGAATTGGCTGAAGGGTTGTTTGGGGAATTGGACCCCATTGGAAAGCAAGTGCGCTTGTATGGTCAACGGTTTACAGTAGTAGGAGTATTAAAGAAAAAAGGGGATGGTATGTTTGGAGATGATGATACATCTGCTATTATTCCAGTTAACTTTATTCGCCGTGCGATAGGCGAAAACAAATCGCAAACGCCCATTATTGTAATTAAACCTAAAAAAGGAATAGATATGCAGGCATTTAAAGCAGATCTATCCCAGAAATTGCGAAATTATCGCGGGATGAAAGTTGCTGAAGCAGACAATTTCTTTATCAATGTGTTTTCTGGTTTTACCGATTTAATCGATGGAATAATTCATACTATGAATATTGGAGGATGGATTATTGCTGGCTTCTCATTACTAGTAGGCGGGTTTGGGGTTGCCAATATCATGTTTGTTTCTGTAAAAGAGCGAACCAATTTAATCGGTATTCAAAAATCGTTAGGTGCCAAAAACAGGATGATCTTATTTCAATTTTTATTTGAAGCCATTATTCTATGTTTATTTGGCGGATTGGTTGGTATTTTATTTGTTTGGCTGCTGACTTTACTTTTGACTTCAATGTTGGATTTCGAATTCATCTTAAGTTTTTCAAACATTATTTTGGGTTCTGTTCTAGCAATTGCAATTGGAATTGTCTCAGGAATTTTACCCGCAATTACCGCTTCCAAATTGGATCCAGTAGAAGCGATCCGTAGCGGATTATAATTGTAGTGACAAAAAAAGCACGATGAAATATCGTGCTTTAGAAAATCTTTTTTTTATCGAATGTCTTGATTCAAAATCAAATCCAAATACAAATTCACTTTGTTTTTTAATTCTTTTCGGTGGGCTATAAAGTCCAAAAATCCGTGATCTAAAACAAATTCTGCCGTTTGAAAACCTTCGGGTAAATCTTTTCCAGTGGTATCGCGAACCACTCGGGGCCCCGCGAATCCAATTAAAGCACCCGGTTCAGAAATATTAATATCACCCAACATCGCATACGATGCAGTGGTACCCCCAGTAGTTGGATCAGTACATAAAGAAATATAAGGGATTTTTGCATCGGCTAGTTGGGCCAATTTTGCCGAAGTTTTAGCTAATTGCATTAATGAATAAGCCGCTTCCATCATACGGGCTCCCCCTGATTTAGAAATCATTAAAAAAGGAATTTTATGCTGTATCGAATAATCTATCCCTCGTGCAATTTTTTCACCAACAACCGCCCCCATAGATCCTCCAATAAATGCAAAATCCATACAACAAACCACAAGATCTTTTCCTTTGGATTTACCAACAGCCGTTCGCACAGCATCTTTAAGTTTGGTTTTATCCATAACTTCCTTTAAACGATCTGAGTATTTCTTTGTGTCAACGAAATCCAACGGGTCTTTGGAAGTCATTTTAGCATCCAATTCTTTAAATTCATTGTTGTCAAAAAGAATTTCAAAATATTCTTTGCTGCCAATGCGTACATGAAAATCATCTTCAGGGCTTACCCATAGGTTGCGCTCTAATTCGTCAGCATCGACTATCTTACCTGTTGGAGATTTATACCACAAGCCTTTCGGAACATCTTTTTTCTCTTCCGTAGCGGTTTTAATTCCTTTTTCTGTACGTTTAAACCAAGCCATAATTATTGATTTATAAAGAATGAACTATCAATAATAATTCAAAAAATAAAATTTATAAAGTATTTACATTATTCAAATCGGCAAATGCCTTTTCCAATCGGCTGATGAAGGTAATTTCGCCCTCACGAACCCATTTACGGGGATCGTAATGTTTCTTATTTGGAGAATCAATTCCTTCTGGGCTTCCAATTTGTGTTTTTAAATAATCAATTTTTGATGTCATATAATCGCGAATGCCCGCTGTAAAAGCAAACTGTAAATCGGTATCAATATTCATTTTAATTACACCATAGGAAATCGCTTCGCGAATTTCTTCAAGGGTTGAACCCGATCCACCATGAAAGACAAAATCAACCGGATTAGTAGCAGTGTTGAATTTTTCTTGAACGAAATCTTGTGAATTTTTAAGAATCTTCGGCGTCAGTTTAACATTGCCGGGTTTGTAAACACCATGAACGTTTCCAAATGCAGCAGCAATTGTAAAGCGCGGACTTACAGTCATCAATTCTTCATAGGCATAGGCAACTTCTGATGGTTGCGTATATAATTTTGAACTATCGACATCCGAATTATCAACACCATCTTCTTCACCACCCGTAATTCCCAATTCAATTTCAAGAGTCATGCCCATTTTACTCATTCGCGCTAAATACTCTTTGCAAATAGCAATGTTCTCCTGCAATGGCTCCTCTGATAAATCGATCATATGCGAGGAAAATAATGGTTTTCCTGTGGTAGCAAAATGCTCTTCAGATGCATCCAACAAGCCATCAATCCATGGCAATAGTTTTTTTGCGCAGTGATCGGTATGTAAAATAACCGTAGCTCCATAAGCTTCAGCCAATGTATGAATATGTTTTGCACCAGCAACCGCACCTAAGATAGCAGCTTGTTCACCAGCATTCGACAACCCTTTGCCCGCATTAAATTGTGCACCTCCATTGGAAAACTGAATAATTACAGGTGCTTTGAGTTTGGCTGCAGTCTCTAAAGTACCATTTATAGTGCTGGATCCTACTACATTAACAGCAGGTAATGCAAATCCTTTTTCTTTAGCGTAAGCAAAAATTTGTTGAACTTCATCTCCGGTGGCTACCCCGGGCTTAATGTTGTGTGCCATGATGTAGTTGTATTTTTTGTTAGGACTACAAAAGTAAAAATAAAAAAATTAGAACGGATAATTTATCCCAATATTTAGAACGGATTCCGCTAAGTTAATCGACCTCAGCCATTTATTTTCTATTTGTTCAGAAGGGTTGTAGGTTTTGAAACCAATGTCAAATCGCACTACAAATAATCCTTGGTCGTAACGCAAACCCATTCCGGTACCTACCGCCAATTCTTGTATCGATTTCCATCCTTTAAATTGGTATGATTTCTGTTCTACGGCATCAAATGCATTCCATATATTTCCGGCATCTACGAAAACAGCGCCATTAAATTTGCCAAACAAATTACAACGGTACTCTGCATTTAAAGCAATCTTCATATTGGCCTCGTTAAAATCATTTATACCACCGCTACTCCCTGGACCGAGGCTATAGGGTTGCCATGCACGGTTATCGTTTGAGCCCCCAGAAAAATAACTCCGTGAAAATGGTATGGTGTTTGAATTTCCATAAGGAACTGCCAAACCTGCAAAAGAACGGAAAGCAATTGAACTTTTTCCATGTAGGGTCCAGTGCCTTATAAATTCAATTTCACCTTTTAAATATTGTGAGAATTCCACTTCAAAAAAGGTGTTGGCTCCCGATTGGTTTTCCAATTGTTTTGAAGCCCGTGCAAATAGAGATAGTAAATTTCCTGCAGACTCAAATTTGGTGCGAATCGAATAAAAGTTATTATCGTTTACACCACGACTAGTTGATTTTGAATAGGAAATATTAGATGCAAAAATTAAGTTATTTTCGGTTAATCGTTTTCTCCGTTCTTCAATACTACGGATGGTTTTCAAATCGTTTGATGAGGGTGTGATCGACGGATTCGAGCTAAGCGCAGCATTAATAAATCCATTTGTTCCCGAATCGATTGTTAGTTTTCCATCTGCAAAAAACTCCGGAAAATTAGTGTCGGCATCATAAAATAGGGCCAAGTTATTTAAGGCATCGTAGGACGATTTATAGACATTAAAATAGTTGCTGATGTTCAAATTCTTTACAAATTGAATATTGAATAGGTCTAAACGGAAGGTTTGATTTTTTCGGGGAATCCAATTATAAGTAAATGCACCTGTAAAGTTTTGTTTGTCCAAACCAATATTGCGTTGTTTAGCAAAACCAAAGGTAATACTGGTTGTAGGTAACATCGTTTTTGGAAAGATTTTATCAGTATTGAATGGAAAAAATAAACGCGGAAAATTAAGTTTTGCATCCAAACCAATTTCAGAAATGTTAAAAAAAGTATTATTTGGATTCGCTAATTGGCGAGACGAACCCACATTGCCTCGAAATCCTACTTCAAAGGTTTCGGCACCATTGAATACATTGCTAATCCGTAAGGATGTGTTTCCAGCAATACCAAAATCCTGAATGTTGGAATGTGTAAAATCTGCTGCAGCTCCAAAAGTATATTTCTTTCGTGGCGTTAAAAAGATATTCGCGATTAATCCTCCTTTGTCTTTCGGATCAGGGACATATTGAATGGTTGGATATTTAAATACCCTAAGATTGCTTAGGTATTTTGTGGTCAAGGTCGTGTTGTTATCAGAGAAATAACTCCCTTTGGTAATAAATACCGCGTCGGTAATCGCTTTCGGGCGGTATTTTAATTTTTTTTCACTGTAAAGTACAAAATCTTTATAGGCGACACTATCTTGTATTTTAAATTCATTTTTACTCGTAGTTTGATCGGTGTAAATAGCTACTTTATTGATTTTATACAAACGAAAAGGGGCTGTTTTTGTCGAATCATTTTCCCTGTATGAATAATCTTTGATGACTAAATTTACATTTACTTTTTTATTAGTACCAATAGTATCTAAACTATAGCGTATGTAATTTTGTTGGAATAAATAAGCGCCATTATTTCTAAAATGCGCTGTAATACGGTCGCGTTCCGCATTCAAAATTTCGGTATCGTATTGTTTTCCTGTCTTTATTTGTGACCGATCAGCATGAATACGATACAAAGAATCGAGCATCGGACTCGTAATTACGGTTTTTAAGCTATCTATTTGATAAGGGGAATTTAATTTAACCGCGTATTTTACACCGATTCGCTTTGGAATACTCGTGTCACGCGTTGCCGTTGTAGCGACGTCAAAATATCCTTTGTTGTAGTAGTATGAATTTAAACGCTTAATTGATTTTCGAACCGCTATTGAATCAAAAACGGAAGGCGCTTCCCCCGTTTTCATTAAAAAATTACTCAATCCCGAAACCGCAAATGATTGACCTAATCGTTCCACTTGTTTCGCAGAAAGGAGCGAGTTTAATCGTTTTCTTCGGTTGGGTTTTCGATCTAACCATTGGTTGTAGGCCGAATCGGCTTGTTGACGGGCTAAGTTATAGAGTTGAAGTCGCAGGCGATACCCTAAAATTGAAGAATTGGGTTTTTGATACAATTGAAAAAATACATTTTCATCACGCGCCGGTTTTTCATTCAAAGTAATTTCGTTGCGAATCAATAGCCGCTTTTGTTCTGGGACACGTTTTGTAATCGTACAGGCAGCAAATAGCAATACGATTCCAAGAAATAATGATATTTTTGTGAGGTGTTTTCGCAAAAGTTCAAAATATAAATTCAAAAGTAACGTATTTTTATGGTTAGCAAAAACCAAATCAAGTTAATTGCTTCGTTGCAACAAAAAAAGTACCGTGATCAATACGGACTCTTTATCGCCGAAGGTTTCAAGGTTATTGATGAATTGCTGCAATCTGATTTTGAACTGCAAGGATTATACCAAACCGAATCCCTATTTGGTGCAATAGGCACAGTAGAGCCAACGTTTATTACTTCAGCTGAACTAAAAAAAATGTCGGCTTTAACTTCGCCCAATAATTGTTTGGCCGTTTTCAAAATTGCTCCACAAAAGATTCCCAATTATGAAGGACTAATTGTAGCTTTAGATGAGGTTCGCGACCCAGGAAATTTAGGGACAATTATTCGTTTGTGTGATTGGTTTGGCGTTACACAATTGGTTTGTAGTTTACAATCTGCAGATTGTTACAACCCAAAGGTGGTTCAGGCAACTATGGGATCACTTAAGCGCGTTAATGTAAGTTATGTTGATTTGGAGTCGTTTTTAGCAAAATCTTCATTACCCGTTTTAGGAACTTTTATGAATGGTGCAAATGTGTATCAAAGTACATTACCGCTTCAAGCAATAGTGGTGATGGGCAATGAAGCCAATGGGATTCGTCCCGAAATTGAAAAGCATTTAACACAACGATTAGCAATTCCTCGTTTTGGCACTCAACAAGAAACGGAAAGCTTAAATGTGGCTAGTGCAACCGCGATTATATTAAGTGAATTCCGCCGTGGGAATTAATGAAACGTAAAATTTACCAAAAAACCCCGCGTTTTCATACTCGAGATGTTTCCTGTCCACGGACTGTCGGGATTATTGTCGCGAATCAACTCGTCATTCATTCCAAAAATTCCCCGTATTGAAGGTGAAAATTTGAAATATTCCAAGTAAATATCAATACCAAACCCCAATTCATAATTATTGGTCCAAGGTTTTACTCGAAAACGTTGCTGGTAATTATCGTCTAGCGATTTTGAGTTGCTGGATAAATTAAGTGTTGCATCTAATCCTCCAACTAAATAGGGGCGCACATTACCGACACGTTTTGAAGAAAACTTCAATAATAATGGAAAAGAAATATAGGTTGAACGCACTTCGCGCAATGCATCTGAAATTCGCGAAAATCCAGCATAGGTTAGATTCCGTTGGGTATAGTACAATCCGGGTTCAAACCGCAAATCTAAATATTCATGCAAACGTAAATTACCCACTAAACCTACGTTGAATCCAGTAGTACCCGAAACCGAAATGTCTGTTGTTGGAGGGTTGAGGTAATCGATTTTAAAATCAAAACTATTAAATCCTAAAAAATATCCCCAATGTACCCGCTGTTTGTCAAAATTTTCCAAATGTATGATCGGATCTTTAGCAAATAACCCTTTCGTTTGGGCTTGAAGCCCAAGGGATAGGATTAAAATTAAAAGGATACTTTTTTTCATAGTTTATTTAGATGCCGAATAGATCGTAGCGACCCCAAATGTTTGCGGCATGGCTTTCACGTCTATAAACCCAATTTTACGTAAAATATTGTTCAATTGTTCACCATACGGAAAAACAGCGGCCGATTCAGATAAATAACCATAGGCAACGCGATCTTTAGAGAACAGTTTGCCAATTAAGGGTAGGATCGTAGAAGTGTAAAAACGGTATCCTTGTTTGTAGGGCGTTTTTACTGGAACCGATGTTTCTAATATCACAAAAATCCCACCGGGTTTTAAAACACGATGGATTTCAGCTAAACCTTTAGCTAAGGTTTCAAAATTACGAATTCCGAACGAAACGGTAATGGCATCAAAATAGTTGTCGGAAAAAGGCATTTGTTCTGAATCGCCCAAAACCATCTCAATAATTGATTCTAGGTTTTGCTCTTTGATTTTTTTCTTGCCTACTTCCAACATCCCTGAAGAAATATCAAGTCCCACAATTTTTGATGCGTTGGTTTGTGCCATAAGAATCGCCAAATCACCGGTTCCTGTGGCTATATCAAGAATCGTTTCCGGCTGGGTAGCTTTAACCAATTGCAGTACTTTTTTTCGCCATTTCACATCGATTCCAAATGAAATTACACGATTTAATCCGTCATAGTTTCCAGAAATCGTGTCAAACATTTGAGTAATTTGTTCTTTTTTACTCAAATTGGAATCTTTGTATGGAGTTACATTTTTAGCCATTTTTTTAGCCATTTTTAGTGGCGCAAAGGTAGCGAATAAATCGACTTGATGAGGGGAATTTAGGGGATTATCTTTTGAGGAATGTTTGAAATGTAAAACTGTACTTGTGTTTCTCATCCGTTGGATGGAGCTCTTCATAAACACAATTCCAATGTGAATTGTCAATTTCTGGGAAAAAAGCATCGGCTTCAAAAGAGGCGTGCACACGGGTGAGTTCGACTTTATTGGCAAACGGCAATGCCTGATGATAGATTTCTGCACCCCCAATGACAAAATTTTCTTCCGTTGGTAGACAAAGCGCTAAAGCTTCTTCCAATGAGTGCACAACAATACATCCTTCATAGGCATAATCTAATTGCCGAGTGATAATAATGTGTGTTCGGTTGGGCAATGGTTTCGGAAAACTTTCAAAGGTTTTGCGGCCCATGATGATATAGTGTCCAGTAGTAAGGGATTTGAATCGCTTAAAATCATCCGGAAGGTGCCATAACAATTGGTTGTCTTTGCCCAAAGCATTGTTTTCAGCTGCGGCTGCAATTAATGTAATCATGAGTTGCTAATTTGCGCCATAAAAATACAGTGTTTCTAGAAATTGAACTTGAAAAAATGGATTTTAAAGCCGATTTTAATACAATTTTGGCGTTTGTTGTACGAATAATTCCGACCAACATGAAAATTTAAATTCACTATTTCAAAATAAGAAAACGTTTTCTTGATTTTATTTTTTATAAAAAGGGTAAAAAAAATAGGAATCCAATTTTAAATAAACCTTACAATTATGAAAATAATAAATCGTTTTTAACGTTCTAAAATAATGAGTATTATACCGTTACTTTGCTAAAGCAATCTTTAAATGAAAATAGGAATACGTTTTCTACATTTTTAATTGGCTATTTCTAGTATAAATTTAAGAACGCACAATTTTTCAAAAGTGGTTTTGTTGAAGTTATAAGTGAAAAGGTATTTAGTAGTTCCTTTCACTTGCGTTACCGAAAAATGCTTTTCAATGCTGATCGCAGTTTTTTTGAAGTGTAAATTTTGGTTGGTTTGTTTTGAAATCCGTCTAGTTTAGGCGGATTTTTTTATGAAACTAAACCGCTACTACTCCTTTGATATGCGGATGCGGATCATAGCCTTCCAAGGTGAAGTCTTCAAATTCAAAGGCGAAAATGTCTTTCACATTCGGATTGATTTTCATCGTGGGTAAGGGGCGTGGCTCCCGACTCAATTGCAATTCCAGTTGTTCAAAGTGGTTATTGTAAATGTGTGCATCACCAAAGGTGTGGATAAAATCACCCGGTTGTAAATCGCATACTTGTGCAATCATCATCGTTAATAACGCATAGGAAGCAATGTTAAAAGGAACACCTAAAAAGATATCGGCACTGCGCTGGTACAATTGACAGGATAATTTTCCTTCGGCAACATAAAATTGAAAAAAGGCATGGCAGGGGGGGAGTGCTGCTTTTCCGTTGGACACATTTTCTGCAAATGAAACTGAAGTATCGGGTAAAACAGAAGGATTCCAAGCAGAAATCAACATACGACGACTGTTTGGGTTTTGCTTTAAAGTGGTAATCAATTCGGCTATTTGATCAATGTTTTTGCTGTCCCAATTACGCCATTGATGGCCATATACCGGACCCAAATCGCCGTTTTCATCCGCCCATTCATCCCAAATACGCACTCCGTTTTCTTGTAAATAGCCAATGTTAGTTTCACCTCTCAAAAACCATAACAATTCATAGATGATGGATTTTAAATGGAGTTTTTTAGTGGTGACCATTGGGAAACCTTCACTAAGGTCAAATCGCATTTGGTATCCGAATATACTTTTAGTTCCGGTTCCGGTGCGGTCGCCTTTTTGTACGCCGTGTTCTAAAACGTGTTTAACGAGGTCATGGTACTGTTTCACTTTGGACTATTTTTTAAGATTCACGTTTGGATATTTCGTCACGGATACGCGCTGCTTTTTCGTAATCTTCGTCTTGAACTGCCGCTTCCAATAGGTCATTTAATTCGGATAAACTATAGGTGTTGAAACCACTACCTGCCGTTGGGATCGATTCGTTAGAATCTCCAAAAGTTTCAGGTTCAGAAAGTACGCCGTCTGTTTGTTCTCCTTCATTACTCGTTGGATTTAAGTAAATCCCCGCTTTATCCAAAATATTTTTATACGTAAAAATCGGAGCTTGAAAACGCAGCGCTAGTGCAATAGCATCCGAAGTTCGCGCATCGATTATTTCTTCAATTTTATCTCGTTCACAAATAATACTTGAGAAAAACACACCATCAACGAGTTTATGAATAATTACTTGTTTTACCACAATATCAAAACGATCGGCAAAGCTCTTGAATAAGTCGTGTGTCAATGGACGGGGAGGTTTGATTTCTTTTTCAAGCGCAATAGCAATCGATTGGGCTTCAAACGCACCAATAACTATAGGAAGTTTTCGTTCGCCATCCACCTCATTTAAGATCAGTGCATAGGCGCCGTTTTGGGTCTGACTATATGAAATACCTTTAATATTCAGTTTAACTAAACTCATAATTCACTTAAATCATTACGACTTTAAAACCGTAATACCGATGATCACTATTGCTTGATTTACCTTTATTCTATTCGCACTATCGTTTTAGAGAAATCGGTTACCCAAAATACAATTGAAGATAGATGCAACAATATGTACTGCAAAATAACAAAAAGATTTGCTTATATTTTAAAAAAATAAGCCGTTTGTTATTTACTCAAACGGCTTAAAGTATTTAAATGCTATTTTAAGGATTCGCTAGCTATTTTGTGCTTTGAATTCTTTTAGTTTTTGAGTTAAACGCGGCATAATTTCTAAGGCATCACCAACGATTCCGTAATCGGCTACTTTAAAGAAAGGTGCTTCTGGATCGGTATTGATTACCACTTTTACTTTAGAAGCGTTAATTCCTGCAATGTGTTGAATCGCACCCGATATTCCGATAGCGATATACAAATTTGAAGCAACCGGTTTCCCTGTTTGTCCAACGTGTTCGCTATGCGGTCTCCACCCAATATCCGATACAGGTTTTGAACACGCTGTAGCCGCACCCAAAGTAGTTGCTAGATCTTCTAATAAGTGCCAGTTTTCGGGACCTTTTAATCCGCGACCACCCGATACAACAATATCTGCATCTGCAATAGAAACTTTACCGTTGGCTTTTTCGATAGATTCAACGTTTACCGCAAAGTTGGTTTCGTTTAAATTTGGTGCAAAATCTTCAGTAACTGTTGTCGTGTTGTTTTCAATTAAACCAAACGAGTTTTTAGAAATACACAACACTTTTACAGCGGTTGTCATTTCTGTAATAGTAAATGCTTTTTGCGAAAATACACTGCGTTTCACTTGAAAAGGAGCAGTGGTTGAGGGTAAGCCTACAACATTGGAAGCCATGCCCGCTTCTAAACCTACAGCTGCCATAGGAGCTAAATATAAACTATCGGTTGTGGAAGACAAAATGATCAATTTTGCCGCTTCTTTTAGAGCTACTTGTTGCACTACATCTGCATAAGCTCTTGCATTGAAGTTGGCTAATTGATTGTTGGTAACCTTAACAACTTTAGATACGCCATATTTTCCTAGTTCAGCAGTGTCCCCTGCATTAATTGTAACCGCGGTTACTTGGGTTCCCATACTGTCTGCAACAGCTTTGGCATAGGATGCCAATTCTAAAGCTACTTTTTTGAATTTGCCGTCTGCATATTCGGCATATATAAGTACTGACATAGTCGTTTATTTTAGGAAGCTTAAATAACTTTTGCTTCGTTGTGTAATAAATTGATTAATTCGTCAAGATTTTCTGAAGCCACCATTTTTACGGCTGATTTTGGTGCTGGTTTTTCAAATTTTACAGCTTTTGTTTTTGCATCAGCGGTTATCGGTTCTACTACAGTAAGTGGTTTGGTACGCGCGGTCATAATTCCACGCATATTAGGAATGCGTAAATCTTTTTCTTCTACTATTCCTTTTTGTCCCCCAACAACCATAGGAAGAGAGGAAGCGATAATTTCCTTACCGCCATCAATTTCGCGTGCTGCTTTTACATCAGATCCCGTTACCGTAATTTCTGTGCAAGAATTCACAAAATTATAGTTGACTAAACCCGCTAACATACCAGGAACCATTCCGCCGTTGTAGTCTAATGACTCTTTTCCACAAATAACTAAATCATAATTTCCGTTTTTTACAACTTCGGCCAATTGTTTAGCTACAAAAAAACCATCGGTAGGAATCGCATTAATGCGGATTGCATCATCAGCCCCTATAGCGAGCGCTTTGCGTAATGTTGCCTCGGCATCGGGTCCTCCCACGTTTACAACGGTTACTTTTGCACCTTGTTGCTCTTGAAACCAAATGGCACGGGTAAGTCCAAACTCATCATTAGGATTTATTACATATTGAACACCGTTGGTGTCAAACTCCGTGTCCCCGTTAACGAAGTTAATTTTTGAAGTAGTATCAGGCACATGGCTGATGCAAACTAATATTTTCATATGATTTTGAGGGGTTTAAATTTTTTCGACGTAAAAGTAAAAAATATATTTCTAACATTTATATGCGCGCATACTATTTTTTTAGATTTCAATCGATTTCATTAAAGAATCTTGATTGTGTTGTATTTTAGTTTTAAACTTTCAAAAAAATTAACGCAATTACACCTAAGTTAAGTGATTTTTTTCTGAAAAATAGTGCAATAAATCGGCTTGAAGTAACCTTTAAACTTCAATTATATCGATTTCGTAAAAAAAGGAATTATAAAATCGTATAAGAGAATATTTTAATCGTCGAGAATTCTTATTTTTGCCAATCAAAACAGAATAACGAACTATTCGATATGAGAACGATTCAATTTAGAGAAGCGATAGCCGAAGCGATGAGTGAAGAAATGCGTCGCGACGCGTCCGTATATTTGATGGGTGAAGAGGTAGCCGAATATAATGGTGCCTACAAAGCCTCCAAGGGAATGTTGGATGAATTTGGACCCAAACGTGTAATTGATACGCCTATTGCTGAATTAGGTTTTGCGGGTATTGCTGTTGGTTCTGCAATGAATGGTTGCCGACCTATTGTAGAATTTATGACATTCAATTTCTCCTTAGTAGGTATAGACCAAATTATCAATAATGCAGCAAAAATGCGTCAAATGTCTGCTGGCCAATTCCCAATGCCTATGGTGTTTCGTGGTCCAACGGCTTCAGCAGGTCAATTGGCTGCCACGCATTCTCAAGCTTTTGAAAATTGGTATGCCAACTGTCCAGGATTGAAAGTAATCGTTCCCTCAAATCCGTATGATGCCAAAGGATTATTAAAAGCGGCTATCCGCGATAATGATCCGGTTATTTTCATGGAATCGGAACAAATGTATGGTGACAAAGGTGAAGTGCCCGAAGGAGAATATATTATTCCAATTGGTGTGGCCGATGTTAAACGAGAAGGATCGCACGTAACCCTCGTTTCTTTTGGTAAAATCATTAAAGAAGCGTTTATTGCTGCTGATGAATTGGCTAAAGAAGGTATTTCATGTGAAATCATTGATTTGCGTACCGTGCGACCAATGGATTATGATGCAATTATTAATTCGGTTAAGAAAACAAATCGTTTAGTGGTTTTAGAGGAAGCATGGCCGTTTGCGAGTGTGGCCTCTGAAATTACATATATGGTCCAAGAACGTGCATTTGATTATTTGGACGCTCCTATTCAACGAATTACTACAGCTGATACTCCTGCTCCGTATTCGCCAACACTATTAAAAGAGTGGTTGCCCAATGCAAGTGATGTTGTAAAAGCAGTAAAAAAAGTAATGTATAAGTAAGGATATTCTTTTATATTTGAAGCCATTCCCTGAATTCTCGGAATGGCTTTTTTAGTTGATTAAAACCGCATGAAAAAAAAACAAATTCTACTACATATTGCCTTATTTTTTACGCTATTTTCTTCTGCGCAGACTAAAGTTAGTGGTGTAGTAATCGATAAAAAAAATCAACCCATACCCTTTGCGAATGTTGTTTTTAAAGGCTCAAATGAAGGAGTTGTTTGTGATGAAAATGGTAAGTTTTACATAGAATCTAAAAAAAACCATACGGTTATCGTTGTTGCATTTATGGGCTATACATCCAAAGATGTCGAACTAGAAAAGCCTGTAATCTACAATCTTAAGGTGGTCTTAAATGAAGAACAAGTACTTCAAGAAGTAGTGATTTACACGGGAAAAACCTCTAAAAAAAATAATCCCGCACTGCGGATACTACGAAAAATATGGGAACGTAAACGTAAAAACGGCCTGCGCCTTTTTGATCAATATGCGTATGACAAGTATGAAAAGGTTGAGTTTGATTTGAATTCGATCGACAGTAACTTTATGAAAAGTAAAGTTTTTAAAGGCATGGAATTTATTTTTGATAAAATAGATACTTCTTCGGTTACGGGAAAAACGTATTTGCCAATTTTTATCAATGAGTCCCTTTATGAAGTCTATGGCGATAACAAACTGGGTAAGAAAAAAGAAATCTTAAAGGGAAATAAAAACTCGGGTTTAAGTAATGGTGATGGTGTAAATACGTTTATTAAAGACTTGTATAATGATTACAATATCTATAATAATCACCTCACTTTTTTTGATAAGAGTTTTACAAGTCCAATTTCTACGACAGGTATCGATGTCTATAATTATGTGCTCCGCGACAGTGCTTATGTTGATAATAAATGGTGTTATAATATTGTATTTTACCCCCGACGTAAAAATGAATTGACTTTTAAAGGCGATTTTTGGGTCAATGATTCCACATTTGCAATAAAAACAATTAATATGGCTGTCTCAAAGAGTGCCAATATTAACTGGGTTAAAGATATTTATATCGAACAGGAGTTTGATGTGGTAAACGACTCTGTTTTTCTCTTGACACGAGATTACATGATGTCAGATTTTTCATTATCAAAGAAAGATGAAGCCAAAGGGGTATATGGAAAACGTACGAGTTTGTTTCGAAATCATAAGTTCAACCAACCGAAACCCGATAAGTTTTACCGGGATGAAGTCAATTTTATAGACAACGCTGTTTATACCCGTAATGAAGAATTTTGGGAGCAAAACCGTTTTGAGAAACTCAACAAAGATGAGGTGGGCGTTTACAAAATGCTCGACACTTTAAAAACGGTTAAAAAGTTCAAGAAAATGTACAATCTGGTTACCATTTTGGCCAGTGGCTACATTCAGAAAGGGAATTTTGATTACGGTCCCATTTTTTCCACTTTTGGATATAATGTTGTAGAGGGAATTCGATTGCGTACTGGAGGACGAACGTATTTTGGCCCCAACGACAAATGGCGTATTCAAGGATATACAGCATTCGGTTTTGATGATCATAAGTTTAAATACGGAATATCTGGAAAATGGATGGTAAACACCAAAAACCGTCTGATTATTTCGGGAGGAAATCGAAGGGATATCGAACAAATTGGTGCAAGTTTAACCACAACAAACGATGTGTTAGGGAGAAGTTTTGCCTCCTCCGGAATTTTCATGTCGGGAACCAATGGCAAATTGTCGAATATTAATTTAACCTCGGTTTCAGTTGAAATAGAACCTTTGAAAAATGTCGTGTTTGAAACGGGTTTTTCATTCCGAACCTTAGAATCGGCTTCCCGTGATTTGTTTACAATGGATTATTTTACCGATAGTGCTCGCATACAAACACGGGGTGATTTACGGCAGTCAGAAGTATATTTTCAAACGGAATATACCCCTGGTAAAAAGGCTGTAGGGTATGGCGTAGAACGTCTAGCAGTTGATAATCCGTACAGCCGCTTATTTGTTAAGGTAAGTCAAGGTTTTAAAGGCCTTTTGAATAGTGATTTTGATTATACCAAGCTCCAGTTGTATTATAAACAACCATTTGTAATCGGTCCATTAGGACGTACCAATGTAACGGTCGAAATGGGTAAAACTTTTGGTCAAGTGCCTTTAGGGTTGATGAGTGTTGTGCCAGGAAACCAAACGTATTTTATTATTGGAAACACGTTTAGTAACTTGAATTTCTATGAGTTTGTGACCGACGAATACGTTACCTTTCAATGGGACCATAATTTCCAAGGACGTTTGTTTTCTAGAATTCCGTTATTGCGCAAATTAAATTGGCGCGAAATAGTTGGTGTTCGTGGTGTTTATGGAAATTTCTCAACGCAAAATCAATTGTTAAATGCATCAAATTTAGTATACAAAGCACCCACTCAACCGTATTGGGAATATAGTGTCGGTATAGGAAATATTTTTAAGGTTTTCCGAATTGATGCTTGTTGGCGTGGAAATTATCGCGATACGCCTGGAACAAGTAATTTTACGATAAAGGGCGAATTTGGTTTTTATTTTTAAAACAACTCCCATAATAAAAATGGAAGTTTTAGGATTAAAAATTTATTTTTCTTTATTTTTGCACGATTTTAAAATTTAAAATTTTATAACTAACTAACCAATTTTATGGAGAAAATGTTTATCTATCTGCCTATTGCAATGGCAGTATTAGGACTCATATTCATGGGGATCAAAGCCTCATGGATAAACAAACAAGATGCTGGTGATGAGCGTATGCAAGGTATTGCTAAGAGTATTCAAGAGGGCGCTATGGCGTTCTTAAAAGCAGAATACCGTATTTTAGCTATTTTCGTTGTTATCGCATCGGTAGCTTTATTTGCCGTTTCACAAATTTCTGGAGTATCGCATTGGATGATTGTTGTTGCTTTCATCTTTGGAGCGATCTTTTCAGCCTTGGCAGGAAATATTGGAATGCGTATTGCTACAAAATCAAATGTACGTACAACACAAGCTGCTAAAACAAGTTTACCACAAGCATTAAAGGTGTCGTTTTCTGGCGGTACGGTAATGGGACTTGGTGTAGCGGGCTTAGCTGTTCTTGGATTAAGTATTTTCTTTTTACTATTCTTACACCAATTTATGAACACCGATGGAAAATCATTCTATGATAATATGTCCATGGTGTTGGAAACTTTAGCTGGATTTTCATTAGGTGCAGAATCTATTGCTTTGTTTGCTCGTGTTGGAGGTGGCATTTATACAAAAGCAGCCGATGTTGGTGCTGACTTAGTTGGAAAAGTTGAAGCAGGTATCCCTGAAGATGATCCGAGAAACCCAGCTACAATTGCCGATAACGTGGGTGATAATGTAGGTGATGTTGCCGGTATGGGTGCCGATTTATTCGGATCGTATGTAGCAACAGTTCTTGCTTCAATGGTATTGGGTAACTATATCATTAAAGATATGACTGAGGCAAAAGGATCTCAATTTACAGATGCTTTCGGAAACATGGGGCCTATACTTTTACCTTTAGCAATTGCAGGTATTGGTATTTTAGCTTCAATCATAGGAACGTTCTTTGTAAAAATTAAAAACAATGACGCTAAAGAACCCGAAGTTCAAGGTGCTTTAAATTTAGGAAACTATATTTCATTAGCCTTGACGGTGGTTGCTTGTTGGTTTTTAATTGACAAAATGTTACCCGCGACTATCAACATGAATTTCTTCGGTGAAGGAGTTAAAGATGTTCCTCGCATCAATGTATTTTATGCTACTTTAGTTGGTTTAGCAGTAGGTTTATTAATCTCTGCAATTACCGAATACTTTACGGCATTAGGTAAAAAACCAGTTTTAAATATTGTTCAAAATTCTTCAACGGGTGCAGCAACCAACATTATTGCGGGTCTTGCAACCGGTATGAAATCAACTTTTGGATCTGTAATTCTTTTTGCTGCGGCTATATGGGGTGCTTATTTCTTAGCAGGTTTCTATGGTGTAGCTATTGCTGCTTCAGCAATGATGGCAACTACTGCAATGCAATTAGCTATTGATGCTTTCGGACCTATCGCTGACAATGCTGGTGGTGTAGCTGAAATGAGTGAATTGCCTAAAGAAGTGCGTCAACGTACAGACGTTTTAGATTCTGTAGGAAACACAACAGCTGCTGTAGGTAAAGGATTTGCCATTGCTTCGGCTGCCTTAACGGCTTTAGCTTTATTTGCTGCCTATGTTACTTTTACGGGTATCGATGGTATCAATATTTTCAAGGCAGATGTATTAGCGGCTTTATTTATTGGAGGTATGATTCCGGTGATTTTCTCTGCTTTAGCTATGCAGTCTGTTGGTAAAGCTGCGATGGATATGGTTCAAGAAGTACGTCGTCAATTCCGCGAAATTCCAGGAATTATGGAAGGAACTGGAAAACCTGAATACGGAAAATGTGTTGATATCTCAACGAAAGCAGCGCTTCGTGAAATGATGTTGCCTGGAGCAATCACGATTATCACTCCCATTATTTTAGGATTGTTAATGGGTGCAGAAGCCTTAGGAGGTTATATGGCAGGAGTTTGTGTTTCGGGTGTGCTTTGGGCTATTTTCCAAAACAATGCCGGAGGAGCATGGGATAATGCTAAAAAATCGTTTGAAGCGGGTGTTATGATTAATGGTGAAATGACTTTCAAAGGTTCTGATGCGCACAAAGCTGCTGTTACCGGAGATACGGTTGGTGATCCATTCAAAGATACTTCGGGTCCTTCTATGAACATTTTAATTAAATTAACTTGTTTAGTTGGTTTGGTAATTGCTCCAATCTTGAGTGATGGTCATAGTACGATCGATAAAAAAGCATGTGCAAAAAAAGAAATGTGTGCTGCAAAAGAAAACTGTAAAAGTGCTTGTGAGGGACAAATGATTGGTAAATGTGATATGAGCAAATGTGCTTCTATGACAAAAGATCAATGTGCCCAAATGTGTGATTCTTTAGGATGTTCAGCAGAAGAAAAAGCGAAATGTTTATCGCAATATGATGCCACTGGAAAATTTATTGGAGGCGGTAAGGACAAAGAATGTTGTTCCGATACTAATCACAAGTAATTTGATATTATTTTCTATAAGTCCCCACTTCAATAGTGGGGATTTTTTTTGGGCTTTAATTGGGGTATTGAATAGTTTTCATTTTTCGGAATTGAATTTAAACTTAGGTTCTCAACAGCGGTGCCTTTTTTATATATTTACGTTACGTAAATAAAATGAGTATGCGTAAACAAATTACATTACTTCTATTAGCCCTCTCAACTCTTGTGTGGTCACAAAAAGAATATCCACTTATTCCAAAACCCACCTATGTTGCATTTAACGACGATTTTTTCACCGTTGATACGACGATTAGTATTGTTGCTCCACTGGTAATGGATGCCGAAGCAGGGGCTCTCATTAGTGAAATCCGTTCGCGAAAAAAAGCAATTTACATTACGAACAAATCTACGATTGTAGACGGTTCTATTGTAGTTCAAATAGAACCAAAAATGGCTGCTGAAGCTTATGAAATCGAAATAAATCCTAAGGTGATTTATTTAAAAGCATCGGATTACTCAGGTGTTCAATACGGTTTTCAAACCCTGACACAGTTGTTAATCAATGTTCCAAAAAATCAGCTGCAATTTCCATGTGGACAGATTAAAGATGTGCCAAAATTCAAATGGAGGGGCATGCATCTCGATGTTAGTCGCCATTTTTTTCCAAAAGAAGCACTATTTAAATATATTGACTACCTCGCAGCTTATAAATTAAATACTTTTCATTGGCATTTAACCGATGATCAAGGGTGGCGTATTCCAATAAAAAAGTACCCTAATCTCACAGCGGTTGGGGCCTGGCGAAAGGGTTCAATGGTAGGTCATTATAATGATCAAAAATTTGATTCCGAACCCTATGGAGCAGCCTATACCGAGGCCGATATTCGCGAAATTGTAGCCTATGCTAGTATTCACCATATTACAATAGTACCCGAAATTGAAATGCCGGGTCATGCCCGTGCCGCATTAGCCGCCTATCCGCAATATTCTTGTACGGGAGGACCTTTTGAAGTAGCCAAAGAATGGGGCGTTTTGGAAGATGTGTTTTGTCCAAAAGAGGAAACGTTTGCCTTTTTACAAGATGTACTTGCCGAGGTGATGGACTTATTTCCGGGACAGTATATCCATATAGGAGGAGATGAGTGTCCAAAAACACGATGGAAAGCATGCCTTAATTGCCAAAAACGGATCAAAGATCTAAATTTGAAAGATGAACATGAACTCCAAAGTTATTTTATTCAACGGATTGAAAAATTTGTCAATGCAAAAGGAAAAAAAATAATTGGATGGGATGAAATCCTTGAAGGAGGATTAGCGCCCAATGCTGCAGTGATGAGCTGGCGTGGTACAGAAGGAGGAATCGCAGCGGCTCAACAAAGGCATCCTGTAGTAATGACACCAGGATCTCATTGTTATTTTGATCACTATCAGGGTGAACCCAAAAATGAGCCTCTAGCAATTGGAGGATATACGCCACTCGAAAAAGTATATAGTTATCAGCCTATTCCTACTGAATTAACTGCGGATGAAGCCAAATTTATCTTTGGAGCACAAGCCAATGTATGGACTGAATATATTCCAACATTTGAACAAGTTGAATACATGATTTTTCCACGAATGACTGCACTTTCTGAAGTATTATGGGGTACGGCACAGCCCAAACAATACACCAATTTTTTTAATCGCGTGATTCAACATTTTCCAGATTGGGAGTCAAAAAAAATAAATTTCAGTAAAGCGGTTTTTGAAGTTACTTCCGAGGTAATGCCTAATCCAGGTGGAGAACAAGGCGTGTTGTATGTTTTGAAATCCAACCAAAATCCAACTAAAATCCATTATACGTTAGATGGGAGTCAACCTACCACACAATCGCCAACATTTTCAAATGCGCTGATGATAAAACAATCACAAATGGTAAAAGCGGCTTATTTTGATGAAGGTCAACAAAAAAGTAAAGTTTGTGATCAGCTTTTCACCATTCACAAAGCTACCAGTTGTTTAGTAAGCCTTCAAAATCAACCCGACAGTCGCTATGGGGCAGGTGGTGGCTTTGCTTTGGTTAACGGGGTGAAAGGAAACGTTCAAAAATTTGGCCGTGATTGGTTAGGGTTTTGGGAAAAAGACATCGTAGCACTACTTGATTTAGGCAGTAAAAAGCCCATCACCCATCTTAATTTAGGAACATTAGAGAGTCCGTCCAGTTGGATTTATTATCCAAAAGAAGTGACGTTTGAAATTTCAACCGACGGGATTCATTTTCAAACGCTTCAATCGTTTTCTCAAAAAGAAATTCGGGAAGCCAAAGGTGCTATCGATTGGAAAGGGAAGAGAGTAAAAGCGCGCTTTATAAAAATAAAAGCAATCAATAACGGAATCATTCAGGAGGGTTTTCCAGGCTCAGGAAATGGGTCATGGCTCTTTGCAGATGAGATCATTGTAGAATAATATGGAAAATACCCGAAGAAAATTTATTAAATCGGCCGCGCTAGGTACCGTAGGTTTATCGCTTAGTTCTTGGACATCAAAAGCGGAAGTATTACCCAATCAATCCAATGCTGATGGAACCAAGCCTATCGTTTTGTCGACTTGGAATTTTGGTTTACAAGCCAATGCGGCAGCCTGGGAAATTTTGTCTAAAAAAGGGCGCTCCCTCGATGCCGTAGAAGCCGGTGTCCGCATTCCAGAAGGAGATCCCAATGAACGAAGTGTGGGTTATGGTGGACGTCCCGATCGGGATGGGAAAGTGACCTTGGATGCCTGTATAATGGATGAAAACGCAAATATCGGTTCTGTTGCTTGCCTCGAACATATTAAACATCCGATTTCAGTGGCTCGAGCAGTAATGGAAAAAACACCGCATGTGATGTTGGTCGGGCAAGGTGCTTTAGATTTTGCGTTATCTCAAGGATTTAAAAAAGAAAATTTGTTGGTAGAAGCTTCGGAAAACGAATGGAAAGAATGGCTTAAAACCAGCCAATACCAACCGAAAGTGAATATCGAAAATCACGATACTATTGGAATGATTGCTTTGGATGCTCAAGGGAATTTGTCGGGAGCATGTACCACAAGTGGGATGGCATATAAAATGCATGGACGGGTAGGAGATTCGCCTATTATTGGCGCTGGACTCTATGTTGATAACGAAGTTGGCGCAGCAACTGCTACCGGTCATGGAGAAGAGGTGATTCGAATTGCCGGTTGTCATTTGGTGGTCGAACTCATGCGTCAAGGTAAAACTCCCCAACAAGCTTGTGAAGAAGCGGTAATGCGCATAGTAAAACTGACACAAAACCGTAAAAAAAATCTCAAAGATATTCAAGTAGGATTTATTGCGCTCGACAAACAAGGGAATTACGGTTCTTATTGTGTACAAGGTGGATTCAATTATGCGGTACACGATGCATCTGGCAACCGATTGATTGATGCCAATTATTATTTAAAATCATGACACAACTCGAAATCGCTTGTTTTAACACCGAATCGGCAATCATCGCAGCGCAAGCAGGAGCCGATCGAATTGAATTATGCGCCGGAATTGAAGTTGGAGGAACCACACCCGATATAACTGATGTCCGCGAAGTGCTCAAACAAGTTATGGTTCCGGTCTATGTCATGGTGCGTCCACGTGGAGGCGACTTTCTGTATACTGATGATGAGTTTGAAGCAATGAAAAAAAGTATTGCCGACCTACAAAAGCTGCACGTGCAAGGATTGGTGTTCGGTATGTTACATGAGGATGGAACTATAGATCTAAAACGAAATCGGCTGTTAGTAGCGCTCGCTCATCCTATTCCGTGTACTTTTCATCGCGCTTTTGATCGGGTTGTCGATTGGAATACCGCTTTAGAACAAGTTATTGATTGCGGCTTTTCGACGATTCTAACCTCCGGAACAAAGGCCAATGTAGTGGAAGGTGTCAACGAACTCAAAGCAATGCAAATAGCTGCCAAAGGGCGTATCACAATTATGCCGGGTGGAGGCTTGCGATCGACTAATGTTGCTGGTATTGTTCAACAAACTCAAGTTACTTTTGTCCATTCGTCTGCAATTACCGATACCGGAATTAAAGCAAATGGTTTAGAAATTAAAGCTTTAAAACAACAATTGTAATGCGAAAAGGGCTTATTGTTTTTTTTCTTTGGACTATCGGACTACCCGCACAAGTACTGCAAAAAGACTTGAGTAATTTAACGTGGACTTTTTATCAGTCGGGTAAAAATGAAAAAATGAAGGCAACGGTTCCAGGAACGGTTCATACCGATTTGCTTGCCAATCAGCGCATCCCCGATCCCTTTTTAGAATCTAATGAAAATGAGGTGCAATGGATAGAAAATGAAGATTGGACCTATGAAGTTCAGTTTTCCCTCACCGAGATCGAACGCAAAAAAAAGCATATCGAACTTATCTTTGAAGGATTAGATACTTATGCTATAGTTTTCTTAAATGGTCAAACTATTTTGGAAGCTGACAATATGTTCCGTACATGGAAAGTAGATGTCAAAGCTTTTGTCAAAGCCAATAATCAGTTAAAAATTCAGTTTAAATCGGCAGTTACGAAGGTAAACGCTCTGGCGCAAAAGTTACCCTTCCAATTGCCCGATGATAATCGTGTTTTTGCCCGTAAAGCTCCGTATCAATTCGGTTGGGACTGGGGACCGCGACTCGTAACGTGCGGAATTTGGAAGCCAGTGAAACTTCAACTGTGGGATGCGGTGCTTATCGATCATGTATTTCATGAACAACGTTCGGTTTCTCCAGAAAAGGCCGAACTTATTGTGCATGTGGCTCTAACAAATAGCCAACTTACGACGGTTGAATTGGTTGTTAATGAGCAAAGTCAAATACTCAATTTGAAAAAAGGAAACACCCAAGTTGAGGTGCCAATCACTATTGAAAACCCAAAACTTTGGTGGTGTAACGGTTTGGGGAATCCTAATTTATATACGTTTCTTATTCAACTGAAACAAGATGGAAAAATAATAGAACAACGCGAACTAACGCTCGGTATTCGTACTATCGAACTCGTCCAAGAGTCCGATGCGAAAGGGAAAAGCTTTTACTTTAAGCTGAATGGAAAACCTGTATTCATGAAGGGATCCAATGTAATTCCGCCCGATAGTTTTGTGCCGCGGGTAACGAAAGCCCAATGGATTAATTTGGTTGAAAATGCGCGTCTTTCCAATCAGAATATGCTGCGGGTTTGGGGAGGAGGAATCTATGCCGATGACGCTTTTTATCAAGCATGTGATGAAAAAGGGATCATGGTATGGCAAGACTTTATGTTTGCCTGTGCGTTATATCCTGGGGATGCCTCATTTTTAAATTCGGTCGAAAACGAAGTTGAAGACCAAGTGAAACGTCTGCAAAAGCATCCATCGATTGCCTTATGGTGCGGAAACAATGAGAGTGATGAGGGTTGGCATAATTGGGGTTGGCAAAAAAAATACAACTATTCGGCACTTGACTCTACCCAGATTTGGAACGATTATCAGCGCTTGTTTCACCAATTGATTCCCAACAAACTCCGTCAATTATTGCCTAAAAATGAATATCGGTATTGGCCATCTTCACCCTCGATTGGTTGGGGACGTAAAGAAAGTCTTACCCAAGGCGATTCACACTATTGGGGCGTGTGGTGGGGAATGGAACCCTTTGAAAAATATAATGAAAAAGTGGGTCGATTTATGAGCGAGTATGGGTTTCAAGGGATGCCATCTTTACCCACATTAGAGTACCTTTCAAATGGCGAACCCTTATCGATGCAATCAAAATCCATTCGACATCATCAAAAGCACCCTACCGGTTATGCCATTATTAATGAATACATGCAACGCGATTTTTGGGTGCCTATCGATTTTGAAAAATATCATTATGTTTCGCAGCTATTGCAAGCACGCGGAATCAAGATCGCCATTGAAGCCCACCGCTTAGCAAAGCCTTATTGCATGGGAACCCTATATTGGCAATTGAACGATTGTTGGCCAGTAACTTCCTGGAGTTCGTTGGATTATCTGGGCCACTGGAAAGCAACACATTACCAAATCAAAGAGAGTTTTGCCCCTGTTTTTTTGGCTGTGACACAAAATGAAGCCGGACTTTCGATCATGGGAAGTACGGATACATTGGAGGAAAAAGCCGGAATACTCACGGTGCGATTGTTTGATTTTTCTGGGGTAGAACTTTGGAGTGCATCCAAAGATTGTACGTTGGATATTGAAAAAAGCACAATGCTTATGCCGATTTCATTTACAGAATTACCCAAATTTGTAAAAGAAAAATCGGTATTGTTGATGGAGTTTGACAGCAATCATAAAAAAACAACAGCTTACCATTACTTTGTAAAGCCAAAAGAAATGCAGCTTGAAAAGCCTAAGGTGGAGGTGAAAATTATAGGTGAAACCCTCCTGGAAGTTAGCTCAAATACGCTGGCTAAAAATGTATTTTTATATGCGGAAGGACATTTTTTTAACGACAATTTTTTTGATGTAATACCTGGAATTCCGAGGATTATCAAAACTGACCGACCAATCGATACAGTAAAAATAATGTCTTTATTTGATGCTATGCATTAAAGAGCTAGACTAAGGAAAACCTAAAACAATCCGTTGATTTCAGCATCAATTCGGTTGATAATCGTACCTAAATCTTCTGGATTATTCACAAAATCAATGTTGTCTACATCAATGATTAGCAGTTTTCCTTTGTCGTATTTTTGAATCCAAGCTTCATAACGCTCATTTAAACGACTGAGGTAATCAATTGAAATCGTATTTTCATAATCACGACCTCGCATGTGGATTTGTTTTACCAAGTTGGGGATAGTACTGCGCAAATAAATCAATAAATCGGGCGCTTTAACCAATGACTCCATCAATTCAAAAAGGGAACTGTAGTTTTCAAAATCACGATTGGTCATTAATCCCATTGCGTGCAAATTGGGTGCAAAAATGTGGGCATCTTCATAAATCGTTCGGTCTTGAATAAATTTTTTACCACTCTCTCTAATTTGTAAAATTTGACGAAAACGACTATTTAAGAAGTAAATTTGAAGGTTGAACGACCAACGTTCCATTTGATGGTAAAAATCATCCAAATAAGGATTGTCTACGACATCTTCAAAATGCGGTTCCCATTTATAATGTTTGGCTAAATAACGAGTTAACGTTGTTTTTCCGGCACCAATATTTCCAGCTACAGCAATATGCATTACGGTATTGTGATTTTATAGTTTGTAATTCCTTTGTCGGTAAAAATAGACAAAATTTGTTCGTTACAGTATATTTTTTTGATCGATTTCTCAACAATTTCAAGGGCTTGGATTTTTCCGTTGACTAACGATTTAAGGAAGAGTTGGCCCTCTGCTAGATAAAGTACCTTTTGGTTGTCCAAGAGCTGAATAATATTTTTTGGAACCGTTCCTAAATCAGTAATCTGTCCATAGATGGTCATCCTTTTCCAGTGGTATTGGGCGTCAATCCAATCCAACGAATTAAAACTACATTGGTAATAATTCCAATTTCCTTGAACGGGATTCCCAATCGGAGAAAAGGCTGTTGATGTTAAATGGTATAATCCTACTTGTTGTAATGAAGCGTCATACACCCAAAGTCGGTTTTGGTTGGACACTCCTACACTATTTACTACAATAGGCACAGGCAGGTTTGAAAAGTTGACCGATTGGATTTCGTTGAGGTAGTTGTCCAATAGTACGACCGTATTAAAATTTTCATAAAACAACACCGGTCGAAGCGGATTGGTTAAATCTACCTTTTTTAAATCGCCTAATGGTAGATTTTGGTATTGAATGACGGTTTCGTTATTTTTTTTATACAAAACCGAATTTGTGCTGTAAAAATAATTCCCTAATCCATCATTTCCCCAATAATGATCCGCCTGAATAGAAATATGGTCTATCAAAACGAGATTTATTTTATCCACTTGGCTACAACACCATTGGGAAATCAATAAAAAGGATAAAAAACGAATATTTTGCCACATGACGCTAAGATAAATTAAACCTTGGAATAAATAACGGGTCAAATACTTGATTTTAACAAAAGATTGGTAACAAATTCGTCGATGTTTCGTCATATTTGTTATTCTAAACCAAATGTAATATGAAAAATAATATTCTTGCGCTTATACTTCTTGCTTCGTCTTTTTCGACTTGGGCGCAAAAAGAGTTCCAAGGGATGGCTGTATTTGAATCGAAAACGAGCACAGCCGATTTTAAATCACGATTTGAGGGGAATAAAAACATGACGCCCGAAGTTCAAAAAATGATTGAAGAACGGATGAAGAAAATGTTTGAAAAAACTTTTATTCTGAATTTTGATCGGCAAGCTTCAACCTATAAAGAAGAAGAAAAACTGGATGCGCCGGGCCAAAGCGGTGGTGGTTTTCGAATGATGGCCTCTTTTATGGGTGGAGGTGGAACGTATTATAAGAACGTAAAAGACCAAACCTATACCGTTGACAAAGAATTTATGGGTAAGGAGTTTTTGGTAAAAGATACCTTGACCCATTACAAATGGCAAATGACTGGTGAAACCAAACAAATTGGTGGGTACAATTGTTTCAAAGCGACTTGTGTAATTCCTGCAAGTAAAACCGATTTTCGCAATTTCCGTCCAAAGAAAAAAGAAGAAAGTTCAGAAGAAAAACCGGGGACTAAAGCCGAACAACCGGCCAAAGAGTTAGCTTCAAATCCAGAAAATAAGGAAAAGCGTACCAACTTTATGGAAGATTTTGATTTGCCAAAAGACATTACGATTACAGCATGGTATACCCCTGAAATCCCCATAAATCAAGGGCCTGAAGCGTATTGGGGTCTTCCAGGCCTAATTTTGGAAGTAAACGATGGAAAAACAATCATCCTTTGCTCAAAAATTGTACTTAATCCTAAAGAGAAAGCCGAAATTAAGGCGCCGGATACCGGAAAAGAAGTGAAACAAAAAGAATACGACGACATTGTAATCAAAAAAATGGATGAAATGCGCGAGATGAATAGTGGTCCTGGCGGAAATCGAATGGAGTTCCGTATGTCTCGTTAATGCTCTTTGATTCATTTATCCCATGAAAAATTTACTACAATTCGCATTATTTTTATGCTCTTCATTTCTTTTTGCTCAAAATGTCCGTGTTGAAGGTACGGTTACAGAGTTGGGTAAAACACCACTTGAAATGGCCAACGTAATGGCTGTTAATCAAGAAACTAAGACCGTAGATTCCTACGCAATTACCAATGATAAAGGACGGTATTCGCTTAATCTAAAAACCAATGCAACGTATACCATTAAGTTAAGTTACATCGGTATGCAAAACAAAGAGATTACCCTGCAAACTAAAATAGAAAATATTACCCAAAACATCGCGATGGAACCCGGAGGGATTCAGTTAGATGGGGTCGAAATCATTAAAGAAATGCCTGTTTCGATCAAAGGGGATACCATTATGTATAACGCCGATTCCTTTAAAAATGGAACCGAACGCAAGTTGGAAGACATCCTTAAAAAACTCCCTGGAGTTGAAGTCAATGCCGATGGTGAGGTCGAAGTTGAAGGGAAGAAAGTCACCAAATTAATGGTTGAAGGAAAAGATTTTTTTGATGGTGACACCAAGTTAGGCGTAAAAAATATCCCTGCCGATGCCATTGATAAAGTTCAAGTTCTTCGCAATTACAATGAAAATTCAATTCTGAAAGGTGTTGAAAATAATCAGGATAATATTGCGATGAATATTAAACTTAAAGAAGGTAAAAAGAACTTTTGGTTTGGAGATGTCACTTCTGCGGGCGGATTTCAACCAGAATCCAAGTTTGATCGCTACAACGTTAATCCGAAATTGTTTTATTACAATCCGAAATACAGTGTTAATGTTATTACCAACATTAATAATATCGGCGAACTGCCATTGACCATTCAAGATTATTTTAAAATCACAGGTGGTTTCCGTAATATGATGTCTAAAGGAGGAAGTAGTTTTAATGTGAGTTCTAATGATTTGGGCCTTTCGTTATTGCGAAACAACCGCGCTAAAAATATTGATACGCAATTTGGTGCCGTTAACTTTTCATACAATCCCTCTAAGTCATGGACCTTGAGTGGATTTGGAATCTATTCGGGTTCCAAGACAGAATTGGAAACCCAAACTGTAACAATCAATTTTGCGAACAATACGATTGCCAATACTGTAGATCGAACCAGTCAAAGCAATCGTTTCGGATTGATGAAAGGAAGTGCCAGTTATAAACCAAGTACGACGTTACAGCTGGATTATGATATTCTTGTAAAAAAATCGGATCAATTGGAGAATGGAAATTTATTCCGAAATATCATTGCGGGAAGTACTGTTTTGGATGAAACCATTTTGACCAATAAAGATCAAGAACCGATTTCGGTGAATCAAAATTTGGCGCTGTATCATGCACCTTCCGAAAAACATGTCATCGCATTTGAAGCCCAACATTTATACCAAAACGAGGATCCTTTTTATAATGCAAATTTAGCTTTGCAGCCGTTTCTTTTGAATGGATATATTACCCAAAATCGCAACGATTACAATCAAAACCGTTTGATTAAAACCCATAAAGTAGATGCCAAATTGGATTATTACTATATGGTTACACCCAAAGCCAATTTGAATCTTACGTTAGGAAATACCTATTCAAAGCAGCGGTTTAATTCATCGATTTTTCAAATTTTGGATAATGGAGTACAAAATAACTTAACTGCTCCTGAAAACAATAACGATGTTTCGTATGATTTTAATGATGTATTTTTAGGGGTGCATTATAAAATGTTGTATAAAAAGTTTACTTTCAATCCAGGGGTAAGTTTGCATTATTATGATTTGAATAACGTGCAATTGGGCTCAAGTTTTAAACAAAGTTTTATGCGCGTATTGCCCGATTTTTATGCATTGTATCAAATAAAGAAGTCGGAAACGTTGACCTACAATTTTGCACTCACCAATGATTTTGCTGATGTTACCCGCTTAGCTGAAGGCTCTATTATAAACAACTATGCGAGTTTGTCCAGCGGAAACAGGCGGTTGGAAAATGCTATTGCACAGACTCATTCGTTGCGCTATTTCAAATACAATATGTTCAATTTTGAAAATATTAACGCTGCAATTACCTACACACGACGTATGGATGCTATTAAATCACAGACCAGTTTTGTTGGGGTAAACCAAATTTCTACGCCGTTTAATAACATCAATTTTGTAGATGAAACACTCTCCGGTTTTGGTCAATATGGCCGCTCCTTTTTAAAATATTATAAAGCTTCACTATCGACAAATGTGTCATGGTCTAAATTTTATAATTTCCTTAATGGTGAAAGTGCATTATCGCGAAGTGTAAATCAAAACCATACGGTTCGTTTGTCTACCAATTTTAAAAATATTCCGAATCTAGAGTTGGGGTATACGTATTCGATAAGTGAGTTTGAGAATCCACGAAGTATTACCAAATTTTTTACGGATAAACCTTTTGCTCGTATAGAATATTATTTCTTGGAAGGATTTTCTTTTGTATCTGAATATGAGTTTTATCATTATTACAACAGTGATAAAAGTGTAGATAATGAATATGATTTCCTTTCCGCCAGTTTTGGTTATCAGAAAAAAGGTAGTAAATGGGAATACCGTATATCTGGAACGAACTTACTCAATACTAAAGCGTTAAACGACAACTCGTTTGACCAATTCCGAATCACCGATTCCCAGTTTTTTGTTCAACCGCGTTATGTTATGTTAACCCTACGCTACAACCTATAACAAAAAAAACCTAACTCGAGAAAGTCAGGTTTTTTTATGAATATAATAATTAAGAACTACAAATTAAAAGCCGCTTTTACGTTTTCTATGTGATCTAATTTTTCCCAAGTAAACAATTCTACTGCTACCGTTTTGGTTTGTCCATCGGGTGTTTTAAACGATTTAGTAACTACTTCTGGTGTACGGCCCATATGTCCGTAAGCAGCAGTTTCACTATATATCGGATTGCGTAGTTTTAATCGTTGTTCGATAAAGTAAGGACGCATATCAAAAATTGTTTCTACAATTTTACTGATGTCACCATCTTTCATGTCTACTTTTGCGGTTCCATAGGTGTTTATGTTGATCGAAGTTGGTTTTGCTACTCCAATCGCATACGATACTTGCACCAAAACTTCGTCGCATAGCCCTGCAGCTACCAAGTTTTTTGCAATATGACGTGTTGCATAGGCCGCCGAACGGTCAACTTTACTTGGGTCTTTTCCTGAGAAGGCCCCGCCGCCGTGCGCTCCTTTACCACCATAGGTGTCTACAATAATTTTTCGACCGGTTAATCCAGTATCTCCATGAGGACCACCGATTACAAATTTCCCCGTTGGGTTAATGTGATAGGTGATTTCCTCATTGAATAAATGGGCATATTGCGGATATTTTGTTTTGACACGTGGAATCAAAATTTCAATCATGTCTTTTTTGATTTTCGCCAGCATCGCTTCTTCCGCATCAAAGTCATCGTGTTGGGTCGAAATTACAATCGCGTCAATACGCTGGGGTTTATTGTCGTCAGAATACTCTAAAGTGACCTGCGACTTAGCGTCTGGACGTAAATAGGTGATGGCATTGTTCTCACGACGTAAGTTGGCCAACTCGATCAGCAACGCATGCGATAAGTCTAATGCTAACGGCATATAATTGTTGGTTTCATTAGTCGCATAACCAAACATCATTCCTTGGTCACCAGCGCCTTGCTCTTCTTTATTAGCACGATCTACCCCTTGGTTGATGTCGGCTGATTGTTCGTGAATGGCAGATAACACCCCACAAGAATTCGCTTCAAACATGTATTCGCTTTTGGTATACCCAATTTTTTTAATCACATCGCGTGCGATTTGTTGTACATCCAAATACGTGTTGGATTTAACTTCACCGGCTAAAATCACTTGCCCGGTGGTTACTAAAGTTTCACAAGCAACTTTAGAATCAGCATCAAATGCCAAAAAATTGTCGATTAATGCATCCGAAATCTGGTCAGCTACTTTGTCTGGGTGTCCTTCACTTACCGACTCAGATGTAAATAAATAAGCCATAATTATAACTTTAAAATTTGTTTTACAATTTGAAAAAGCGAAGAAAAAAGTGTTGCAACAACTAAAGAAGTAGTACTGCTTTAGCATTTTTTTACGAGGTTGCAATCAGAACAAATTTTTCCTCTTCTTTTTTCGTTTGCAAATTTATGAAAATCAATTTCAATAATTCCAAATAAATCGTTTATTTTTCGCAAACGTTTTCGTTTTTTTTTCATTTTTTATTTTGAAATCCCAGACTACTTCGCCTACCTTTGTATCGTTCTTAGTAATAATGGTGTTATCACGAAAGCGGGAGGGAATAGACCCTATGAACGCTTAGCAACCCCTCATTGGTAGAGGAAGGTGCTACATTCTATTCTGACAATGTTCAGAAAAAGATAACTTTGGAATAGACCTCTTCTTTCCTGATAACGCACAAAACGATAAGTTATCAGTATGCGTACAAACATCTTTGAAATTTTAAAACAACGTATCCTCGTACTCGACGGTGCTATGGGGACGATGTTGCAACGCAATCAATTTGAGGAAGCCGACTTTCGAGGCGCACGTTTTAAAGATTTTCCCTATCCCCTAAAAGGAAATAACGACTTACTTTCGTTAACCCAGCCCGAAGCAGTAAAAGCAGTGCACCGTGCTTATTTTGAAGCGGGTGCCGATATTGTAGAAACCAATACCTTTTCAGGGACTACTATAGGTATGGCCGATTATCATATGGAGGATTTGGTGTATGAACTAAATTACGAATCGGCAAAAATAGCCCGTGAAGTAGCCGATTCATTTACCGATAAACCCCGTTTTGTAGCGGGTTCGATTGGACCTACCAATCGTACGGCGAGTATGAGTCCCGATGTTAATGATCCGGGTTTCAGAGCGGTAACTTTTGACGATTTACGAATCGCCTACCGCCAGCAAGTCGAAGCATTGATTGATGGTGGAGTGGATGTACTATTGGTAGAAACTATTTTTGATACCCTCAATGCAAAGGCGGCATTATTTGCCATCGAGGAAGTGAAAGAAGAACGTCAATTGGACATACCTGTGATGGTGTCGGGCACAATAACCGACGCTTCAGGGCGCACCTTATCGGGGCAAACGGTAGAAGCTTTTCTGATTTCAATTGCGCATATACCTCTCTTAAGTGTTGGATTTAATTGCGCATTAGGTGCCGATCAATTAAAACCCTATTTAAAACGTTTAGGGCAACATACACAACTGAATATTTCGGCACATCCGAATGCGGGTTTACCCAATGCATTTGGTCAATACGATCAAACTCCAGAAGAAATGCAAGCACTGATACGAGAGTACTTAAACGAAAATTTAGTCAATATTATTGGAGGTTGCTGCGGAACTACACCCGAGCATATTCGTGCGATTGCCGATGTGGCAGCAGCATTTAAACCAAGAAGAATTGTTGGAATGTAACTATTCAAAGAATAAATATCTTATACCTTAATTTAAATCAAAAAAATTTAGTTTCGAAAAAATGGAAAAAATTATAAAGTTATTTTTAATCCTATTAAGTTGTTTTCCTTTGGGTTGTTCTTCAGCTGAAGATTGCACCAAAACGATTACAATTCCGAGTCAAACGATAATTACTCCCTCCGGCAGTTCATTTATTCCAGAAAGTGCAGCAGTAGTTCCCTGCGATTATGTTGTAACTCCTATTCAAGAGCAAGTACCCCTTGAAAATTTTTCCTATGAAGTATTGAACTTTGAATTTACACCCGATACGGGTAATAATACTAACCGACTCAAATTTGATATCCAACTTAATAATCTCAATAATTTTACGATTAATGGTTTTGCCTATATTACCCTTAATGTAGATGGTACGTTATCATCCTCTGGTTTTTTAAACGGAGCTACCTCAAGTTGTGGTCAAATTGGTCCCAACTCAAGTTGTGTTTTTTCATATGAAAAAGAGACATCTCTGAATTTAGGTATAGTGCAATCGATTCAGTTGGTTGATGTCAACTACTATTTGTCCAATTAGCATTCATACATTCTTTGCTTTATTAAGTCTATGGAAGAAACAAAATTTTTAAGGCTATCGGGATTAGAACCGTTAATTGTTACGCCAGAAAGTAATTTTATCAATATTGGAGAACGGACCAATGTTACAGGTTCCCGCAAGTTTTTGCGTTTGATCAAGGAAGGCAACTATGAAGCCGCTGTCGAGATTGCCCGAGCTCAAGTGGAGGGTGGCGCACAAATCATCGATGTCAATATGGACGAGGGAATGCTCGATGGTAAAGAAGCCGTGACAAAGTTCTTAAACCTAATTGCTGCAGAGCCCGATATTGCACGCGTGCCGGTGATGATCGACAGTTCGAAGTGGGAAATCATTGAGGCCGGACTTAAAGTTATCCAAGGTAAAGGAGTGGTCAACTCTATTTCCCTTAAAGAAGGTGAAGCTGCGTTTGTTCACCACGCCAAATTAATCAAACGCTATGGAGCAGCCGTTATCGTGATGGCTTTTGATGAGGTTGGTCAAGCCGATACCTATGCGCGCCGTATTGAAATTTGTAAGCGCAGTTATGATATCTTGGTCCAAAAGGTTCAATTTGCACCGCAAGACATTATTTTTGATCCCAATATTTTTCCCGTTGCAACCGGTATGGAAGAACACCGCCGCAATGCTTTAGATTTCTTTTTGGCTACCCATTGGATTCGCGAAAACCTACCGTACGCGCATGTTTCGGGTGGTGTGAGTAATGTGTCGTTTTCTTTTCGCGGAAATGACAAAGTGCGTGAAGCCATGCATTCGGCATTTTTATACCACGCCATTCAACACGGAATGACCATGGGTATAGTGAATCCAGAAATGTTGGAAATCTATGACGAAATTGACCCTGAGTTACTTACGTATGTCGAAGATGTATTGTTGGATCGCCGTGACGACGCAACCGAGCGGTTATTGAATTATGCCGAAAATTTAAAATCGGAAACCAAAACTACAGACAAAGCCCAACAGTTATGGCGCAATGCTTCGGTTCAAGAGCGACTTACCCATTCATTGGTAAAAGGCTTAGACGAATTTATTGAACAGGATGTTGAAGAAGCGCGTTTACAAGTGGACAAACCGATTCAAGTGATTGAACAATATTTAATGAATGGGATGAATGTAGTGGGCGATTTATTTGGGTCTGGCAAAATGTTTTTGCCTCAAGTTGTAAAATCGGCTCGGGTTATGAAAAAAGCGGTGGCGTATTTGTTGCCGTTTATTGAGGCGAGTAAGCGCCCCCCAACCCCCAAAGGGGGAGTTAAACCACTTCAATACTGGGAAACTGCAAATCCTGGAGTATATGGTTTATTAAAGAACTACACAAAAGAAATGCGATTCAAACCAACAAAAGCAGAAGAAATTCTATGGGCAGCGTTAAGTGGAAAAAAATTAGAAGGATATAAGTTTAGACGGCAGCATATTATTGGACAGTATATAACAGATTTTATTTGTTTACGAGAAAATCTTATAATTGAAGTAGATGGATTGATTCATCAATTGCCTGAAAACCAAAAGAGCGATATTGAACGTACGGATTGGTTACGAAGTGAAGGTTATCATGTCATTCGATTCACTAATGATGAAGTTATTTATGAGACTGAAAAAGTGCTGACTCAAATTTTAGCAGTTTTGAAAGCTCCTCCTTCGGGGGCGGGGGGTGCTGGAAAGGTGCTCATGGCTACTGTAAAAGGTGACGTGCATGATATTGGTAAAAATATCGTTTCGGTTGTTTTGGCTTGTAATAACTTCGAAATTATCGACTTGGGGGTAATGGTACCACCCGAGAAGATTATACAAACCGCTGTATCAGAAAATGTAGCTATTATCGGACTGAGTGGTTTAATTACCCCATCATTGGATGAAATGGTCTATCTCGTTAAAGAAATGGAGCGCATTAATAGTACGATACCGATTATGATTGGAGGTGCTACAACATCGCGCGCGCACACGGCGGTAAAAATTGCGCCCGAATATTCGGGAAGCGTCGTCCATGTGAACGATGCTTCGCGGGCTGTAACGGTAGCAAGCAATCTATTACACCCCGAAAATAAAGCAGTTTATAGGGCGCAAATTCGTTCAGAATATGAACAATTGCGTGAAAATTATTTGAACCGCAGTCGCGAAAAAGAATACCTTACCCTCCCACAAGCGCGTGCCAACAAATTAGCGTTGGATTGGTCCAACTACCAACCTGCCCAACCGAATTTTGTAGGAGTGCAAGAGGTACAGGTAGCGTTGGCCGACTTGGTTCCGTTTATTGATTGGACTCCGTTTTTCCATTCTTGGCAATTGTTTGGTAAATACCCCGCAATTTTTACCGATACGCTTGTTGGCGAACAAGCGCGACAGTTGTTTGACGATGCCCAAAAAATGTTGGCGCAAATCGTTGATGAAAACTGGTTTACCGCCAAAGGAATGGTGGGTATATTCCCTGCAAATACGATCAACGACGATGATATCGAAGTGCAATCGACAACCGATAACTCCAATCCCACAACCTTTCTAACTCTGCGTCAGCAGTCAAAGAAAACAGAAGGCGCACCCAATATTGCGTTGGCCGATTTTATTGCCCCAAAAGAAACGGGTATTCAAGATTATATAGGTTGTTTTTGTGTGTCGACCGGTTTTGGAGTTGATGAAAAAGCGGTCCTATTTGAAAAAGAGTTGGATGATTACCATGCGATTATGGTTAAAGCATTAGCAGATCGTTTGGCCGAAGCTTTTGCAGAGTACTTGCATCTCAAAGTGCGTAAAGAAATTTGGGGCTATGCTAGTGATGAACAGCTGGACAATCAAGCACTAATTGCCGAGGATTACAAAGGAATACGTCCCGCTCCCGGTTATCCGGCTTGCCCCGATCATTTGGAAAAACCAACTATCTGGAAATTATTGGATGTTGAAAAACGAATTGGTGTAACCCTAACCGAAAGCATGGCGATGTGGCCGGCAGCATCGGTATCGGGCTATTATTTTGCGCACCCGGAGAGTAAGTATTTTGGACTAGGGAAAATTAAATCGGACCAAGTAGAAAATTATGCCCAACGGCGTGGAATAGCTATCGAGAAAGCGCATCAGTGGTTGACGCCGAATGTGAGTAGCCCCACAACCCCCAAAGGGGGAGATTAGTGACCTGCCTATGCCGGCAGGCAGGCTTGTGATTAGTGCAGTGATTGCGCGAGGGGTAGTAGCAAGGTGCCATGCACCGCGGATAACCCGGCCCCGTTGCTCCAAAGTAAACTCGATGCAGGGTGTTCCTTAACGGGGACGCGCCCAAAAAATGAAACAAAATAACGACCCTATTTACAATTTAAAAAGGATGAAAGTAACCCAACATATCGAAAATGCACAAGGAAAGCCTTTGTTTTCTTTTGAGATTTTGCCACCATTGAAAGGCCAGAATATTCAATCGATTTTTGATGGAATCGATCCCTTAATCGAATTTCAACCGCCGTTTATAGACGTTACGTATCACCGTGAAGAATATGAATTCAAAGAATTGGATAATGGGTTGTTGCAAAAGAAAATTGTTAAAAAACGCCCAGGAACGGTTGGGATTTGTGCCGCCATTCAAGGGAAATATAATGTTGATGCAATTCCTCATGTGTTGTGCGGCGGATTTAATAAAGAAGATACCGAAAACCTCTTAATTGATTTGGATTTTTTAGGGATTGATAATGTAGTGGCCCTGCGAGGTGATGCTTTAAAAACGGAAACCTATTTTAAACCCGAGAAAGACGGCAACCATTATGCCACTGAACTGGTCGCGCAAATTAGCAATTTGAACCGTGGGATTTATTTGGATGAAGATTTGAAAAATACGGCAAAAACCAATTTTTGTATTGGGGTTGCGGGGTATCCGGAAAAACATATGGAAGCTCCCAGTTTGGATTCGGATATTCATTTTTTAAAACAAAAGATTGCTAATGGAGCCGATTATATCATTACACAATTGTTTTTTGATAATCAGAAATTTTTTGATTTTGTAGCCAAATGCCGAAAAGCAGGAATTACGGTTCCCATTATTCCGGGTCTTAAACCAATTGCGACCAAAAAGCAATTGAATTTGATTCCCCACCGCTTTAGTTTAGAGTTGCCCGATGCATTGATAATGGAGGTTGTGCGAGCAAAAGACAACGATGCGGTTCGACAAATTGGAATTGAATGGTGTATTGCGCAAAGTAAGGAACTCCTAGCAGCAGGTGTACCCGTATTGCATTATTATTCGATGGGAAGAGCCGACAATATTCAGGCTATTGCAAAAGAAGTGTTTTAATAATTGCACTACATCAATGGAGGGGTCTGCAATTTAAAAATTCAAAGCACAACATTTGCTATTATTGTTATAGTCCCGATAATATAATGTATACTGTTGTATAAAAGGCAAATCATCGTGCTCTAATACTACATTGAAAAACGAAGCAATACCATTTATTATTTCTTCTATATTTGTGCTGGAAAAAATTGTATTATGCGCTACATTGTTGTTTTGCTATCTCTACTGCTGCAGTTCGCAACGGCTCAAAACAACACCACAACCTCTTCTTTTGAGTTGAGTTTTTTTCGTGGAAATGTTATGCCACATACCCCCGATTTGTACCATTTGCAGGGGCATCCAGAAGGGGTGGTATTCAACTATAATCTTCAAATACATGGCCAAGAAGAATGGCATAAAGCGTATAATTATCCTTCATACGGTGCTTATTTAATGTACCAAGATTTCAACAACCGTTTTTTGGGGCACAGTTGGGCAGCGGGTGGATATTATGATTTTGCTTTCTTTTTTCCGCGCCTAACGGTTAAAACAGCAGCCGGATTAGCCTACATGAATCAACCGTATGATAAGGTTACCAATTCAAAAAATAAAGCGTTTGGGAGTACGTTACTGGCCAATATTAATATCGGACTCCAATACCGACAACCTTTTTTTCAAAATAGAATGGGTCTCACGGCAGGGTTGCTTTTTACGCATTATTCCAACGGTAGATCAAAGTCGCCCAATAGCGGGATCAATACCTATGGCATCAATCTGGGTCTGACCTGTAATTTGGAAAAGTCGACCCCTATTAACACCCCCGATACCCTTCGCTTACGAACCAATTACCGTGAAAAACTGCATTATAATATGGTGTTTCGCACTGGATTTAACGAGAGTTCGGTAATCAATAGTGGACGCCATCCGTTGTATCATTTGGGCGCCTATATTGATAAACGCTTGAGCCGAAAGAGCGGGGTGCAGTTGGGAGCTGATGTGTTTTTGACTCAAAGTTTTAAAGATTTTATAAAATATAAATCGGCGGCCTTCCCCGATGCAAATATAGATCCCAATACCGATTATAAAAGAGCTGGAGTCTTTGTGGGCTATGAATTATATATCAACCGCATGTCGCTCGAAGCCCAAGTTGGGTATTATTTTTATGATCCATTGAAAAATGAAATACCGGTCTACGATCGTATCGGGATGAAGTACTACTGGACATCGAAAGTATTTTCGGCCTTGAGTTTAAAAACACATATGTTTCTTGCAGAAGCAATCGAATTTGGAATAGGATTACGTTTATAAGATGAAAAAGGGATTTGTTTTTTTATGGGTGCTTTTCGTGGCTTGTGAAAAGCCTTCAGATTGTATTACCTCGGCTGGAGCTACCGTTACGCGGGAGGTGGCGGTTGCGCCCTTTACGCGTTTGGAAATTTTTCGCGGCATTGGAGTCGAAATTATCCAAGGCCCAAGTTATAAGGTTGTTTTACAGTCGGGCGAAAATTTTATTGAGAATATCCAAGTCACACAAAACGGAAATGTGCTGCAAATTCGCGACCAATCAACGTGTAACTGGGTTCGGGAATTTGGTGTGGCAAAAGCAATTATCACGGCACCCAATTTGGAGGAAGTATATTCCAAATCTGAACAAGATGTGGTTTCTCAAGGTGTATTAACCTATCCGTATTTGCATTTGTATGCCATGGACAAAGAAGGTGATGGATTGCCGGGAGCCGGGACGGGTGATTTTAGACTTGCTGTCAATTCGACTACATTGTTGGTCGATAATAATAACGTTTCACGCTATTATATTTCGGGAACAACACAAGCGTTGAAAGTCAACTTTTGGGCGGGTGATGGCCGTTTAGAAGCTTCCCAATTGCAAGCCAATACAATCGAAGTTTACCACCGCGGCACCAACGATATGTTTCTTTATCCAATGCAAAGTATAACGGGATCTTTAGTCAGTACAGGCAATGTCGAGTTGTTTAACACCCCTCCGTTGGTGAATTTAAATTCCACCTACCAAGGTTATGTGATCTACCATTAATTTTTTTTTGCCGTTTTTTCGCGGAAAATTTGCTCGAGATTTTTTGCTTTAGCCACAATTTGAAGTGCCCGTAAATCATTTGCAGTAGCAAAGTCAAAAATTAGGGCGCGCGGATCTTCCTCGGTATGAAAGGTTAGCTCCCATAAATTGGCTTTACTGTTTTTGGAATGGGTAAGTCCGGTTAATTGAGCAAACAATTCCTCAGATACCGTTTGATCAAACTCCACTTCGACCAATTGTACGGTGACTTCTTCAACCAATTTGTCGAGCTGCTTGTCGGTTACAATTTTTCCGTGGTTAATAATGATTACACGGTCGCAAATTGCCTCCACTTCTTGCATAATATGAGTCGAAAGAAAAACCGTTTTGTTCTTCCCAACATTGCGAATCACATTGCGAATTTCTACCAACTGGTTAGGGTCGAGCCCCGTTGTAGGTTCGTCCAAAATCAACACTTCGGGATCGTGGAGTAATGCAGTTGCCAAGCCAACCCGTTGACGGTACCCTTTACTAAGCGCGCCAATTTTTTTATGGGCCTCTGGAGTAAGTCCGGTTAAGGCAATGACTTCTTCTATACGCGCTTTAGGTACTTTATATACATCGGCATTAAAAGCCAAATATTCACGCACATACAAATCAAGATACAGCGGGTTGTGTTCGGGTAAATAGCCAACCGATTGCTGCACACCAAGAGGTGCCGTTGCTACGTCATGTCCGTTCACCAAGGCGCTTCCTTCATCGGCGTTTAAAAAGGTGGTTAGGATTTTCATTAAAGTCGATTTACCGGCGCCGTTCGGACCCAAAAATCCCACGATTTCGCCTTTTTTTATTGAAAATGAAACCGCATCTAAAGCTTTTTGCGAACCGTAAAATTTTGAAATTGCGTGAACTTCTATAGACATAACGTAATTAATTTTGACACAAAGGTACTGATTCTCATTCAATTTTTTGGGCGTTACCCCACCGTATAGTTGACGCCTTGGTGTTTATTTGATTAGGGTGGGGTCAGGCTTTCGCCCGTCGCTGCCCGCGTTGCCTTGGCCGAGCTCCGCAAGGCCTCAATTCTTAACGCATGTTTTACCGAGAACGTATGTCGATTGAAAAAAAACGCTTGCTTTTGTTGCAAATCAGGTAGGCTACATTCACACAAAAAGTAGTAATTTTGAAGAAATCATTTGAATTCATGAAAGCGTATAATTATTTTAAAATTGTTTTTTCCATTTCGCTCATTTTTACCTTGTTTGGTGCCTATTTTAAAATAATGCATATCGATTCCAATTGGACGGCCGTACTATTGGTTGTCGGACTTTTAGCCACGCTAGGGTATATTGTCCTTGGGATTATAGAAGTTCAAAAATCAAAACGCATTTCTAGTGCTGAGAAGTTAATGTGGACGGTTGGTTTTATATCCTTTGGATTCTTGACGGCTTTTCTGTATCTATTAAACGGGCAAAAAAGATTCGTTTTACACCAATGCAAATAGGGACATGCCGTATGCGAATTTAAAGCAGTTTCCATGAAAGAAAAAAAAACAAACCCAACCTGGCTGAATGATTTTCAATTATCCCATCCATTGGTAATTGCCGGACCCTGTAGTGCCGAAACCGAAAGTCAGGTGCTGCAAATTGCCCGTGATCTTCACAATTCGAAAGTGTCCATCTACCGTGCCGGAATATGGAAACCACGAACGCGACCCGGTGGATTTGAAGGAGTGGGCGAAATTGGATTACAGTGGCTCCAAAAAGCCAAAGCCGAAACCGGTTTGTTAATGGCGGTAGAAGTTGCTACCGTTGCGCATGTACAATTGGCCTTAGCCCACGATATTGACGTGCTTTGGATAGGCGCGCGTACCACCGTAAACCCTTTTGCTGTCCAAGAAATTGCCGATGCGCTCCAAAATACCGATAAAATTGTACTCGTAAAAAATCCTGTGAATCCCGATTTATCGCTTTGGATAGGCGCAGTAGAGCGGTTACGGCAAGCAGGAATTAAAAAGTTGGGTGTTGTTCACCGGGGCTTTTCTTCTTACGAAAAAACCAATTATCGCAATAATCCCGAGTGGCAAATTGCAATTGATTTTCAAAGTAAATACACCGAAATTCCACTTTTAATCGATCCTTCGCATATTACGGGTAAGCGGGATATGATTTTTCAAGTAACCCAACAAGCGTTGGATTTCAATTATGACGGGATGATGATTGAAACCCATTGCAATCCCGATGCCGCTTGGAGTGATGCCGCACAGCAAGTAACCCCCAAGCAGCTTGAACATATTCTAGACCAACTGGTTGTACGTAATCCCGACGAAGCCGATGGGGAATATCAAAATCAATTGGTGCAATTGCGCCTTAAAATTGACCATTTTGATGCTAAACTATTGGATATTTTAGGACAACGCATGCAGGTTGCTGAAGCAATTGGCGCTTTAAAAAAGACAAAAAATGTTGCCGTTTTGCAAAATAAAAGGTGGAACGATATTTTAGAACGGATGGTGTATGAAGGGTTGCAACGCGATTTGAGTGAAGCCTTTATTGTCCAGTTTTTTAAAGCCATTCACCAAGAAAGTATTGCCCATCAAGAAAAAGTATTTAAAGAAGAATAACATTTAATAAAGGCATCTTCATTTATCTTTGCAGTATGACAGGATTGGTGTATAAATCGACTGGAAGTAACTATACCGTTAAAACCGACGAAGGTCAGCTCTATGATTGCCGGATCAAAGGAAAATTTCGTATTCAAGGAATCAAGAGTACAAATCCCATAGCAGTAGGGGATATAGTCGATTTTGATTTGGATCAATCCACCGACGAGACAATCGGTCAAATTCATCATATCCAAGATCGGAAGAATTATATCATTCGAAAATCGGTCAATCTTTCCAAACAAGTTCATATTATCGCCTCCAATATTGATGTTGTTTTTTTATTGGTTACCATCAACAATCCTGCTACAACGCCTTCGTTTATCGATCGTTTTTTAGTTACCGCTGAGGCCTATGGTATTGAAGCCGTATTGATTTTCAATAAAATAGATACGTATGACGAAGCGACCCTAGAAGAACAATTGTATTTACAGTATGTTTACAGTCAGATTGGGTATACGTGTTTGCGCGTATCGGCGCTCGAAAATAAGGGTTTGGATGCATTAAAAAACCTAATGAAAGGCAAAGTATGTATGTTTTCGGGGCATTCTGGGGTAGGGAAATCTACATTGGTTAATGCATTAGAACCTGCGTTGGATTTGCGTACCGCTGCACTATCGAGTTCCCACCAACAAGGGCAACATACCACCACATTTGCCGAAATGTTTGATTTGTCGTTTGATTCAAAAATTATTGATACTCCGGGAATTCGAGGGTTTGGCATGGTCGATATGCAACCGCATGAGGTTAGTGATTATTTTCCAGAGTTTTTTGCGCGTAAAGAATCCTGTAAATTTAACAATTGCCTTCACAAAGAAGAGCCGCATTGCGCAGTAAAAGAAGCGCTCGAGGCCGATGAAATTGCTTGGTCCCGCTACCGAAGTTATATGCAAATTTTAGAAGGCGATGACGAGCAATACCGCAGCGATCAATATGCCGAAGAACGTCGGAATTTGCAGTGATCAGTTTGCAGTGTTCAGTGATCAGTTTGCAGTGTTCAGTGATCAGTTTGAAGTGATCAGTTTGCAGTGTTCAGTGTTCAGTGATCAGTTTGCAGTATATAGTGATCAGTTTGCAGTATACAGTGTTCAGTGATCAGTTTGTAGTATACAGGTTTAGTTGAAATAAATTTAAAATAGAGCATTCAAAATTTAAAATAGTTCATCATGCGTGCGGTCATTCAAAGAGTCTCTCGAGCATCGGTTACCGTTGAAGAAAAGTGTGTTGCTGCAATGCAATCGGGACTTTTGGTCTTGTTGGGTATAGAAGAAGCCGATTCGATGGAGGATGTTCAGTGGCTTGCAGCCAAAATTGTGAATTTGCGCATTTTTGCTGACGAAAAGGGAGTGATGAATGTTGCGTTAAACGAGCACTCGGGTGATTGTATTGTGGTGAGTCAGTTCACGTTGCATGCATTAACTAAAAAAGGCAACCGACCTTCCTATATTCGGGCAGCGCGTCCCGAACACGCAATGCCTATGTATGAAGCATTTGTTCAAGAAATGGAGCGTCTTTTGGGTAAGTCCGTTGGAAAGGGCATTTTTGGTGCCGACATGCAGGTTGATTTATGCAATGATGGACCCGTAACGATCCTTATTGACACCAAAAATCGAGAATAAGATGCGCAAAAAATACGTCACCTTTTGCGTTGGTTTTGTCTGTTATGGATCTCTATTTGGTGTGCTAATGTATTTCACCGAAACCAATAGAACTTTTGTTCACGCACTGTATTCGGGAATATTTTTTGGAGCTGCAATGGGCTTGTTTGAGGTGTTTATCAATCCAGCAATAAGGAACTATTTGACTAACAGAAAAAAATAAAAACGATGAATCTAACAAATGCCCAACTCGAGGTCGATCATTGGATTAAAAATCATGGGGTTCGCTATTTCAACGAGCTAACCAATATGGCGCAACTTACCGAAGAAGTGGGCGAAGTAGCCCGAATTATCGCCCGCCGCTACGGAGAGCAATCGGAGAAGGAAAGCGATAAAAATAAAGATTTAGGCGAAGAACTCGCCGATGTGGTTTTTGTTGTATTGTGTTTGGCCAATCAAACCGGAGTCGATTTGCAAGCCGCTTTTGATAAAAAAATGGCTTTGAAAACGCAACGCGACCATGACCGCCATCATAACAACGAGAAATTGAAGTAGGTTGTTTGCGTTCGGCTTTGAGCGATTAGTGCTTAGCTTTCTGTAATAACTATGAACTTCAATAATTCCTACTCAAAAATAAATTTTTAAATGAATTGTACGTTGGCATTATCGACCGTGCGGTCGGGAGTACACCTTGTAGTATCGGGTTCCAAATCGGAGACCAATCGCTTGCGGTTATTACAAGCTTTGTATCCGTATTTGCAAGTTGAAAATGCCTCCAATTCCGATGATTCGGAAGTCATGATTCAAGCACTTGAAAAGTCTAAAAACAGCAATTCAAATCCCGTATACATTGATGTGCATCATGCGGGTACTGCGATGCGTTTTTTAACCGCTTTTTTCGCCATTCAAGAAGGAAAAGAAGTGCTGCTCACAGGTTCGACTCGCATGCAAGAGCGCCCAATCCAACTGCTAGTCGATGCCTTAATTCAATTGGGTGCGGTGATTACCTATGAAAACAAACCGGGTTTTCCCCCTTTGCGCATTCATGGGCAAAAACTAACCCGTTCGCAAGTAACTCTGCCTGCCAATATGAGCAGTCAGTACATTTCAGCACTTTTACTCATTGCACCAACTTTGGAGCAGGGTTTGGAGCTTACCTTAACCGGCGCAATTACGTCATTGCCCTATATCAATATGACCTTGGCGTTGTTGAATGCCATTGGGGTTCGTACCTCGTTTGAAGGCAATGTGGTAACTGTTTCTCCCTACCAACCCCAAGTAATCTCAAGCCAACCAACGATTGTAACAGTTGAAAGCGATTGGTCGTCGGTATCGTATTGGTACAGCATAATTGCTTTATCTCCAGTAGGGACTCAAATTACCCTGTCGCGATTCAAACCCAAAAGTGTACAAGGCGATCATATTTTGGCAGTTTTGTATGCCAAATTAAGTGTTGAAACCGAATTTTTGGCCGATGATCAGATTCGGTTAACCAAAGTAGCATTGCCACCGGTTTCCCATTTTGAAGCCCACCTAAGCGATACACCCGACCTAGCGCAGACCCTCGTTGTTTCGTGTCTCGGATTAGGGATTGGATGTTCGTTAACCGGTTTGCAAACACTCAAAATCAAGGAAACCGATCGCTTGCAGGCGTTATACAACGAACTTACAAAACTAGGGGCAACCGTTACCTTTACCAACGATGCTCTTGCCTTGGCTCCCACGGCACAATTGCATGCCGATTGTACAATTGCAACCTACCAAGACCACCGCATGGCCATGGCATTTGCCCCGCTGGCACTTCGTGTGCCGTTGGTAATTGAAAATGCGGAGGTCGTAAGCAAGTCGTACCCCGAGTTTTGGAACGATTTGGAGCAGCTGGGAATCCACTTTTCAATGTCCGAAAAATAAATCCGATTTTACTTGACAACGCCCTTTTGGCGGTAGTATATTTGTAGCCGTTTGTTTTGAAACAAAGTGTTCTAATTTAAAGGCTATAAAAAAAGATGAAACTATCCCACTTTAATTTCCATTTACCCCCAGAATTATTGGCAGAATTTCCAGCAGAAAACCGAGATGAGTCGCGCTTGATGGTGGTGCACCGCAGTACTGGGCAAATTGAACATAAGTTGTTTAAAGACATTATCGACTATTTTGATGACGGTGATGTAATGATTTTAAACAACACTAAAGTATTTCCCGCACGTATGTACGGAAATAAAGAAAAAACGGGGGCACGTATTGAAGTTTTCTTGTTGCGTGAGCTAAATTCTGAGCAACGGTTGTGGGATGTTTTAGTAGATCCCGCACGAAAAATTCGTATCGGGAATAAATTGTATTTTGGTGAAGACGATTCGTTGGTGGCCGAGGTAATTGACAATACCACATCGCGAGGACGCACGTTACGTTTCTTATATGACGGTTCCTATGAAGAATTTCGTTACAAATTAAAAGAACTGGGTGAAACACCTATCCCAAAATATATTAACCGCGAGGTAACCGAAGACGATGCCGAGCGGTACCAAACGATTTATGCCAAAGAAGAGGGAGCTGTTGCAGCACCTACTGCAGGTTTGCACTTTTCAAAACACTTATTGAAGCGCTTAGAAATTAAAGGAATCGATTTTGCCGAGGTAACCCTTCACGTAGGTTTAGGGACGTTTAACCCGGTTGAGGTAGAGGATTTGTCTAAACACAAAATGGACTCGGAAGAACTGCGCATTTCACAAGAGGCTTGTGATACAGTGAATAAGGCCATCGAAAATAAGCGCCGCGTTTGCTGTATTGGTACCACTTCGATGCGCGCAATCGAAAGTTCGGTTTCGTCCAATAGAACCTTAAATCCCTATGACGGCTGGACCAATAAATTCATTTTCCCACCCTATGATTTTAGTATTGCCAATTGTATGGTAACCAATTTTCATACGCCAAAATCGACCTTGTTGATGATGATTTCGGCTTTCTGTGGACACGATTTGATGAAAAAAGCCTACGAAGAAGCGGTAAAAGAAAAATACCGTTTTTACTCGTATGGCGATGCGATGTTGATATTATAATTAGACAGCCTGCCTGCAGAAGATAGATTTGAAAATTTGAGGATTTGAAAATTTGTCTGCTTTAAGAAGGTTTGAAAATGGATTACTTTTAACAACAATAGAAACTTCAAATAAAAAAGCGTGGTACTTCTCGAGAAGACCACGCTTTTTTTAGGAAATAAGTTACGGTTATTGCAAAATAATCTTCTTAATATCGACTATTTGCCCTTGTGGGTTGATAATTTGTACAAAATACATCCCGGTGCCGCCCCAAGTAGCTAAGCTTAGGGTAGTGTTGGTGCCCGATACTGTAATAGGGGTTGTAGCCACCGATTGCCCCAAAGCGTTGATAATGTTGATGGAACCGCCAGCCAAGTTGGTTATGTTGTTGAAGTTGATGTTGACTTCAGTACTGGCCGGGTTGGGGGCGATGGTGATGTTGTTGGCCCAGGTTACCGGGTTGGTAAACGATAGCTGCCCCACGTTAATAATCAAGGTATCGGTAATGGTAATGTTCGTTATACATTGGTTGGCATTGTATAAATTAGTAATTTCTTGTTGGGTTAATGCTCGATTACATATTCCAATATCATCTAATTTTCCATTTAAGTAATCTGGTGCGCTTTGCCACCAAGCTCCAAATTTTAATTTACCTCCAAAACAAGTATCCATTAAACCAACTAATGGTTGACTGTTTACTTGAACACCATTGACAAAATGTTTTACATCTGAGCCATTAAAAACAACTACGATATGTTTCCAACTATTGTATAAACTACCTGTAATTGTTGTAATATTATTCCACCCTTGACCCGCAAAACAATTTGAATTCATCTTTATGGAAGAATTTAATAGATTTGTCCCTAATCCAATATTAAATGTCTCTAAACTTCCATCAGACCAATTAGATTTATTAACAAGTGAATATCCACTTGTTGCATTTACCCATAATGAAACTGAAAAAGTTGTAAGTTGCAATTGTGAATTGTCATTAACCTCAATTTTGTTTGAATTTCCATCAAAACTATACGCACTATTCGCATTTCCAAATCTATCCGTAGTCAACGTAGCTCCATATACTGTGCCATTATTTCCATTTCCACTGTCATCATTAGCGTTGCCACAGAATGGCCAATAGCCCATTAGACCACTCGTGGGTACATTGGCGGGTAAGCAAGCGGTTTGGGGCAAAGAGACATTGTATAAATTAGTAATTTCTTGTTGCGTTAGAGCACGGTTCCAAATGCCGATGTCGTCGAGATTGCCGTTAATAACTTCATTTGAAATAATTGGGTCACAACCTCCAAAATACAACTTATATAAATATGATTGAATAGAGTTATTTGCAATCCAAGTTTGGTCAATAACTCCATTCACATATAATGAATAGGTATTTGATGATTTTACTAAAGTTATAAATTTCCATGTTTGAATTTCAATATTCTGATTTGATTGTGAATTGAATAGAGTATTCCAACTAGTAGCTGGAGCACCATTACCTACAGAAATTGAATATTTATTTGATGACCCCCAATTTAAAGCAATTCCAAGACCATTATGAGGACTGGTGTTTAAAATTATATGAGAATTATTTCCATTATTTGGATTACTATTTGTGTTTAGAAAATACCACCCAGAAAATGTAAAATTAGAACCATTATCAAAAATTGAATTGTTTATAAAAATTCTATCATCCACCCCATCAAAACTATACGCACTATTGGCATTCCCATTTCGATCGGTCGTTAACGTTGCCCCATTCACGGTTCCATTGTTTCCATTACCACTTACATCATTGGCATTCCCATTAAATGGCCAATACCCCACCAATCCATTCGTAGGGACATAAGAAGGTACTTGCGCCACAAGTGCTTGGGCGGTCAACACAGTACCCAATACAACGAGAAGTAATTTGTTTTTCATAAGGTCTTGTTTTATTGAATTTTACACAAATGTATACTAAATTACACACATGTGTAATTTTTTTTGAAGATTTGAAGACATGTCTGCTCTGAGGAGGGTAATAATTCAAAATTTATAATTTAAAATTCATAACAACAACTGCTATTTCAAATCTCCGCGAAGATTACTACATTTACCCTCCAAACAACAAATCCATGCAATTTGAAAATACCCGCGCGTATGCGCAACAACGCGATGCACACGATGGCTTGCGTTCGTACCGTGAGCAGTTTATTTTTCCGCAACATAACGGTCAAAATGTAATTTATTTTACCGGAAATTCGTTGGGGTTGCAACCCAAATCGGCCGCAAAATATGTCAACGATGTAATGAATGACTGGGCCAATCTCGCCGTTGAAGGGCACTTTTATGCCGAAAAACCCTGGTGGGATTACCACGAACGTTTTGCTGAGCCTCTCGGTAAAATTGTTGGAGCCTTACCCTCTGAAGTAACCGTAATGAATACCCTAACGGTAAATCTTCACCTGCTGATGGTGTCGTTTTACCGTCCAGAAGGCAAACGGTATAAAATTATCTGCGAAGAAAAAGCCTTTCCCTCCGATCAATATATGTTCCAATCGCAGGTGCGCGTGCATGGTTTTGATCCCAAAGACACCCTAGTCGAAGTCAAACGTCGCGAAGGCGAACACAACATTCGCCACGAAGACATAATCGCCAAAATCAACGAAGTAGGCGAGGAGTTGGCCTTAGTGCTTTGGGGTGGGGTTAATTACTATACCGGACAAGTGTTTGATATGAAAGCCATCACCGAAGCGGGTCATGCCGTAGGAGCCTATGTGGGCTTTGATTTGGCGCACGCTGCTGGCAATATTCAATTAAATTTACACGACTGGAACGTCGATTTTGCGGCATGGTGCAGTTATAAATACATGAACTCCGGACCTGGAAATGCCTCGGGTTGTTTTATTCATGAAAAACACCACCACAGCAATCTCCCGCGTTTTGCCGGTTGGTGGGGACATAATAAAGAACGCCGTTTTAAAATGGAACCCGATTTTGACCCTGTACAAGGCGCCAACGGTTGGCAAGTGAGTAATTTGCCCATATTGTCGTTAGCACCCTATTTGGCCTCGGTCGAACTCTTTAACGAAGTGGGTATGGACCGTTTAATTGAAAAGCGAAACCAACTAACAGCTTACCTTGAATTTGTATTGCATGATATCGATAGCCAATTGGAAGGAGCCGATTTTGAAGTGATTACTCCAAAAAATCAAGAGGAACGCGCATGTCAACTTTCGGTTTACTTACACGGTCAAGGTCGCAATTTGTTTGATTATTTGATGCAAAATGGGGTCATCACCGACTGGCGTGAACCCAATGTAATTCGTTTAGCACCGGCCCCTTTTTATTGCTCGTTTGAAGATATGTACAACTTTGGACAAATTTTAAAACAAGGAATAATTACCCTAAAAAAATAAGGGAACGAAAACCCTTAACCCAAAGCCTTTTGGCTAATCGAATTCCTGTAAACCGTTCGCTCGTATGAAATTATTTAAAAAAATTGCACTTGGATTTGTAGCCCTCATCGCGCTTTTGGTTCTCGGGATTTTTGGGTATTACGTTTACAAAGCGCCCCAGTATGAGGGAACAGCAGAAGTAGCGGGTTTAACACAAGAAACCCAAGTCTATTTTGATGACTATGGTGTACCCCATATTTATGCCCAAAATCAAGTCGATGCAATGCGTGCGCTGGGCTATGTTCATGCACAAGATCGGTTGTGGCAAATGGAATTGATGCGCCGTATTGCGCCGGGACGGTTGTCGGAGTTGTTTGGTTCAAAAGCCTTAGAAAATGATCGCTTTTTTGCGGGTTTAGGGATTGATGAAAATTCGGCTGCCGCTGCCGCGGTTTTAGACAAAAAGTCAAAAGCCTATCAACTCGCACAAGCCTATCTCGATGGGGTCAATCAATATATTGACGAAGGGAAAACACCGATCGAGTTTGATTTGGTTGGGGTAAACAAAGAACCCTTTACCCTCAAAGACATGTACAATATTTTCGGGTACATGTCTTTCAGCTTTGCGATGGCCCAAAAAACCGATCCGTTATTGACCGATATTCGCGATGCGTGGGGGATGAACTACTTGAGCGATTTTGGCCTCGATGGTGCATTAGCCAAAACCCGTTTGCAATCCTACGACGGTAAATCAAAAGATTATGCCCAAATTTCAAAGGCGGTTACCGCACTCTTAGAACAATCCCCAGTTCCGCCTTTTATTGGAAGTAACAGTTGGGTGATTGGTGCCGAAAAAACCAAGAACCAAAAAGTCATTTTTGCCAATGATCCCCACATTATGTTTTCCCAACCGGGGACTTGGTATGAAGCGCATATTTCGTGTCCAGGCTATGAAATGTATGGCTACTATTTAGCCGGTACGCCTTTTCCTTTATTGGGCCACAACCGCAATTATGCGTATGGGCTGACCATGTTTGAAAACGATGACTTGGATTTGTTTCAAGAAGAAAATCATCCGCAAAACGCCAAGCAATACAAAACGGCAACCGGATATGCCCACTATTCGATTCGAACGAAAACCATCAAGGTAAAAGATACTTCCGATGTGCATCTAACCCTTAAATCGACTCAACACGGACCCATAATGAATGGATTATTAAAAGGGTTGCATACCAAAAATCCAGTCGCGATGTCGTGGATTTATACCCAGCACCCCAATCATATTTTGGAGGCGGTCTATGGGTTGAGTCATGCCCAAGGCTTGGATGACTTTTACCAAAAGGTCGGACTCGTTCACGCGCCGGGTTTGAATGTGATGTATGGCGATGCCAAAAACAATATCGGATGGATTACTTCGGGCAAATTGTACCGAATGCCCGCTGGAGTGAATCCTAACTTTATTTTAAACGGTGCCAATGGGAAAGACGATCAACGGACCTTTTTACCTTTTGAAAGCAATCCCCGGGCCATAAACCCCGATTGGCATTATGTCTACTCCGCCAATAACCAGCCCGAACCCATCGACGATTATTTGTATCCAGGTTATTATTTACCCCAAGACCGCGCCAAACGCATACAGTCGCTTTTGGCAACCAAAAACAACTGGGAGCGCACCGATGTTGAACGTATGATAAATGACCATACCTCGTTAATTTATCCCAACTTGGTGAAAAATTGGATGCAATCGGTTTCCAAAGAGAAATTAACCGCGACAGAAAAAAGTGCGATGGAAACCTTACAACAATGGGAAGGTTCGCATGCCGTTTACGATATTGCTCCCACGATTTACAATAAATGGTTGTATTGTTACTTAAAAAATACCTTTCAAGACGAATTGGGTGAAGAACGGTTTTCATTGTTTTTAGGAACCCACATGTTAAAACAAATGATCGCCGGACAAAGCATGAATCCAAAGTCACCTTGGTGGGATAATGTAAAAACCAAAGGCATTACCGAAACCCGTAATCAAATAATGGAGCGCTCTTTTCATGAAGCTATACAGGCCTTGGAAAAACAATTAGGGCCCGATTATTTGCAATGGCGTTGGGGAAAAGTACACACCGTAGAACACCAACATCCGCTAGGTAGGGTATCCATGTTACGCCCTTTTTTCAATGTTGGCCCATTTGAAGTTCCAGGCAGTAATGAAGTGATTAATAATTTGATGTTTTATTTGGCCGATACAGGCAATTATAAAGTAGGGGGCGGACCCTCCACACGTCGAATTATCGATTTCTCCGATGTAGAAAATAGTGTGAGTATCCTCCCAACAGGTCAATCGGGTGTATTATCGAGTCAACATTATAACGACCAAGCCGAACTTTATGTCAAAGGACGCTTCCGAAAAATGAAGTTAAACCGTAAAGAAATTGAAGAAACGGCCACATTATTGGTTTTGAAACCAAAAAGGATGTGATTTACAGGGTTAGGGGGTAGAGAATAGAGGATAGAAAATAGAAAATAGAAAATAGAAAATAGAGGATAGAAAATAGAGGATAGAAAATAGAATATAGAGAATAGAATATAGAGAATAGATTATGGAATTAAGAACATAAAATTCATAATTTATAATTTAAAACGTATAATAAACTCAAAAAAGGTCTGGGTTTTCAATAATTTGAGCGGCTCGATTTTTTAAGGCATACAATTCTTCGGGTTGAATTTTACCCAATAGATTCAACATCATCGCCATTCGTTGATTTTGAGCAAAATAAGCTTTTTTATCATCCAAAAAATTCCAGTACAAACTATTAAACGGACACGATTGTTCGCCCGTTCGGGATTTGACATCATAGTGGCAACCCGTGCAATAATTGCTCATTTTTTGAATATAACTTCCTGAAGAGACATAGGGTTTGGTTGCTATAATTCCGCCATCGGCATACTGACTCATGCCGCGCGTATTGGGAAGTTCGACCCATTCAATTGCATCCATATACACGCCCAAATACCAAGCATCAACCGCATCGGGATGCCGTTGGGTAAGTAAGGAAAAATTACCAATCACCATCAACCGCTGAATGTGGTGTGCATAAGCATTTTCTAAACTCAAACCCAAGGCCTGCTTCATGCAATTCATTTTGGTTTTGCCTGTCCAAAACATTTCGGGTAACGGATAGAAATTATCAAGCGCATTTAGCTTACTGTAGTTGGGCATGTGATGCCAATAAATACCGCGCACATATTCGCGCCAACCGATAATTTGCCGCACAAAACCTTCCACTTGTGACAAAGAAATAGTCTCTTGATTTGCATAAAAATGCTGCACCACACGATTAACAACTTCTTTCGGACTTATAATCTTGGTGTTCAAAACAAAAGACAAACGGGAATGAAATAGGAACGCTTGTTCCGTATGCATCGCATCTTCGTAATCCCCAAAATGCGGCAGTAAATGTTCGCAGAAATAGTCCAATTGCGCTAAGGCTTCTTTTCGATTGATCGGCCAAGCAAAGGACTTGGGTTTAATTTCACCAAACGTTTGAACTTCGGCTTTCTCAAGTTCGTTGAGAAGTGCTGTAACATCTTTAGGAAAAACTGCCATGGGAGGCACAGGTACTTGATTTTTATATTTTAATCGGTTGTCATGATCAAAATTCCATTGATTTCCCAATGGGGCACTACCCTCCATCAATACCTGATGTTTTTTGCGCATCATTCGGTAAAAGTTTTCCATCAAGAATTGTTTTTTACCTATGAAAAATTGACCCAGTTCCTCACGAGTCGTGTAAAAATGTTCGGTGTCTACCGCTTGATGCGAAATTGATAATTGGGAGCAAAACGTTTTCAATTGCTCGTCCAAGCGATATTCATCCGGGAGTTGGTATTCAAAATTTTGAATGGTAAATTTTTCAATACAATGGGAAATGATTTCGGGCAGACTTTTCGTGGCTAGCGCTTCGGTAATTTGAATATAATGCACACGATGACCATTAGTCGCTAACTCTGTTGCAAAATCACGCATGGCCAAAAAGAAACCGGTGACTTTTTGAATGTGGTGTTTGACATAATCCGTTTCTTGGCGCATTTCGGCCATTAAGTACAATACAGTCGGGTCTTGATTGGAAAACCAAGAATGTTGGGAGTTCAATTGGTCACCCAAAATCAGCCGTAACGTTAGGTATTCCATAATTCTTGGTATTTGTTTTGGGGATCATACATTTCCGCTTGCCGGCGGATGTTAAATTTACGATCGCGGGGATCATTTCCTACCCCCGAATTGTATAACCAATTTCCATAATTGGAATGCACATCATAGTCAATCAAGAGCGATTCAAACCAAGCTGCCCCTGCACGCCAATCCTGTTCCCATTCTTTGGCCCAAAAACTAGCTACATTTTGACGACCGCGATTGCTCATAAACCCTGTAGCGGCTAATTCTTTCATGTTCGCATTCACAAAAGGCTCGGGAGTTTTGCCCAGTGTCCATTTTTCAAATTTCCGTTCGTTAAATTCCCAATCGTATTTTTGCTTTACAATACCGTTTAGCTGGAAGATTCTATTACCGTGTTTTTTTGAAATGTACCGGAAATAATCCCGCCAGATCAGTTCAAATACCAACCAATAGGTATCTTCGTTTTTGCACACTTCAGCTTCATATTGTTGTACTTCCCAATAAATTTTGCGCGGCGAAATACAGCCGTTTGCAAGCCAAGCAGAGAACTTCGAGCTGTAATCGGTTCCGATTAAACCGTTTCGGGTATGTTTGTATTGGGATAAATTTTCAGTGGTAAAAAAGTAATCTTCTAGTCGGGCCAAGGCTTTATTTTCACCTCCTTTAAAAGGGAATGAAGTTCGTATATCGGGTTGTTGAGGTGTAATGCCACACGTTTCCAAAGAAGGGATTTCAGGGGTTTCAAAAAAATTCAATTCCTGCATTGGTTGGGGTTCGACAAGCGGTCTTATCTTTGAAAGCTTCTCGCATTTTTTCCGAAACTCGGTGAAGATTTCAGGGACTTCTTTAGCAGAACCATACGGAATGTCATCGGGATGAAATAAAAATCCATCGGGAAGTTCGTGAAATTCGATATGCGGTGCGTTTTGTTTTAATGCTGAGGTCACTGCAACTTCTTCAGTGGTCCATTCTTCTTGCGAAAAGACGGCTTTGATGCCATTGGTATGAATTAATTCGGGGATATAAAGTTCGGGATGCCCAGAATGAACAAACAACGGAATATTTAATGCCGCCAAGTTGCGTTTCAACTCCTGCAAACTTTCCCATAAAAATTGGGCGCGAAAAGCTCCTGTTTTCGGAAAACCGTAGCGTGTTGGCGCAAATTGACGGGGGTCAATACAATATACCCCGATGACTTGTCTAGCTTTTTGTGTCGCTCTCCATAAAGCATAGTTATCTTCCGTTCGAAGATCATTCCGAAACCAAACGAGATGATTCATAGTGTTTTTTTAGTATTTCGGCAGCGGTCACTGCAATATTTTACGCTTTCCCAATTTTTCTCCCATTTTTTTCGCCATTGAAAAGGGAGGCCGCAAACGGCACATATTTTTTGCGGTAAATGGAGTTTTTTATGGCTCATTTTTTCAAGAGTGATTGCACTTCGTTGCTCGGCCGCGCATAGTCAAAACGATCTAATAAATGGGGTTCGGCATAGCCGTCCAAGCCATTAATGGTAACCACTTTTCCCAAATCCAATCGAATCCAATAATCCTTCTCTAATAAAATTTCGTCGACATAGATGGCTTCAATCGCGGCGATAACATGAAGGGTATTATTTTCTTTGATGGC